>Ga0307513_10004070_pt1 | contig 19589 bp, 21 predicted proteins | sample 15_EM_MG_FD_202174 | JGI IMG/M metagenome (GOLD analysis project Ga0307513, IMG submission 202174) | Populus trichocarpa ectomycorrhiza microbial communities from riparian zone in the Pacific Northwest, United States - 15_EM | ecosystem: Host-associated > Plants > Roots > Unclassified | place...
CCCCGCCCCGCCGCCCCCCCCCCCCCCCCCACCAAGTTCTTCCAGGATGCCGGTATGTATGCATGGCTTGCACCTCGTGATTGCCCACTTTCTAATTGCTAACATTGTCTTTATGGGTGGATGGGTGTCCTGGAAAGAACCTCACGGGCGGCATCTATATGCCGGGCATTAAATTGGCCCAAACTGGTGAATGGCTAACTTGGGGGGGGTCGATGAATTAAGCATTCCGGGGTTGGTTGGTTTACATGGATTGAAGGTGTGGAGTTGTCGTTCTATTCGACGATTCAAAAAGGTTATGGTACGATGATAAGTGGTGTATTAGCCTCTGGAGTGAGGACATTTACCTACTGTCTTACCATCGATACCAAGAAGATCCAAGTCCCGCATCCCATTCTTGTGGGTCGCCGGCGGGCAAGTCTCATTTTTTTTTTCCCGTCTTCATACCTGGCATCCCGGGATTTCTGGACTCGTGTCTGAGTTGCATGGGGGACGGAATTACATGGATTATGGATCCTGTCATTTATTTTCCCCAAGGAGACATGGACTAGGTATTTGGCAAGATATCCGCTCCTAGAGTCGTGCCAGCATGGTAGACTTCTCCCAATAGTCAAAACACAGGTTGGTAGAATTTTTATACTAAGCGGCAGTGGTAGCAAGGGAGAAGGATGAAGAGGGTTATGGAGAGAGAGGGGCGGAAACATGCCGCTCATTTAAAGCCTGGGCCGCACGTTCCATTTGCCATGCTACCATTATGAGACTGGATTAGATGGTTATTGGTTAAAATACAGGAGGGTTCCAGTCTGTCAGAGATTGTCGACATTTCTATAATATTATCTTCTCCGTTCACATTGCAATAAAAACGAGGAAGTGAAAGAGAGAAAGGAATGGCTCATCTTGCATTAGTGCCTTCCGCCTTCTCCTCTATAACAATAATGTAGTTATCATTCGAAGTACACGTCTCCCCTTTGTAAACGTGAAAGCTTCATCATTATCCCATCCAGCATTTCCTTCGGGTCTTCCTCCAATCCCCTGAAATTTCCCCCCGCCCCGGGCATCTTGGGTGCCACATAATTCAAACCGTCCATGTCCTTATTCCGGTCACGGTCAGTCCAGGATTCTCCCTTTGAAGGGGCACTCCCTCTATCGAGCAACGTATTTTTAGCTCGTGCACGTTACCCCCCTACTCCCATCTTGTCTAGAAAGAGTCGATGTCACCGAGATTGTACCCCCCAACTTGTCCAGGGATTCACGGATGATGATGATGGCAAGGTCCGTATCCTCAGTACCAACACCGGAACCATGGAAGAGCAAAGCAGCCCCCCCGGCAACGGCAAAATTTCGGTATGTTCCTCTCCGACAAGGTCCCAGACTACCCTGGATGCCTGCCTCCATCACAGCCAATTGGATTGTGAGAAGGGTGGTAAGGTTGGCTATGCGCTGGGCCCGCCACGGTTCTGCATTCGCTAGGCGTGGTGCTGGGTGTTCGCTGAAGGTTTCGAGGGATAGAGGAGGCAAACGCTCGTAAGAACTCGAATAATCGGATCTTGTGCTATAATAGGATGTTGGAGTTGCCTCTCCTAGCAAGCTCTGGCATCTTTTCTCTTTTTTGTTTGTCTCGGGGAGGAAATTTCGAAAGACATAGCGCAGGTCCTATTATCCGAGTTCTCACGGTAGGTGTGAGGTTTCCCGATGGCTGTGCATCCGGGAGGAGGATGGATGGTCCTTACAGTTGGCGAGTATACGCAGGCCATACGCGGCCTTCATGGGCCTCGTACCCCACTGTTCACTTAATTCCCATACCCCAAAACGTGTACCTGTGGCAGTGTTGTTGCTGGTGAAAATGTACCATGCAACCGAAGATCGCTGGGGATATATAGTACGGTACATTTTCACCAGCCAGAACACTGCCACAGGTACACGTTGAGGTTACGATAATTAAGTGAATAGCAGCGCACATATGAATCCCAGTATTAAGTGCGGAGGTTACGCAGCATACAGGGCCAATGTCTGAACACCGGTATATTCACTTCTACGCACGGGCAACAAAGAATCTGACAAAAATAATAAGTAGGGATTGAGATTCTCCAATGAGCGGAGAAACAAATACGAACACGAGAATAATGACCGCAGAGATAAGTACTGGTATATATCATGCAAGATTTCGAACCGTAAATGCTTCGTAGAGCCCTGTCCTGTTATCACATTACCGGTATCATAATTACCGGTATCATACCTTGGTTTCCGCCAAGACATTTTCACGGTATCATACCTCTCTTTCTGCAAAGACTTTGCGAACAGGAGTGTATCGTAGCGAGTGAGTGAGCGAGGCCTGAAATCAAATCGATATCCACAAAGTCAGAATATCGTAAACAAGCACCAAACTGCTGGATGATAGCTAATATCTAGTCCTAGGCACCAGCAGTTTTTTTTCTCTTCCCTTTCTTTTCTTTTGCTAGAAGTGAGAATTTGGGGAGCTAACTTAATGTATCATATCAATCATACACTCGAAGCTTTTGGGAGAGTGTGAGACAAGTTCCCAGATATTCGCAGCATCGCATATACTATCTGGTTGACTGGCAGGGCTGTCACGGTATGCACTGTGCTAAGTACTGTAGGCAACAGCAGCCTTGTCCGGTTGCCATTCATTCCGCAAGTGCTTTACAGCGTACTGTACCCCTCTTTCCCTTCAGGGAAAAACACTCACATATGGTACTTATTATTCCTACAGTAGCTACACGGCCATTCTAATACCTAACACTCTCTATCAGAGGTAATGATGGCGCTCCCGTGATATCTTCCTTTCTCCCTTTTGCTTTTTTGTTTCAGTATTCGTGCTACTGTAGTTAGTGAATAAGGGCCCGGGTAATGATTCTGACTGCTACGGATGTTAGTGATATCGTGGTTGAGGTTCGCCTGACGCGATTGAGGTTATGCGAAGACTTGAGCAAACATTGGCTTTGGTCACCATACCTTGTTTCATGCAGGGTATCATGGCGGACAATCATACTGTATGGTACTCTTGCTGCGAATGATAATACGGAAGGGAAAAAACACATCGTACACCGTCGTCACACTTGCCCTTGCCCTCGGGCGTCTAATTCTAGTCCGTTCGATCAGTCCAGTAGTCCAGGTGGTCCAGTGCAGTTCGGTCCACCCTCCTCCCCAGCTGCACTCTCCAAATCTGCCCTCGGATACGGAAGTACCGTGATTACTTGCCGCATAAGTGAATGATAGGAATGCAAAGTGTATTACACAAAGTATTATTAACACCATAATTGCCCTTACATTTTTACACGTCGTCGTCTGTCGGACGGGGGGTCGGTAAGTGAGTCAGCTTCAAGTGTAACGGCAATGCGCAGCTTATAGACTAACCTATTCTGTGGGGAATCCGGCCAGGGGTGGTAGGTGAATGATATCCCGTGACGTGCCCGATTTCAAGATCTCGACCGTCTGTGCAAGGTGAGTGGGTCGGGTTGCGGAACCGGGTGTTGCACGCGCGCGGGGTTGAGTGGGGATTGCTGCGTGAGCAGAGCAAGTCAAGACATGTAAGTCAGTGGACAAGCATGTGGGGAGGGGCTCCGTGTTCCTTTGATCTGATCTGGATATTATTATTATTTTCACCCTTCCGTAATCTCGTGGGCTCCTCGGATTCATTTTCGTGCGCTCGATCATTGCTAAAGTGGATTACGGTCAGGAAATGGGCTCTTCAGGTACCAGCGCAGCAGATACCGGCAGCCTAAACCGGGGCAGGTGGACAGGGCAATCGGGCAGGAAGCCCCGTATGGCACAAGTAATTCTCATATCGATAGGCAGCCCATCGTGCAATATCGTCTTTCCGCCCTGATCACCTCGCATAAAACCGTCGATCTGCTGTTCTAGAATTCCGAGGTGTGTGGTGTGTGCGTGCGCGTGGGTGTGAATTGGGCTGGAGTGGACCTGGGTGTGCTCGAGTAAGTTATGGTGGAGCACACGAGCGCCGTGACAGCCCGGGGAAGCGGGGCGGAAAAAGATGTAGTGTAAAGCAAAATAATAATGGCATAGGCAATTCTGGCTCAGCCCAGCCCCGGCGCCGGCGGCCGGGCTGGGAGGGGGAAGGAAGGGAAGGAGGAATGTACTCTAGGACTGTATGGGCTTTCCTCGTCCCACTGTGATATCAACCATCGACTTTCCGCAGCATCATCTTCATCTTCATCTTACCCGATGAGGGCAGGGAAGGAAAAACCGATTTCCGCCACACACGAAACAACCGCACAATCACACCCGTCATTACTGCGCAACCACTTTCTTTCATCCCCAGCTTGAGGGGTTTTTTTTCTTTTGTTTGGATGGGTGAGGAAAGGAGAAGATGAGGGAGATGTGGACGGAGATGGACGATGATGGGTAGATGGGTCACAGATGCCCAGGCAGATGCAAGGGACATCGCGTGCTGACTCGACCACTGATTGGCCACCCCTCACTACCACCGGCTACTCATTGGGCCCTCGAGTAGATGATCGAGAAAAAGGAAAAGAAGTTCCAGCGGACTGTTTCCAACTGTATGTCGATCACGAGGTCATTGGCTACCCGATTGTTTCCCCCCCCAGTGCCCCTCCTCCGGCGCGAAGTGAAAAACAACTCTTTTGTTTCCCCCCCCCCTGTGTATCCCGCATGCGAAAATAAATCCGTGAATTATCCCCCGTATGACAAGGATTTGTAAGAGGAGGGGGGGGCTAAATTCAAAAAAATAAATATTGAAAGGGGAGAGAGAAAGGAAGGGAGGAAGAAGAAAAAAAGACTCCGTTCGATGACCCAACGTTTCTAGATATTCGAATCACAGCCGCATCTGGTATCCTCAGCCTTAAAGTTAGCCTGATAAAAAAAAAGGAGCCCAACCAATCAACAATAAGAGTTTCCTCCGAGCCAAGTACGAACAGCAAATCCTTTCCTCCCCCTGCCTTCCTCCGCTGCCAACGTTGCGCTGCCACAGAACAGGTACCATATGTACCCACCAATACCATCCTATCATATCGTGGAAAAGCAGGATCCAAAAAGCAAACAAAACATATCCAATCGAGATCTGGAACTCCACCTCTCCGAGGACAGAACCGTGCGGACAAGTGGTCCTTCTGTCTCGGGGGACCGTATTGCGCCTCTAGCGTCACCGCCCCGCCCTCGGTACCTGAAAATTGTGGCAAACTTTAACTGCAACGGAGCAAGCCCTCGCTAAGCTGTTGACGAGCCAATAATATCTGGTCGAGTAGTGTGTTTCTATTTTCCGGAATCGAGCTAAATCAAATCAGTGCTGGGAAAAAAAAAAGAAAAAACGCCCTGGGAAACTCTTTTTTTCGGTTTCGCCCGGGCCATGGTGGGAGATATGACTGGCATAAGCCACCTTTTTGGAATGGCAATCTTTTTGAGTTTTTATTTTTATAGTATGGTACCGGTACTCGTGTACTCGAGTAGGGGGCAGAGTTGTGGCGGACGTGTCAGTTTTCTTGGGGCTTGTGGGTCTTTCACCGCAGGTATATTTTACGAGTACCAATAGGTACCGGTGCTGTGTTGTACCGAGGGTATTTTTGCGCGGTAAAGTTGCCAACTTGACTGGGGTGAATCCGGGGGGATGGCAAAAACGCTGCTATGCTTCACTGTTTACTGATGACGAATCACGATCGTGCGGTGAGTGAGGGGGAACGAGTGGCTCAGTCGGTCATGGCTTGGGTGAAAGTTTACTCAAGTCAGCCGTTCAGTTCATCCGGTCCCGGTTGGGCTCGTACTCACCCTTCCAATGACAGAACCATTCCTCCGGCCTGTTTTATGATACCGGTACAGTGCTACTGTCGCAGCATGCGGACATCACTGTTTTGGATATACCACATGCCGGTACAGTACACTACACTACATGAACGAAATTGAAGGGTGTATGATACAGTATGGATAAGTTGAACCCAGAGCCCGGGAGAACACAAAAGAAACCCCTCTAGAGCGATATCGCAATTCTGGGGTAGCCATGAATTCTGGACGCCACTCTGCCCATGATAATCACAACTAGGAAAACATAATGGTAATGATGGCAATATAAAATAACCACATCGTATTAGGTGTGTGGTGTGCCACGATAAACGGTCAGCGGCTTCGTTCAATTTCTCAATTGGACTCACCCCTCCACACCCCCTCATCAGTCGCTCGCAAGTGCTTGCAAGTTGCAACCACCACCGGCAAGTAGCAATGGGTTTCCTCGCTTCGTGCCGGGTAGAGCAGGGTGGGGATGAACGTTTTGTTTCGTTTTTCCTTCCTTTCCATTGTTTCGTTTCAACTCAATCCCAAAAAAAAGACCCTCTCCTGCTCTCTGTACCCGCTTCACCCCTCTCTTCCTTGCCTTCCCTTTTCTCGAATGCCCGGAATCGGACTCGGAGTAAAGAAAGGGAAGAAAAGCAAGAAGAGAAGAAGAAAAAAAACCTGACGGCGTTTCCCACGAATGATATCGTGGGGAATGGCCGCCGCGATCTACAACTGTCTTTCACGATCCCCGGGACAGATGGAGATGTGCAGAGGAGAAAATCACGTCCTTCTTTCTGTAAGAATAGGATTGGATGGGGAGTTAATTCGACCAGTTTTTTCTTTCTTCCTTCTGCGCAGAGCACGCTTTATATTTCTTTTTCGGAGAGTGCGACGGCGGACTGAAGGTTTGGGAATGATTAAAAATCCAGAGTTTTGAATCGAATTAGGCAAATTGTGATTCGGGCCGGTTGAGGTGGAGTGAATAGTGGGGGTTAAGCTAGTTGCTGTATCCACTGACAGGAAGAGTGAGTGAGAGAAAGTGAGTGAGAGAAAGTGAGGCAGAAAAAAGGAAAAGAAAAAAAAGGGACCCTCGTAGAAGCGAGTGTCTGCATTCTCTTGCCTAGTGTGCCGATCAGCGATTACTCGAAGAGGATGTTGCTCACGAGGCGGGCGGACATCCAGTTGATGGACGACCCTCCTCGCCTATCGTCGGGCTTTTCGTTCGACGGAGGAGGGGGACCATGTAGTGCCCATGTATCATGCCAAAAAGGTAGGCGAAAAAAAAAGCCACGATAGAACGTGCTACTGTAGCTAGATTGTATTTTACCGGCCCTAATGCGTTCCGCGGACCCGAGAAAAGGAGAAAGAGAGAAAAGAAGGCAAAATACTAGCCTTGTGCTTGCTTGTACTACTACTGTGTACTATGCAGTACGAGTACATTAGTGAATGAAAGAGAGGGAGAAAAATACTTACCACCTTGCTTGTTAGCTGCCTGCTTGCAAAGTAACTCCTGTATGCCAAAAAGCCCGGTCCAGCCCCAGATGGTGGTTTATAATACCTTGCTGTTAAGGCTTGCGACGCGATTTGTTGGACTTTTCCCGATAGCCCCCCCACTCTGCGAAGCTGCTCCGGGAGGAAGAAAGACAGAAGAAGTTGCAAGCACTCACCACAACCATCATCAAGGAAAAGGGAATTCCCCATTCGGCGATTCTTTCCAATTGCTTCAGGAAATTCATATTCCCAGGAACGGCGATCTTTTCGAGGGAAACCGGTGCCTCCAACCCCCATTCCAACTGTGACAATTTTGTCGAGCCACGTATTTTCCCGATTCTTTCCCCTCTCCCTCCCCCCCCCGTTTTTGATTTGGTTCCCTATTTCTCTTCCCTACCCCGCCTACCACCTAACAAGGGTTCTAATGAGTACTGGTACGGTAGGGGATTAATTTTTTTTGAACAAGTTAAGCCCTCCGAAGAGGCAGAAAATCGGAGCTAGTTTAGTTCAAAATATATTTCCATTCTTTTATCGATAGCGAATGAGCTAACCTTGGATAAAGTAAATAACCTGGGTACAGGTATCCGTATGGGGAATCAGCGTTCGTTTGAGAACGTAGGAGCGGTCCTTTGACTGGTCGCAGGTGAGCTTTTGTCGTCCTGGGCCTTTTGCGGTGGGAAGGTTGACTTGGCTGAGGCGGGCGGGCAGGCCCTGAATGGTGCTTTTGGCTTTCGTGAGGTCTTGAATCTTGATCTGATGTGGCAGCCAGCCAGTTTCTTCCTCTGCTCCAAGCCAGTCAAGACTGTTGCCGTATCTTAACCTTGTTTCGCCCTGTGAGCAGGAGCGTTGTAACGCCTACTCATCCTCCCCGCAGTAATCGAGTGGGCAGCTCTTTACACGCGGCGATTCTGAAGTATGATTTTTTCTCTCTCCCTACTTTCTTTCTAGTCTACTGGTGAATGGGCAGGCCAGAGGCAGGAAAGCGAGAAGACCAAAGAGAGAAAAAAGAAATAAAAAGACACCTCATCTTAGCTACCGTCCCGGCTGGCGGAGATGCAATATCACTAAAGCCCTTTAAGGTCTACTGTAAGTACAGCAGGCAGGCAGGTAGACGAACAACGAAAGGACGATCGTGAGATTTAGGAGATCTTTTCGAACAACGAGAGAAAAGGGGTTTTTCTTCCAGACACGTTCTCGGGCCTGTCTCACTTTTTTTTTCTCCTGTTACAACAGCGATCAAGAAAAGAGGACAGCTATGATACTGCCACCCGACCAGCTGGCTCACTCAGACACATCACATCTTTTTCCGGACGGGAACGATGTTGGCCTCCCTCAGGTTTGCAGGGAGGTGGGTGTTCCCGATGGATGGGGAAGAAAGAGAAGAGAGGAGGAAGGGGAAAAGCATTTAGCCTAGTTCTCTTTCTATCTAGCTTAGTTTGCTACCCATTTTTGGCTGAAAAGGCGCGCGCGGAAATATTTTGGTTCGCACGACCAGCCCCAATCCCCCACAATGCTGTACCAGTATCGTATCGGAATTAAACATCTTATGGTAGCAGGATTCAGTCAGGGTGCCATATAAGTACCGTTTGTACCCGTGCCAGAGTACTTTAGAGCACTGATCTTATCTGTCTGTCTGGTAGAAGGAACATCTGACAATGTCACGGACGGACGGACAAAGGAGGGGTGGAGAATCTGAGGAGGGAGGGCACAGTTGTGGCGGCAGGAGGTGGAGAGGGAGCGTCACCACGAATAGAACATTTGGCTATTTCTCTCGGATGGTCATATGGGGAAAAAGAAGTCTTTTGTTTGTTTGTATGTATGATACTGGCACGTATATACCGAGGCTAGGCCTCGCACATGCGATACCTGTATACAAATAGGGGGATTAAGTGGTGATGAGGACAATTTTAAAGTAAAGGAGCGTAAACTTTATGATATTTAGGGAAAATAATGAAGTTTATTTGCTTTTGTATTAGCCTCCTCTCTTCCACCCGCATGGCCAACTCTCCTATTGGATTTGACTCTAGATTTTATTTCCCTCTTTGGCGGAGTATCGTGGCTCCGCGCCAGTTGGTTCCTTGTCTATAACCTCGCTGCTTTTCGCTTGCAGCTGCATCTCTATTAACGCGAGTAAGGCGGGCAGCAGGGCGATGCATCACCCTTATTTGGAACACGCAGTTCCTGCTGTCACTTTCCCTTTTACTGACTTGTGCTCAATGCTTGCTCGGGCATCCGTCGAAGACGAGATAAGAGTTACATAGCAAACTGTGCCCCAAAGCCAAAGTATCTAGTACACCGGGTAGCTATGCTTCCTTTGTATCAGAAGTCGATGTGATGTGCGGTTCATGCTCAGTACCCATACCGGTATTGTGGGCTATTGCTTGATTCCGCTCTGCTACCGAAAGTGCCCATGCAACGCTCCAATCCGTACCCTACGTGTGTAGCAGCAGGCGAACTTTCTTCCCTCCTGATAGTATGGTATGTACTCGTACACCTTCTTTCGCCTTCTTTCCATCTCCCCCGCTCATTCCCCTACTTCGTGCTCAGCTACTCGGATGGGGGGGGGAGGGATGAGAATATACGGTACGGGGTTCCTGCCTATCTATCGTCGAATTCGGGAGGGTTTTTTTTTTCCTTTCTTTTTTAGTTTTATTTCATTATGACCTTTTTATTATGATTGCAGCTATTTGTTTCGTTCGAGTAGCTTTTCTCCCTCCGACTTTCGTCGTTGCTTATTGTGAGCTAATGCATCGAATCAAACATCCCCCCTACATGACTGGCTTTGCTGCCGGTACGTACTCAAAGGTCTCTGGAATTGGGTTCATTTGTGGTACAATTTATGGCTCCGGGGCACAAGGCTTCGCAGGAACCACCGTAACCTAGGCCAACGGACAAGTAACCCACGTTCCAGAGACTTTAAAAAGCGTCGAGCACTAACCTAGTGCTTTTACCGTATATAGTTAGGGATCCTTTGCCAGATGCGGAATCTCACACATATCATAACAAGTGGTGTTGGCAGAGGGGAAGAAAATAGACTAAACTTCCATTTGGGAGTACAAGGGGACGGATTCCGTTATTTTTGTTTTTACTGCCGTTATTTATTTTTCCTGGACTTGTACTGTACTTGTAACTCGACCATGCTTGTTACTGTCAACAAGCGCTCACACACCACCCAAACTCACTCACTCATACTCATACTCATACTCATACATTGTCACACACACCCACACACCTTTTTTTGAACCTCTCTGGGTCCTGTCGGCTGGAGGAGTGGATTATGGGAATTAGTCTGTGTTCTGTCCGCTCCACCCTCACACACCCCCTCCGACTCCGTCGTCATCGTTCGCTGGCATGCTAGCAGGCAGGCTCTGGCAGCCTGCGCCCACTACCATCCTTACCATCACCACTCCGTACCCTTCCCTCCCCGCCCCAAGATGCAACCGGCTTGTGTCCCTTGATCGGGGAAGGGGTGGGAGACATGTTTGTCATCTGGCTCAGGGCTCAGATAGGACTGGATGGCAATGATGTGGTTGTGGTGGTACTCGAATCTAGTCGGTGATGGTGGTAGCTGCTTGCTACTGATGGTGCTGAGCTAGTCTAGCTGCTAGCGTCCATGTCTGTCTGGTGTGCTCCGCATACTACCCATACACCCATCCTGCCAGATCTTCAAAACTACTTTGGACACACAGACAGAAGAACAGACAGTCTCGGTAGGCCCTCCAGCCCATCCACACACGCATCCAGCTAGAAAATCGCCCACCACAATACGATGGGACCAATGCTGGCCTGTCCCCCAAATTAATATTTATCATGGCCGAGTCGCTCCGGCTGTCTGCAGCCGCGTCGCCGCCTTCTCATTCTCTCTCTCTCTCTCTCTAAGTAACCATTTTACTGTGTACGAATCCTAAGTATAAGGGATCGTTGTTCACTTTACTGTGCCGTGATCTTTATTTGCCCCCCCCTTCACAAGCAGTCAGTCGCTTTTTGATTCTAGATTTATTATTATTATTATTATTATTCTATTTATCATTTACCTTCCCAGGACGCCCGCCTGCGCCCCAGCACCTTGCCTGAAAGAGGAAGATCCCTCATCCTGGCATCCTTCTTCTCTCCTTCCCTACCATAGCTGCTTTCCGCTGGGGGTGTCTCCCTGCCTGCTTGTGCTGCTCGACTCGCTGCCCTTTTCCTTCACTTACACACCACACACTCATACCTATACCCCGTCACACACATACGGTAACACACCTTTTACCCCCCCACCTCCCATCCGCTGCCCCAACGTCCATTTGGCTGCAAAAGAGGGCTCAGCTCGAGCCTCCGTCATCAAAGGGCGACCCTACCCTTGCCTCCTATAAACATTCACTTTAACCCCCCTCCATTTCCCGTCACCCGGTGAGGTCCACCCCAAGTGATCTTCCTGGAGCAACATCATTTCGACATCACTCATCTTTATATCTCCTGCTCATTCCTCGAAGCCCACACTGGATTAATTCCTAGCCTTCTGGATTACCTTAGCGAATTTCCACTCTCTCTGGCCTTTCTCGCCTGTTTCCTGTACTGGACCGCAGATTGATAAAAGGCTCCCGCTATATCTTTGCTATCTATATTTGGTCCGCCGGAGCTATTGTCCTTCTCTTTTCATTGTTAAAAAAGTCCAGGACTCCGAGTCCAATTTCCAGGAAAATGAGCAACTCTTCTTCAAACTCAAGTTCGACTTCTTGTGCCAGGCCTGAGGACCGAATAGGACAATTACTCGCTGGACGTCTGGAACTCACTGGAATCCTTGGGGTTGGCGCTTATGGAATCGTTTATACCGCTATCGATATATTTTCCTGCACCCCATTTGCTGTGAAGGCCCTGTCAAAGGTTGGATTGGATGCCCGCCAGAAACGGTTTCAGCAAAGAGAGATTGCTCTTCACCACAAGGCCAGCGCTCATCCGGGCGTTGTCTCTCTAGTGAAAATACTCGACACTGCCGATTGTACTTTTGTCATCATCGAATACTGCCCTGAAGGTGACCTTTTTACCAACATTACTGAACGTGGACGTTATGTGGGTAATGATGTTTTGGCCAAAAGGGTTTTCCTTCAGCTTTTGGATGCCGTTGAATACTGCCACAATCTTGGGATTTACCATCGGGATCTAAAGCCGGAGAATGTATTGGTTGCCAACGCTGGCCGCCAGGTAAAGTTGGCGGATTTTGGGCTTGCTACCACCGAAACTGTCACCTCGGACTTTGGCTGTGGGTCGACGTTCTATATGTCGCCTGGTAAGATTGCAAATGTTTTTGATTTGATTTTTATTTCTTTATCTGTACTTCTAGTGCCTTTTTTAAGCTAATCAAACTCTAGAGTGCCAACAATCTTCTCCGCGCACTGTTAACAGCTATTCCTCCGCTCCCAATGATGTCTGGTCCTTGGGTGTTATCTTGGTAAACCTGACCTGTGGCCGGAACCCTTGGAAACGGGCCTCCCCTTCAGACAGTACATTCCGTGCCTACTTGAAGGATCCACGAATGCTTAGGACCATTCTGCCGCTGTCCCCTGAGCTTGATTCTATCCTTCGTATGATCTTTGAGTGCAATCCCCAGAAGAGGATTACCATCCCGGAGTTGCGATTCCGTATCATGTCTTGCCGCAGGTTTACCACTGGACCAAGCCCTATGGATAGCCCGCCTCTTTCCGAGGCTTCTGATAGTTCTGGCCTTGTCGAGCCTGATGTTTTCAATCTTGCTTCAACACCTTACCGTTCCCAGGCTCCAGGGGTTTTCACCCCCGATTCAACGCCGTCCACCACACCTCAAACAACCCAAGCCTCTCGTCAGAATCCATACATATTCTCGAAACACCTCACAAACCCTCCATCCGAATCATCGTCCGAATCGCAGTACTACCACGACGCGTCTAATTCGCCATCGGGAAATACTAGCCCCATCATCGTACCAGTCACCCCGTCAGATTTCCCGCCACCACCCGGCCAGAGCTTGTGGCAGTTGCCAATTTTCCCATCGATAGATGACGTGGGAAGGGTGCAATCGCCTGCTCTCCCGGTTTCGAAGGGGGTCAAGGTCTTCTAAATTTCTGTCGGTCGGGCGATATGAACACCAGACGAATTTAATCCTCCAACCAATACCACCACAAAAATAGTCACTTTGGCTACTATCGTGAGACACTGAGACTGGAATGGAACCACAATTTATCCTTGTACTTGGGTTGGCAAATTTTTATAATTTTTTCCTCCTTTCCCTCTCCTCGCAACGCGCGACGATTTCATTTGCGTATCGATACACTTTCTTGGGTCTGGGCTTTTTCATGGCTGTGGGAATGGATTCGTTTGAAATTGGTTGCTTGCTGTTTTTCCTTTTCATTATCGGTTTATGGATAGCGCCGGGGCAATAAGGAGTTTTACTGGTTTTTCTCTATCCTTTTATTTTATATATTTTTTATATCTATTATTTTTCTTCTTTTCCCTCCTTTCTCATACATATTCTTTCCAGATCGTGCGCTGGGCATTCTTACCAGCACATGTGATGGATTGGATACATTGGGAACTTTTTTTACTCAAACACTTTTGTGTCCGTATGTATTTATGTAAGTATCGGGGAAGTTATAAAGGTGTACGTTGGAGCTGGATGGGTGTTTTTTTCTCCTTTTTTTCCCCCTTCAATCGTGTTTATTTTTCTTTTGTCACTGGGCTGGGGCTTTTTCCTTTTTCATTCAAACGGGTTTCTACGGCGTCTTGCATATTATAAAGCATATCTTTTTTCCCCTCATCATATTTTTTATTTTCGCGTTTCCCCCGCAAGAGCATCATTTATTGGACATCTCGCCTCTTCTTCACCTTTTTTTCCGCTCGATTGGCCGGTCGGATCTTGTTCAAGCGAAAGGAAGAGGAAGAAAGGAAGGGCGAGGTCAACAAAAAAGAGAGATGTGATGGATGGAAGGGGGAGGGCGGAGAAACCATGGAAGTGTTCCTTTTTTCTCTCGTCGGGTAATGAATGAGACATTCGCCAGTCTGTCAGTGTGGTGTGAAGGAAGGATTTTGAAAAAAAGGGCCCTGTATTTAAATATTTGCATCATCATCATCATCATCATAACTAGAGGTCATCTTTTTTAATATGATACCGACATGGTAATTGTTATTATTGGATTGTTCACTTTTTTGTGTATTTTTGTTTTCGTTTTGCTTGGAACGGAGGGAGTTTTCTGGATTTTGATTTAGAGAGACGGGCTTTGGTAGTGTGATTTGGGTACTAGTCCCGTATGAATCTATCTACGGTCCCATTCTACAGTATCAGTTTGCGATGTTTTTTTGTGCGGCGTCTTGCCTCGAGAGTGTACAGCATAATATGCATGCACAGTATGCAACCATCCACGAAACGAAACGAAACGAAACGGCCTTCTCTCTTCCTCTCTTCCTCTCCCTCTCTCCACTACAGCCTAGCGATATTCACGGGGGAAGGGGGGGAGAGCCCACGGTGGCGGCCTGCCCGTCGTCGTCGTCGCCGTCGCGATATCACTTTTCACTGTTTGTTTACCTCGTTTTATTTATTTACCGTACTGTATCATAGAGTACTGTACCCTCTCTCTCTTCCTTTCCCTCCATCACCTGTTCCCCTTGAAGAATATCATACTTGCCTACCTATCCAACTACCGGGACCCAAACTAACGCACGTTTTACCATCCATCCATACCGGTATCTTGTTTACTCGCTCCCACGCTCGGCTTCGACGTCGACGTGGCGATCATATGGTTTTCATTTCATTTTCATTTTTCTACATTTATTTACTTATTTACCCTTTCACTCTTTCGCTCGCTCTTTTTTTTTTTGTGATGTCGTTGTTGGAGGTGGAAGTGAGGGTGTGTGATGGATGATGTTTCATAATATTATTGTGGGTACGGTACGGTAGCTTGGTTACGGTAACTCGGGTGGGTATCATAGTTTTGTGTGTGTGTGTGTGAGGTGAGGGTTAGGATGGCATCATAGTAGGTATCAAACCGTCGGGTAGGTATGATAGGTAGGCAGGTAGGCAGGCAGGTAGGTAGGTAGGTAGGTAGGTAGGTAGGAAGTTAGGTTTTGCGAAATGTGTATTTTTTGTGAACCGGAGGTTTCTCGCTTGCCTACCTTACCTACCTGCCTGCCCGCCCGCCTTACCTGCTTGGTATGGTATGATATGATATGATATTGCAGACCTGTGGGGGAATTACCGGTGGAGTACAGTTATTATCCTCAGCATACCCGGTGATGATGATGATGATGGTGGTGATGATGATGATATCCTACGGTATGTACACAATTCAAGTATTGTATGGCATTCACACATAGTTTACTCGTACACTGCACACACACACACACACGCTCTCTCTCTAACCTTCACCAAAACAGAAGAAGAACAGATGGAGGGGAAAAAAAAGGAAAGAAAGAAACGGAAAACGGAAAACTACCGAAAGTCCCCTTCCCCTCCCTTCCCCCTCCAATCACCTCACACCGTATTCCCCGCCGCCGCCCAAAAAACTAAGCCCCAACCCACCCTGTGATTTTCGCTACTTTTCGAGGCGTTTTTTTTTGTCGTCAGCAGCCGTGCAGGGTAATTCGCAAGGCGACCAATCAGGAACGCAACTATCCCCCTCTCCCTTTCCCCCCTCTCCCACCCCTGTTTCCTGCAGCCAGCTACCTGCTTCTCTCTCTCTCTCTCTTACTCCTCTCCGGGGTAAGTTTTTCCACAAGTGTGTTTTTTTATATCTCTTATTTACTTTCTTTTTGCCTTTTTTCTTTCTTCGCTTTTTTCATTTTTCATTTTTTTTCTCTTTTCATGGGTGGATTAATGGATTAATGGATTAAATGGCTTACAACCGGGTTTTTTGCCGGTATCAATGGATGTGATGGATGTGTTTCTGCCTGGGTGCGTTATTCCGCCCTGTATGATTGACTGATTGATTGATTGATTGATTGATACCGGTAGAGGGATGGATGATGATTATGGGGAAGAATGTGGGTGACTCATGGGGGGGGGCTTATTATTATTATCGTTGGATAGGTAGGTAGGTAGATATCATGGGTATCATAGGTAGGTAGGTAGACAGGCGGGCATGTGTTTACCATTATGGAAGGGAAAGGAGGTCCTAGCTAAGGATGTAGTTTGTGTGTAGTGGTAACCGTATTCTAGGTAGTATCATGGTATTTGCGCGCTCCCGTACCCGTTGCTACTATATGAGCCATCCGTCGTGCGCTACAGCCATGATACAGCGACCAAAAAAACTTGTACCTTCCATGTCCAGAAGCGACATGGTTATCAGCCATGCAATCATGCGCGCATGAAAGATATCATGATAATCTCGTGCTGAGATGGATGCGAAGAATGAGACAAGAACAAAAAACAAAAACAAAAAACAAAAAACAAAAAGACAGAAAACGAAACGAGATATGGAGAAAGGGGGGGATTCATGACAGTTTTGATACGGTACCGTACACGAGGTAAGACCACCAGCCCATCCCAACCCAGCCCATCCCAACCCAGCCCATCCCAACCCAGCCCAGCCGGCCAGCCCAACCCGGCCCGCCAGCTTTTGTTTTCCACCGTACATTCCGGCTAAACACCGGTTCCCGTACTGCACTATGGAAGCCTTCCTTGCAAGAAAGAAGGAAAGAAATAAAGAAACAAATACAGCACGGGCACACAGCTACAAACTACCATCATAGTCATCCTGTCTGCTCATTCATCCAGCCTCACTCATGAACTCACCTTACCTTACCTTACTCACCCCACCTCACTCACTCACTCACCCACTCACATCACATCACGCAACTATGATAGTTAGACTTACTTTGTATTATTATTATAATGCCTACATGGCTGAAAGCGATGGCTCGCATGGTGGGGAGGTGGCAAGGTGATAGATATGTAAGGGGGCGGGCGGGATGGAATAGAATAGAATAGTTGCCTGGAATAATCTGGATGGGTGGATGGATGTGATTGATGGGATAGATAGATAGATAGATAGATAGATAGATACCGGTAGATAGCCTGATTGTTCAAAAGTGAAGATGGGGAGAAAAGGGAAAAAAGAACTGGGGTAATGATCGTTATCTTGTATTGTATTTTACTGTCTTGTCTTGTCTCGTGCTGGGCTGTAGTCTACCGGAGTTGTGGGTGGATGGATGGGTCGGTGGGGTGTGGTTGTGTTACTTACTTTTATGTGTGTATGTGGGGGGAGATGGGTAAATTGTTTACTAAGTTACTTGTATATACTTGCAAGGGGATGGGAATTGTTGGTGGGCGGATTTGTACTGTACGGTACTCGTACTCGTACTGTACTGTGCTGGTTTGTACTGTTACTATTGTATTACGCCTAGGTTTCTCTTTTTTTATTATTTTTGCTTTGCTTTTTATTTTTTTACTTGGAACGAATCGTTGGGCCACGGGGCGGGTTGTCTTGTCTTTTGTTGTTGCGTGCTTGGGTTGATGGATGGATGGATGGGGTTGTGGATGAATGGTGAGGCGGACGGATAGACAGAACTGGGTGGAGCGTTTGCCCTGTTGGTTTGGTATCATGGCTTGTTGTGGTAGGTAGGTAGGTAGGTAGGCTGGATGGCATGGTGGCTTTGCCATGTGGTATCGTAGGCAAGTGAAGTGGATGGATGAGGTGCTGGGCGCTTGTCGGGGGTTTTGGGAGAAGTTGTCTGGGTTTGATGCCTTGGAGTGAGTGATCATCACCACCATCATCATCATACGTTGGTTGATGATGGGCGGTAACATAGATGGGGTGGGAAGGTGCGACGGTGTTAACGGCTGACTTTCACCTTACTTGACCTTGCCTTACCTCTGATTGTATTGTATGTGGTATATGATATGTTTCTGCTGTATGGTGATAGTTTATGAAACTATGTACAGTAACTTGTACAGTGCAGTGCAGTATACGTCAACACCTATCATATTCGCTTTGAAGCACAAGTACTAGGTATCATACACCTCCCGTATTCGCCAGCGTACTGTGCCTAGGCTACAATATAATAAAAGGATCCTCCGTGGCCCTTATCCTCGCTAATCGCTCACATCATCCCTTCCCTCGCTCCCTCCCCAGCGTATGATACTTTGTATTGCGCTTATCTTGTATGGAATACATACATGCAATCTAGCAAGCAATCACAATACAGCACAAAGACTCGCAACCGCCGCCCCCCCCAGTCCTAAGTTGTGCAAGATATGATGATCTTCGAGGGGCCTGGTCCGAGTGTTTGCATGCTGTCGTGCATGTGTATACATCATATTAGCGGGCGGTAGGTCCGCCCTAGTACGAGTACTTTTTCTTAGCCTTCTTTTGGGCAGACTTGTGTTGCGTTGCTATTGCTTATGTGGGTATCCCTGGTTTGAGGATGTTGTGGAGATTAGCCGATGGTATAGGATAGGGTAGGTGTTGTGTAAGCATCACAGGTAGGTAGGTAGGTGCTAGGGATGATACCGATACCGGCACTGTAGGGAGGAGTTTGTACCATCGGTGGCTTGTGCAAGAATGAGATTGGGGAGGAAGGGGGGGGGGAGCTTTGTAACCTGTGCCCAGGCTTAATCTGTGAGCGGGTGTTACCTACAATTGCTTGCATGAACTACGGTTTTGTGCCAGGTGCTGTTACAGAGGAGGGGAAGAAGAGGGGCGGGGGGGGGGGAGAGAAAGAGAGAGAAAAGAAGGAAAGGATTCTGCGGCATATCAGAAGACGGGCTAACTTGATGCTCATTGCGTTTAGAAGACCAAGCAAGGCACAGACGAAAAGAGCTTCCTACCACCTTCTGTTCTATTGTGGCCGTAGATGAGTGGTGGTGATCTAAGTCTATCGATTGATGATAGCCTAGCCTAGAGGCATCACCGTCTATCCCTGTGCCTGATCCCCCCCCCTCTCTCTCTCCATCTGTACTGCACCCTCCCTCCCTCCCTCCCTCCCTCCCTCCCTTCCTCCCTTACCCCCCTGCATCGGTCTCCTGCCCGCGCAAACGCCATACCAATGATCGACAACGTCGGAAAGAAATAAAAGAAATAAAAAAACAACAACCTTTCTTTCTTTCTTTCTTTCTCCAATGTATCCTACCGATATCCTAACGTACCACAGCCTGTCTCTTCATGCGACGAGCCATCTTCCCTTCCTCCCCTCCCCGTCCAATCCACCCGACATTATGCAACACCGGTACAATGCGTACGCCCACTGTGCTACGGTCAGGTTAGACTACCGTAAAATCTCGAAGAATTGGGCTGGCTTGGCAGTGGATCTTAACAGAATTCACCATACAAAACACCACCAATATGTCGATCCATTACCATTTTAGTGGTGTTTTGTATGGCTGAGCCGCACTG
>Ga0307513_10004071_pt1 | contig 19583 bp, 21 predicted proteins | sample 15_EM_MG_FD_202174 | JGI IMG/M metagenome (GOLD analysis project Ga0307513, IMG submission 202174) | Populus trichocarpa ectomycorrhiza microbial communities from riparian zone in the Pacific Northwest, United States - 15_EM | ecosystem: Host-associated > Plants > Roots > Unclassified | place...
GAATCGGTCAAGGAGCGTTTCACACTCCATTGAGGGCAATCCGAAGGATACAAGGCGGTGGAGAACGAAGGGCATTAACGACCATTCTGAAACGTTGGATTCGAAGAACGATATAACGTTTTCTTCACTGACAACTGGCGTGGTATGGGGTGTCAAGGGGTGGGGGGGTCCACGAGGAGACAATGATCGAGTTACAGTGTGTTGTTTGGGGGGAAACCGTGGGTTTGATGGAGAATATGGAGGGCGAAAAGATGTACGGAACTTGTGCTGGGACTCTTTGGATTCGTCGAGGAGTGACCTTGAACTTGAACTCCTCCTAGAGTTTGTGCTACGATGACGGCGTAAAACATTTGATGGTGACCCAACCGCACTTCGTGGTGCGCCGTATTTTAGTGAAAAAAGGCGACATCTCCCGCAGAGCGTTGGAGGGGATAGCATCTATAGTATGGTCAGCTTGAGAGACAATAATTTCGTCGCAAGTCCAGACGAACCGTATTCCGATTTCTAAACGATCTACGTAAAAATCCTGTGAAGGAGATTTAGGACCGCATTCTGTGGACCGATGAAAATTTACCCTAGGTAGATAGAAAATAAAAGACTAAATATAAAGTATGGGGGCGAGTTTATGGTGGTACAATTCCAACACATAATCCTGGAAAAATAGGCCGTACATATACAATATTTGGCACTAATAAAATTTGGTGTCACCGGAAATTACGGTCCGGTAATCCATTTCCTTTGATTTCTTCATGATACTTCTTGCTGTCACGTCGCCTTTCTAATTCACGAGAAGATAGACCTAGACATACCGGAGGTTACTTATTGTATATTTCCTGCTATTCCATGACGGAATAAAGACAGACTTGAGCATCGCACCAACCAACACAGCCAACCTGCAGCCTATATAAGGGGAATGTTCAAGTGCGCCATTTATATAATCTTCTTCTACAAACACTCCTGCCAGGCAGGTCTAATACCTTTCCCAATTCGGGAGTCTGAATGGGAGAAAGCCTTTCCAATCAAGAAGTTCGAGCCTCTTGCTCTATTTCGTCTCACTCGGGGTGGTATGGACTCCTTCGATGTCCCTCGTGGAAGTCACCGGATGGATTTAGATCGACATAATTCTAGAAGATCCAATTTCTTCGTCATTCGTTCACCTGTCGAAGGTTTTGGGCTAACATTTCAATGTTGGTCGATCATCGATGTCATGAGGCAGGGGCATGCCCCGGCTTGAATGTGCGTGTTGAAGCTATTCTTAATCCCAATTCCTCCTCATGCTATTCAACGTTTCCCTCCAACGTTCGCAGTGCCTGCTTTCTGCTCAGTATTGAACAATTACTCTCCGACATCAAATCTATCTCATTAATCAATCCTGCGCGATTGGTCAAGCATACTCGAAGACCTCAAAATTTCAGTGAGTGCAAAGCCATTGATCTGACTCTACGATCTTCTTTACGATTTTTGGTCCAGGGAACCAAACAAAGAAGGGTTTGTGAACTTTCGCTCCTGTTTGTCGGTGTACCCACTCACCATCTCCAGATCGCCTACTATGGACTACGTAACGTAAGAAGGTCGTAGTTATTATGCTGCAGGAACCACACGATTGATCTTCGTAGGCCCTTGATTGTAAAAGATGAACTCAGAAGGGCGAGGGCTCTGGAATCCAACCACAAGTAAGTACACAGAATTTATTTCTTAGAATGAATACCATATCTCCTCTGTGTTTCAGGTTAGAAAAAAGCGGGTTGGTGATTTTCAGGTTACCTGCCATTCATGCTGAACGAAACCTTTCTGAAAGACTGGACTCTCTTTCTGCCCACACGTACGTGTACAGGCCCTCACTTACATGATATTACAGTGACTTGTGGCTCATAGTCCTCGAATTGAACACCATTCGAACCATCCCTCAAATATGGAAGATCCCCGAGACGAGTAAGTGCACCTTCATCCTTGCTGGAGTTCGTTACCATTGAACCGAGAGTTACAAGATCTTTGACTTCCCAGAATCACATCGGTTGGGACGATCATCTGAAAACCCAGGTCCCAAATATTCCGCAGGAAGAGTGAGTGAAAAAATTTGGGTTGTAGGTGATTTTTAGTGACTGTCTCCTTCTGCTTCGTCTAGCCCGGAACTTGCGACACAGTCCGTCGGCTTTTGATCCTATCTACACGTACGTTGGAATCGCTCACGATGGGAAATTTTCTCTTTTATTTTCAGGACTTTCACTCGATTAAACCAGTTTGGAAACGAGGTTTGGTTGTCGAATCGTGGTAGAAGGTCAAGGCTCAATTTTTTTCATTGTATCCGCATAGAACAACGAATCCAAAGCAAAAGGAGAAGGGCTAACGAGGGTCACTTCTGAAACCCTCCCTCTTCAGGCCAAGCACGTGAAAATCCAGGAATTGAAGGAGGAAGACGCCGTTATCGCGTAGGTTCCTTTTTGTTCTCGCGCTAGGTTTGGCTTAACGTCGGCTCAATAGTGTCATGGGACCTACTGGCTCTGGAAAGAGCACTGTAAGTAATTCAGGATTGCTTAGTTGCCCTGTTGCTGAGCGGCGAGCAGTTTATCCATAAGGCGACTGGGGTTGACACTGGCATTGGTCATGATCTGGAATCATGTACAAGTGAAATCGGCATAATCAAGATGTCATTTCCCGACCACAGCATCGTTTTCGTAGATACTCCTGGTTTCGAAGACTCCAAGAATTCGGATAGCGAGATCCTCAAGATGATATCAGACTGGCTCAAGATAGCGTATGTCGTTCTTGAGTGTGCCAAAGATGCAGCTAATCTTTCCATCGACGTAGGTTTGGGAGAAAGATCTTGCTTAGCGGTCTTCTCTATTTCCATCGGATATCAGATGTTCGCATGAGTGCGACCCCTCTCAAGAACTTGCGCATGTTCGAGGAGCTTTGTGGAAAAGATTCGTTCAAGAACGTTATCCTCACTACCACTATGTGGGACGACGTGGACGAAGAAACTGGGGCGTCTCGAGAAGGAGAACTGAATGGCATCTACTGGAAAGCAATGATTGACCACGGCTCCAGCACTGGGCGGTTTGAAGGAACGCGTGATTCTGCCTTTCGTCTGATCGCTCCCCTTCTCGACAACGCATTTACCCGAAGCAAACCCCTCCTACAGAAGGACCTCGCGGGCCTCGACCTGAGGCTCAGCGAGATGCACGCCGGGCAGACAATTCGTTCCCAAATTAAACAATTTGCGAGGCAACAACAGGAGTTGGGACACCAGATACGGGAGGAGCTTAAACGTCCCAAAAGCGAGGCATCGTTCCAATTGTTGATGGAAGAATACGAAGGACTCAAGAAAACCTCCAGTTCCTTGCTCCAACAGATGGCCGATTTTCAGGTACCGCTCGATGGGCAGTTCATGAACAGTATCACCGTCACATTTGGCACAGAGCATAACCGGTACGTCTGCAAGCAGTGCACCGGAAACCTGACATCGTAAGAACCGGAAGGAATAGCACCGCTGCTTCCAGGATCGAACACCCTTCCCTAGATGAGCACGAATACCTGAAAAAGCATATCCCAACCCCCGTTAACACTCCCCAGCAATAGTATGTGAAAAAGATTCGATTGTTGGGAATGTTTACTGAAACCTCCATGTTCTACACCATCCAGCCTGAAGCTTTTATCACAGTCCGTGCTTCGATCCCACCTGCGAGCACCTCAGTCGCTCACAATATTCTCTCTATTCATCAGCATTTTAGCTCTATTTAAGTGGAACAAGGTTTGGTTGTCAAATCGTGGAAAGCTAAGGCTAAATCTTGATTTGATTCCCAACACAGAGCAACAAACCTAAGGCGAAAGGTAAAGGGCGGACGAGGACCCCTCCTGAGACCCTTCCTGTTGAGGCCAAGCACTTGAAAATGGAGGAATTGAAAGAGGGAGATATTGTTATCGCGTATGTTTTTTTTTTTGCTCTCGCGCTGGGCTTAGCTTGACATCGGCTCCATAGCGTCGTGGGATTCACTGGTTCTGGAAAGAGCACTGTGAGTAATTCCAGATTACTTGGTTATGCCGTTTCTGAGCGCGAGCAGTTTATCAGTGCCGCGACCGGGATTGACGTAGGCATTGGCCATGACCTGGAATCATGCACAAGTGAAATCGGCATGACCAAGATGTCGTTTCCCGATTACGAGATCGTCTTCGTGGATACTCCTGGCTTCGACAACACCACGATATCAGATAGCGACATCCTTAAGATGATATCAGACTGGCTCGAGATAACGTATGTTGTTCTTGAGCGTAGCGAAGATGCAGCTGATCGTTAAACCAGGTTTGAGAGAAAGATCTTGCTTAGCGGTCTCCTCTATTTCCATCCGATATCAGAGATTCGCATGGCTGGAACACCTCTCAAGAACTTAAGCATATTCAAGGAGCTTGGTGGGGAAAATGTGCTCGGACGTGTCATCCTCACCACCACTATGTGGGACGAAGTGGACGAAAAAATCGGAGCGACTCGAGAAGGGGAATTGAAGACCATCTACTGGAAACCAATGATTAACCTCGGCTCCAGTACTGGGCGGTTCGAAGGGACGCGTGATTCCGCCTTTCGTCTGATCACTCCCTTTCTCGATGCAGCAAATAAGCAAAACGCGCTCCTCCTCCAGAAGGAACTCGTGGATCTGGACTTGAGGTTCGTCGAGACGCATGCCAGTCAGACACTTTGCTCCGAAATCAAACAATTGGCGAAGCAACGACAGGAGTTGATACACCAGATACGAGAGGAACTTAAACGCCCCAATAGCGCAACATTGTTACAATCGTTGACAAAGGAATACGACGAGCTCAAGAAGACCTCCGACTCATTGCTTGAACAGATGGCCGATCTTCAGATACCATTGGGTAGGCGACTCAAGAAAATTAATACCTTCACATTCGGCAGAGAGCATAACTGGTGCGTCTGCAAGCAGTGCATCAACCCGCGAACAAACAACGGATGCTGTGGCTATTTTAGTACCAAGCCTGACACCGTAAGAACTGGAAGAAATGACACCACCGATTCCAGGACCGAACACACTTCCCAACCATCTAACCCTCCTTCACGCCTGGAAGACCCCCAAGGCAAGTGAGTGAAGCTCCGTCTTTAGCTCCATCTAGTTTGTTATTATTAACCAATACATGCGGAAAAATCCTCAAGTCCCCAAAATTTTGTCAATCAAGATGAACACCCGAAAGAGCAGCAATTAACTCCGGCTGATATTGCCCTGAAAGAGCGAGTCAATAAATTCGATTGTGGAGGATTTTCAATGACCTTTCCATATCTATCATCTAGCCCGATGCTGTCATCAACGATGTGAGGTTTCATTCATATCTGCAAGCACCTTGGTGTTGCTTACGCCATTTCTCAGCATTTTCCGGCGATCAAATACTTTCGGGAACAAGGTTTGGTTAATCGAATCTTGGTGGAAGGCTAAAGCTAAATCTTTTCCTTACCTCCCATCTTGATCCCAACATAGGAAGTTGAAGAGGAAAAGAAATTCGGGTTTGGAGAGCCCGTTGAGGTCAAGCACGTGGGAACCGATGAATTGGATGTGCATGATGTCATTATCGCGTAGGTTTCTTTAATTACTGCACCAGCATGGCTTGATATCGGCTCAACAGTGTGATGGGACCCACCGGTTCTGGAAAGAGCACTGTGAGTAATTACATATTTCTTGGTTATGCTGTTTCTGAGCGGCAAGCAGTTTATCAATGCAGCGACCGGGGTTGACGCTGGCGTTGGTCATGATCTGGAATCGTACACAAGTGAAATCGGCATTATCAAGATGTCATTCCCCGGTTACAACATCGTTTTCGTTGATACCCCCGGCTGTGACAACAACAATAAATCGGATAGCGACATCCTTAAGATGATATCAGATTGGCTCGAGAAAACGTACGTTGTTCTCGAGGATACCGAAGATATAGTGATCATTCGACCGACGTAGGTTTGAGAGAAAGATCTTGCTTAGCGGTCTCCTCTATTTTCATCGGATATCAGACAACCGCATGGCTGGGACCCCTCTCAAGAACTTGCGAATATTCGAACAACTTTGCGGGAAAAATGCGTTGAAGAACATTATCCTCACCACCACTATGTGGGACGAAGTGGACGAAGAAACTGGATCCACTCGAGAAAGGGAACTGAAGGACATCTACTGGAAAGCAATGATTGATCGCGGCTCCAGCACTGGGCGGTTCGGAGGAACGCGCGATTCCGCCTTTCGTCTGATCGCCCCCCTTCTCGACGAAAGGAACAGCCGAAACACACTCCTCCTTCAGAAAGAGCTCGTGGATCTCGACTTAAGGCTCAGCGAGACACATGCTGGTCAGATGCTTCGCTCCGAAATCAAACAGCTGGCGAGACAACAACAGGAATTACTACACCAGATAAGGGAGGACCTTAAACGTCCCAATAACGCGGAATCATTGCAATCGTCGATGGAGGAATACGAAGAGCTCAAGAAGACCTCTGCCTCCTTGCTCCACCAGGTGGCCGATCTTCAGGTTCCGCTGGGTAGGCAGTTTATGAATACTATTGCCATTACGTTTGGCATAAAGCGTAGCCGGTAGGTCTACAAAACCTTTATATTTGCTCCTCTGATGGTACTTTTGTAGGACAAAGGATGTCACTCCTGCCTGGGCGAGCGATGCTACATAATACTCTTCAAATGGATTATTGCTACCAAGTGCTTCAACAATTTTGTATTTTCCTCTTCTTCTGGAAGAAACCTTTCCTTCTACGAATTGATTTCATCCATGAATGTGGCCAATCGCACTCGTAGGTTGTGTTGGGTAAACACATCAACCTTTGCACACACCTGCCCTTACACACATTCAGGCAATCACTCATTCAATCCGATGTAAATTATAATGCCTGGCATATCTTGTAGGCTCCAATTTCGTTTCTTACCAAACCTGTTTAGTTTCATGCGTCCAGCAGGATCTGGGAACAGTTGTCACAACGGTTCAGTAGACTCTGCTCGTCTAACAGAGGGTTATCGATATTCTCATTGGAAAACCCAGAAAAAAACCGGTGAACGGCCCAAACTAGTAACCAGATATTACCGCTTTTCGGTGTCGAACCATGAAAATTTAGGACGTCGCCTTGTTCTCGACCCCCAGCTGGGTGTTTATTTAGACAACGAAAATACCGAGATTCTTGAGATGATCAGCGAAATGCTTCCAGAAATGTACATAAGTTGATGGTGTTAGAGTATAATTCTTTTCCTTCAGCTTGACGGAATAGAGAAGCGTTATTCCCCAGAGAATTCATTTTTTATTTCCCGTTCAGTCGTCATGGGCTCATGTTGCTTTTGCACTGTTACTTATACAAAGAGGTGTGGTCTGTAGGGTATCCTGAGGTTTGAAATTTAATTAACACTGAGTGCTGGTTACAATAAAGATCTAAATAATCGGTTTTCAAATTAGCCGTGAAACTGACATTTGGATTTCGCTCTTCTAGCTTCAAAAAGTTGGTGTGAATGCGAAATTGCAGTGCTATAATTGTGGTCCAAGAGTTTTACATACGGTCGAACCCTCATAATTGCTCATAACCAATTGGACTCCCCCATAAACCCTAAGCTTTTCCGGCTACCAAATTCAAAATTGACCCCCCATAACCCATAACCGGAATACTTAGTGACGAACTCAAATTCGGGCAATTACACCAACCTTGGCAGCTGTCTGAATCATTTAATTTTCGTTCTCGTCAGACTCAGCTTCCGCGGCAATTCCGGAATCCGCGGGCCCCCTTTGCGAATTATTGTATTTCATTGAGGCCGGGCTTCATTTACAGCTCATCAAAATTTTGGAGAGAAGTGTGATTCCATTTATTGTATATCTCTGAAGTTCATTGCAGACTAGACACCAAAAATGCGAAAAATGAATAAAATTGTGCAAGCGATCATCCAATGATTGATTGATGGCATCAGAATGTGTGTTCCTTTGTCTCCGAAGAGCTCCGAAGTCACTAGCTTGCGATACAAACTAAAAGTCATGGCTATATAATTTTAGAATAAAATGGGAGGAAATCAAAATTTACTAGGCACAAACAATAAACGAAGTTTGGTTATATTATCTCAAAATAAACGTCAAGATAAACTTACATATTCAAATTCTCTGAGAATTGTCTGTTGTACACACATAAGGTATCTTTTTCTTAAATCTACCATTTTGGATGAAATCACATTGCTTTCGATGCGATAAGGAACCTTTAGCACCCATTATGATTGAGTTCATTGAAGTCGTACAAGAAGGTTGCCGAACTGAGCTGATGGCAAGCAGCGGCCATCATCCCGCTAACCTTACCCTGGGCAGATTTTGCGAGTTTGGAGGAGCAAAAAGGCGCACCAAATTGCTTCTGAAAGCTCTTACATAATGGCCGATTTTTCGAAAGCAATCACGTGGTGGTGGAGTTTTACTTAATAAAAACGGACTCCGACTTGATCAACTTTCTTTGTGCTTCGGACTTCCAGCCCATGAAGACATCAAACTGACAAACCGTTCGCGTTGGTGTCAATGTGGCCTTCCCCACCACTTATGCAGTCAACTAGCCTGTTAGATGTTGTCAAGGAATTCGTGGGCCCGTTGAAGAAATTACCATCATTGCAGGTATTGCACGAGTCCACAAGGCGAAGCTCTTGGCAAAATGGCCAGATGGACCAGGAGGAGAAGTCAAGGCCTAGAAGTTGGATGTGATCAGCCAGATGAATTGGATTTTGGGGTGTATCATCCAGTTTGGTTCGTCGTTTGGTTCGTGAAATTTTATTTGGTGACAACTCTCCTCGCTGAATAGATAATTCCCTGCAGACTTTGTGTCTCCGATCTCGGACCACCTAGGCAAGACTACATCATCGGCGAAGCAGATAACGCTCCTCAAGCCATGCATTCGTCACCAACGAGCGCTTACTCTGGGACAAAGTCTACATCCCAAAGGTGTACACTGAATAAGTATCTTGACCGTGTGTACTTGACCTTTTTTTCTCTTTTTCCTTCTTTTTTTTTTTAACCCACCCAGATTTTAGATCTTTAGCTGCTTTAAGCTGAAAACAATGTGCAATTGGAGGTCACAAAGAAGGCGATCAGCTCGTTGATGCATCTCATTCGAAGCTGGTCTAGGGGTAAAGGTGAGTTCAAATGCCGTCGATCTCCTCTCCAAAAAGTGCTAACCCGAGAACTAGGTCACCTATCATCGCTACCACCGCTCTCAAACCCAACGTTACCGATGTTATGATCTCCATTCCGGACTGGTTCAACTTCCAGCACCATGCCCTTACCGATGCGGGTGCTATCGGCAGCCTCGGCGACCTTCACCTCATCAACAATGCCACGGCCACCGCTCTCAGCTAAGGTATCACCAAACCCAACCTCCCAGAGGCCAAAGCTTGAAGAACCCTCGCCACGTCGCGTTCGCCGAAGCCAGCCATAGTGCTTTCTCTGTCGCAGGGATCTAAAGGCCAGCTCGGCGTCGAGAGCACCGCGTATGAGCTGACCTCGGAGGTAGCGACGTCGACTTACCACACTTGTCAAACACTTTGCCACAGAATTCTAGGTTCTCACTTGTTGACTAGGCAAAGGTCAACTACGTCGAGGTCGTGATGTGGCGGCAGACAATCCACCTGACACAGTCTACCCATCCCATACCAACTTCAACCCTAACACCTGCCACATCCCCGTCAACCGATATAATACCCGGGGGTGCTGGTGGGGGCGGCATCAACATGAACATCGGAAATATGAATATGGGAGGGACGAACGTGTCAACATGGGCCCAACATGGAGTCTAACAATGCATACGACCATCTTCCCCATGCAGCAAAAACGTATGACGAAGTTGTGGGCTGAGGAGGCCAACCGCCCTGAACAACTCGTTCATATCACATCGAATTCGGCGTCGAGCATTACAGGATGAGGGATACATTCGTATGGAATCTCAACAGTTCGTAGAATCATACTTCTTCTCTAAGTTACTTGTCCGACAAGCAAAACAGCGTCATCACCCGAGGCATACCCCCAATCCTTCACTCGTATCACAGCGTCATTGTCAAGTCCATCCGGGACCAGCTCACCGATTTCCGGGCCCATTCTGTGGACTTGGACCATGAATTGAGCGACGTGGATGTGTCAGACGCAGTCTCATCAGATGCTTGTTGGAAGCTGCACGAGTTGTGGCTTATTCCCGTAGATGAGCTTCGAGCACTCGGGTACAGCTTTATTTCTTTGTTACCTCTTGCTAAGTTGCATTGTCCTTCAGCTCAGCTATTTCATAAGAGGGGTGTGAGTCTCAGGTACTACAGCCATGCCTTCTACGACAAGAGTGTCAAATTTCTGCGTTCCAGCCAGATTTATCGATATTATCTTTGTGGTAGAAACTAGACCAAGATCACAACCTCCACCAGATCCGAAACATTCTTTGAGCGAAATTCGCATGTTTTCATATTCTGGGCCTCTCACCCGACTTGGACAATGTCCCAAGACCCAGTTCACCGGATCGAGGTAATTTCGGGAAATCCAATTGCTTTGCTCCATCACTGTCGTGCTTGGGGCGACAGCCTCGATGTTAGTCTCTCGCATTCTCGTCCAATCAGATGGTACGTATCTTCTTAGTCAATTCCAATGAAAAACTAAACCAGTTGTACATCAACTTTCAGACCCGATCAGAATCAAAACATGTTAAGTAGAAGACAGCTGGTTCGATTCAGGCCTCCGTGTCGTTCACTAATACCGCCCAATGACCATTGAACATGCTGCAAGCTCATGGAAGGCCCCCGGTTGACATTTCAACATTTGATCGATGCTAACTTCGCCATGCGGCAGGGGCATGTCCTGACTCGGATGCGCATAGACCTCATGTTCAAGCATATTCTTAATTCCTCCTTACACTACTCAGCCCCTTCCTCCAACATTCGCACTTCCTCCATTTTACGTGCATTGAATAATTCCTCTCTGACGATCAGGTCTGATCCATTGATTATTTCTGAGTAATTGGACGAGCACACTCGGGATTTTCAGTGAGTAGAGCCATCGATCTGACTCCATGATCTGCTTTACGATTTATGATTTAGGGAAGCGGACAAGAAAAAAGTCCGTGTAGCTTTCGTTCCTGTTCATCAGTGGCTCACTCTCTATCTACAGATGAATACTATAAAGTAAGAAAGTCGCATCTACGGTGCAGAGATTACAACGTTGATATGCTTTCTAGGTCCAGACTCAGAAGGGCGAATCGTTTGGCCAAACAAAAGTACGCTAAGATTTATCGTCCAGAAGGAATTACCATAACTCATCTACGTTTTAGGCTAGAAATTTCGGAACCGGAGGGGTTTGTGTGATTTTCAAGTTACTTGTTATTCATGCTGAACGAAATCTTGCCTCAAGACCGAGTTCTTCTGCCAACGAGTATGTGCATATCGAACCCAACGTCAACTCCCCTCCCCCCTCTACAAAGAGCCAAACCGAGTGTGTAACTCCCGTCTTGTCACCATTAACTCGCCTGAGTCGCTATCACAGGCCGTTAAACTCAAAAACGAATCCGAAATTGCTAGATACGCCGTCCAACAATAACGGCAGGTGAATGGAATCCCGTTGATCTTTATAACGGATTCGGTCAAAACTCATTCAGCCTTCTGTGACCTAATGTCCAGTTCACCAATCCGGAAAGGAACGATGAATACTGCGGCCGCATCCAGCGCGCATCCTGAGGAGTAAGTGAACGAATATTTTCCATCGTTAGATGTTACAATGCCACTTTTTCCCTCAGGTTATCAAGCCGCTCGTAAGTTCAACGCCAATTCTGATGATATTTTTTTCCGATCTCCATAGGTCTGATATGCCCAGGAGCAACGCTCCTAAGTATGAGTAAGTGAAGTGTCCTCCTTGGTATTAAATAAAATGCGAAGGATTTAGGTTAACGCTTTGATTCCAGGAATGAATCATCCGACGCCAACCCTGTTGTATCCGCCAAGAAGGACAAGTGAAGTATTATCTTAATCGCACTGACTCAATACTGATCGTGTGAGTACCTAGCGAGGCCGACAAATCGTGAGTAGAATGTCATTCGCTGCAAGGGTTTTTGCTCAAGTTCACGTTAGGACTATACCGCTCCCTGCTTCACCGGCGGGCTTCCCTGCTCCCGTTCCAGGCACGAAGAATGTGTCAGTATATTGCCCTCGCCACTTGCGACTAAGAATTATTGACTAACTTAAACGTTTTGTCAGTTCGCCGAATTCCCTTGCAGGGAATAAGAGCACGGAAGAGAAGTAAGTGCCGTTGTCTCTAGGTAGGTTTAACTGATCCTCTTTGCTCCAATTTTAGGACAGGAACCTTCCCGGACAAACCCACGAAACAGCATCTAGTTACGGAGGAGTATGTGAATTCATTGCATTGCCGAATATTTCTGAAGCAAATACTTTGTCAAGAGCATCGCACTCATCTACCGGCGGCACCCACGACAAGTCGGTGAAATTATACAGGTTGAAAGAATCTTCTGAAATGATTCCAGGACTGGACACCCGTCCCAATCGAACGTTTCACGCGTGGGAGACCCCCGAGGCAAGTAAGTGTGGCTCCATCCCGCCCTGGTTTTATTGTTGAATCAAGAGCTGCGGAAAGATCCTTTACTTTTCAGAACCACCACGATGATTCTCGTATCAAGAACCAACCTAGGTATGTAACCCCTGTCTGCCACAATTAACTTGACTGAGACGCCCACCATTAAGGCCGCTGAATTCAAATTCTTCTACACTAAACACGCCACACAACAAGCATAGCAGGTGAATGGAATGCTGTAAGCCTTTATGTGGGATTCGCGCGAAACTCATTCTGCCTCGGTAGCGCACCAACCCGCCAACAAACGAATACTGCGGCTGCTTCCAGTGCCAAGGTTGAAGAGTAAGTGAACGAGCATGTCTTGCATTGTTAAATGTCAATATGGCATTTCCTCGGTCAGGGCGAGTCACGCGTAAGTTCAGCACCTGTCGCGATGGGCCTCTTTTCCCATCTTTGTATAGGGTTGAGCAACACGTTTCAACGAGTTACACTCCGCCGTCAACGACTGTTGGTTCTAACCATAGGTATGTGCTCTCATTATTGAAACCGCGGAGAATTAGTAACTCTTTAATGCTAGGAATAAATCACCCGACCTCAAGGCCGTCGTTCCCTTACCTATCGACCAAAAGAACGAGTAAGTGAAATATGATTTTCACCATAACCGAGTTGTGCTGTACTATTTGTAAAAGTACACAAAGTGAGGCGGACGAATCGTGAGTAAAATGACATTCGTTGCAAGGGTTTTCAGTAAATCCATTACTTTAGGACTAAACCATCCCCTACCCCCGCCAATGGCGTTATGTCAGTATATTTTTCGCCTTTACCACTTGTGATTAGGATCGTTAACCGAGTGGTTGTAACAGTTCGGCCAATATTCTTACGGCCGAGGAGAGTGCGAAACAGAGGTAACCAGCGCTGACTCTCTTGTGACTTAACTGACTTTTGCCCACTCTCATTTCAGGTCCCCATTGAACGAACCCACGGAACAGCCACTGGCCGCTGATGGTACAGCGGATGAGTAGGTGAATTTTATCCATCGCCGAATATTTCTGAAATAAGTCTCTCGCCAGCCGGTCGAACTTGTCTACCAATGGCACCAACGAGAAGTCAGTGCAATTATATAGATTGAAAGAATCTTCAGGAATGACCACTGATTATAGGACCGGACACTCACTTGCCGTCGGTGAGAGCGACCATCCGAAAACACAGATGCCAATTCCCGCAAATACTCCGCAGGAGGAGTAAGTAAAATAAAAATCGATTGTAGAGAATATTTAGTGACTGTTCCATTTTCTAATTTGCCTAGCCCGAACTTCGCAACAAAGTAATTCAGCTTTGGATTTTATCTGCAACAACCTTAGAACCGCTGATGATGGGAAATTTTTTCTTTTCCTTTTAGGATTTTCAATCGATTCAATCCTTTCGGGAATAGGGTTTGGTTGTCTGATCGTGGTGGCAGGCTAAAGCTAATTCTTTTCACTATGATTCCAATGTAGCCCAACAAACCCGGAAGGAAGGGTGAAAAGGCACAGAAAATCGATTCTGAAAGGTTTGAGGCCAAGCACGTGGAAGCCGATGAATTGGATGTGGAAGATGTCATTATCGCGTAGGTTCCCTTATTTGCTACTCTAGGCTTGGCTTAATATTGGCTCCATAGCGTGATGGGACCCACCGGCTCTGGCAAGAGCACTGTAAGTAATTCCACATTGCTTGGTTGTCCTGTTTCTGAGCGGCGAGCAGTTTATCCATCAGGCGACCGGGGCTGACACTGGCATTGGCCATGATCTGGAGTCATGCACAAGTGAAATCGGCATGATAAAGATGCCATTTCTTGGCCACAACATCGTTTTCGTGGATACTCCTGGCTTTGACGACACCAAGAAATCGGATAGCGATATCCTTAAGATGATATCAGACTGGCTTGAGAAAACGTACGTCATTCTTGAGCGTGCCAGAGATACAGCTAACCGGTAGACCGACGTAGGTATGAGAAAGAGATCTTGCTGAGCGGTCTCCTCTATTTCCATCGGATATCAGACAACCGTATGGCTGGGACGCCTCTCAAAAACTTGCGGATGTTCGAGCAGCTGTGTGGGAAAAATGCGTTCAAGAACGTTATTCTAACCACCACTATGTGGGATGAAGTGGACGAAGACACTGGAGCCACTCGAGAAGAGGAACTGAAGGGTATATATTGGAAAGATATGATTAGCCGCAACTCCAGCATTGGGCGGTTCGAAGGAACGCGCGATTCCGCCTTTCGTCTGATCGGGCCTTTTCTCGACGAAGCAAATACCCGGAACAAACTCCTCCTCCAGAAAGAGCTCGTGAACCTCGACTTGAAACTTAGCGAGACGCATGCTGGTCAGAGGCTTCGCTCCGAAATCAAACAGTTGGCGAGACAACAACAGGAATTACTGCACCAGATACGGGAGGACCTTAAACGTCCCAATAACGCGATATCATTGCAGTCGTTGATGGAGGAATACGATGAGCTCAAGAAGACCTCTGGCTCCTTGCTCGCACAGATGGCCGATCTTCAGGTTCCGTTGGGTAGGCAGCTTATGAACACTATTACCATCACGTTTGGCATAAAGCGTAACCGGTGCGTCTACAATATCTTCATGTCTTCTACTCTGATTGGAACTTTTGTACGTCCAGGGCAAAAGATGCCACTCCCGTCGAGGTGAAGGGTACTGTTCCAGTTGATGCAAAGGATGCCACTACCGACCAGGCAACGGGTGCGACTCTCGCCGACTCGGAGGCAAAGGGTGCTACTCCCGACAAGGCAACGGGTGCGACTCTCGCCGAGGCAAAGGATGCCACCGCCGAGGCGATCCATGCTAGATAATGCTCGTCAAACAAATTATTCCTACAAAGAACTCCAACAATTTTGTATTTTCCATTTCTTCTGGAATCCGAAAGCCTCCGACGAATTGATTTCGTACACGATTGACCAGGCTTATTCATCGATTAAGTACGTCAACGTTGCGCACACCCCTGTCCTCACATGCGATCGGCGTGAAACGGTGTGATACAAACAAATTAACTAGGGTCTAGGGTGTTTAACCCGATAAGGGATGAACGTTAACGTTTGAACCAGTGAACTGTGAAATTCTCCGACTTCTTAATCTCTGAAAACGAACTGGCTTGCATTCCACTCAATCCGATGCATTGATGACTTTTCTGGGTAATTTTGCCTTGTTGCCTCATGTCCTATCATTCCTCTCCGCATCGTCGGGTTGAACGCCTGGCGTACCTCAGGTTGGCTAGAGCACTTTTTCAACGTCCTTCTCTCCACCCATTCTGACGAACTTCCTTCCTTCCGTCTATCGACCTGCACTATGCCACCCCCGTATAAAACAGAACGCGTTAAAGCTAAAAACCTGGAAACCAGTGATCTGATTATTGCGTGGGTTCCAAATTCGTTTTTACCGTGTGTGTTCCTAACCAAACCTATTAGTTTCATGGGTCCAGCAGGATCTGGGAAGAGTCAAGTTTGTCACAACGTTTCAAACGACTTTGCTGGTCCCACAAATCTTTCATACAGATTATCGATACTCTGACTGGGCAAACAACGAAGCAAGCCAGCGAAGGTCTCAGACCAGCAAGCAAGGATATCACCGCTTTTCGGGTTTCGAATCATGAGAATTTTGGAAGTCGCATTGTTCTCATCGAAACCCCAGGTGTCGACGACAAAAGCGATGGAGTGATTCTTGAGATGATTAGCGACTGGCTTCCAAAAACGTAAGTTGATTAAGTTTTATCCTTTGCCTTGTATTTGAATATTTATAATGAAATCTTTGTAAAAGTGTTTCATTGTCAGGAATCATGTACTTGCACCGAATCACCGATATCCGTATGACTGGGAAACCTGGCCTCAACTTGTCTAGGTTCGGAGAGCTATGTGGTGACCAATGGGCGCAGAGCGTCATCCTTGTCACGACGATGTGGGACAAAGCCCGGAACCCCGATGTCAGCGAGAACCGAGAGGCAGCTATCAAGAGTGGATGTTGGGAGGTAATGATGAAAAACGGTGCCGCTCTCGACCGCTTTCTCAACACACCTGAGTCTGCATGGTCGATCGTTAGCAAAATGGTGGAAGCCAGAAAGACAGATGCTTCGCAAAGGGGAGAAAGAAAACGACGGGCGCCTACTACCGGTAGTAGCAAGGTTGGTACTTGGGGAAGGCTCTTTGGACGACACAAATGAAGTTCAGCGTGACCTTTTTACTTTCTTTTCCCTTCTTTTCTTTAGTGAGTCGTTCGTGAAGAGCTTTAAGACCATACAGAATGCGACGTCCTCTCAAAAACATTGACTTTCTTTTGTAATAACCGGGTTTACATAACACATATTGCTTACTGCTATTCCAATTTGATGATTGTAAGCTGATAGTACAAAAGGGCCCAAACACAACTCAAACAACTGAGAAAGCCCTGAGAAAGCCCTACTCCAATTTAATACACGATAAAATGGTATGATCAAGAATCGGAGGTCGTGTCGTCTGGGCCGGCGATCTTCAACACTACACCTGTACATTATTGGTAACTAAATGTGATATACATAAGGTTGGCTTCCTCGTGACCTCGCTCCTTGTCTTTTCATCGTTTCCACTGTGTAACCACTCAGATCCCAGGCTTTAAAGGCTTTTCGCGCATCCGACCAGCTTCGCTAAAGTCATTACTCTCGTTCAAGGAATTGCCATGGTCGTATTCGAAACTCGGACTGTAAAACCTGGGGATCTTACTACTAGTGACATTGTCATCGCGTGAGTTCCCAATTCGGTCTCTCAAAATTTGACCAACATTTCCTCTAGTTTTTTGGGTCCCACTGGTTCTGGAAAGAGTCGAGTGCGTCCTCCAACGGTCTATGCATAAATTAAATCTCACACTTCCATGGAGGTCATTGATGTTCTCACTGGACAGGATACACGCGCTGGAACCAGCCTCAAGTCGGTCACCAATGATGTTGTTGCCTATCGGCTCTTAAATCATGAGATATATGGAAACAATCTCGTCCTGGTTGACTGCCCTGGATTCGACCACACCACTAAAAGTGACAAATATATTCTCGAGACCATCAGCAGCTGGCTGTCGAAACCGTACGGCTTTTTACCTTTGCTCAGACCAAATTCGTAACAATATTTATTTGCGTAGATCCAAGAAAAAGATCGCGTTGTCAGGGATCATCTATGTGCATCGAATCACCGATGCTCGTGTGGACGGACCGATCCAGCGCAATCTACGCATGCTTGGGGAGCTATATGGCGATACTTCTGCAAAAAACGTAGTGCTTGTCACCACAATGTGGGATAAGGCGCGCAGCGAAGAAGAAGCCTCGAAACGGGAGGATAGCTTGAGGACGAGGTACTGGGATGTTTTACTTTACCATCGAACTTCGGTCGCTCGGTTCCACAATGACCAGGACTCTGCATGGAAGATAATCGATCAGGTGACGGGTCGGGACAGGACAGAGTTTCTGCTGCAGGAAGACATGGTTACCCTTGGGAGGAACTTGAACGAGACTAATGCAGGAAAGGCACTCTATCGGGATCTCCAAGGTCTTCTCGACAAACACGGAAGAACGATGCAGTCACTGGCTGAGAAGACTGAAGGAGCTCAGAGACTCGAAGATGTCGACGCTGACATGAATAAGTTACGGGAGGAGATCGAAACGCTCTTGAAGGAGGTTGAACGCATGAAGATTCCATTCGGAAAGCGGCTCGCCTTATTCTTTGGAAAGATTCTAGGGAGGAAACCCCAAGCGGTAATTCATCATTATTTTTACCTCGCCCACAACTCATTGATCTCATAGACTGCCTTGCATATCGACACCCCGGATAAACAGTAGAAGGATGACTCGGCCAGTCATTTTTGAATGATGGCGCGAGTAAGGGAATTTTCCTTTTCCGCTGATATGAGAAATCGACCTGAACTCGAACCCGAATATATCATCTCTGACGATAGACATAGATGGGGAATATTGTGAATACAACCTTTATTCAATTTGCTTGGTTTTCGAGCTCTAGGACTCACGAGCTCGATGATTTTGGCATTCTCCGTAATTTCGCCAGATTTCCCTTCAAGGGACTGCTCCGCAGAGTCCAGGTCGCAAATTGATCGACAAGATCTACTGTATTGCGATGCGTGCATCGCCGGAAATTCCCCATTTCCCGAACACAAACGAGGTGTAATTTTCTGAAGAAGACATAGCTATCACATGTACCTGATATTGTTACGACCTGATGACCCACGAATTCAAATGAATCTGAAAGCGTTGTGACCGTGGGAAGTTATTCAATCCTGTAGTTTTGCTATTAACTTTGTAACCAACCTATGGTTCATAACTTATCGTCCCTAAGGTAGTCAGTAGGATTGGCCACAATCTCGACTTATGTACTAGTGAGATTCTGGTAATCGACAAGTCATTCCCGGAACGCCAACGCCACCCGCACCAGATTCGAGGGACACCTTGATTCCACATATCGACTCTTGTACATACACTGCAGTCCATCAAAGCTGTTATCTTGGTGACCTTTCCGATTTCACTGGGATCTAAAGTTGAAAGCTCATGTGAACTCATTCATGATTATGGACGTACATGAGGATGGTCCTCGTGTACTCCGAACGTTCCGAACACTCCTCGCCTTTCTGTCGTGGCCATTGTTTCGTTTAGACCTTTGACTCTTTACGCACATCCCACCAAATTCGCTAAAATTACTCTCGTTCAAAGGAATTTCCATGGACGTATACGAAACTCGATCTGTGAAGCCTGGGGACATGACCGCTACTGACGTTGTCATCGTGTGAGCCCCCAATTTGGTCTCTCAACGTTTCTTCCTCAACGTTTTCTCTAGCTTTATGGGCGCAACTGGTTCTGGAAAGAGTCGAGTGCGTTCTTTAAACCGTCTATGAGTGAATCGTGAATTAAAATTTATATTCCTATCCTATCAAGATCATAGATACTCTCACCGGACAGGATACACGCGCTGGAAGCACCCTCAAGTCGGTCACCAAGGATGTTGCAGCCTT
>Ga0307513_10004072_pt1 | contig 19582 bp, 17 predicted proteins | sample 15_EM_MG_FD_202174 | JGI IMG/M metagenome (GOLD analysis project Ga0307513, IMG submission 202174) | Populus trichocarpa ectomycorrhiza microbial communities from riparian zone in the Pacific Northwest, United States - 15_EM | ecosystem: Host-associated > Plants > Roots > Unclassified | place...
GGGCGAGGCGCTCACCCAGGATCCCCTCCGCCCTTGTGGCGCACGTGAATGAACGCGATGTCGTCGTCGTGGCGGCCGTGCTCGCGGACCGGCTCCGATTCCCCCACTTCGCCATAGTGCCGCCCGCCCGGGGCAGTTGAAAAGACCGCCGCGCAGCCACCCATGAATGGTGACGATACGGATCAGCTCGCTCGCACGACGTTAGGAATGTGAGGTGCGACCGGCGCTAGTGTCCCGCGTCGGAAATTCGGTGGTTAAGTCGGTGGATCCAGGTTTCTGCTGGCAAGGCGCCGGTTCGTCCTCGTACTGGACCGTACTTGGGCGGATCGGCAACGCCGCCAGCAGGAAGCTGGGCCAGCGAATTAGCTGCCAGATTTCCGGCGCGGGACACTAGCAGTGGATGATGCGAACGTGGATACCGAGCCCCATCGCGACATGAGACCGGCGTTCACCCATGCGGCCAGGGTGATTTCGGCAGTACAGACGCACGGTGAGGCCCTCGTGCTCAAGGTGGCCGGCGACATCGGCATCGCGACCGCGCCCCAGGTCACGGAGGTGGTCGTGGCGATACTCGAGCGCCGGCCCCCGGTCATGGTCGTCGACCTGACCGGGGCCAGCTTCCTGTCCTCGGCGGGGCTCGCCGCCCTCGTCGACCTGCACCGGCGCGCCGCCCCGGACACCCGGTTCCGCGTGGTGGCCCGCGAGTCCGTCGTGCTCCGGCCGCTGGAGCTCGCGGGGCTCACCGAACTGCTCACGGTCCGGCCCACGCTCGAGGAGGCGCTGGCGGTCGACGAGGGCTGAGCGTGCCTACGGCGAACCGACCACCATCCAGTCGAGCACCGGCGTGCTCTGCAGGTAGACGAGCACGCACATGAACAGCACGAACCCGATGCTCCAGCTGAACACCCGGCGGAACAGGTCGCCCTCCTTGCCCTGCATGCCGACCGCCGCGGCGGCGATCGCGAGGTTCTGCGGCGAGATCATCTTGCCGAGCACGCCGCCGGAGGAGTTCGCCGCGGCCATGAGCACCTGGGACAGGCCGGCCTGCTGCGCGGCGGTGATCTGCAGGAGGCCGAACAGCGAGTTCGACGACGTGTCCGAGCCGGTGACCGCCACGCCGAGCCAGCCGAGCAGGGGCGAGAAGAACGCGAACAGCCCGCCCGCGCCGGCGACCCACAGACCCAGCGTGGTGGTCTGGCCGGACTGGTTCATGATGAAACCGAGCGCCAGCACCAGCATCACGGTCAGGATCGCGAACTTGAGCTGGTCGAGCGTGCGGCCGTAGGCGCGGGCCGCGTTGCCGATCCCGATGCGCAGCAACAACATCGTCAGCAGGCCGCAGACGAGCAGCAGCGTGCCGGCGGCCGACAGGTAGTTGAGCTTGAACACGGTCACGACCGGTTTGCCCGCGGCGTTGAAGATGTGCAGGCCCGGCCAGTTGACGATGTCGGTGGCCGACTCCAGCCCGGTCCCGTCCTGGCCCGGCTTGGTCGGCGGCTTGCCGGTGATCGCCGGCACCCGGGTCGCGAGCACGAACACCGCGATGATCACGAGGTAGGGCGCGTAGGCCCGGAAGACGTCCGCGCGCGAGTCGGTCACCTCCGCCTCGGCGCGGGTCCGCACGGCGGAGCCGCCGTTCGCGGGCGGTTCGGCGGGCGCGGTGCCGCCGGTCTCCTCGGCGTCCTCGGGCTCGTCGTTCGACTCCGTGTACGTCTCCTTGGCGTGCCACACCCGCGTGAAGAGCAGTACCGCGAACGCGGACGTCAGCGCCGCGACGATGTCGGCGAGCGGGACGGACCAGAAGTTGGCCGACAGGTACTGGAAGATGCCGAACACGACACCGCACACCAGGGCGGGCGGCCACATCTGCCGCAGCCCGCGCTTACCGTCCACAATGAACACGAGGGCAAGCGGCACGAACACGGCGAGGATCGGCGTCTGCCGGCCCACCATGGCGCCGAGGTCCTCGACGGGCAGCGAGGTGACGCCGGCGAGCGTGGTGATCGGCACCGCGAGCGCGCCGAACGCGACCGGCGCGGTGTTCGCGACCAGCGCGATGGCCGCCGCCTTGATCGGCCGGAAACCCAGCGCTATCAGCATGACCGCGCTGATCGCGACCGGCGTGCCGAACCCGGCCAGCGCCTCGAGCAGGGCACCGAAACAGAACGCGATGATGATCGCCTGCACCCGCTGGTCGTCGCTGACGGACGCGAACGAGCGGCGCAGCACGTCAAAGTGTCCTGTGTAGACAGTGAGGTTGTAGATCCAGATCGCGTTGATGACGATCCACATGATGGGGAAGAACCCGAACGCCGCGCCCATCAGCCCGGAGTCGAGGGTGTCGAGCAACGGCATCGAGTAGATCGCGACGGCCACGACCGCGGCGACGGCGACCGCGATCAGCGAGGCGAGCCAGGCGCGCATGCGCACCACGCCGAGGAGCACGAAAAGCACGAGCAGGGGCAGGATCGCGGCGAGCGAGGAAAGCCCGAGCGAGTCGCCCAGCGGGCTGTAGTCCTGATGGAAATCGGCGAGCAGCATCGAGGTACCCCTTCCACGACGACGGAGAGTGGGGTGCAACCGTGGTGCTATTTGCAGGGTCAACCAATGAGAGGTGATCGTACTGACTCGAGCCGATCATTTCGACGAGTCCGAGTGGTTCGTCCGGATTGTCCTCATGAGTGCGGCCCACGACCTGCGCGGTCACTCGTAGGCTGGCCGAATGGACATGGAGTTCAGCGGCGAGATGTGGTTCTGGAAGGGGCCGGCGCCGTGGCACTTCGTCACCGTTCCGGACGAGGAGTGCGGTGCGCTCGAGGCCGCGTCCTCGGTGGTCACGTACGGCTGGGGCATGATCCCCGTTGCCGCGCGGATCGGCCGGACGGCGTGGACGACGTCGCTGTTCCCGAAGGACGGCAACTACATCGTGCCGGTGAAGACCCGTGTCCGGCAGGCCGAGGGCCTCGCGGTCGGCGACATGGTGACGGTCCACCTCGCCGTGGACGTCTGCGGCACCGAACCGGGCCGCGGGTGGTGCGGGTGACCTGATCGTGACGCCATCTGGTCGGTCTGGCGCACGCGCGCTCGGCTGTCCGGCCCACCGGCGTGCACGCATTCGTACCTCGCGGCCACTTCCGGCGTATTTCCTGCGTGATTTGTTGTGCGCACTCGGTTATCCGGACATACCGTTGACGACGTTGCGGATTTCAGGATCCGGCACTCGTGGAGAGGAGCGGGTGTGGCACGCGTGCTCGTGGCGGAGAGCGAAGCGGATATCCAGCGCATGATCGGGACCAACCTGGCCGCGGCCGGCCATGACGTGACCGTCGTTCCCGACGGTGTCACGGCATTGGCGACGGCCGCCACCACACGGCCCGAGCTCTGCATTCTCGACGTCATTCCCCTGCGGGGCGTCGAGCTGTGCCGGGCGCTGCGCGGCGACCCGGTGACCGCGCTGTCGCCGATCATCTTCGTGACGTCCATGATGGATGTCTTCGACATCGACAAGGTGCTCGCCAGCGGCGCCGACGAGTTCCTCGTCAGACCGTTCAGCCCGGCCAACTTGCGCGCGCACGTGGCCGCTCTTCTCAGCCGGGCGACATTTTCGGTGTGACCACGGCGCGTTCGTCCGATGTGGACAATGGACGCTAACGTCCCTGGTCGTCGTCACCCCTGTCGCGGTCGCCGGGGCCGCCGCCCGGACCGGGGCCGTGGTCGCCGGGGCCGCCCGGGCCGGGGACCTGATCGGGGCCGCCGGGGCCGCGACCTCGGTCGGGACCGCGGTCGGTCCAACTGTGCTGGCGGTGGTCGTCCCCGTGCCGGTCGTCGACGGCGAGCGCGGTGACGCCCGCGCCGATCGCGAGGCCGAGCAGGAGCACGGCGACGAGCTGGGTGACGCGGTGCCCGGCGAACGTGCGCACCCGGCCGAACCGGTCCCGCCGTGGGGATTGCGGCGGCGGTTCGGCCGGGTAGGCGGCCGTCGGAGCGTCCGGCGGCGGGTCAGCAGGCGGGTCGGCCGGTGGGTCGGCGGACGGGTCGGCCGGTGGGTCGGCCGGTGGGTCGGCGTCGGCGGACGGGTCGGCCGGTGGGTCGGCGTCGGTGGGCGGCTCGGCCGGTGGGTCGGCCGGCTTGCGATCGTCAGGTTCCACTCCACGACTGTGCCGAGGGACCATGAGAGGACGATGAGGATCCGTCCGCGTTTTCATGAGAAACCGCCGGCAGGTCCACCGTGAGCAGCGCGCCGCCGCCCGCGGCCGCCGCCGCCACGGCGGTGCCGCCGTGGGCCGCCGCCACCTGTGCCACGATCGCCAGCCCCAGCCCGGATCCTGGCAGCGAGCGCGCGGACGGCGCCCGGTAGAACCGCTCGAACACGTGCGGCAGGTCCGCCACCGCGATCCCGGGTCCCTCGTCTGCCACGCTCACCCGCACGCGATCCCCCACGCGGCGCACCGCCACCCGCACGGTCGCACCGTCCGGGCTCCACTTCGCGGCGTTGTCGAGCAGGTTGAGCACCGCGCGCTCCAGCGCCACCGGGTCGCCAGCCACGCGCGCCTCGTCCAGAGCCGCCTCGATGCGCACCCGCGGCGCCCGGGCCCGCGCCCGCTCCACGGCGGACTCCACGACGTCCGGCAGCGCCACGACGGTGAACCGGGCGGGACCGTTGTCGTTCTTCGCGAGCTCCACCAGCTCGGTGATCAGCGTGCTCAGCTCGGCCGCCTGCGTGCCGAGGTCGCCCAGCAGCCGGCCGCGGTCGGCCGGGGAGAGGACCTTGTCCGTGCCGGCCTGCGACTCCGTGTGGATGAGCAGCTCGATGTTGTTGCGCAGGCTGGTCAGCGGCGTGCGCAGCTCGTGGCCGGCGTCCTCGACCAGCCGCCGCTGCGCCGCCCGTGACGAGCCGAGCGCGGCGAGCATCGCGTTGAACGCCTCCGCGAGCCGGGCGATCTCGCCGCGGCCCTCGACCGGGATCTTCGCGGTGAGGTCCTCGGTCCGCGCCACGTTCTCCGCACCCGCGGTCAGCGCGTCCACCGGGCGCAGCGCCGTGCGCGCCACCGTGGCGCCGAGCACCGCCGCGCCGAGCACCCCGATGAGCCCGATCACCACGTGCAGCAGGCCGAGCTCCGCGAGCGTGCTGTTGATGTCCTCGGCGTCCCGGGCCACCTGGACCAGCCCGCCGCGCCGCGCGACCGTCCACACGCGATACTCGTCGTCGCCGATCCGCAGCTCCTCGGCCCGCCCCACGCGGTCGCCGGTGGCCGTGGGCGCCCTGCCGGTGACCGGGATCGGCCGGTACGGGCCCGTGCCCACGGTGCTGACCGCGCCGTCCGCGGACACGAACTGGATGATCAGCTCGGCCGGCCCGTCATGGTCCGGGCCGGGGTGCGGCCGGTCGGTCGGGCCCACCCCGGCGAGGGCGTCGGCGGCCGTGGTCGACCGCGCGGCGACCTCGGCGTAGGAGCGCAGCTGGTCGTCGAACTGCTGGTTGAGCTTGGCCTGCACGACGACCCACGACGCGATCGCCACCCCGACCACCGCGAGCGCCGCCGCGGCGGCCGCGAGCAGGGTGAACCGCGCCCGCAACGAGAGCCGCCGCCAGGCGCGGCCGGGCGGCCTCACAGCGGTTCCTCGCGCAGCACGTAGCCCACGCCGCGCACGGTGTGCAGCAGCCGCGGCTCGCCGTTCGCCTCGAGCTTGCGCCGCAGGTAGCCGATGTAGACGTCGAGCCCGTTGGAGGCGGCGCCGAAGTCGTAGCCCCACACGTGCCGGAACATCGTGGCGCGCGAGAGCACGAGCCGCGGGTTGCGCAGGAACGTCTCGAGGATCGAGAACTCCGTACGGGTCAGGCTCACCGGCCGCTCGCCCCGGCGTACCTCGCGGGTGCCCGCGTGCAGCACGAGGTCGGCGAACCGCAGCTCGTCCGCGTCGCCCGCCCCGGCCCCGGCCACGTACCCGCCCCGGCGCACCAGCGCGCGCACCCGGGCCAGCAGCTCCTGCAGGGCGAACGGCTTGGCCAGGTAGTCGTCGGCGCCCGCGTCGAGCCCGGCCACCCGGTCGGTCACGTCGTCGCGGGCGGTCAGCATCAGCACGGGCGTGGTGTCCCCGCCCGCGCGCAGCGCCCGGCAGGCGTCGAGCCCGCCCAGCACCGGCATCGTGACGTCGAGGATGACCCCGTCCGGGCGCTGCGCGCGGATGAGCTCGAGGGCGACCGCGCCGTCGTGCGCGATCGACACGTCGTAGCCCTCGAAGCGCAGCGTGCGGGACAACGACTCGCACACGGCGGGCTCGTCGTCGACGATCAGGATGCGCACGCGGACTCCTCACTTCCCGATCGAGTCTAAGCACGCCAATCCGGAACACCCACTGTCCACGAACACCACATGGTTCGCGGCAGGACGGGAGACGACGGTGCTGACTCTGGCTTTGATCGGGTTGATCGGCGGGCTGGTCACCGGCATCTCGCCGTGCATCCTGCCGGTGTTGCCGGTGGTGTTCTTCACGGGCGCGCAGAGCGCGCGCGGGACCGCCACCGCGAAGTCCACTGTGGAAGGTGGCGGCGTGGCGGTGGCCGAGCGGCCGGCCCGCCCGCAGGCCTCCCGTGGACGGCCCTACCTGGTGATCGCGGGGCTCGTCGTCAGCTTCACGCTGGTGACGTTGTTCGGCTCGCTGCTGCTGTCGGTGCTCGGGCTGCCCCAGGACGTGCTGCGCTGGGCGGGGCTGGTGGTGCTGGCGCTGATCGGCATCGGGCTGATCGTGCCGCGGTTCGAGCACCTGCTGGAGAAGCCGTTCACCTGGATCCCGCAACGCAGGCCGGACGCCACCCGCGGCGGCTTCCCCCTCGGCCTCGCGCTCGGCGCGGTGTACGTGCCGTGTGCCGGGCCGGTTCTCGCCGCGATCACCGTGGCCGGGTCCACCGGCCGGATCGGCCTCGACACCGCGGTGCTCACGGTCACCTTCGCCCTCGGCGCGGCCATCCCGCTGCTGGTCTTCGCGCTCGCCGGCCGGCGGATCGCCGAGCGGCTGGCGGCGTTCCGCAGGCGGCAGCGCGGCATCCGCGTCACCGCGGGGATCGTGATGCTCGCGCTCGCGGTCGGGCTGGTGTTCAACCTGCCGCAGCTGCTGCAGCGCGCCGTCCCGGACTACACCGGTGGCCTGCAGGAGGAGATCAACAACTCCGAGCAGGTCCGGGAGGCGCTCAACCTCGGCGGTCTGGTCAACGACCAGAACAAGGACCTCGGCAAGTGCTCCGCGTCCGCGACGGAGCTGGAGCGCTGCGGCACGGCGCCGGACATCAAGGGCATCCAGCAGTGGTTCAACACTCCCGGGAACCGTCCGCTCGACCTCGGGCAGCTGCGGGGCGACGTCGTGCTGATCGACTTCTGGGCCTACTCGTGCATCAACTGCCAGCGCTCCCTGCCGCACGTCACCGCCTGGGACGAGGCCTACCGCGACGCGGGCCTGCGCGTCATCGGCGTCCACGCGCCCGAGTACGCGTTCGAGAAGGAACCCCGCAACGTCGAGACCGCCGCGGACCGGTTCGGCATCCGCTACCCGGTGGCGCTCGACAACTCGCTCGCGACGTGGACCAACTACCGCAACCGGTACTGGCCGGCGCACTACCTCATCGACGCCGAGGGCACCGTGCGGCACATCAAGTTCGGCGAGGGCGACTACGACGTCACCGAGAAGCTCATCCGCGAGCTCCTCCGCGACGCCGACCCGGACGCCACGCTGCCGGCGCCCACGGACACCGCCGACGACACCCCGGACACCGCGGACATCACCCGCGAGACCTACCTCGGCTCGACGAAGCGGGTGAACTTCGGCGGCACCGGGACCTACACCGCCGGGGACCGGACGTTCGCATTCCCCCGAGGCCAGGCGAGCGACACCTTCGCGCTCGCCGGAGGCTGGACGCTCACCAGCCAGCACATCACGCCCACGACGCGGCCGGCCCAGGTCCGGCTCAGCTACCGCGCGAAGGAGGTCCGCATGGTCCTGTCCGGCAGCGGCACCGTGACCTACTCCGCCGATGGGCAGACCAGGACCGTCCGGGTCACCGGCAGGCCCGACTCCTACCGGCTAGTGTCCACACAGGACATTCGGGCGGGGACGGTCACTGTGACCGTCGGCAAGGGCGTCCAGGCGTACTCGTTCACCTTCGGCTGACGCGCCGGGCGGTCAAGCAACCGGCCGCCCGCCGGCGCATCATTGAAGGATGGCCGAACAATTCGAGTACAAGGTCGTCGAGCTCCGCGAGAAGCTGCTCGGCGGCAAGATGTCCGGGTCGAAGCTCGAAGGAATCCTCAACGACCACGCCGCGCAGGGCTGGCAGCTCAAGGCCATCACGAGCGCGGAGGTCAAGGGCCGCGTCGGGCCGGGTGGCGTCGACGGCATGCTGATCACCTTCGAGCGCCGCAGCGCCGGCTGAGCCGGACCCGGTCCTCAGAGCAGGTCCGACAACATGGAAGCGGCGCGGGCCGCGCCCGCGGTCTCCACCGGGCGGTAGGTGACCGGACGACCGGCCTCCTTCGCGATCGTCGTCGCCAGCAGGTCCGGGTCCGACGCCTCCTCGTACGGCAGGCAGTGGCCCGCGCCGTAGCGGTCCAGGCGGTGGCGGACGTGGTAGTTCTGCTCGAAGTGGTGGCGCAGCGGCACGTACACGAACGGCCGGCCCGCCGCGGTGAGCTCCATGCACGTCGTCAGTCCACCTTGGACCACCGCGAGGTCGCACGCGGCCAGCACGCGGTGCAGGTCCGGCACGTACCCGCGCAGCGTCACGCCCTGCCGCCGTGGCAGCCCGGCCGGGTCGATCCGCGGGCCGGTCACCACGAGGAACTTCAGCTCGGGCACCTGCCGCCGGGCGAGCGGCACGGCGTCGAGCACCCGGCGCAGCAGCGGCTCGCCCACCCCGGAGCCGCCGACCGTGACGACGCACAGCAGGTCGTCCGGGGCATACCCGAGCCGCCGGCGGACCGCGGCGGACTCGTCCGCGGACGGCGGGGAGAAACCCGTGACGTAGCCGGCGAAGTCGAAGTTCTCCACCGTCCACTCGCGAATCCCCGGCAGCCCGGGGCCGAACGACAGCGGCACCACGTCGTCCGGGTTGCCGACGAACACCGACCGGTCCCGCACCCGCCGGTGGCGCGCCCGCTGCTCGATCATCTCCGCGTTGAGGTCGGTCGTCAGCGCCGCCTCGCGCGCGCCGCCGTCGGGCATCGGAAGCCAGCCGACGAAGTCGGTCAGCCACGCGAACGCGAACCGCTTCAGCCGCGGGTTCTCGTGCAGGTGGTAGTCGAGGTCCCACGCCTCGTCGGCGATCACCAGGTCGTACCGCTCGGTCTCGGCGACCTCGTGGAAGATCATGAAGTTCCGCACCAGGATCTCGTCCATCCGGCGGATCGCCTCGAACGCGTGCAGGTCGTGCTCGCCCGCCTCGTGCTCCACATGGGACGACTCGTTCGCGAGCCACGCCGAGGCCGGGTGCACCCGCGCCGGGTCCAGCAGCGTCGTGACCGGGTGCTGGGCCAGCCAGTCGATCTCCAAGTCGGGCCGCAACCGTTGCAGCTCCGCGGCGATCGCGACGTCACGCCGCGCGTGGCCGAGGCCGATCGGCGAGGACAGGTACAGCGCCCGCCGCCGCCGCGCCCGCGGGTTCGGCACCCGGGCCGGCGCGACCGGCGGGTACACCCGGTCCACGAACTCCTTGAGCCGCAGGTTGATCTCGACCGGTGACCGCCCGGTCGGCGCGTGCCCGGAACCCTCCAGCAGCACCAGCGAACCACCGGTCAGCTCGGCGAGCCGCGCGCCGATGGCGTGCGTGCGGATCCGGTCGGCGGTCCCGTGGATCACGAGCACCGGGCAGCGCACCCGCGTGCAGAGCTCGTCGATCAGCTCGTGGGTCGCGCCGTCCAGGCCGAGGCGGCCGGCGGTCGTGTCCGCGAGCGTCGCCGGCTCGATCTCGTGGCCCCACGCCACGCAGTCCTCGATCTGCTTCGTCGAGTGCGGCTCGGGGAACATCATCCGCATGAAGAAGTCGATGAAGTCGTCGTAGCCGCCCTCGAGCCAGTGGTAGCGGTTGTACTTCGCCCAGCCCTCGGTGGTGTCCAGCCGGGCGTCCCATCCGTACTTCTCGCGCTCGGGATCGGCGACCTTCAGCCCGCACGCCGGCCCGATCGCCACCACGCCGTCCACTCGCTCCGGATGCCCGGCGGCCACGTGCACCGACCAGGTCGCGCCGCAGGACAAGCCCACGAGCACGGCCCGCTCGGTACTGGTGGCGTCCATGACCGCCACGGTGTCCGCGGCGTACTCACTGTCCGCATAGGGCTTCGCGCCCGCCGGCCGGCCGGACTCCCCGCTGCCCCGGCCGTCGAAGGTCACCACCCGGTAGTGCCGGGCGAGGTAGGGCACCTGCGCCTTCCAGAAGCGGGACGGGATGATCGACCACGTCGGCATGAGCAGCACCGTCGGCCGGCCCGGGTTGTCGTACACCCGGTACGCGATGCGCACCCCCGCGCGCGACACGAAGCCGGTGCTCGTCGGTTCCATGGTCTGCTCCTGTGCCATCGTCCCCACCCCGTCCCGCTTCGGAAGGTCATTCTGCGCCTACGGGCGCACTTCCAGCACCTGGTTGAACGGCGTCTCGGCCACCCGCGCGAACCGGGTGAACCCGCCGGCGATGGTCACGTCGCGCAGCCGCGCGGGCCCGGCCTGGGTGCCGAGCGCGAGGCCGACGTCCTGCGACAGCGACGCGGGGGTGCACAGCAGCGTGGAGAAGCCGTAGTAGGCGCGGCCCACCGGGTTGAGGTTGTCCTCGACGTGGTCGCCCGCCATCGGCTCGACGACCATCCACGTGCCGTCGGCGGTGAGTGCCTGCCGGACGTGGCGCGCCGCGCCGACGGGATCGCCCATGTCGTGCAGGCAGTCGAACATCGTCACGAGGTCGTAGCCGGCGCCGGTGAACCCGTTCGCGGGCGCGACCTCGAACCGCACCCGGTCGCTCACGCCGGCGGCCTCGGCGCGCTGCCGCGCGGTCTCGATGGACTCGGGGTGGTAGTCCGACCCGGTGAACGTCGAGTTCGGGAACGCCTGTGCCATCAGGATCGTGGACGCGCCGTGTCCACATCCGACATCCGCGACCTGTGCGCCCCGCTCGAGCTTCGCCGCGACGCCGTCGAGCGCCGGCAGCCAGGTGGAGACCAGGTACGCGTTGTAGCTCGGCCGGAAGAACCGCTCGCAGCCGACGTGCACGTCGGTGTTGTGCTCGTGCCAGCCGACCCCGGAGCCGCTGCGAGCGGCGTCGAGGATGGCGTCGGTGTCGGTCACGGTGCCCAGCGCGATCTGGAACAGGCCGGGCAGGAACGCCGGGCTGTCCTCGATGGTGAGGGCGACCGCGTGCTCGGGCGGCAGCGTGTATCTGGCGGTGGCGGGGTCGTACGTCACGTAACCGCCCGCTGCCTGAGCGTTGAGCCATTCCCGTGCGTACGGCTCGGCGGTGGCGCTGCGCTCGGCGAGCTCCGCCGCCGTGGCCGCCCCCTCGGCGGCCAGGATGCGGTAGTAGCCGAGCTTGTCGCCCATCACCACGAGTGCGGCGTTGAGCGTCGCGCCCGCCTCGTCGACGGCCCGGAACACGAACTGCATGACCTTGTCGGCGTCCACTTCGGCCGTGGGCTCGGTGATCGTCATGAATTTTCCTTTCCTGCACCTGGGTTGGCGGCATCGAACCTAGGAGCGCGAACCCACTTGCGGCATCAGGTGACCCACCTAGTCTTTGGCTGTGTTCGTAGGGCGGCTGGTCGGCCGCGAGACCGAGCGGCGCGCGATCGAGCGCCTCGTGGCTGGCGCCCGGATCGGGCAGAGCGGCGTGCTCGTCATCACCGGCGAGCCCGGCGTGGGCAAGACGGCCCTGCTGGAGGACGCGGTCCGGCACACCACGGACATGGGCGTGCTGCGTGGTGTGGGCAGCGAGTCCGAGCAGGGCATCCCGTTCGCCGCGCTGCACCAGGTGCTGCGCCCCGCGCTCGGCCATCTCGGCGCGATACCCGTGCCGCAGGCGGACGCGCTGTCGGCCGCGCTCATGCTGCGGCCCGGCGATCCCGGCGACCGGTTCGCGATCGGCGCCGCGACGCTCAGCCTGCTCTGCCGGTTCGCCGAGGAGCGGCCCGCCGCGGTGCTGCTCGACGACGTCCAGCTGTTCGACCGGCCGTCCGCCGAAGCGCTGGCCTTCGCCGCCCGGCGGCTGATGGCCGACCCGATCGTGATGCTCGCCGCCTCGCGCACGCCGGAGCCGGAAGACACCCGCCAGCTCCCGCGGCTGGAGCTGGCCGGCATCGGGCTCGCGGCCGCGGAGGAGCTGCTGTCGCGGCACGACGCCGGCTCGCCCGAGGTGATCGCGAGGTTGCACCGGGCGACCGCGGGCAACCCGCTCGCGCTGATCGAGCTGGCCGGTGCGGGGGAGCCGCCGGTGTCGCCCGCGGCGCCGCTGCCCGTGCCGGCCACCCTGGTCACGGCGTTCGCGTCGCGGGCGTCCTCGCTCGGGGAGGCGGGCCGCGTGGCGCTGACCGTGGCCGCCGTGGCGGGCGGCGACCTGCGCGTGGTGGCCGGCGCGTGCGAGCGGCTCGGCGTCGACGTCGGTGCGCTGGCCGCGGCGGAGGAGGCCGGGCTGGTCCGCCTCGACGGCGACCGGGTCCGGTTCCGGCACCCGCTGGTGCGCGCGGCGGTCTACGGCGACGCGAAGCCCGAGCGTCGCCGGGCCGCGCACCGGGCGGTCGCTGAGACGCTCGGCCCGCACGAGGAGGACCGGCACGCCTGGCACCTCGCGGAGGCCACGCTCGGCCCGGACGAGCGGGTCGCCGGGCTCGTCGCGGCGGCGGCCGGCCGCGCGCACCGGCGCAGCGCGCACGACGTCGCCGCGGCCGCGTACGAGCGGGCCGCGCGCCTGTGCCCGGACGCCGGCCGGCACGGTCTGTTCTGCGTGGCGGCGGCCGAGTCGGCGTGGCTCGGCGGATCCGGGCAGCGGGCGCTGGCGTTGCTGACCGAGGCCGGTGAGCCGGCCTCGCCCGGCGTGCGCCTGCGGGCCCTGGAACTGCGGGGCGCGATCGCGTTGCGAACCGGTTCGCTGACCGAGTCCCGCGACATCCTGCGCGCGGCGGCCGCTGCCGCGCCGGACGCCGACTACCGGGTGGTGCTGCTGGCCGACGCGATCGGCGTCTGCTTCTACCTCGCCGACGCGACCGTGGCGCTCGAGCTGGCCGGCGAGGTCGAGGAGCTGCTCGGCGACGTCACCTCGACGCGGTCCCGCGGGCTCGGGCAGACCGCCGCCGGGGTCGCGCGGATCCTCGCCAACGAGGGCGGCGCCGACCAGATCCGCGCGGCCATCGACCTGCTCACCACGACCGGCACGCTGCGCGACGACCAGCGGCGCCTGCCGTGGCTGATGCTCGGGCCGATGTTCCTGCGGGAGAGCGACACCGGCGACGAGCTGCGCCGGGTGGTCCGCGAGGCGCGCGCCGACGCCGCGGTCGGCGCGCTGCCGTCGCTGCTGTTCCACGTCGCCCGCGACGACGCCACCACCAACCAGTGGGTCCGCGCGGAGGCGACCTACGACGAGGCGGTCCGGCTCGCGCGGGAGACCGGTCAGGACACCGAGCTCGCCATGTGCCTCGCCGGCCTGGCGTGGTTGTGCGCCCGCCTCGGTCGCGCGGACCAGTGCCGGTCGCTGGTCGCCGAGTCGCTGCCGCTGTGCCGCGACCGCGACATCCACGTCGGCCGGATCTGGTCGCTGTTCGCGCTGGCCGAGCTGGAGCTGAGCCTGGGCGACGCGGCCGCCGCGCTGGCCCATCTCGAGGAGGTCGACGCGCTACGGGACACCTGGCGGCTCTCCGACCCGGACCTCTCGCCCGCGCCCGAGCTCGCGGACGTGCTCGCGCGGCTGGGCAGGCGCGAGGACGCGTTGCGGGTCGCGCACCGGTTCCGGGCCGCGGCCGTCGCGAAGGGCCAGCCGTGGGCGCTGGCGCGGGCCGAGCGCACGATGGGCATGCTCGGCGAGGACGGCGAGCTGGACACGTGTTTCCCTGCCGCACTGGCGCATCACGCGCACACGCTCGACGTGTTCGAGACCGCGCGGACCCGGCTCGCGTACGGGGCGCGGCTGCGGCGGGCGCGGCGGCGGGTGGACGCGCGGGCGCACCTGCGTGCCGCGCTCACGACGTTCGAGGAGCTGGGCGCCGTGCGCTGGGCCGACCTCGCGGCGGCCGAGCTGCAGGCGACCGGGGAGTCGATCCGCCGCCGCGAGCCCAGCGGCGTGCAGACGCTGACGCCGCAGGAGCTGCAGGTCTCCTTGCTGCTGGGCGAAGGCCGCACGACCCGCGAGGTCGCGGCCGCCCTGTTCCTCAGCCCGAAGACGGTCGAATACCACCTGCGCAAGGTCTACACGAAGCTGGGCATCCGCTCGCGGACGGAGCTGGCGGGGCAGGTTCGCAGCCTCACTTCCCGTGAGTAGCCAAAGGTTTCCCGCATGCCGCGGGTGAATTCCGCTGGTGGCACGGAACGTTCGTGGCGCACCCGTCGATGCTGTGGGCATGACCACCACGGCGAACACGCCGAACAGCCCGGCGGAGTATCAGCTGGGGAAGTTCACCGATGCGATCGAGACGATCCGGTCGCATGCCGCGGCCGGGGCGAAGACGCTGGGCGCGGTGGGGGGCCTCGCGGTCGGCGCGGTCGGCGTCGCGAAGTTCAGCGACGTCTTCCCCGTACCGGCTGGCGGTGGGCTGGCGGCGGTCGGCGTCGTCGTGGGCGTTGTCGCGATGGGGATCGCGGTGCTGTGGCTGACGATCGCCACGTGGCGGGTCGGCGATCCGGTGTTCACCGCGAACGATCCGGCCAAGATCGAGGACGACGACGCCCGGGCGATCGCGGAGAAGATCTACCGGGACGTCGCCGGAAAGCCGAGTCTGGAGGACTGGCAGCAGAACGTCGATCACCTGGAGGAACAGGCGAGAAACGTGCCGCCGGCGGAGCGGCAGCCGCTGCTGGACCAGGCGTACGCGGCGCGCCTGGAGATCCGCGCCACGCAGGCACGCGTGGGTGCGCTCGTCGTGCGGGAACGGGCCAAGAACGCGCGCCGGCTGGTGGTGCTCGTGCCCACGCTGCTGCTGTTCGTGGCCGGGCTGAGCGCGTCGGGGTTGCTCGCGGATAAGCTCGACGCGATGCGCACCGCCACCGACACGCGCACCGCGACGGTGCGGGCGTGCGCCGAGACAGCGGCCGCCCTGACAGAGAACCACGTCGACCTCGCCGAGTTGCCGGACGGCTGCGCGCGCCCGGTTCTGGCGCCCGCCGCCGAAACCGCGCTGGCGAACCGCAGCGAGGTGCTCGGCGACCTCACGGCGGCATACCAGAGCTGCGTCAAGGCAAACTCGGCCGAACACGACAAGTGCGCGTGGATCCTGACGCTCATCGGCGACGCGGCCGGCTGAGATATCAGGCTTCGAATTCCAGCCACAGTGGATAGTGGTCGGAGATGCGCCACGAGAGCTGTGTCTTCGTCAGGTCCTGCAGCACGTGCGGGACGAAGTCGAAGCTGCCGCCGCGGCCGGTGTAGGTCAGACCGTGCAGCAGCGAAGGGTTGTCGGGCTTCGTCGGGTCGCTGAACCACGCGATCTGGTCGTAGTAGTGGGTGTCGCGGCCGCTGTCGAAGACCGTGCGGCGCACCTCGTTGAGCTCCTTCGGCGGCCACAGTCCGGTCGAGACGAACGCCCGGAACAACGGGTTGTCGAGGCGGTCGACGTTGAAGTCACCTAATACCAGCAGGTTGCGGTTCCAGTCCCGGGGCCGCTCGGCCCACGCGCGCATCCACGACGCGAACGCGGTCAGCTCGCCGACGCGGTCCTGGGGTGCCTTGCCCCACAGGACGTGCACGGTCGTGAGGATGAAGTCGGTGCCGCTGCGCACGAAGCCCGCCGCGTACGGCGTCCGCGCGAACTGCTGGCGCCCCCTGCCGTTCACCGACGGCGGCAGCACGAGCTCACCGACCAGACCGGACGGCTGCACGCGCTCGGTGTCGTAGATGTAGGCGAGCCGCTCGTCGTTGCCGGCGTCGCCTTCGGTGACGTCCGAGGCGATGACGCGGTAGCGCGTGCCGAGCCGGTCCAGCAGGGCCCGCAGCGCGGTCGTGTTGCGGCCCGCCTCCTGGATCGCGCAGATGTCGAACCGCTCGACGATCGCGGCGATGCAGGCCAGCGCGTGCCAGTCGCGCCTGGGCGTGTCCCCGGTGCCGGACCGCCATTTCGCCGTGAGGCCGCCGAACTCGCGGAGGTTCCAGGTGCCGATGAGCAGGTTGGGTGCCGCCTTCGCCGGGATCGACGCATCGAGCGCGGCGCGCAGGCGATCGAGATCGTCGGCGACGTCGCGCGGCTCGGGCACCGCTGGACGGGTCATGCGCACCTCCACGGTCCGCGAAGGGGCCCCACCCGGAACTCGCTCGGCCGGGGGTCCGCGTTACGGGCTAAGCTCGCCCGCCGCACCGGTGGACATAGGGGGACGCACGTGACTGGTTCGGACGACCTCGCCTGGGCGGACGCGGCGGTGGAGGACGAGCGGCTGTTCGACGAGATCTTCTGCCTGACTTTCATGAAGGATGTCGACGAGGCCGAGGCGCTGCGCCGGATGGGCGGGCTGCCCGGCACGGTCGCGGTGCGGACCATGTCCGACATCGGGGCCCTGCACACCTACGAGGACGGCTATCCGACCTTCGCCTCGGTGCTGCGGGTGGGCGCGTGGACGGTGGTGGTCGAGCCCGGCGGGTTCGAGGGCGCCGGGCTCGTGGCCGGCCTGTCCCGCGGCGGCGAGGCGGTGAGCGTGCTGCGCCACGACTACTCCTCCCACGCGTTCGCCTACGCGGTGGCCGGCGAGGAGATCACCTGCTTCGACCCGGCGTTCCCCGACCACCGCTACGGCACCGATCCCGACCGCCTGCTGCCCGCGATGCGCTCGGCCGGCTTCGCCCGGTCCGCGGACGGCTTCGTCGACCAGCCGATCGCGGACGGCCTGCGCCTGGCGGGCCTGATGACCGGCGCGCTGCCGGCCTTCGAGGACCTCACCGGGCCGCTCACGAGCGCCCACATCGAACCGTGGTTCGGCACCGCCCCGGGCCCGGCCGATGCGTCCGCCGTGGCCGAGGCGCGCCGCCTCGCCGGCGAGCACGGCCTGACCACGACGCCCGGCCTGGCCGACGCGCTCGCCGCTGCCGGGTCCGCCGCCCCGGTCGCGGTCGGGCCGGACAGCCCGCTGGGCCTGGAGGTTCGCGGCTGGCTGGCGGCGTCCCGCCGCGCGAGCTGGTCGGCCAACGACCACCGGGCCCGCCACCGCATGACCGACGCCGAGCGCCACCGCGCCTTCGCCCTCGGCCGCGTCGCCGAGGCCCTCCGCGCCGCGCTCGCACACTGATCACGGTGTGGTCGGCCCGGCGAGGTCGGGGTACGGGTGGCGCGCGGTCGCCGAACATGTACGCCAGCAGCAACGGGATCGCGGCACAGGTGCGAGGTGGCCAGCGTGTCTGCCAACCGCACCTAAGGTGACCACAAAGTTTGATTCCGGGGTGGCGGAGCCGCGGCGCTGGTGGTCGTGCCCGATCGCGATCCCGTAGCGGAACCGGCCGGCCCGCCGGTCGATGTCGCTTGTGGACAGTGCGCCGACGAGCGGCCGAGCGGCGCCGGTGGATCATGTCGGCCGGGTTCAACCGGTTATCAGCACAGCGGGATCTGCTTCTCGAGCTCCAGCTTGTGGGTGCGGACGTATCCGGTGATCTCGGTGCCGACCACGGTTCCGTACAGCCGGCCGTCGATGGTCTTGACGTCCGTGCGGGCCGGGTCGTGGCGGAAATGCTGGCCGGGCAGCACCTTCTCGAAGCCCTTGCCGTCCCGGTCGACCACGTTGCCCTCCGTCGTGACGCGGTACTGCGCGACGTTGTGGCAGCCGGCCGCCTCGTCACCACCGGCGGACCACCACAAGACGGCGCCGGCGAGGAGCAGCACACCCGCCGCTATGGCGAGCCACCTCGGCGCCACGCGCACGCGCCGGGCGCGCGGGGCCGGACCGCCGGCGGTGGCCTGCCGCCACAGCGGTTGCCACGCGCCGGGGTCCTCGACGCCGAGGAACCGCAGCAGGGCCTGCAACTGGGACCAGTCCCGGGGGAGCTTGCGTTCGTGCAGCCACCCGTGCACCGTGCTCTTCGGCAGGATCTCGACACCCTCGGTACGCCGCGACCACCGCTCGATCTCGTGCGGGCTGGGCCGGCCGTGGCTCGTCCACTCCGCGATGAGCCGGTCCGCGAGCGTGTCCTCGGTCTGCGTAGTCACGCGAGCCATCCTGGCAGCGGCGGGCGCGCAGGTGGGGGCGAGCGGCTCCGTAAGACTCCGTAAGAACCTCGTCCGCCTTCGTCCGACTCCGTCCGGCTTCGTCCGTGTCGGACATATGGCCTGGTCACGGTCCGCCACCGCGGCCAAGCTCGGCATCGGCCACCGAGAGCCGGTGGCCGCGTGAGGAGGCACGGATGAGGGGACGAACCAGGGGAGCCATCGCCGCCGGGGTGGCGCTGGCCGGTGGGCTGGCGATGGTGGTGAGCTCGCCCGGCGCGGGCGCCGCGCAGCGGGACGCGGCGTCGGCGTCGGACTACAACGGCCCGATCCAGGGCACGGAGTACGACTGCATCGCGCCACGCGACCCCGGCTCGCCGATCGAGGGCTGGGCGGCCAACGGCGCGGACACCGGCGTGCGGTTCAACGGCACGCGGTGGAGCGGCGGCGAGCCGTGCGGGCCGGGGGAGCTGCGCATCAGCCGGTTCCCGGCCGTACGGATCAACGACACCACGATGTACATGCAGCGGGGCAGCGGCGGCGCCACCGACCAGGACAGCGAGGCGATCCGCCACGGGCACGTGCGGGTCGGCGAGCTGAGCCGCCGGCCGGCGTCGGTGGCACCGGCCGCCCCCAACGGCCGGCCGTGCGCCGGGGAGACCGAGACCTACTACGACAACCCGCAGCCCATGCCGGAGGACTTCGAGTACAAGCCGGGCGAGAAGTACTCCGACTGGGAGAACTACGGCGACCCGCTGCAGACCGACGGCTCGAACCCCATTCCGGGCGCGCACTACAACTACGTGCTGTGGAGCTGGCTGACCGACTCCGCCGGTGCGTCCAACCCGGGTGGCGGGCAGCCGCGCGCGATCATCGGCAAGAACGAGGTCGTGCACCGCTGCGCCGTCGACTCGATCACGAGCCCGGCCTACGCCGAGGGCAGCGACAAGGTCGTCGGGTACGTGCGCGGCATCTACGCGCGGGTGGCCACCAACGCGGGCGACGACGTGTACGGCTGGGTCGTCCACTCGTGGCGGCGCGCGGACAGTGCGGACTGGACGTTCCTGTTGTCGAGTGGTCCGGTGGCGTGACCGGACGCGGTCGGTAGGTTGGCGGCGTGCGTAGTTTCAGCCAGGTCGACGTGTTCACCGACGAGTTCCTGTCCGGCAACCCGGTCGCCGTCGTGCACGGCGCAGACGGGCTGACGACCGAGCAGATGGCGGCGTTCG
>Ga0307513_10004074_pt1 | contig 19579 bp, 11 predicted proteins | sample 15_EM_MG_FD_202174 | JGI IMG/M metagenome (GOLD analysis project Ga0307513, IMG submission 202174) | Populus trichocarpa ectomycorrhiza microbial communities from riparian zone in the Pacific Northwest, United States - 15_EM | ecosystem: Host-associated > Plants > Roots > Unclassified | place...
TTTGGCCCCCCGGATTTTGTCAATTAGGCCCCTGCAGTTTGGCGCCTCTTGCAGTTTGGTCCTTGGCTTTGGATTTTGTCAATTTAACCCCTAATTGGCCCCAAAACTTCAATTTTCTTGCAATTTGACCCCCTAATTTCGATCAATTAACTTGGTAAAAATTAAATTTGGTCTCTTAAAATTCCAATCTTCTCCATTAAGCCCAAATTAGGCTCCCAAACTTAATTTGACCCATTTAAAGTATAATTAAGTCCTTGAACTTAATTAAATCCTTCATTTGGACCTAAATTAATTCTTAAACATAATTAAAATTAATTTGACCCATTTAAAGTATAATTAAGTCCTTGAACTTAATTAAATCCTTCATTTGGACCTAAATTAATTCTTAAACATAATTAAAATTTAATTTGGCCCATGATTAAATCAAATTGGCCTATTAAAAATTTAATTATGTTATTGGACTTAATTTTTATGCAAATTTGTCCAATAATCATTTAATTTGACCTTGAATTTGCATTGTTTCTTCGATTTTGGGCACAATGGGGCGCCGAAAGGCCTTGAATTTCCTTCAAAAATTGCAGATTTATTTTTGCCTATTTCGCCTATTTTTCTTGATCAGCTTTCTCCACGTTGCCAGCCTGTATTTTATTTTTTGATTTTATTTTATTTTATTTTTTTTTGAAAAAAATAAATTTTGGGGAATAACCCAGAATTGGGTTATGACACTGACCATGCACCCATCTCATCTGAAAAACAAAGTTTATTATAAGCATACAGAGAGCTGCTATTGAGATAGTTCTAGAATCTTAAAATAATTCACAAGTAAAAATATCTACAATAAAAATCATAATTAATCACATAAGAGAATATAAAAAATTTATTTAATTCAACAAATTAGACAAACGTTATGAATGAGATGATCGAAGAAATTAACAATGAAAAAGCTAGAGATTACAAGGAGTCACAAATTTATTCTCTCTAACATTAGTCTCAAATAATCTAATCTTATTTTCTCATTCTTTATGAGAGGATTAAGAAAATTGTGTTATTTTCTCTACAATTCTATTTAAAAATCACAAAGAATAAGCATTAATTACCTTTTACCTTGCCTTGAAATATGATATCCTAAAACTTTTATATGGCACAAGGCTTTTTGGCTTCTCCAATAAACTTTGTTAATAATATTTCCTTAACAGGCTAATTAAGCATATAAACACATAAATTAACTTATCGCTCACTTCAATCCACAATTTAAGATAAATCCAAAGTTAACAGAGCTGGAAATACATCGTGGATAGGTACTTATCGTTACGTTCAATGTTATGCCAAGATAGTCTTCATTGTATAGCGTTATGCTGTGGAGAACATGACAATGAAAGTAACAGCCTAACTAATAAAGTCATGCCATCAATTATCACTTGAACATTTGCTTGGTAGAGATGGCAGATCGATGATACATCAATTATCAGCTCGAGTAATTTAATGACTTTGACTTAAGGACATATAAGTAGCTTCGTCATTGTTTTAAACCTAGCAGGGATAAAAATAAACTTTTTTTATTGTAATGTTTAAGATTAAATAACGGTCTTTTGTTTTGATTGATAATATATATATTATTTATTATAAATGAAGCAGAAGTGACATATACCTTGAGAATGTACGGAGCCCAAATTTGGACCGTGAACTACTAATGGTGAATAATGGTTTCAAGGCCCTGCTCAAGGGACCCATCATATTTCACGCAATAAATCCAATATCTGCAAACTAAATATTCTGCTGCTAATCTAGTTTTATATGCTTGTAAGCCGATGCTAATTATTTATTCTTACATCGCTTCAAAATATCATGAGGTCGTCATTCTCAGAAAACAAAAGTGCTTGATTTTTTAATTGTTTGTCCATTTTGAAATATCATCAGGTCCTCAGAATAAATCATTCTCAGAATGTAAAAAATTCATATCCATAGACTTTAACCAAAGTGATAGCCAATGAAGTATGAGCTGGAACATTGTATTCCAATCAAGCACCTTATCCTCAAAAAATCAAATTGTTTTTGACATTTCAAGTACCTCACAAGATACTATAGGATAACAAAGTTAAAGCTCTTCCCTGAAACCTTCCTTTAACCAGTACACTCCATTGCAAAATAACTTGATCCAAGACAGTTCATGAAACACTGCCAAAGTTTCCAGAAATCATGGCGATGAAGAAATAAATGAATCACATGTTCAGTTTCTGCTGCACAGAACGAACAGAGTTTGGCTTTAATTGATTAAATTCTTCTTCTTTTTTTTTTTTTTTGATAGCTAGAGGAATGTATTAAAAAAAAGCCAAATTAAGGCGGGAATAAGGAGATACACATCTGCAAGGGCACGCAGATATAAAAAGGAACAGGGCGAAGAAGAATAAGCCAACAAACCACAAGAAAAACAGAGCAACAGCCCTAGAAAGCAGGATTGCCTCCACAAAGAAACAGAGCTGCCATCAGCCCTAAATTTAATTGATTAAATTCCTTGGTAATAGAAATCTCCTTGTATGCAGCATCCTTCCTTGTAAGGGAAGACGTTGCAGAAGTACCAGAGAAATATGAATGGCTAAAAAGTAACTAAAAATTATTAAAGATGAAAAGATGATTGCATAACATCGCGGCGAATATTCTTCTGTATCATATTTGATGTGAAGAGAACAAAAAATTATTGTTCTTTTATGGTTTAAAAATTTAGAGCTGCCACCTATTGTTTTGTTTTATTCACTAAAAACCCTATATTTATTCTATATCCAAAATATATCTTATTATATTTTATATTTGTTTTGTCTCCCTTAATGCTAGGAATATTTCTTAAGATATATATATTTTTGGTGCTTAATTTCACATATATTCCTAGCCTAATCTAGTATTTTATTATCTTTTTCAGTTTATTTTTGGTGCAGTTTACTTGTTTCTCATCTTTTAATACAAGTAGCTGAATGGATGGCATTAAGAAATGTTTCAAAGTTTCTACTTAAAATGTGATTTGCAGAAAAAATTTAGCTGACATCTAAAGCTTTCCATTAAGTTCAGGTTCATAAAAATCCAAGTTAGTTTGGGCTGCCAAACATTAGTCCAAGGCTGGAAATCTCGAGTAAATTTTCTGCCTGAGCACTGAACCTTCGGAAGCCTATAACTTGAGCATCTCAAGTTCAAATTGAGCGATTGAAAAGCCAAAATTCATCTACACATTCAGACATCCAGAGCTACAACTTTAATCGGAGCCAAAGTTCAATAGAAGCCTCTCTCAGTCTGAAACGGAGCTGGACAGTAGCGTGGATGGAAACGGAAAGTGAGGTGTTGGCATTGGAAAGAGCACATGTGGAAAAGAGTGATTTATTGGAGAGTGCATCATGTTACTTTAAAGGAGAGAATGAACGTGGCACATGGCTGAGAAATTAATTTGGTCTAAGGGGTGCCTTAAGTCTGGGGGATAAAAAAAATAAATTTAAAAGTTAAAAAAAGAGAGAGAAAATAAAGAATATAGAGGAGGCGTGACCTATTTGGATAGAGAGGTAACAATTGTAGGCGGCGTAGCTACCCCAGAATATATTTATAAAGGAGGCCAGGGGAGGGGATTATGAAAAGCGTGGGACAGCAGCACAAAAAAAGGAGGACACTTTGATTTTGTGGAGAACATCAGCGCAAAAAAGGAGACATCGGGAAGAAAGTAACTGTGGAGAAGGACAGTAGCAGCATGGGGAAGGTTTTGAAGAAACAGTTTTTATCTTGGAAGCATTATTTTTTTTTACAATGTACAACTAAAATCTCTATTGGGTTATTAAGGGGAGGTTGTCATGAACCCTAATTGAATGATTATTTAATTTTTGTTTTGATTTTATTTATTGATCACTTGTTTTCAATTCATACCCTTGTTCTTTAATTTTTTAGTTTAATTAATTTTCAAATCACAATCATTCAAAACACTGATTTAATATTCTGTTAAGCAATTTGGTCAATCGGGTTAATTTACTTCACTAGCAAATCCTTAGGATGATCCCTTGGTCTGAAGATCTCTTCTAATAAGGAAAAGTCGATGATAGTTGGAAAGATTTAGTAATAATTTAATTTAGAATTGAGATAGCTTTTGGCTTTATGGAGTTTTCCCTTGGATTTTTAGCTTGGTAGTTTAGCTTAGCAGTTCTGTTTGCGTGGAGACAAAGCTGCATCCTATGGTTGTTGCGTTGTTTGCGTGGCTCGGCTCACATCCAAGAGACGTAGCCTGTAAGAAAAAAAAATTAATTAAATAATAACAAATTAATTAAGTAACAAAAAATTAATTAACGATATATTTTATTTAAATTTATTTTACCATCTGTTTCACATGTGCAGCAAACGAAACGGAGTCGCCGGTGTGCGTGGTCACCGAACCATAAATTTTTTGATTTCGATTGTCGGCACCGGACTGTGAGCTTTGTGTAAACCGCTTAGACGTCACGTGCTCAATGAGATCACTCTTTTTTTAGTTTACCTTTGAGCCCTCATCTCTTGGGTAGTGCATTTTCTAACCCTACCACATTTCGAGTGCGCCTTTGAGCCCTCACTTCCTTTTGAATGTGTCTTTGAGCCCTCATCACTCGGATAGTGCATTTTCTAACCTTACCTCCTTTAAAGTGCGCCTTTGAGTCCTTATCTTTTAGGTAGTGTATTTTCAAACCCTACCTCCTTTCTAGTGCACCTCTAAGCCCTCATCCCTCTTCGAGCTCTATCATGTCGTCCCTTCAAGACATTTCATTTTTTTTCTAGGTAGGTCACCCATTACAATGAGACCACTCTTTTATTTTTCATCTGGGTAGGTCACTCATAATAATGAGACCAATCTTCACTCGTTTTCCACCTGGGTAAACCACCCATTACAATGACACCAATTTTTCTTCCATCTAGGCAGGTCACCCATTACAATGAGATCATTTTTCATATGGGTAGGTCTCTCATTACAATGAGATCGTTTTTCACATTATTTTCATCTAGGTAGGTCACCCATTACAATGAGATCACTCTTTTATTTTCCACATGGGTAGGTCACTTATAACAATGAGACCATTCTTTACTCGTTTTCCATCTAGGTAGGTCACTCATTACAATGAGACCACTTTGAGAACTCTTTTCATTTTCCATCTAGGTAGGCCGCCCACTACAATGAGACCATCTTCCATCTGGGTAGGTCACCTATAATAATGAGACCACTTTTTATTTTTTATATATTTTTTCATCTGGGTAGATCACCCATAACAAAGCAAAGCACTATTTCAATAAATAGTGTGTCACACCCGGACATCGCGGCGACCTTAAAATTTTTCTTGATTATGGAAAAAGAACAGATATCTGGCATCTTGTTTTTTAAGGGGAAAAGTTACTGTTCAAGAAGTCGCCACCTAGTATTATGGTCACTAAAAACCCTAACTGGTCAACAGAGATTCTATGGTGCAGGATTGGTTACGTAAAATGGAAGATATTATCACTCCTTAAACGTCCTGCCTGAGGCAGATTGCATTGTTGGTTTTGTCTTAAATTGTTAAACGTTTATTAGTTTATGCTATGATAATTTACTTATAATATTCCTGACTCTGGCGCTAGTGAATATTCATCTACGGATACTTCCAACTCTGTCTTTGGTAAATATTACGTAGCTATAAAATAAATTTAGATCAATATTTTTATTACTGACTCTAGCATTAGTGAATAAACAAATAAAATAAATTTATTTTTTGCATGCACATATATATAAATTTTTTATATTTTAGCTAAATGAAATAAAATACAATAAAAATAAATTTAAATCGGTATTTTTATTCCTTTGGCGTAAGTGAATAAACCAATAAAATAAATTTATATTATTTTTATCCATGCATACACATATATTATTTATTTATTTATTTATTTTTTGGGCTGGGTCCAGCTCAGCCCATGTGGGCTGGGCCAGACCCAGCCGGCCCGGTCACTGGCCCAACCCAAGTGACTAGGCTGGGCTGAGCTGAGCAACACGCGTTTTGCTACGCTGTGCAAGTGAATTAAAATTCACTTGCACAGAGCAAATGTCAACTAAGTGAAACAATGCAAGGAGGAAAGGTTCGCTTACCTGTTCTGCTGGAGATCGAAGATGCTTGCAGTGCTGATGGATTCTCACCTAGTGCTTCCCTTTATCTTCCTTCTATGCTCACTTGTCTGCGTTTTCCTTTTGTTTTTTTAGCAGCTTTTGAAGCCAAGAAGATGATGAAGAGGCCGGCCTGCTGTGAATTTGTTTTGATTCTGGGGTTTTCTTTGTCTGCAGGGACGAAAGCAATGGCCAAACCAATACTCCTCTCTGTGTTGCTCCTAGATTTTTCCTTCTCTTTTCTGTGTTTTTCTTTGTTTGGTTCGTGCTCTCTATTTCGTTCCTCTCTGTTTTTTTTGTTCCCCTCTGTTCTTGGTTTTTTTTTTTTTTTTTTCTTTCGTTCTCTGTGTCTCCTCTTTTTAGTCTTCCTCCCCGTTTTTTTTTGGTTCCCCTCTGTTTTTGTTCCCCCTGGTGTCTCCTCTGTTTTCTTCTTTTTTCACCCGCCAGTTCCCTTTCTCTGGCTTCTATAAAGCCAGAGAGATCCTTGTGATGGTAACAGCCGGCCTCCTAAATGCTCTGTAACTGACCCTTTAAACGCCTTCAATGATGAAACGTAAGCGTTGCCAGCAAATTGGCGCTGGAGAAGGAGACAGTGAACAGTTGTCCAAGAAACGGTTCTGTTTTCCACTCAAATTGCTATTTTTGATTTGTTCCTTGAAGTTTTGAAATTGTTGTAAGCAAGCCCTTGGTTGAACTTTAATTCGACCCCTACATTTCAACGCATTTTACGAAACAGTCCCTGATTTCCGAATGTCTCAATTCAGTCCTTAATTGACTCTTCAAACTTTTAATTCTTTCAAAATTAACCCTAGAAAAATCAATAAAACTCCCTAAAGTACCACCACCTTTTCAATTTGGTAATTGGATTTTAATTTCTTGTAATTTTGACCCAAATCAGCCCCAACATTTTGATATTGTTTTCAATTAAGCCCCCTGATTTCAATAATTAAACTAGTTTCAAGTTCAATTAAGTCCCAAACTTATCAATTCTTCAATTAAGCTCTTGATTTGGTTACAAAAACTAATCCAAAGTTTAATTAAATCTCAAAACTTTCAATCATGTTGCTCTTAACCCAAATTTTAATTCATTCTTCATTTTTATCATTTCACTCATTTGTTTTTTAATAAAATAGAAGAAGTCAAAAATTGGGTTATGACATAGTGCTTTGTGAGGAGGGGTACAGCAAAATCCCCTCATGAAATCACAATAATCTAATGAAAAGTAAACAAAACAAATCATGAAATTTAATTCTCAATCAAATCGATATTAAAAGATGAAATTAGAAGGAAAAAAAAACTAATTAAGAAAAAGAAAATAAATATGAATCAATTAGGTTAACCCGCCAAATTAGGTTAACCCGTCAAACCTGAGATTTGTGTCATGAGAGTGTGATAACTAAATATAAAAAAAAATTAGTATTAACGAACTAAATGGAACAAAAAAAATTAATTAAAAAGAAAAAACAAAGAAAAAGGCAAAAAAATACCTCTAACTAAAGGAGATCATGCTTTTACTATGAATTACACTATGTAATCCACGGTAAAATTCTGAATAGTTTTAGTTATAATTAATTTTAGCAAACTCAAGGATCTAAGAATTGGCCTCTGTAACATAGTTTGTATTTTGAGCCAATCTGGGCTAGGACTTCAAATAAATGTTGTATATTGTTTGGACTGTCACTTTGTATTTATATTAGAATAGACCTCAACCCTCTTAGGTTTTTATTGAGATTAGGGATTCTATTGTAGCTGCTTTTCTCCTTTTATTATAACAAAATAATATCTATGGATTAATTTTGGTATTCAGAAAGTAAGTCCTTTAATCAAATTTTAGATTGACCATCCTCAATGTGTTAAAAGTAAATGTTAATTTAGAAAATAATAAATACGTTTAGTCTCGATTAACTGTTTGATACTTGTTAAAAAACTAGTCATGAGGGCATGAAATTGAGTCTCAAACTACAAAATGCATGACAACTTTGAAGCAAGTCGACTAAGGTAGCAAAGACTGCCTTGATCAATTGGACTAAATTTTTTATTTGCTGTAGAAACACTTTTTTCCTTTGTGAGAAAAAAACAAGTTAAAAAAAAAGCAGAAATTTGAAAAAAAGAAGATAAAAAAGAAAGATGCTTTATTTTTTGTTTTCAGATATTTTCGATTTACGTAGTTTTTTGATTAAGGTTTGGTTAATAAACTCTTATTTCATCTTTACTGCGCTATAAAGCTATTGCTGTTGATAGCTTTTGCTGGGTTGATCTCTTTGGTTTATCTCTATCATTCTGGGCAAAAGATGATTTTCAAGCAGTTATGGCTGTTTGATTGGAATTGATAATGCTAAAAGCACTTTTACAAATTTCCTCGCTTTTTTTTCCTCTACGTGTTACCTTTTACCTTTTATAATTATGATTATTGCATTGCTAATAATTTGCAAGAACATTTTTTAGTGAATTCAAAATAACAAAATAACAAAATAAAGTTAAATGATATCATGGTTTTATTAGCGAGAATAAGAAAATCTTGTTAAAATTATATCAAAATTTTTTATTAATCATCGATATCATGGTTTTAATCGGTGGAGAGAAAAATTACAGAGGATAGGTGTATTAAAAGGTTTCTCTGCTTCTTAAGAAAACAACATGAATCTACAGCAATACATTCTACAAGGGCTGCTGGTTATTATATAGCAATACAAATTGCTTAAATTGGATACATTAAATAGCCTAATTCTTAGTTGATTTACTCCTATAATCAACCAACGTCTCTTTCTGTTTCTGTCTTGTTCTCCAACATAACCTTCCTTGTTGCTGCAGTTGATTTGTTTCTATAATCAACCAATGTCTCAACGTCTCTTTCTGTTTCTATTTTGTTACCGTTAATATCCTCCCTCAAACTAGGTCGGGGTCGGAGGCATAGTTTGTTCTTGAAGTAAGCCAATGCAGTTTTTTACATAGGTTTTGTGAAGATGTCAGCTATTTGGTCATGAGTAGAGATGTGTTGAGTAATGAGAAGTCCAAGGGCAACACGTTCACGTACAAAATGGTAATCCAACTCAATGTGTTTGCTATGAGCATAAAACACAGGATTGACAGTCATGTGCAACGCATTGAGATTATCACAGAAGAGGATTGGCAGAGAAGTATGTGAGATGCGAAGATCTTGTAGGATGAAGGTGAGCCATGTAAGCTATGTCGTTGTGTGTGCCATAGCTCTGTATTCGGCTTCAGTGCTAAAACGAGAGACAGTGGGTTGTTTCTTTGCACACCATGAAATGAGATTGCTGCCAAGGAATGTGCAGTATCCGATTGTGGAGCGTCTTGTTGTAGGGCAACCTGCCCAATCTGCATCGGAGAAGGCACAAAGATCAAGTGTAGAGTGGGAAGTAAAGTTTAAACCAGTATCAATTGTGCCTTTGATATATCTTAAGATGCGATGAACCATTTTGAAGTGTATGATAGTTGGTGCGTGCATGAATTGGGAGATAAAATTAACACTGTATGAAATATCAGGTCTGGTGAGTGTTAGATATTGTAAGGCTCCAACAAGCCCACGAAAAACCTATGGATCTTGCAGTAATATATCAGTTGCTGCAGTCTTAGTCTTGGCTTCCAGTGGTGTGCTCATTGGTTTACAATCCACCATACCAGCTCGTTCAAGGATCGTCAACGCATAATGTGATTGAGAGAGGTGAAGTCCTTCAAGTGTTTGAGTGATTTCAATACCTAAAAAATGATGAATTGGGCCTAGATCTTTCATTGCAAATTCAAAACTCAGCAATTGAATAAGGTTTGTAACCAGAGGAGCAAAGGATCCTGTGAGGAGTATATCATGAACATAAAGAAGAAGAATTAATGTATCAGAGTTAGAGTGAAAAATAAAAAGAGATGGATCGGCAAGACTGCAAAAGAAACCATATTGAAGAAGAAATATACTAAACCGATCAAACCAAGCACAAGGTGCTTGTTTGAGACCATAAATAGCCTTTCTTAGCTTGCACACATGAGATGGGTATTGTGGATCAGCTGTTCCTGGTGGTTGTTCCATGTATATATCTTCTGATACAAAACCATGTAGGAAAACATTTTTAACATCAAGTTGTCGTATGGACCATTTATGAACTAGTGCTATGGAGATAACCATGCGAATAGTTCCTGGTTTAATAACTAGAGAATAGGTCTCAGTATAGTCCAATCCATCAATTTGGTGATAGCCTTTTGCTACTAACCGAGCTTTTAAGCGATCTAGTGAACCATCGGGTTTGAGTTTTGTTTTGAGTACCCATTTAGAGCCAATAACATGCATGGCTTTTGTGCGGGGAACAAGCTCCCAAGTATGATTTCTATGAAGAGCTTCCAATTCCTCTTCCATTGCAGCTTTCCAGCCAGGGTGAGCTAAAGCAGACCGAAAGTTAGAAGGCTCACGTGGGATGGTTGTAAAGGACTTCAAGGATGTTAACGCATATTTTGGATTTGGCTTAAGGATCCCTCTATGTGATCTTGTTACCATGGTATGTGAGAGAGGAGGATCAAATGGAGAATGCACAAGTTGCGTGTCTGATTCCAATAAAGCAGAATTGGATGGTGAGGGAGATAGCTGTTGCAGTTGTGTGTCATTTTCATTATCAGATTCTACTAGTTGTATTTCAATTGTGTTATCATCATTAAGATGTTGCTCTGTAGTTGCAGTAGTAAAAACAGAAGGGTTGTTGGAGGTGTTCTCAGTGATATGAGATAGTGATGTAGACTCTGACTGAGAGGGGGGAAGGTGGAGTTCTACCATTCCATTTTCATTGTTATATTCAGCCAGCTGTGTTCCAGTCACATTATTAGCACTAACATGTTGTTCTGCAATTGTATTGGTAATAGCATAATCATCATGTAAAGGAAGAGAAGATGATAGGGTATGTGGTAATGAGCTTAAGCATGGAGGAGTAGACATCACAGGTTGTATGTCTGCGACAAACTTGGAGATAGCAGGTGGTAACCATGAATCAAAGATGCTCATAACATGTGTTGGAGACGAGGTTATGTAATTCTGAAGTTTTTGCTTATAAGGAAAAGATGACTCATCGAAGACTACATGACGGGAAATAAGCATTTTTTTACTAGGAGGATGAAAGCATTTGTATCCTTTATGTTTGTCACTAAATCCTACAAAAATGCATAGAATTGTTTTAGGGTCAAATTTGTTCTGTTTTGTATCCCAGGTGTAGGGAAAACATTTGGACCCAAAGACTCTAAGGGATGAGTATGTAGGATGATTACCATGCAACATGAAATATGGTGATTCAAAGTTAAGTGTTGATGAGGGCAATCTATTCATAAGATAAACAGCAGTAGTGAAAGCTTCAACCCATAGAAATAAAGGAGCATTACTATGAAAAAGCATAGTCATACTATGAAAAAGCATTTACTATACCTGTTTGTTCTGGTGTATAAGGACATGATATCTGATGAATCACTCCTATTGAGAGAAAGTGTGATGATAATTTGGAATTTATAAATTCGCCTCCTCCATCAGAGTGAAAGGCCTTGATATGTTTGTTAAATTGCCTAGTAACATAATGTTCAAAAGCAAGATAAGCATCTGCAAAATCAGACTTGTGTAGTAAAGGGATTATCCAAGTTTATTTAGAAAAATCATCGACTAAACAAGCATAATATCTGAATTTTCCTATTGATAAAACAGGAGCAGGTCCCATTAAGTCACAATGAATTTTTTCAAAAATACTAGAACTCGAGTGTTCATAATGAAAAAAAGGTAATCGACTAAGTTTTCCAAATTGACAATTATCACAAACATGTCCATGCTTTATAGTTCCTTTAACATTTATCAAGCTTTTATTGTGCAATAATTGTAAAGCAGAGAGGTGCGGATGTCCTAAACGCTGATGCTAGTTATCTGCTGGTCCTGATCTGAATCGATTGGAGAAGTAGAGCTCAGACATGGTGGAAAGAGTATAGAGATCACCCTTGCGCCATCCTGTGATCACGGGTTGTCCTGTCTGTCGTTCCTTAATACAAAAATCAACATTAGAGAATTTACAATTAACAGGAAATTGGGATGTTAATTGACATATAGAGAGTAAATTCTTTTTTAAGTCTGAGACTAACAATACATCATCAAGTGGAAAGATTTTATTTTTTTTGTTTAATGGATGAGTCTCCAATACCATGTATTGGTATGGAGGAACCATCACTAATAAGAACTGAGTCAGAACCATAGTGATTGCAAATATTTTTTAACATACCTGGATTACCTGTCATGTGGTTGGAAGCTCCCGTATCTGAGATCCATTCTATTTCAGTAACAGTATTGTCCAAGGTGAGAGCTGCAAGAGCTTGTGGTATGTCTTCATGTTGATTTGGTCGCTTTGGAACCCACCAGCATATTTTTGTAATATGACCTGCTACCCCACAATACTGGCAAGTTTCTTCTCGGTACAACTCACGTTCAGCAAGAGTCATGCGTTGTTCTCCAAATGGAGGGGGTCGTTTTTGTTTAGAGTCTGAGGTGGGTCTAGCAGTGTAGGTATGTACCTTATCTTTAGGTTGTTGTGCATAGAAACCTCTCCCAGTAGATATGAAGCTTTGTTTGTTGCCATGGTTTCTTGAAGAGTGTTGTTGAGAACGTTGATGTCTTTGCCCATAAAATGCTAGTTATGGAGTGAATGAATTAGTTGTCTGGTTGGAGAACCAATTTCGTCTTTGATCTAGACTCTGTAATTGAGAGACCAACTCAGAGTAAGAAGGTCTTGGTGGTTTCAGCATTGTGGTAGTGAAGGTTTTATATTGAGGGCCAAGGCTTGTGAGGAGACAAAAGACTTTTTCTTTGTCTGGAATTGGTTTCCCAATAGCTGCAAGGCTGTCACATAATCCTTTGAAGGTTCGGATATGTTCTCCAATGGTTTTGTCATCTTCTTTACGGAAATAAGTAACTTGTTGTCTGAGGGAGAATTCTTGTTCTTGGGAATCTTCTGCATACTCATTTTTTAGAGCATTCCAGACAGCAAAGGCTGTATCTAAGCCTACAGCAAGGCCTAATGTTTCTTCTGAAAGTGTCCCGATCAACCAGCCACGAAGGAGTCGGTCTGACTTTCTCCAGACAATGTATTCTTCAGTTAGTTTTGGTGAAGATTCTGTGGTGGTGGTAGAATCTGGTACAATATATTTGTCAGGGGCTGTGTTTTCAATGGTGAGATGCTCTCAACCAAGTCTTGACTCTCTACAAGAGATAAGGCTTGTTCTCTCTATAATGGATAATTTGTAGGAGTGAGTTTGAGGGTAATAAAGTTACCAACATTGAGTGACAGAGTTGACATGTTGTGTGGTTCTGCTAGGATTGCTGTATGTTCACAACAAGCTCTGATACCAAGAGAAAAATTACAGAGGATAGGTGTATTAAAAGGTTTCTCTATTTCTTAAGAAAACAACGTGAATCTACAACAATACATTCTGCAAGGGCTGCTGGTTATTATATAGCAATACAAATTGCTTAAATTGGATGCATTAAATAGCCTAATTCTCAGTTGATTTACTTCCATAATCAACCAACGTCTCTTTCTGTTTCTATCTTGTTCTCCAACGTAACCTTCCTTGTTGTTGCAGTTGATTTGTTTCTATAATCAACCAATGTCTCCACATCTCTTTCTGTTTCTGTTTTATTACCATTAATAGATGATACATCATGTAAATTGTAAAAAAAATATTTATTTTTCTGATATATATATATATATATATATATATATATATATATTAATAACAAATTAAATGATAGTAACAAGAAAATAGGAATTAGTTTGAATAAATGGTACCAATTTCTATCATGACATATCTAGGAAGAAGATCAAAGAATAGAATAAAAAAGAAAGAGATATGTTTGTAATAAATATTAGAGAATAAGAAAGAGATATCTATAGAATCTCTTTGTGAAATTTCTAAGAACTTAATTACAATTATATTATAATTTCTTCCCTAAAATTATTCAAAATATAGTATTAGAATTACAAAATGCTAGGTTTTAATATATAATTAAAGAGTCTCTCCTGAACCAAATAATAAAAATATTGTATAACTCTTTTGGATGAATTGTTAACGTAGGGACTGTTTGGGGTACTAACATGGCTGATTTTTTTTTTAATATATTATTTCATTAGTGTTGACTCTACTATTGCTGCATTGACTGGACTTCCTTTAGCTCTTGAGGTTATGGGTGCTTGTCTGTCCGGGAAAAACAGAGATGGTTGGAAATCTGTAATTGACAAATTGAGAAGAATTCCAAACCACGATATTCAAGGAAAGCTTAAAATAAGTTTTGACGCACTGGACGGTGAAGAACAACAAAATGCATTCGTTGACATCGCTTGCTTCTTTATTGATAGAAAGAAAGAGTACGTCGCAAAAGTGCTAGGAGCCCGTTGCGGTTACAATCCAGAAGTTGATTTGGAAACTCTCCGTGGAAGGTCTCTGATTAAAGTTGATGCCATTGGAAAGATAACCATGCATGATCTATTACGAGACATGGGAAGGGAGGTCGTTCGTGAAACGTCTCCAAAAGAACCTGGAAAGAGGACCAGAATTTGGAATCAAGAGGATGCATGGAATGTACTTGAGCAGCAGAAGGTAAGACCTCAATGCATACATGAAAGCATAGTCATGCGTATTTTCTAGTCAAACTTATTACAAATAATTGAATGAAAGTTGAATTGATTTTTTGTTTTAGGGTACGGATGTTGTAGAGGGTCTTGCACTGGATGTCAGAGCATCAAAAGCTAAATCACTTAGCGCAGGATTATTTGCAAAAATGAAATGTTTAAATTTACTCCAAATCAACGAAGCACATCTCACCGGATCCTTCAAACTGCTTTCTAAAGAGTTGATGAGGATTTGTTGGCTTCAATGTCCTTTGAAATATTTTCCATCTGATTTTACCTTTGACAATCTAGATGTTCTTGATATGCAGTACAGTAATCTCAAAAAACTATGGAAGGGAAAAAAGGTGCGAAACACACTACAATCCACAAAATTTCTCCAGTATGTAATTTATATTTACATGTTATGACTTTCTATGATTAATTTTCATTATTATGCGCTCTATTATACAGATTCTCAACAGGCTAAAAATCTTTAATCTCAGTCATTCTCAGAACCTTATTAAAACACCAAACTTGTACAATTCAAGTCTAGAGAAACTAAAGCTGAAAGGTTGCTCAAGTTTAGTTGAAGTCCATCAATCTATTGGAAATTTGATGAATCTCGCTTTCTTGAATCTAGAGGGATGTTGGTGTCTAAAGATTCTCCTAGAAAGCATTGGCAATGTAAAGTCTCTTAAAACTCTGAATATTTCTGGGTGTTCAGAACTTGAGAAATTGTCAGAACGCATGGGTGATATGGAATCCTTAACTGAGTTGCTAGCTGATGGGATTGAAAATGGGCAATTTCTCTCTTCAATTGGACAATTAAAGTATGTCAGAAGGTTATCATTGTGTCGAAACAGTTCGGCTCCACCAATTTCTTCTTTGATTTCAACAGGTGTTTTGAATTGGAAACGTTGGTTGCCAACATCTTTCATTGTGAAACGTCTTGAGCTTTCTAATGGTGTGGTTTGTCTGATCGCGTAACTAACTTAGTTGATTTTAGTGGTTTGTCCGCTCTAGAAGTATTGGATCTAACAGGAAACAAATTCTCTAGCTTGCCTTCTAGGATCGGCTTCCTTCCAAAGCTAAGGTACTTGTCAGTTCGGGCATGCAAATATCTTGTATCACTCCCAGATGTTCCCTCAAGTTTAGACTGTTTGGGTGCATCTTATTGCAAATCATTAGAAAGAGTAAGAATACCAATCGAGTCAAAAAAAGAACTATATATAAATCTACATGAAAGTCATTCGTTAGAAGAGATTCAGGGCATCGAAGCTCAAAGTAATATTCTCTGGCATATTGATGTTGATGACCACAGTCATTCACCAAATAAATTACAGAAAAGCATTGTTGAGGTACTATTTCTTTCAGTCTCTCAATTGGTACATACATTGATTAATATCTAAAATCTCAGCATTCCTTGAAATCAATATGTATGCAAGCAATGTGCAATAGTGGTCACCGGTATCGTATTGAGTGCATTCCTGGTAAGATGCCAAATTCGTTAAGCTACAGTGGAGTAGGATGCTCATTGTCATGTCCACCACTTGAGAAGGATGATCATTATTACTTACAGACTCGCATTATTATTATTATTATTATTATTATTATTATTATAAGAAATAAAAGCAGTGGTATTCAATTGTTTGAAGATAAACGAACAAAAACTGGGGATGATGCGTCGTTTCCTTGCACAAATAGTTTCTTACTCAGACTCTGCAGATCATAGGTTTCTAGTAACCATAATACTAGATGATGAATCCTGAATATTAATTATAATTTTATGATTAAATCCAAAAATACATCCCAACAACACACACCTCTATAATGAGGCACGACAAAAGCCTCCGCCATCGCCGAACGACGTTGCGGCGTGACCCCGCAACACATATCATGGTTATAATAGTTGGACGGTATATTTTTTGAATTTATTAGAAATAACATGTAATGTGAAGTGTCAAATATCATCTTAACCCAAAAAAATCATCTCAACAAAGGAGTTATTTGCTGCAATTTCATAGCTTCCCCCACGTGGGATCAAACCAACTCTTCCCATTTTTTACAAAATTTGATAAGAAATAAGAAATCATGTGAAAATTATACAAAATTTATTATTAATCATCAAGATTTATTGTTGATTTCAATATTGAATAATGGCTTATTTTATAATATAAATTATGTTTGAAATAAAATTGATAAAATTAAAAAATAATTAATGATGGGATCATTTGTTTTGTGGTGGAAAAATATTTTTTGTAAAAATAAAATTTTATTTTTTGCTTCAAATTAGTATATTTTTGATGTTTTAAAATCGTTTTAACGTGAAGGTATCAAAAAAAAATTTTAAAAATAAAAAAATATATTTTAAAGTAAAGATGACTTTGAAAAACAAATGCATAATTGATTTGAATATATTATTTGATTAGTCTGATCTTAGGTTGAGTCTGCTACTTCTACCTAGTTTCGTGGTGCTTTCTCCTGCAAATGAATAGAAAGCATTTCCTTTCACTTTCAATTTCATAGATAACTTCTCTCTCCTATTGCTGCAATTTCATAGCTAACTCTTTGTTATATTGCTCCTTGCATTTTAAAAAGGGCAATTTGAACATTTAAAAAACCTAAGAATTGGAAAAGAGTAAAGAAAAAACAAGTTGTTATATTGTGTTCATTTAATCGTCATATTTTCTTTCTTAAATGGGCTCTCTTGATCCCAAGCAACAAGTGTTCATAAACAAATGCAAAAAGGACATCCAACAATTAAAACAAATTAAGTGAATGAATAGAAAAACTTTGGCGCCGTTGACTGACTACCAAATTAACCAATATTTAACATTTGGTACAACTCAAATTAATTAGGAATTTGATTGGGGCTGGGTCAATGAAGAATAACAATTAAACAGAAATGTTGAACAATAAAATTTGACGAGAAATAGAAAATTATGTGCAAATTATACAAAATTTATTATTAACCATCAAGATTTATGACTTATTTTATAATATAAATTATATTTGAAATAAAAATGATAAAATTAAAAAATAATTAATGATGGGATCATTTGTTTTGTGGTGGAAAATCATTAAAATTTTTTTTTTTGCTTCAAATTATTATATGATAACAAAAATAAAATTTAAAAATTTAAATATATTATTTAAATATATTTTAAAATAAAAATCACATTGAAAATCAATTGTAAAATTGATTTGAATATATTATTTGATTAGTCTGATCATAGGTTGAGTCTGCTACTTCTACCTAGTTTCGTGGTGCTTTCTCCTGCAAATGTATAGAAAGCATATCCGTTCTCCTATATTATTTGATTAGTCTGATCATAGGTTGAGTCTGCTACTTCTACCTAGTTTCGTGGTGCCTTCTCCTGCAAATGTATAGAAAGCATATCCGTTCTCCTATATAAAGAATACAGTTAACCTCAATTCAATATCCTTGCTTTAACTCTGATTGCTGCAATTTCTCTCTCCGATTGCTGCAATTTCATAGCTAACTCTTCTTTGCTTCTTTCCTGTTTTAATTTCATGTCTTTACCATTAACAATAATGTGAAAGCTTTATTTGTTTCATGTTTAACTTCAGTTGCTATTGTCTTATGCTCCCTCATTATTAAGCTTAAACTGTTGTATCTCTTGCTTGTATTTGGAAGAGAGTAGATACCTTATGCAATTGCTCCATCGCTAATTGATTGTTCCTCAAATTCTGCAGCTGCCATGACAGAGCCAGAGTCTTCTCGAAGTAGACCTGAAGGGACCTATGATGTCTTCTTGAGCTTTAGAGGAAAAGATACTCGCAAGACATTTACAGATCATCTATATACTGCCCTAGTCCAAGCAGGAATCCACACTTTTCGAGATGATGATGAACTTCCTAGAGGAGAAGAAATCCACGATCATCTCCTCAGGGCAATTCAAGAATCAAAGATATCCATAGTTGTCTTCTCAAAAGGATATGCTTCTTCTAGATGGTGTCTCAATGAACTTGTAGAGATTCTTAAGTGCAAAAATAGGAAAACGGGTCAGATTGTTCAACCTATATTCTATAACATTGATCCTTCAGATGTGAGAAAACAGAATGGCAGTTTTGCAAAAGCATTTGTTAAACATGAAGAGCGTTTTGAAGAGAAGTTGGTGAAGGAGTGGAGAAAAGCTCTTGAGGAGGCCGGAAATCTATCTGGATGGAATCTCAATGATATGGCAAATGGGTATGCCTTTTTTCTCTAAGATTCACTTGCACACATTTATGGAGTCAATATACTTTACATTTTTCAATGTGAAACAATAAAATACTTAATTGACTCGCTATCAACGACTTGCTTTTGTCTATGAGCAGGCATGAAGCAAAATTTATCAAAGAGATTATCAAGGATGTGTTGAATAAATTAGATCCCAAGTACTTGTATGTTCCTGAGCACCTAGTAGGTATCGATCGGCTTGCTCACAATATTATTGACTTTCTAAGTACTGCAACAGATGATGTCCTCATTGTGGGCATACATGGGATGCCAGGAATAGGAAAGACGACTATAGCAAGAGTTGTATTTAATCAACTCTGCTATGGATTCGAAGAAAGCTGTTTTCTTTCGAATATCAATGAAACATCAAAACAATTTAATGGTCTTGTTCCTTTACAAAAGCAACTTCTTCACGATATTTTCAAACAGGATGCTGCAAACATCAATTGTGTCGATAGAGGAAAGGTTCTGATCAAAGAACGACTTTGTCGCCAAAGAGTTCTTGTTGTTGCTGATGATGTGGCTCGTCAGGACCAGCTAAATGCTTTGATGGGAGAGCGAAGTTGGTTTGGTCCCGGAAGTAGA
>Ga0307513_10004075_pt1 | contig 19577 bp, 24 predicted proteins | sample 15_EM_MG_FD_202174 | JGI IMG/M metagenome (GOLD analysis project Ga0307513, IMG submission 202174) | Populus trichocarpa ectomycorrhiza microbial communities from riparian zone in the Pacific Northwest, United States - 15_EM | ecosystem: Host-associated > Plants > Roots > Unclassified | place...
TGCGCAGGCTTGGGTAAGTCGTCTAGCGGGCAGCTGTAGGTTGACAGGCACGGGAATGAGTCTGGGGGGCTGTTAGAAGCCGGGGAAGACGGTGGGAGCCCGCGAGCGGACTGTAAGAGGCCGGGGAAGAGGGTGGGAGCCCGCGAGCGGACTGTAAGAGGCCGGGGAGGCGGCGAGAGGCATGGAGTAGACGAGATAGGATGTGGAGAGCTGAGGTGAGAGCCGCATGAAAGGGCAAGAGAGGGGGGACGTCCGCCAGATATGGGAGGAGACGGGCTGGGATCAGAGGGTGGAGGAGGAAGGGCTGAACGTGTTGAGAGGGATGAGGGCGGAGGAAGTAATGACAGGAAAACGTCCGCCGAATACATAAGAGGACTGAGGGAATCCAGGTGTGTGGGAGAAGCGAAGGTGATGTTGGTGGGGTTCCAGATGAGAAATGGATTCAGGGAAAGGTTAGTGACGGGGTTAAAGAAGAGAGGGTATCATGGAAAGAAAGCTGGCGGGGGGGGTATCCGGGGGGGAGGCCGGGAGGAGAGATGTCACGGCCGCAAGACGTCCGCAAAAGGGCAGTATGGGAACGGGTGCATTGTGAGCGAAGGTATGAAGAGGCTGGGCGCTGGGGGTAGAGTATCAGGGGGGTGCCTGCGCCAGGGGGGGTCAAATGCGTCAGGACGCAAAAAGGGCCGCATCCAAAGCGTCCGGACGCGCAAGTCAGCGTCCGGACACATTGGACGCGGCCGTTTCACTTCCGGACGGAATGAGCCTGGACGGACGCACCCAGAACAGGAGTTTACGTTATAAGCGCCTGGAACGTCCGGCGCACAGGGTGAGCTGGGAGAGACAGAACGCAAGGTATTTTTTTTGCTGACGAGATCAGGAGCTGGGCCCTCATCTGTGTTATTACAATCTCTCCAAAATCTTTCGCTGGGGGCAATCAAGGCCATCATCGCTTCCTATGTATCCAGGATACCAACTAGATTATTCTGTCGATTGTAGACGACGAAGAACACTCCTCCAAGGCAAACAACAGCCAACCCCAGAAACCCAGCTAGCATGTGAGCAATTAGAGGGATGACAACAATCCCTATATTTTTAACTACACTTTTTCCCACAACCTCCTCTCCACCGGAATTGCCCACAAGTGGTGTCTCCAAGGCATTATTAAAAAGCAACTTGTACATCTTGTCTAGCCTGTTCCTGAAGGTTGTGGGATCTCTAATGTCATCGAATTTCTTTCCGGATAATAATCCAATAACGTACAAGATCTGTCCAGTCTGGGGATTGAGGTCCCAATCCTCAATTCCCAACATAGTGTCTGGAGCTACGGATGAGAAATACTTTGGATTTACTGTGTGCTCTGTAGCAGCTGCTCCCACATTTCCCTCAAACATTATCATGTCAATAATTTTGTCTCCCTGTGTGAAATTGGTTCGCTCCCAAACTGGTCTGCCTTCAGAATGAAGCCATTAGCCCTGTCCATTATGACTTTGTGGGTTTGGTAATGGTAACATAGTTTTCAGTAGAGAGTGTTTAGATCAAGCACAATGCGCTTGTTATGAGCATTGCGTGATTTGGCCCAGGGAGCAAGGAACAAGTTCCGGTCATTACACAGGGCTGGGTCAAGGTGGTAATTGGAGGCGCCATTGCCGTTGGCAAACCTGATATACATCATGTTCCGGGTACCATTGAGGTGAAGGAGAGGGTCAATTGAGTATGTACATTTGTTAATGGTAAACCCGTATGGTCCCCTGATAAATTCTATCTCAGAAGGAGTGCATGCAAGCTCTGTTTGGTATACTCTTGTCTGGGCAGTCCAAGATTCGCTGCCCCATGTCAAATAATCTGCCCTTCGCCATAGCTTACTGGTTTGAAAGGTATAGTAATGAGTTCCTTGGTCATAAATGAATGTACCTTCTCTCCTAGCCAGGTTACACTATAGCTATTGCAGAACAAAGAAGCGCCTATAGGTTCCGCTTGATCATCCAATGGGATGAGCCTTTCGAGTGGCTTGAATGATGTGTCTATATCTCATGTCACATCCTGGGTAATCAGGAGAGAACTATTCAAAGGTGTAATGCCCCATAAAATCAGGAACAGGGCCAATCCAGCCCAGAAGACATTCCCGTGACTGTGCATTATTAGTTATGAATATCTCAGATGCGGTAGATATGCGCCAAAAATGCACCCTTTTCTAGCAGCCTTGATCAGCACAAAGACAATGCATTCAAAAGGATAGTGAAGAAATATCGAGTTGCTAGCAGTTGCTCCCTCAGGCTTTGATAATTGAAAGTACGGCTCCAGTTGCTTCATATCTAGATCCACAACAACCCAGCCCAACCCCAGCATCACAACTATCAATTGAGGTAGATACCAGTAACAAAATACTACATCCACTGGGATGCCCTCGGCTTGTTCTGCAAAGAATAATGCCTTCTTTTTAATACTGATTTTATTGATATATTCTATAAGTGCTATTAGAGTAGCCGGAATGAGGAGGCATGCTATCATAGTTGGTGTTCGTAAAGTAAATGGTTTCCATGGTTCGTTGCAATTCTGGTCATTTAGGGCAATTGCAAGGTTGGCCTCGGGTTTTGGTAAAACTAGAAACTTATTAGTAAAATGTGTCAAAGGGGTTAGTTGGTCCTTACTTTGAGATTCATAAGTGTCTGGTGAAGTAACTGCATGGTTGAATTGGCTTAACTGGGGGCGACTGCATGAGGACAACTTGTGGCCACCAGAACCCTGAATATATACTATTCCAACAGATAGCTCCGAGTCTGTGCTGCTGGGAGACACTAAAACTCGTCGCTAGCGCCTGGAATATGCTTCTCGGCCAATGTATGCTATAGGGCAGTTTTAGACTTTAGGTAACTCACAATACCGCTCTTGAAGATAACTTCCTGAGGGAAGGGTAGTCCTTCAAGGATCAAACTTCTGCTAGCTCTACCCTGAGAGTACTTGCAGAGGGCGGATTGTTTCAAATATATTTTTGGCACTTTTGTTAGTTCCACTAATTTGATCACTCAAGCGCAGCCATCCTATAGCTTGTCCTTACTGGCTCACAAATAGCACAGCCGCCGACTCTACAGGGACTACAGGCGCTGCAATATTGAATCCGATAAACAAGCCCAGATGCAAGTCGACAGTTGCGCACCAGCCTAAAGCTCGGGCTCTCTTAGGCCCCTATTATGCCAAATATTTTTATTGTTTTCCCACGCTGCGTTCAAAGGTTCTGCACCGCCACCATGTCGTCCTGTACCGGTCTGGAGCTTTACCCGAGGGTCCGGGCAGCCTTGCCAAGAACTATCTAGCCCCTCACCTACCGGTAAACTAGTAGATGGCATGCAAGGCTTGTCCTACAGGGCCTTTCTGCCCACCTAATCCACACCCCACCGGAGGGAAACCCTTCATGTCATCCGGTTAACCCGCCCCGCCCCATGCCTCGAACTCACGATATTTCCGGAATCCAGGCGCTTCATGGCACTTCCGGAAATCCAGCCATGCAACCCCTCCGAACCCCTATCACAGATTATCACTCGCATGAACTAACCCCTCCCCCTCTAGTCCGCCTTCAAAACCAAAATCTCCAGCGAGCTCGTCGGCAGTTAAATCGAAAAAATACTCCAAGAGCGCAATACCCGTCCCGCCCGAGCCTAAATCACGGACTAGACCTCCGCAGCTATGTATTTTCCCCACCAATCCAAGAAGCCCCCATGCCCCCTATGCAAAAATATGAAGATCGCCACAGATATAGTGCCCGACTCACTCTTCGGATACACCCCCTCACAACCACACACTTCTAAGCTCCTGATATCCAATAACGAAAAGCACCTCGAGTGGCTTATCGCCGGCATGAGCCCTTGGAAGTCCCAACTTGGTTCCCAGCAAGCAACATGAACACATCCCACCGCCACGACTATAAAAAAAGCTCAAAGTCCCCCGATAGTATTACTGGGACAATACCGAAGAAGTTCAGGTCGGGGGCGGAAATGTATCTGTTCCGGCTCAAGATATACAGGCTTTCCCGCTCTATAGATTCAGAGTAGAAGCTTGCACACAATATATCCACCAACTACAATTCCAAATAAAATCACCATTCCTCTCCTCAAAAGTCCGATAACCCAGGTCAATCACCGGTGACTCGCGCGACGCGAACGATGATTTCGTCAGTTGTGAAACTGTGATACCCTTTATAACGAACCTTGATTCCTACTAGATATCGCATCTGGGGGCCAATCTCGCACCGATATCCCTCCTAGGACTCGCAGAATCGATTATACTCCAACAAAAATGGTCTCCAGATCCTTAGCTACTTAAGTTGCCGTAATAAACCCTTTTGATCTTGTCAAAAAACCGGAGGGCCTTTTTAAGAAACAGCATCATAGTTCTGTCGGATGGGTCTAGATGTCGTGGAATGCCCTATGACGGTACATCGGGGACCTTCTTTTGCTATCATCACCGACACAGCCTAGCCTATTACAGCAGACCACGAGTTGCTGTCCACATCAACCAATGGTCCGTTCCTTCTCTTGAAAGGCCTGCGATGTCGCGTGGAATCCTTTTCATTCTGTTACCTATTCCAGCAAGGAACCCGGCACACTAGCCATAGACCACTCCTTCCGCGCCGCGAACTTAAACTAAAAACACGCGATAGCCTCATTTTTTCCTCGAGCTTGATCGCACAGCCTCTGTATTTCTAGTGAGCTGTCCTCTTGGCTAGTTAGCAAGGTTCCCTTTCTTCCCTGTGGGTGAGCAATCCTTGTTACCTGATAGATGTCTCGCCGGCCTCCGGAAATCCATAAGAATAGAACCGCGTTATCACTCTCGTCCTCTCCACCCAATCCACACCATCTTCTGAATTCCTCAGTTTGTATTTTAGGAACCATTCCCCGACATTATCGACACGGCGGTATTGAATGTCCCGACGCGGTTTTTGGGACTCTCGGGGTGGTAACCAGGCTGCTACGCTCGCCCAAAGTTACAAACATGCCTCCAACACTGGCGGACATCCTGTTGGTATAAGGTTTCTTTCTCCTCTCAAATGCTTCTTCTAAGTTTCTATATTATTCTCAAGCCGAGTACAACTTTTTGTTTTCTTTACACTTTCTTTATTATTCCTTTTGTTCCATATACTTTCTTTCAATGCCTTTGTTCTTTGTTGCGGAAGTGTGGTGGGAATGGAAGCTTGGTGAAGCGGAACCAGACCACCACACTATATAGCTTGCGTATATCTTTACTATCATTCTTGTAATAGTTGGCAGTAATCTATGATCTTGATTGTCGGCTATCATTACTTCTCAAGTTGAAACGATTGCGCGTTGCTACACATCCCAGATCCTAAGGGGCGAGTGCTGCTTCATGAGCAGAACACCTTTGGAAACAATTCGAACAATGCTACAAAAAAATAATCATTCAATATAAACAAGCAAGAGAACTTATACCACAGACGTCAGGTAATTAAGGGGGCAGCCAAACAGACAAAGAAACAAACGCAACCGCTAGGCTACCCCATGCCCAACCCATACAATGCAACTCCCGCCCGCTCATTACCCCTACCCACCCCCATCCAACCCGTCAATAAAAAATCCTAAACAGAATTATGGCTAGTAGGCAGTCTCCCATCCCCATCTATCTTCTTCATAACTAGCTGCAAAGCTAACCCCGTGGGGAACAATCCCCCTCCCTACCTCTCCTCCTCCCAACCTTCCCACAAATCTGCCGTTACCCCCAGCGCTGCTACCCCTCTCATTGGCACTGGCAACCGCATCCTTCCACTCCCTCACATCCGAAGGGCTAACTCTCCGGCCTGTGCTCCTGGACATCCCTTCCTCAGTCTTGCGAGTTATACCCGTTTGAGGGTGCATTCCGTCACTGCCACTGAGGTGGGACCGATCGCCAAGAGGAACCTTAGGGGGAAAGAAACTCAGCGGAAGGCCGGTATCACATCTCTGAGGTGTACGGCGGTCGTGTAGCCCTCATTATTAGCCAGATTGCAAGAAGCAGGGATGGGAAGAGAAAAAAGATGGGAACTCAAGAAATAGCGTTCTACAGAACCACCCCACCCACCAGTATAACTTCGACCAACACTGTCGCTGCAGCAGTAACCTCCTTGAACTCGAAGTGCACATGAAAACAGGCACTCAGGAAACACTAGTAGCGATCCACGCAACCCCAACACTATCAGGCACGCATGGATAAGCGGGCTAAAACTAATCCTCTAGCGGTAGATATTTCCCACAGCAACCAGTTCCAAGGAATCGCCGCCGACTTCCCTGGGACAGAAATTCAGGACGCTAGAGTCGCTGTCTGCCCCTAGCAGCGATCGACTGCGGTGTTTGGCCCAAGCCTCGCAATTGGGCTTCGGGTTTTTGGATCGACCCACCTCGGGTACCATGTGCTTCGACGTTGGAATTTCCTTTCTGAGCTACGCGAGGGGGAAACACCGCAAACTCAGCCCCCAGTTGAGACAAATTAAAAGGAATATACGATGCTCTTACTAGGAGAGGTACTTGTAACTCCAACGTCCTAGCACATGTTTCTTCTCTTCGAGTTTTTACGGTATCATATCATCAGGCCAGTACGATAGTCTAACCACAAGGCACTATTAGACTTGGGCGGCGAAACGATATACCGGTACGGCGAAACGAAAATCGCCAAGGAATTCACGCCTAAACAATCGACAAAGAAACGGGGGAAAAACCCTTCACTTCACAACAACCACAGTCTCTCGCTCAACGACACCTCTCACGATGCTCGATGCCCTAACTAACTGAGGGCGATCATAGGAGTATATATCAATCGCGGGGACATCATATCCATCATGAGGCACCACACTACTCCATGTGAGTCTCTCCCTCCCCCATGAGTACTCCCGGCTAACTAAAAGAAAGACAAACACTTTCCCACCTCCGGGCTTCCAGCTCTTTCACGCTTTCCTCCCGGCTTTCCCGAAAGCTGCACGATCCCAAAACTATCGCGCATTCCTACATTCTCAATGCTTTCCCGAACGTACAAACCAAACGCCCAAAGCCGGAGCCATATGCCCGAATCCTCAGCGCATATCCGAAGCCACTCACGGGAAGCTATCTGAACAAAGGAAGTATCGTGAGTATGGCGAGCAGCACCATTTTCAACGGGCACGAATAGCAAAGATGCTCCGTCCATTCAAGCAAGGTGTCCGCCTAGCTCCCCCTCGCCTAACCCCCGTCTTCATCCCCGCAGGGGCATTATCACCAGTGACGACTGTGGTTTTCTAATAAGGGAGGCAATGACTGCGAAGCCAGCACCGACCACGGGCACAATCAGGGGAGGCATGGCTGGCACGGCGACCACCTGGTATGTTACCCATTAAAAAAATTAAATTAAATTAAATTAAATTAAATTAAATTAAATTAAATTAAATTAAATTAAATTAAATTAAATTAAATTTCAAGTTGCATCTACTAACCATTTAAATAGTGGAGCCATGGAGACAAGCTCGACGACCGTCTTGCTGGATTGATGCAGGTATAGCTTATACCAGTCCAGTTTATGGTTAATGCTAACAATCAGAAAGGACCATAGAAATCAGAAAGCCAACGCTAACAAGCATTTCGGCAATATCGAGGCTATTGTTGCAGCGGGATTTAGAGAGGTAAGTGCACAGATCAGGTCAATATATCAGAAACAGAAAGCTAACAAGAAGAAACCAAAAAGCTCCGTTTTGACAAGGAAAAAACCCGCACCGAGATCGAAATGCCTTGCACTTTAATTCGCCCCTTCCTTTGGCAAGTCGGTGTGTTGACGGGTGGCTCTAGGTTGGTTCGTATAATACTCACCCACTACCGTCCTATCCAATCCTAACATACATTAGATTATTATATATATTCTTAAAGAATATATTGAAAATGCCTTTTTTCCTGACAATGTGCCGCCCAAGTGCGGGGACCTCCCGGGCTGCCTGGGCCCGGTCGCTGTCAGATACCGGTAGGGCCTGCACTCTCCAGGGCGTGTCGGCAAGATTCTGTGGGAAGGTGCGCGGGCTAGATTAGTTAGTGGTGTTTTGTTTCACAATGCTCAATTTCTTTTTCCAAAAACAAACACCTCCAACGTAATAATCGCCCTATCGTCACCAAGCAATACAAGGGGAGCTCGTGAAGAAAATCTTGCACCCCACAATACTCCGTACAAGAATGCTAAAGCCAACCCATGCAACTCCATCTAGCAAACAAAAAATAAAGAGTTCCGCCCTAACCCTCGCCCATGAATTCAGTCTAGCTCTATTCCACAGCACCCCTAACCCTCAACTCCTCCACCAATCTCCGGTAGTCCTTCAATAGTTCGGCTACTTCACTGAGTTTTAAATCACCCGGGTCCTCTACCTCCAAAAACCTTGTAACAGGGGGTGGGCTCATTACTGCCGCCTTTGCCTGCTGTGACTTTAAGGAGTTCGCCAGATCTGGGAATGTCTGTTGTAGTAATTAGCAAACACTCTATGGTACAAGGCAGGGAAAAATTGACGTACGCTCAACAGATCCACGACCGGAGCACTATCTTCACGCTTATGCCCTTTATGCGCATTCTCCTGGCTCGGAGCACCTAGCGCTCTTATACTAGCAAGTGCCGAGTCTGTGTTAGTAGCGGGTGTTGTAGGCGTCGAGCTTCGCGAAAACCCCCTCACAGCAAACCTCCCGAGCGAGGTCCCCAAATTCATCACAGTCTCTAGTTTATCCGCAGCCACCGCTGCGGGTATCGCTGCCGCGCCACGAAGCCCACCAGTACTCTGTTCCTTCTCTTCAGCTTTTTTGCCGCTCTGATTACTCATAATACTCGTCGCACTTTCAACCCTCTTCATGTTGCTCGTAGAAGCCCCCCCCCCGTCCATGCCCAACCCTGAGATAGCAGCGGGTATCTGTGCCGTCTCCTGCTGCCGCTCCAAAGCCTCCGTAGTCGGCGAATCCACAAGTCTCCTAGCGTCCTCCAAAGTCTTCGGCAGCTCCTCTCCCCGCTTTTCCATCCTGCCAAACAAAAATTTATAGCTACTTTCCAGGGTATTGCCGATGCCCCTGATACCTTGATCCGCAGTGCTCACAGCACTCGTCGCAGCACTTGTAGCAAGGTCGATCGGAGTAAGATAGGACAACCTCCTTGTCGCCGCGCCTCCTAGTGCTGATGGTTGTAGGGATGTGGTTGAGGAGGAAGCAGAGGGGTTAGATCCGATTGCTCCTGTAGCAGTACTTTGGTGCGCAGAACTGGCAGCTGATGCAGCGGCCACGTGAGCCATAGCAAGCTTTTCAGATAAGTTAGCCAATGGGTCACCAACCGGTGTAAAAGGTATATCAGGTGTCAACGAGCGAGAGGTTATCGGACTTCTACTCCGACTGCGACTGTTAGGCTGCTTCGGAGGATTCGCATCGTCGACTTTCAAGGTAGCCAAGTCAACTGTCTCAAGAAATGAGATAGCGGCTTCAAGATTAGTCAAACAATAGGCAGCTTCCCCATCAATAGCCTTCTTCGCACGAAACCTTTGAATGAAGAAGAGGTTGGATATGATATTGAAGTCCTGAGTCGGTGGTGAAATGATCAGGGTATAAATAAGCGTTGGCAAGATATAGTCTGCCGAAGAGGAGGAGTTATGTGTCGATAGCCAATCTGTGGACAAACCCGTCAGGGGAAGAGCCAATCAATGGAAATGGAAGCAGGGTATCGAACCAACGATAGCCTTGTGGGCTTGCTTCAGAGATAGAAGTTTTCCGAGGGGAAACTTTAGTTTGTTCATTCCAACCAAAGCCTCCACTGCCGGTCGTAATTCACCTTCAATATCACCCTCCGCACCTTCCAACTCAACTCCTAAATGGCCTAGTTTGACACCTACCACATTCAATGCTGCCATTTTACTCCTCAAACTTTCGTCCCGAGCCTCATCATCTGTACTCTTATGCCTCCAGATACGATCATAAACACCCTCGGTAATCCTTCTCTCAACCGCTTCCTCAAGAGCCAATCGTTTGGCTTCTAAAAGCCTCCGGTCCTTTTTCTTCTGGGAAATCTCGCTAATAGAGAGCATCTGAGTTGGATTCTTGGAAGCTGCTGGGGCTCGCGGTTTCTTAGACGCTAAAGAGAGATAAGAATGCGAGACGTGAGTATCGACATGCTGAAAAGCCGCAACATAAAACTGCTGAAAGAGCTCCACAAGCTGTGCAACCGCCAAAGGCGTCGGATGAATTTTCATAGATAAGGAGTCTATAAAACTAATGTTTCTCAATAGCCATCCTCCAAATTCAGTACTGCAGTTTACAGCATACGCGAAAGGGGAGGAAAATACCTACCGATCTGTCAGACTGAGAAGCTCAATAGGGAGAGCATCGAATCCATCCGGTAAAGGTAGCAGGGGAGCTTCGTCATCCTCGCTTTCCTCAAGCTTGGAGACAGACGAAGCCGCGGAGGGTGCGTCTGGAACCTCTGGGATTGTGAGTTCCGTTTGTAATTTCGAAAGAGGATTGGAGGTCGATGGCTCCAAGCGAGAAAAGGAGCGGGCTCCCCTCAGTCCAGGCCTATCTGGAGAAGAAGACCGTAGAGAAGGGGACGAAGAGCTAGATGGTTCAGGAACTATCATTTGGTCGATGCTCCTGTCAGCCATAGGAAAGGGCATGATAAGCGAAACCAAGCAGTGGGAGGGAAACTAGGAGGAAAGGGGAGATGGAGGGCATGGTCACCTCGAACAGAAGTCATGATAGTTACGGGGTCACGGTGAAGAGACCATAGGAATAGAACGCGGGAAAGTCAGCGGAGGCGGGGCTCGGCGGGAGGAGTTGGTCAAGTAGACGTGATAAAGGTGTATGGGTAACTTACCGTAGCACAGTCTTCCTCCTTGTCAGGATGAGTTGCCCCAACCGGGTTGTTCTCAGAAATGCTGAATTCGCAGCATTTCGGGTCCCATATCAACAAAGAATTTGGCAAATATAGTGTTCGAAAAATACGGTTGATACCATACGGTAAATTACGTAAATTACACTAGGCAGATAAAATACCGGAAAACGGCCTCTCCCACCTTAGATTCTGATGTTAGGTAATCCTGTCTTCTGCCCTCTGTGTTTATCAAGCTGAAGCAACCCAACCCACAAAATATCAGCTACCGCTAGGCATTCTTGGCTATGACATGAGTATCGCACTAAGATCCAAGATGATGATATGGAACTTTATGACGGTCGGTAAACGGCGCATGGTAAGTTTACCGTACGTTACCGTATATTACCGTATTGTATTGTATGGTAACTTACCGTACCTTACCATTCGAACCCTAGGCAAATACGAGTGACACTCAATGCTACAGTAACATGAGCATGCTATCTACCGTACAGTATCCCAGAGGGTCGCGAGATTCTCGAGTTGCGAGAGTGGCGACGCTCTCGGCCACTTGGCATGCATTTTCCCATGGTCAACCCTGCTTTTAAATTTTCTTTCATACCCTTCTTGTTTGCCCTTCGGATTGAAGTTTCTCTTTTGGGCTAATCCTTGATTTAAGTGGAGGCATGTACAGTACCCGTGTTTATGGTACGACTCTCGCAACTCGAGAATCTCGCGACCCTCTGGGATACTGTAATATATTTTAATAAACCCTTGGGAGTGGAATTTGGATATACTCCTTGCAGCAGGTGTTCAACCTAATGATGAGTTGGGGGGGGAATCCGAGGGGTCAAGATATAGGTACGATCGTTCCCATAGCATCAGCCAACAAAGCTAGGTCACGGCTGGACACATCCTGCACTCCCTGAGCGTCCGGTTTTCCTGGCGCATAGAACATAAACTTGCGTTCTGGGTGTGTGGTCTTTTACCGGGTGCTGGCAGACAGGGGTCCATGCCTTGAGGAACACAGGACGCAACCAAGGGCTCAGAAAGCACCAGATGCAGCCCAGTTCTCTGCGCCCAACCAGATGCAATAGTTCCAGCACGAGCACTGGGAGAGGGTCAGGACAGGGTGCATTGGAATCTACTCTGAGGTGGATCGAGTGGGTATGCCAGTAGCTGTCAGCACTGAACAATCTGCAAGTACATACCCAGAGAGCAAACGTACAAAAGAATAGATCACTCTGGAACCAGGTGTTGGACAGCCGTGGAATACTGTGCGTTGGAAACTCGTCGGCAAGGTGAATTGAATGGAATAGGTATTAAAGAGTCTGCATAGATATATAGGTCAGCAGGTAGAAAGATGCAGATACCTTACAGGGATGATGTCTGCTACAGTTAGGAAGAGTCTGTTTAGTGGTAGCTTCGGTGTGAAGTATTCCAACAGCTAAGACCTGGATCGTCTTATATTGGAGAACTCGTTAAGAAGACACAAGTAATGTAGGCTAGACAAAGTAGAGGAACATTGGCGTAGATTGTCAAAGTTTTGGTAGCGATCAAGTAAGAACTTATTATATTGATAAGATCTCTTCTCAGTGCTTGTTGTGTCTAATAGCAGTGAAGATGCTTCGATATTTATATTCCGCGTCTGAGTAATTGCGCTATACATACTATCTCAATACTAACCAAGTATCTTGCTAGTTATTCTGCGAACACTTTCCGAGTGCGAACACATGTAGACCCTGAAAACTGTTTACTACACCGTCTTGCTCTCATGGTCAACTTATCGGTCTGGGCTTTCGTTATGCCTGATGGTGTGGAGACCACATCAGGTATCAGATCATCAGTTTATCCAGTGAGAGCAGTGGTTACGAATCATCTTGGCCCCATGATTCATAGAGGTAGTCTAACTCGCTAGACAGAAGATGGCCATTCTTCGTTCAAGTTGGTTGGTTCCGTAGAGAATTTGGCATGAGACTGCATGTCAGATTCTTGTCCCATCAGCAAAAAAAAGAGGTTACACCAGGATGCACCCGGTGAGCTCGGTGCATCCGGCGGTCCAGGCGCATAGAGCATAAACGCACATCCTGGGTGTGCGGTCATTTACTGAGTGCTGGTGGACAAGGGTCTATGCCGCCCAGACGCAGCGGACGCAACCAAGGACTCCGAAGGGACCGGATGCAGAAAGGCTCTCCAGAGGCAGAAATGTTCTCTGGACGGAACCCCATACCGTAGTAGAATACTGGAAGTACTCCGCTGTGACTGGGTATCATCGGATATCTCCTAATTCAACAACTCTACCTTCGAGGACTTTGAATGAGTTAGTGAAAACCGTGGAGAATATCCAAATTGTCCAGAAAGGTCCATCCAGTATTACTCATGTTTACTTATTTGAGTTATTTAGATACAAAATGGGAATATATTTATTAAAGCTAGTGGAGAAAACCGTGGCACTCAGTAGCTAATAATTTGAAAGTACTTGCCCAGAGAGCTAAAGCAGAAAAGTATACATAACCCTTAAACGAGTAGTCAGACAGCATCCCGACAGAGTGGGTTGGATACCCCTTGGCGAGGGGGATTCAATGGTATAGGTCTCGAAGCATCTACATAGCGATAGAGGTCAGCAGGGAGAAAAAAGCAGATACCTCAGCGGGCAGATGTCCGCCAGAGTCGGGAAGGGTCTCATTGGAGTCCGCTTGCCGACGGGAATCGAATGGTATAGGTCTCGAAGTGTCTGCATGCCTGTAGCGCTCAGTAGCCAACAATTTGAAAGTACTTGCCAGGGGAACTCATGTATAAAGGTATGGATAACCCTTCAACTAGCGGTCGGACAGCATCGGGATAGGGTGCGTTGGAATCCGCCGGTCGAGGGGAATCGAATGGTGTAGGTTTTGAAGCGTCAGCATCGCTGTAGATGTTAGCAGGGAGAAAAGGGGAGATACCTCGGTGGGTAGATGTCCGCAAGAGTCGGGAAGGGTCTCATTGGAGTCCGCTCGCCGAGGGGAATTGAATGGTGTAGTTCCCGAAGTGTCTGTATGACTATAGAGGTCAGCAGGAAGAAAAAGGCAGGTACCTCACCGGGCACTGGCAGATGTCGGCTGGAGTCTGGAAGGGCCTCATTGGAATCCGCTAGCTTAGGCGTAATGAATAGTGTCAATCTGCATGGAAGAGCATGCCCCTCTCGGAAGGTTGATAATATTCAATAGTTCCACTGATTTGATCATGAACCTTGATGCCAGGTGTGAAAGAACTTAGAAACCCTTGGTGAGTGGTGTTAGTAGTGATCAAATACGGGGTATGTTTTGGGTCGTTGCCAGGATAATAGATGGTTAGTCATCCTATGTTAAGATCCTTTTTCGTCTCAACAGCCTTTACCTGGTGATGAAGTAGCCCGTTGTAAGTAGAGGCCATCAGGGGCTGGGAGAGTTACTCAATGCAGGCCCCCATGAGTTGCTTACCCTGGTGTTCGTCGGGAGATTAGGGTGTGAAATGGACTATCCTGGTCTACTAGGCAGACAGGATGCGGGTTGTATTGCGCCCAACGGACTAAGATGAAACCATTGTCCTCGGGCCCGCTGAGGGCGGGCTGGGCTGACAGGATGCTCCAGACAGATTTCCTGCATCCAGACGCAATGCCTATCCGTCCGGAGCCAACGCCTTTTTTGCTGATCTTCCATGATGTGCTTTTCTGGCTTGAGGGGGATGAAATCTGCCATCTTTGAGAACCTGTCCACGATGACTCATATCTTGGTATACCCTTCTGATTTGGGTAGCCCTACAATTAAATCAATGGATATGAAAGTCCGCGGTCTGATTGGAACATCTATAGGCACCAACAGCCCATACTTCTTGTGCCGGAAGACCTTATTATGTTAACCTACACAGCATGAGCGAACATACTCTATAATCTATTCATCTATCTTTGGCCAGTAGAAGTTTACCCTAACCCTACCAATAGTCTTGTAGGTTCCGAAGTGTCCAGCCCTAGGTGAATCATGTTCAGCCTCCATAATTATTCGCTTCAAGGCCTCGTCTTGGGGGATATACCACCTGTTTTTATAACAGAGTAATCTTTTATGATACTTAGTCTTGTATCAACATTCTTCTCGCGCTTAAGTACCGACCTGAAGGTATTCAAGTTGCTTTGGTCTGGGTCGGCTCCCTTACGTAGAGCTGACCTAAACTCCGACTACAGCCAAAATTCTAGACAGGACAGCAACACCTGTGGTCGCAAGATGTCCCGCTCCTGACCAACATACTGATACGGCCGGAACAAAGTGTAAAGGTCAGAATTACTCCCCCCTTCAGGGCGGTAGTCCCTACGCGTAAACAATACATCGGCCTTTTCATTTAGACTTTCCTTGCGGTAAACAAGCCTGAAATTGAATGATTGTTGGAATTCAGCCCAGCGGTGCTGTCTTCTGTTGAGAATCTTGGAGGTATTAAAGTACTCCAAATTCTTATCATCAGTGTAAACAGTTATCTGTTCCTCAACGGATCTCACCATGTATTCCTGTTCACGAAATGCAGCAACTATAGCTGTGATTTCCTTATCGTGAACATGATAGTGTACATCCGCGGGGCGAACCTTTGGCTATGAAAGGCCACCGGGTGCTATCTCTAATCTTCACATAACTGTCATAAGAAGGCTCCCAAACCAAAGTCACTGGCATCGGTCACTAACTTTGTTGGACAAGTTTCATTAAAGTAAGTTAATTCAGGACCAGTTGTAAATTGTCTCTTGAGTTCATCAAACCCTGCTTGGCAAGCATTGGTCCAACTCCATTTGATGCCCTTCTTTGTTAGGTCTGTTAAAGGTTTGGCTATCTTACTAAATCCCTTAATAAATGGACAGTAAAAGTTGGCAAAGCCCATCAAGCTTTGTACACCAACGACTTTTTGTTGTGGTGACCACGCAGTGATCTCTTCAACCTTCTTGGTTGTTATTGATATTCCATGGTCAGAGATCTTAAATCCACAGAATTCTACTTGTCTAGCATGGAAGCATGACATCTTTATGCTAACACATAGGCGTGATTTTCGTAGCCTATCGATCACTTTTCTAACCATGGCAACATGTTCCTCTATGGTCTCAGAGTATATTAGGATATCATCCATATAGGCGATAACCCCTATATCTAGCATATCGCGGAATACATCACTGATCATTCCTTGAAAAATCAATGGTGCGTTACATAGTCCAACCGGCATGACAGTATACTCGTATCAGCCATACCGACTCTTGAAAGCCGTCTTCCATTCTTGTTCTTCGCCATGCGGATGTGGTAGTAGTGAGTTTTCAGATCCAACTTGGTAAACACTGTGGCTTTCCCGAGCCTACTACGGAGCTCATTCATCAAGGGTAATAGATACTTATTCTGAATAGTAATCTGATTTAACTGTCAGTAATCAACATATGACCAAAGTGTTCCATCCGGCTTAGGCACAAACAGGATAGGAGCGCCTATTGAAGAAGAAGAAGACCTCCAGATTTTGCTGGACTATCCCATCTCATTGATATACTCCTTTAACACCTGTAGCTCTCTAACAGTGAACGGGAAATGTGATTTTTGGGGAAGTCAGAGCCCGGGACCAAGTCTATACTGTGGCCATACTCGGTATGCTCTGGCAAGATATTGATCTTTTCTTAGCTGAATTTGTCAGCGTAATCCTGGTATTCCAGTAGCAGCTTAAGACTTATGCCTTCTCGGTTTTCACCAGTCCAAAGGCGTATCCCACATACAAACATGTTGTTGAGATCCTCTGCTAAGAGTTCTTCACAGATGATAAATTGTATACGACTCTTGCTTCGGAGACAATGGGTCTTACAATAGTCTGAATGCCACTTCAGACTTTCTTTTTCTCAGTTAATATCTGGGTTGTGGTCCTTTAACCACGCCATTGGTAGATAACCATCCAGATGTCCTGGAGGCATATCACCAAGCTCAAATCTTATTTTATTGGTATGATGCTCCATGGACATATCAACAGTCTTGGTATAGTGAAGACCAGAGCCAGAAATGTGATTTCCGCTCGGATCTGAAATAGGTGTCGGAGTTTTCCGATGTATACATGGGAGCTTGGCATTGCTAACCCACCCTCTACTTAATACTCCACCCATAGCGCCACTATCCAAGAATAAAAGAGCATTCTCGCTCTGTCTCTCCCCATTGGGGCTCCACCGCGCCTTACATTCACATGTATAGACCAAGTATGTGGCGGAGGGCCTCGAAGTCTCAACCACTTAGCGGGTCTCTCGTCGCTAAACATTGTTGGTTAGCCTGAGTATCCGGTCAGTGGTAGTGTTTTCTAGGGATTATTGCACAATATTCCTTCCCTTCTGACCCAAGAGCGGCCACAGCGGGTCGTGAGTAGTTATAAATTATGTACAATTATGGGGTTTCAAATAGCTTGTGGGTTTACTATCATGCTGGCATGATTTTCGGTATTTAACCCTCCTCAGGTAAACTTTCAGAATAACTTCAATTGCTAAGCCAAGTCCAGCCTGACGAAATCAAAACAATAACCATCCTAATTCGAAATCTAAGCCCAACACCATTTCCTTGCCTATGCAAATAAAGCAAACTTTCGCAAAATTAAATAAGAAATGAAATCAACATAAGCACCAAAGAAAGAGCTGTAACCATCTCCAAAACCTCCGCAAGAAATCCAATCCACATGTTCATTCCTATAGTCCATGTTGGTTTCAGCTTGTAGGTTCTTTGAGGGAGGAACATACGGTCCACATCTTCCATCTCTGTCCTTTATGCCATCCGGGCTTGGACACAGAGTCAGTGCTTTTAAAACTAGAGGACAGAGGCCAGAACTCACCACGTTCTACAAATCAGTATCCACTTCTAGTATTTGGGAAGCCGATCCGCCAATCTCTCCCTCAACTTGTTTAACTACAGGAGGAGGAGCCTCAATGTGTCTTGCTTTCGGGATCGAAGGATGGTCCTGATGTCCTAGCTCACTAACAGTCCGCTTCAAGTTACGAATAAGCTTGGCCGAGGCGACAACTACAGTCGCAGCAGGACATTTGCACCAGAAGGGATTCGGATATTCGCAGCGTGAGCATTAGTTCCACCGTTTGCGAGGATTGATCACAGTTTGCGCTCTATCTTTATACCCTATTGCATGCTCTGATTCTGGCGGTGTGAAAGACCGTGGCCCTGGGTTGCTAAGTTTGGGATTGCGAGGGCCCAAACCTCTTCTCTCCTGACTCTGCTTCTTAGTGGAGGTATGCCTATTATTGCGCTTGTCACGATGAGAGGAGTCTTTTGCCCTGATAACTGTATGATTGAAAGAAGCCACATCTTCTAGCTGGTGACCTGTATTTTGTAGAAGGTTTAAATAGGCAACATAGTCTTCGGGCTGTGGAGTCTTCATAGCCAATGCATTATGGAGATCAGTATTCATCCCAACGCCAGCCTTATCCTGCACATACATCTGCAAAAATAATACCTTGCATCCTGTGCGCCCCGTGGGTCTGATGCCCGCGACGTCGGAATGGTAATCCCGAATCAGGACGTAACGTCGGATCGACATGGCGTCCTGACTTTGCGTCACCTAGCGCCATCTGACCTGACTTTGCGTCACCTAGCGCCATGTGTCCTGACGGCATCCGGACACAGACCCCGACGTCCTGTGCGTCCTGACTGCGTCTGGTGCTCCTCTATTACCTCCTGACGCCCCCTGATCTAGAACTCTTCCGTTGCTACTGCGTCGGGTCCTCCGCTATTGTGTTCTGACTGTATCGGATGTATCACTCTCCGGCCCTGATGCCGGTTCCTTCTCAGCGAACGTCAGGGCTTCACTCATCTTCAGATCTCGCGTCCTAATGTTTTCACACCCTGCCGACCTCGTCCGGATCCCACGATCTACACCTCTCCCTTCCTGACGCCTGCTCACTTCTTCCTGATCATAGGCCCTATATATGCCGCGTCCTGATCGGATCGTGACTCTATCTGACACCGCGTTTTTATCCGGACGTATCGTATACTTAGTCTAATGCCATCCTGATCCTACACCTAGGCACTTCTCTTTGTTCAAACGCTGTCACGACGTGTTTTACTATCCTGATCGCCAAGATGCACCTGTTAAGCGTTGCTTCTATTAATTCTATTCTGAATTCCTTGAGTTAGCTAGACGCCCTCATCTTAATACAACTATGCTCCTCTCACACTTTCCTATATGTGAGAACGCATCCCAAAACCACTACACTACACATGCTCAGCATTCTAACTACCCGCATCTATGCTCACACTTTCCCCCTGCTCTATATCCCACGGATCAGTAGTCTCCTCCGCCGGCTCTAGAGCATCAAGGCTGAGCGCGAGCTGTCACAATGTAGTCAGAGTCACAGTATTGTCCAAAGTTAGCTCCCCAGCCACCTCCTGTGAGCCGTTGGGAGTCTGTAGGTCCGAATGGAGGAAGTTGAGTAGCCGGGTTGCCAACACCTGGGTGAAATCGAAAGACGTGACAGTTTCCTGTGAATCGTTTCGGTTATCTGGGGCTCCAGCCAGGGCTCCAATACGCAGGTTGCTGGGAGTTTGACTCTCAATATGTGAAGTTGGACGTGTCTGAATGCGTGGAGTTGGGTGTGTCGGAATCCGAGGAGTTGCCAGTGGGGGGGCCGTCTAGACATCTGACTCTGCACCTCTGCTGCCACTGCTTCCCAATCGTCAGTAAACCCTTCACGGCGATCTTCCTGTATCCCATGCTCCTTCTCCATTTTCGCTTTGATGGTCTCG
>Ga0307513_10004076_pt1 | contig 19574 bp, 9 predicted proteins | sample 15_EM_MG_FD_202174 | JGI IMG/M metagenome (GOLD analysis project Ga0307513, IMG submission 202174) | Populus trichocarpa ectomycorrhiza microbial communities from riparian zone in the Pacific Northwest, United States - 15_EM | ecosystem: Host-associated > Plants > Roots > Unclassified | place...
CAATAGTTCAATTCCTTAAACTAAATACTTCTTCATTTGGATATACCCAGGGGAAAAAAACCCTTTATTTTGGCACCCTGCTTGAAATAAAGGGCAAGCAAAGGGATCTTACCTCATCAGTCTCCAAGCAAAAATTACAGTGGGACATTGATGGAGGAACTTCGGAGCATTTTGCGTTTCTGTCCGGAACATTATGGTACCGAGTTTCTACTCTTGGATCAGTCAAGTAACAAGCTCATAACTAGAGCTTGGAGCTCAGAATTATATATCAAAGGGACTATGGAATGGATTTACAGAGTAAGTTTCTGGGAACTTTACCTCTAATCAAACATCCATCGTATGTGCTCCCTTTCTAGAAAAAAAGTTGACTTTCAGACACAATTAATGCAGAAAATGCCCACAACTTCCCATCGAAGTAGGATTAATCCAAAAGACATTCAATTATTTAGGACGAAAGCAACTTCAACGCCCGACATTTTTCTAGCATATCAAGGATGGAAGGGAGCCATGTAAGAAGTTAAAATTATTTTTTATATATTTTTATATTTAGTTGGTGTTATAAATTTAATTTTTATTATAAATTAATCTGATATAAGATTTTTCTTTTTTAGTCAACAATTTAGTTTTTACATGATGATTTTAATTTAAATAAAATAAAATTAATATTCTACAATTAGATAATCACGAATATAATACCATGTTAATAAATTATTTTGATTAAAGAATTTAAATTATTAGATAAAATAACATTACTTAATTTTTATAAATTTCTGCAAAATGGAAGATGAAATTAAGCAAAAGACTACATCCCAACAAAAGACATGCATAAACATCTCCATGCAGAAGAGTTAAAGATCAATTATTTTCATAGTTTCTTTATTTCTTATCTTTGAAAAATCTATTGCTGCCAATGGCTAATATCAAAAACAAAAACTACCGCATTTCCAAACAGAATCACTTGACTTCGAGTAGTCGGCACGTTGATTCCTTTTTACTAGTGCATGATATTACATCTCAAACATATTTAAAAATATTTAACTGTGAAAAAATAAATAAAACGATGATATTAATTATCTTCCTCGTATTAATTAGTAATTACGGTGGGTTGATGAAGGATTTGATTCAAACTTAAAAACTAAAAATTAATGAAAGGTGTTATATTTTGTTAATTTACAGAATTTATCCTTTAAGAGAGAGGTCTTGTAAAAGCTTTATTAATTAGTAGATGTGGGAGAATATACAATCAGTTTTTTTAAACCTCAATTCAGTTTTAATTAAGCGTATATCGATTGAGTCACAGATCTTCTAATTTAATCAATTTTACTCCAAACACAGTACCATCCTCTCAGACATTCATAGTTAGTGGTAGTTACAAGATTACAATGTGATGTTTAAATCGTTATTTTTTTCATGATAATTACTCTTAATAATAAATTAGATTTGATTTGAGTTTCTCATGTGAAGAGATGCTTTCATCAATTTAGATTTAAATAAGAATATTTTACAAAAGAATATATTGAAGAATTGCCCTATATTTTTCAATAAATTAGCGTTATTAAGCCTTAAGGTTATATATCCCTTAATTGTAGAGAAAATTATGAAAGGTTTATTTCATTAATCTTCTATCTTTAAAAATAGCTTACCAAGCTGTTTAAATACAAGAAAAACACTCTAATTAGTAAAATATCGATTAAATTAAAAGTCTCAAAAGAAATAGAAAAAAAAGATCTAAATACAATACAAAAATAAAGAAAATTCTGAACACTAACTTTTAGGTCTTATTTGAAGGCCTTCCAAATCTTTGATGACAAATAAATTTTAACCCTATTGAAAACATGGCCTTTAGAAATGTCCGTCAAAATTTAAGCTCGGTTTAATGGTTATATATTAAATTTATCCTCATTTTACTAGATTGCTCACTAGATTCTTATAGAAATTCTCAAAACCTAGAAAATCTTAACAATTAAGGAAATAATACAGTAAAAATAATTATGTAAAAAATAATTGAGAAAGCACCCCATATCAAATTATGATTTGTTTTTATTTTTTTAGAATTTTAGTTATAATATCACTAGAAGAACGGTTTTAATTCAACATATACAAAAAAGTTTCTTCAAGTAATACAAAAGAAAATAAATGCAAATTAAGTGTGAAATGGTTAGAAAAACATAAATGTAGCAATGTAAGACTGGTAAGCTCTCCCTCTACGATAACAAAACGATCATAATCGTATGGTTGGATTCCCATGTGCATTGTGTTATGTTTATGAACAGAAACATAAATGGAAATAGGATAATACTATATTTACCTTTCTATTAAAAACAAAAAATGGAAGGATAAAAAATAATGGTTAAAAAAGTGAGTGAATGTGTTATTTGTGTAGGGGGAGATAATCATAAATTCACTCCCTCTATTTCATCGAGATTTTTATATGGGTTTTTATACTTTATATTTTATATTTAGTGTTTTTATACATCCATCACATAAATTCACTCCCTTTATTTCTTGTCTACGGTCTAGTTTTGGAAATATTTTGTGTTTTAAGCCTAAAAAGTTCATAAAATCATTGTTTCAATTAATCTAAAATTTATTTTAATTTTAAGATTTTAGAGAGCTAAACATTTTATAATTTTAACAAGATTTGGACAGAGTTTACTCTATATATAAACTATATCCAAAACAATTTCTCACTTACAAAGACTTGCAAAAAACCACAATAACCCCAATTAACAAATTCTAACTAAACTCAATAAATTCTCATATTTCATAACCATAAGTAGCCCCATGAATGGAAAAAATATATATTTTAAATGAATAAAAAATAATTCATCCTATCTAATAATCAAGTAATCCTAAAAATATAAAAACATAAATAATCTATCTATTTACATCTACATCATCTACTAGATGATTCATGCTCATAAGAAGCACAATTGGATTTAGCTCCTGCACTTGCCTGAGTGGCCTCGTCATCTGCTATGGCATCATCAAGAGTTAACCATTCTCTAAAGGTATCGAGTCTAGTATGACAAACATTTAACCACTAGGATGCAACAATATAAACTTTTCTTTCTTCATCAGTATTACAAAGATAAGATGTGGATTCTTGACCCTCCTGTAACATGAAACCAACCTGGTATTAATAAAAAATTAAAGTTAAATTAAAAGATCAATATATAGAACCTAAAATTTAACATTTCATAATTATGAAAAGATTTGATTACTTACGAGAATTTGAATTTGTTGGACATGTTGCTCGTACTGTATGTATCTAGGTGGTAGAACATGCTCGGGATCTAAAGTAATGACTCGATGTGTGATATTCATGTACTAAATCATATACTTATCATTTGTAATCATAAGATTCATCTATGTAAATATCTCATTCCTTCGTGCATCCCACTATAATACATAAGCCCCATGTCAGCTTAATCAATCGTAATCATTATTTTTACCCCAACAAGTTATGGCGAGCAACGCATCACTCGTGTCGATATCGACTGGAATGTGTTGTTTGTAGACAAATTGTCGTATTATTTGGTTTGGACAATGTAGCTTGAGCATCTAAAAAAATATTAGCAGGACCATTGATGTCTATAAGTTCATCCTGCTAGTGCAAATTGCTAAAGCAATTGCTAATCTGTCATCCGACTAAGGCGTTCACATTACCTATAGAATATAATTTTTTAAATATTAAACATTAATAATTCGGTGAAGTGTAATGACTTTTATTAAACAAATGATTAAAAAATACCTGGATAGCAAGCTACTTGTCTAGCTCTCTCTAATAAAATGTCAACTTATGTGTTGGATTATTTTCAAATACTCTACCAACACACCACCTAGTATTAAAATTATGTCAGTTTAAATGTGTTTTTTAAAGTTACAATTACATTATATAATTGCAAAATAATATCGCAATATTTGTATTTGAGTGGTAGATGAAGTGTAACCCTTATAGTTTAGACAGTCATAGATGGTAACTGGTAGGGTTGTTCACGGTTCGGTTCGGTTTGGTTCAGACTACAAAAACCAACCGAACCGAGTAACTTAAATTTTGAAAATTTTAAACCGAACCGGACCGAAAACCGGTTCAGTTCGGTGAAATTCAGTTTTTTTGCCATAAAACCGAGAAATCCAATCCTATCATATATGAGCTTTTTTTTCTTCAGTTTAGCCAGAATCTTGTTGTTCAAATCCTGCAAATATGGCAAGGCAAAGCCTCAAAAGTTTTAACATCCCGATTAATAAGAATATTTATTGATAAAGAAATTTACAAAACAAAAGAAAATGACAAACTAGATTAAGGAGGCTAGCCTTCTCTCATGGGCACTGGTTGTAATCACACTTTTCACCCACCAATCTAAAGTTGCACATATAAAATTATCATTAGTTTTTGCTATGGAAGTCTTTTTTTAGCGTGCTCAGCAGGCCAATGCAAACAACACTAAAAATCAAAAGCACTTTGACTGTCTCTATTCTCCTTTACCCATTTAACAAGAAGACGAACCAGATCTTCATGATAGCTTGCGTAGAAATAAAGAGAGAAGCCAAAGAGATGGAGATGTTGATTTTTGTTTGGCTTGCGCAGAAGAGATGGAGATATGGGTTGTGCAGAAGAGATGAAGATGATGCATAGAAATAAAAAAGAGAAGCCAAGGAGATTGAGATGTGGGTTTTTGTTCGGCTTGCGCAGAAGAGATGAAGATGATGCACAGAAATAAAAAGAGAAGCCAAGGAGATGGAGATGTGGGTGGATGACTTAGCTTTTGAGTTTTGAGATGGAAAGTGGAGGGCGGCGGCTTTTTGTGTTATCAGTTTTGAGATGGAGAGTGGAGGGCGGCAACTTTTTGTGTTATCAGTTTTAAGATGGAGAGTGGAGGGCGGGGCAATTTGTTAGGGTTAGGTTAATTACAATATTTATAGCCCTTTTGTTTTTTTGGTTGGGTCGGTTCGGTTCATCGGTTTCAGTTTTAAAACCGAAACCGAACCGAACCGGTAAGATTTTATGGTTTTAAAAATCGGTTTAATCGGTTTTTCATCTTGGTTCAGTTTTCTCGGTTAAATTTTCTTCGGTTTTTTTGGTTTTCTCGGTTATTTGGTTTTTTTGAACACTCCTAGTAACTGGGGTAACTAGAGTCTGCCTACATGAAAATGTTCCCACGACCATAAGTGTTATTCAATAAAACACCTTTTGAATCGGATGTGTTAACAACAAACATTTAAAGTCTATATAGTGTTTCTTACTTCATACCTGTAGAAGTAGCAAACATCTCCCAACCTGTTTGACCTCCTTTATGCATGTAAGACATGGATGTCTGTACAAGCATGCTAAAATAACAGATCCCCAGCTATATGTGGGGATAATGTCAAAATCCTCCATGAACATTAGGTAAATTAAAGTCACATATCTCCCTGTTAGGTCAATGAATAATACACTGTCAAATAGATGAAGTATATATGCTCTAACATACCTATATAACACATTAAAATTATCATAATAATTCATGCAAACTTAACAAATAATCAACACATTAGATTCATAATTTATTTTATACCTCTATAGGACCTCCTTACTAACATTGATTGATGGTGTCACAAATGTCTTCTCAATCTACTGAAGATGTATGCTAAGTCCCTTCAATTTAGAAGGAAGGGGTGCTAGTCCAAATGATCGCTTGTATAACACAATTCTATTACGAACACCAAAAGATATGACTACCTATCCATCAATGGGCAATCCAAGCAAAACTACCATGTCTTGTAGTGTCGGTGTCATCTCTTCATGTCTAAGATGAAATGTGCGTGTTTTACATCTCCACTGTTTAATTAGTGCATTGATCAAGCCGTGGTCAAGCTTGATGTGGTCTAGACAACTTACGAACAAAAAATCTGCACGAAACACATATGGTTGGACCCACTCATCTAGTCTCATCCGTCTATATGTACGATAATAAATAATGGTTTTATCCTGCATAACAATTTAAATTATAAGTACATACATATATAATACTGTCATAATAGTTTCATCCTGCATAACAATTTAAATTATAAGTACATACATATATAATACTGTCATAACACAATTTTGACCCATTTACTTTCAATTTAATTTAATTTTTTAAGGGGGTAAAATTTGGAATTAAAAGATCGGGGAATAATTTTGATTAAGAGAGTGATTTGTCAACTTGTGAAAAAATTAGGGACTATAATGTATGTTTATCCTTGTTTCTTAATATTCATTTTGAAAAAGATGATCATGATATCTTAGTTATTTATTTTCAAATTTAACTTTAAACTCTAATCAAGTTTAAATCTAAAAAAGATGATGAGTTTGTTTTGTACTTAGAATTCCATATGCTCTAGGACTCTTGTATTTTAAATACAGATACAAATATATAGAAAATGGAGGAGGGAACATATCAAAATTTCTACATTAAGGGGAGATCAAAAAATTCTATTTCGAGAGTAGACATTAAAAAAAAAAAAAGCAAAACAAAAGGCCAAAACTCCCACACAAAACCTAAAAATCTTTAATTGATAATCTGGCCAAAAACACTTGCCCATCCCTCTCTCATTTTCTTTCTCCTGTCGCTGTCTCTTTAAAAACAAAAAAAACAAAAAAATCACCAACCACCAATCACCCGCCATACCAACATCTTTACTGATTCTAGCACATTAATGCCACCATATCCACAGTAGATCCAACTCTTCCCTTCTATTATTGGCTAGCCTCACAACATCTATCTCCACCTCTCTCTCCAAAACCGAAGCTTTCATTGACAGGAAAATCATTTGCTCTCTCTTTCTCTCTCTCTCTCTCACCGTCACAAACCTATATACCTAAGACAACCATCAACAGCCCCTAAACACCACCACTTACGGCGCACCCATCGTCATGCAAAACCTTTAACCTTTTATAGCAACACCTTTTTACACTTAGTTGTTTCATCCGAACTAGCCTTCAAAATAGTCGGCCTACACCAGCATCGTGAGTCACACTGATTAGTACTTAAAAGTGCATTTTTATCAAGGTTTTATATCATCATTTTGCACTTGAAGTATCAATATTTCCTTAACTAGAGCATGTTTTATAATAACATGACTAACAATATAAGATACCTTTAATTTATGGTAAATGTTCATCTTAAATGCAGGCTATCACATAAATCAAAGGATTGATTAATGAGTTTAACTACTAAAATTGAGAAGACAAATAGAGGGTTAAGTTTAGAAAAGAGATGCTGGTTTAGTCCAAACTGGAACACCATTCGGTTATTGGATCATAACTGGAGCTGTAGAATTTGGATTTAGGTCTGGTTTATATGTATAAAAAGCTAAGACATAGGCCTAAAACTTTCATGAGAGTCCAAGATTCAAAAGGACTGTTTTCAAGTTCAAATTGTAGCAACAATAGAGAAGTCAGAACCTGTCCTACAGCCCAGATATTATTTAGTGTTCTGCCCATATCTTGAGTGCTAGAGGTCCAAGTACACCGATTCTTGTTTTGTTGGAAAGCTGAGACAATTTCCCAGAACTTTCATGAGGACTATCTGCTCAAATTATGATGTTAGCAATGACGTTTGTTGCAGACAAGAAGATAAGGATTATTACCAAGTCAAGAGGTGGCCGTCCACTCAACAATTAGTCATCAAATCAATAGTTCTGAATTTTAGCCTATAAAAGAAGGCATTTGCCATGCATTTAGGCATCTTGGTTATCATATCAAGATCATGTTCTTGCTCTCTTTCTTTATATTTTTGTAATGCTTAAGTTTTGCTTTCATTAATCTCTTATTTATGCCTTTCATTTCCTTTACTATACTTATATAATCATGTTCTTATCTTGTTTATTTATGTTTCTCTCTTTCATTATGTTTAGTTAAGTTTATTATGTCAAGGTGAAAAGATTACACTAATGGTGTAAGAATAAGTATAGTGTAAACTCAACATGGACTTTAATGTTTGATACTAACATGTTTTGTATTTGTTATCTTATTCACTCTTAATACTTTGCTTGTTAAATGGTTAGTCTAGATTTATGTTATATAACCCCTGGTACAACAAATACTTGATCCTTTTATAACCAACTGTATGGTATAACCGACACCTGTGTTATGAAAGGAACTTGATTTGTTGTTAACATAAATTAACATCATGAATACCTGACAACATTTACAAGTATTAGCATTATTCGAATAAGATAACTAATGTAATCATATTAACAATTTATAATCCGATTGGAACCTCCTTTATGTGTGGTTTCCAGTTGAGTAATAAAAAGAGTTTATACTATACTTATTTGAAATACCATTAGTGGATCCTCTAACCTTGATAATTGTTTTATCCTTGTTTAATCCTTACATCAATATCCCATAAAATTCTCATAAACTCTTTGTTTTATTATATATATATATATATATATATATATATATATATATATTATTAGTAATTTATATAGTTCACCTCCATGTGGTTCGATCCCGGTCTTGCCGGGTTATTTATTACTTCGACACTCCTGCACTTGGGAGAAGACATCAAATCTTTTAATTGTGTCACATACAACCAACAACTCTTCTTACTCCAAATCACATGCCACCATCTTTTCCTCCCAAAATGATAGCATATGTGTAAAGATATGAGGGGATTAAATTGATTTTGCTTTGTGAATTTTTCTGATTTTTACATGTAATATTGATTCTCATCGCAAGCATGGACACGAAAAGGAAATGGGAAGCTACCCAATCTTCTTTGCCATGTTCAATCCAGGACTCCAGAGCATCATTCCACACACCATTATCTATGGCAGCGCGTGACAAACACATGTTGTTGGAAACCCACTGTTATTACAACATCTGGTTTTATTTTTGCAGTCTCATCCTATTTAGCAACACTGTTGAAGGTTAATTTATAAGCTAAGATTTGTGTTTTTGCAAATTAATTGTTTGTATTTGTTGTGAGTATTTTTTAGCATTGTAAAAGCGAGCATGTGAGTAGATTAGTAAAAATAGGTGTGTGTGATGCATGATTTCATATTTTTTACCATGTGTTAGAATAATAAAATAAGAAAATAAAAAAAATCATTAAGCATTTTTATTAACTATTTATAAAATTTACATCATGGCCAAATCCTAAAAAAAAATGTGAAAAATGCATTTGCATTAACTTGTGATTTCTTAGCATAAAAAACAGCTGAAAAATATTTTTGCAAGTTTTAGTATTTTTATAAAATTGTTGTTTTATCACTTTTTGATATAAAAAAATGTATTTTGTTTGCCTATGGACTTTAAAATAAGTTTATAAAGCCTATTAGAACTTGGCCCAAATGAAATGACCCATTGGGTCTACATACAAAATACCAAAAACTCATCCCTTTGAAAGGGTCCCAAAGCGCAGTTCTATCATTCTTACGAGTCTAATGACCATTTTAAAACTCAATCCAAAAGTGTTCGAGGCAAGTGAATTCATGATGAGTATCAATCTCGGTATTTACGACTCTAGAGTAAAAAATATCAACTCTGATATTTATTGATATTTGAGTAAAAAAATATCAATCCTAATATTTATTGAGGCTAGAGTCAGAAATATTATAGATAAATTATTGATAACATATCACAACAACCTATAGCAATTTAAGACAAAACTAGCAATACAACCTGCCTAAGGGAGGATTTTTTAAAGGTGATAATATCTTCCCTCTAGCATAACAAGTCCATTGCCATAGAATCTCTAAAAATCAGCTAGGATTTCTAATGACCATAATACCAGGTGACGACTCTTTAAATAAAATATATCCCCTCTAATAACAAGATGTTATATATCTATTATTTTTTCTAGTTTTTAATGGTTGCCGCGACGTTTGGAATAACCTATTATTTGCATAAAAAACAACTGTAATCAATAACTTTTCATCATATCACCTATATAAATATGTGTCATCAACACTGATAAATGGTCTACAATACTTGAAACCTTTAATAGAAGGTCCAAATGACCAAAACACGCGTCTAAAAATCATTGTACTATAATCAAGATTTCTTTTGTGTGTCTAATCAATGATTATTCCAGAATTTGATTCTTTTATTGTCAATAATAACCTGGATAATTTTTCAAAAGATTCATTATGTGAACCAAAAAGATGCTTGATGACCTTCTGTTTTGCAACTCATGCTTTGTCATATGAAATTTTATACTTGTAATGCAATTTTATTTCATCTTGTATACTTGCAATCATCATTGAGAGCTTATTCATTATAAGGGTTGACATAGCATTAACATTAAAATTTTCATTAAGTTAATGATGGTCTTTTTTTGACAAAGGTCAAAACACATGTGTGCTATCTTTTTAACTTTGCTATATAAAATGAATCCAACCTTTTATGATATCCCTCACACAAATACTACTTAGATTCAAGTTCTTACACACATTGTAATTGAACAAATATAGAGTTCGACCGTTGGACTCGGTATTCAAGTGAATATGCGATGTGTCATCGTTTAACAACATTAACCAATTCATTTTTACTGTTGAACGTTTGTCCAACCTCCAACTCAGACCTTCCTGAAATATGTTTATGACTTTATACACAATCATTAGAAATAGCAAAACTAGACCTAAAAGCATCCTCAAATTCAGGATCATGAGGTATGATTTCATCATCACATCATCATCAATATCATTATCAACGTCATCATCATCATCATTTACCATCACATTTAGGTTTAACGTATCATCATCCTCATTGTCACTAGACTCAAAATAGTCAAATCTATGTTTATCATCAAATGGATTGTCAAACATAGTATTATCTATCCTTTGCAACAAATCAACCAACAATAACTGTTTTTACCTCTACTAACTGAATTTGAATGACCAACAGAAGTTAAGCGACACACACTGATTTTGATCTACTAATTACATTATTAGTTAATCATGCAACACCATCATGTTCAACCACTTTGGGTGAAAGAGTTAATCATTGTTTTAAAACTATCATTACACGCAATTGGTACAAGATAATAATGGTGTTCACCAATCTGACACCTCCAAGTGATTTCTACATCAATATCATTATAATTCCACTAAAGTCCATGATAAATGATTTCTTTCATTTTTGCATATGACATGCCTAAATTACTATTTAACAACAAACTGTTCTCACCATTGTATATTATACTACTGTTCATATCATGAATAGTAGTGTTACCATAATGACACAACTTAAATATGTTACAAGATATTCTATTAAAAAAAATTAGATTTTGGTCAATTGGATGTAATTGTAACTAAATTGCATTATGCTAACACTATTCACATCATTCATATCAAATACAATCAAATTTTCAAAATTTAATGTTAAAGCAAATTCACCATAAATTAAACATAATTCATGATATTTTAATGCTCAAATGCATTAAATCAAACACAAATTAATATAATTAAGAAAATAACAAATTCTTCAACTTATCAACAATTTAACGAAACATTTACTTCATCATAATTTTACTATGATCAAGCTCTTGTCCATGAAATCATCAAGCGTAGTTAATTACATTATTAGTTGATTCCACCAATACACGTAAAATCCATAATTCAAAAAACTTAACATCAATTAACGCAACACATAATTAATTAAAAAAATTATTTTATAATTATTTTAACTTATTTTCATGTTCAACTATATTAAATCAACTCTAATTGATTATATTCTTAACTAATTTCATATTAATTCAACAAACCCTAAATTCACCATAAATTTTAAATTCAACCTAAACAATCATTTCATTTCAACAAAACAAAACATAAATTTATAGCAATTTAGTATATTTACCTTGCTTGCAGGACTAAAAAAAAAGTTACGGTGGTGCGCGCAACGACAATAACAAATAGATCTATCAATTTTGCTCATAAAAACATCCAATGATGGTAAAGATCTCTAATGGGTTTGATTTTTTGTTGTTTTAAAGGTTAAATAAAGGTGTTTGGTGGGTTTTGTAGAGAGAAAGTGAGGGAGTCGGTTGGTTCGGGAGAAAGAACCATGATTTTTTGTGTTTATTCTGTGTTCTTTGATATAGGTTTAGATTTTAATTGATAAAGCGCTTCTTCTCAAATATGATATCTATGTTTTTTGCGATTATAAAGTACGAGATTTTTTTTGATATAACGTTTTAAAAATATGAAATTTGTACTATTCTCATAAAATTTTACATTTACCATCTTAATTTTACAAAATAAAAAATTCAAAGTTGAAAGAGGAGAGTGGGGAGGAAGAGTCCCCACAACTGGCTGTCCCCGCTGCTGGACAAAACTGCGAAATAATGCTATTGGGACCTTTCAAACCAGACAACTCCCTCTTCCCTTCTTCTTCTTCTTCCTCTCTCTCTCTCTCTCTGCTAAACCCTCACCAACTCTCAACTCTTTTCACTTGTTACTCTAATTTACATCTTTCTAGCTGACTCGAGTGGTCTTAATTTTTCTACCCTTTGTTTGATTTTAAGTTTTACCCATCTTGATTAATTCTTCTTGGGCTCCATTTCTATAACTACTACTGCTACTGCTAGTAGCTAAGTTACTTTCTTTCTCTTTTCCTGTAGAGAATTTAATATCATTCTATATAAGAGTTTCACCAGCAGCAGAACACAAAGGAATATATTAATTTTTGAGGTTGTGTTCATGGGGTCTCTCCTTCTGCTTCTTGGGGGTTACATTTATTACTATCGTTTTGTTAGAATCACAATGGAATGTTGGTGAGGAAGTGAAAGGTAGAGAGAGAGAGAGAGAATTTAATTTCTTGCAACACTACTGCTCATCAATGGAGAGGCTCGGAGGACCCATTAATCCTTGTGTATGTTACTCTTGTTCATTTTCTTTTTTTCACTCTTTCTTTCCTAGAGTACCTTAACTAGAATCAAAGAAATGGACTTGCATTTACTTATCCAAATGCTTGCATTTAATGCATTGCATTATTTTTCTTGAAATGCTAACGTTTACTGCACTGTTTCCTCCACTTTAACATTCTATTTCCTTTCTTCGTTTGTTTCACTCTCTCTATTGAAACTGAACACCCATCAAATCCATGAAAGTTGGTTTTTCTCCACACCTCCTCAGAAGGTTAGGTGTAAGACCCCAACCAAGAGTTTCCCTCATTGCCTTTCTTTCTCTCAAGATTCTTTTTTTTTCTTATTAAGTTATTGTTTTCTTCTTGCAGTTCTTAGGGGAGCATGACTTGGATTTGGAATGCTTAGACCAAGGATTTATCAATACAGAAAGCTTAAGATTTGGAGAAGAAAGACCACACTTTTCAAGCCCAATCTTTGATGAAAAAATGCCTTTTCTTCAAATGCTTCAAACAGTAGAAAACCCACCCACTTTTCCCTTCAAAGAACCCTGCTTTCAGACACTACTCAAACTGCAACACCTCAAAAAACCATGGAATATGAACAATTATTACATGCCTGAAACAGAAAGCCAAGTTCAACCACCGGAGCTTGAAAGTTGTGTCACCCATGACATATTTGATTTACACTCACCAGTCAAATCTGAAACCAGAGAACTCCCAAACCCACATTCAAATTCCTGCCTCGAAGGTGTAAGTCCTGAGCCCGCTGAACCCTATTCAGGTTCCTTAATTCCATTGGGTACTCAACCACAAACCGTACCTAATATTAAGACCCAGTTCTCCAAATCCACTACAATAATCACCAGAGAAAGAAGAAAGAGAAAGCGTACAAGGCCAACCAAGAACAAAGAAGAAGTAGAGAGCCAACGCATGAACCACATTGCTGTTGAACGCAAACGTCGTCGCCTAATGAACGACCATCTTAACTCTCTCCGTTCTTTCATGCCACCCTCTTATGTTCAAAGGGTAATCTTAAAATTACTAATATTAATTACTATCTACATTTTCAGTTTGCAATTATTGTTATTATTACTCTCAAGAATTCAATTTTAGACTCAAGTATTCAAAATCCTTTGTTTCCTTTTCCACTCTTTGCATCCACGACTCATTTTTATGTCTTGTAGACTTGAAAGTGACGGTGTCTTTCTTTTGTTGTTGAATAAAACAGGGTGATCAGGCATCTATAATAGGAGGTGCAATAGACTTTGTGAAGGAACTAGAGCAGCTTCTTCAATCTCTTGAAGCACAAAAAAGAATGAAAGAAATAGAAGCAGGCTCCACCATCGGCATTTCATCCAACCAATACTTTACTTCGCCGCCACAAAGTGACAATCTGGCCGAGAAAGGAGGCAAATGTGAAGAGAAAAGAACAGTGAAGAAGAAGTCGGAGGCGGCGGAGATAGAGGTGACTGCTGTACAAAACCATGTAAATTTGAAGATAAAGTGTCAAAGAAGTCTTGGGCAGTTGGCGAGAGCTATTGTTGCATTGGAGGAACTTAGCCTTACAGTTTTGCACCTTAACATTAGTTCTTCCCAAGCAACAATTCTTTACTCTTTCAATCTTAAGGTAATACTACTTTGTTCCCTAAGTTAATTCATAGTTTCTTCTTTCAGGTCAAATGTTTTTTACTAGCCAGCTAGCTTGGCTCTTGCCTAATTCAAAACCCTATTTTCATGTCAGTTTTTTTTTTTTTATGGGTTTTATTATGGTGTTGTAATGACAGTTAGAGGATGATTGTGAGCTGGGATCCACAGATGAGGTAGCAGCAGCAGTTCATCAAATATTCAGCAGTTTCAACGGCTAGCTGATTGGTCTGTATGGTAGGAGTGCTACTTGGCAAGAGAGACAGCTAAATTTATAGGATTATTACAGTACTGCCTTCTTCTTTATGGAAAACAAGAAAATGTAATTTTGGCTTTACGAGGATGGTAGATGAGGAGCAGACTAGGCAGAAGGGCACGACCATTTGTCTCCATTCTAAGCTCTTACTTTTAGTACCACAGAGAGGACTGCTGCCAGTACACAGAAGTGCACAGGAGCAGATGATGTTTATTGCTTAACCTGCTGAAAGAGTTTGCCTCGCTCTGTCTCTTTTTTTTTTAATTTATTTTTTAGCAGGAGGGGGGGGGGGGGGGGGATAAAAGAGTTGCTTGGATGAAGGGTAGCGTGGGTTAGGCACGCTGGGAGTTAGGGGCATATAGAACAGAAGTAACTAGTCCTGAAATCGGGATCAAATCCTTCCACAAAATAGCTAATTTAATAGTTCATTATCGTTTGGATTCTTGGTGTGGATGTAATTTTTAATTGGGTTCTTTTTTTTTTTTAGCATCTCCATAGCTGGTTGTTGCGAGGCAAATTATTTTTTTCAAGAAAGAAAAAATGCAAACATCAGTAACATGTTTTGTAGTTTTAAAAAAAATAATTGTAAATTAAAATCTTAATATGTGTCTAATAAAATAAATTTATAATTATATGTACCAATAAATATTTTAAAAAAATATTAATCTACTTACAGATTAAGTTGGGAATAAATTATCAAACTTAATTTTTAATCACGGTAACAAAGAAGAATGAAATAAGAAAAAATTATGGTGACTGGATTAAAAAATGCTTTTAATTAAGTACAAGAAATAAATGGGGAAGCATTCTCCCAATTCGTAAGGCTTTGTGTATCGATATCAATGTTTTTGCCACCTCTTTCATTTTTGTTTTTTAATTGTAATTGTAACATTAATCGTAATAATCTAATATCTCATTATGAGAATTACAAATGATGTATTTCTTTTTATATTGACTTTCAAATGTCCGTACGTGTAGAAATGATTTATAAAGTTGCTATGGCACTTGCTTTTTCGTACCCTCCTTTTCGACAATGCTGGCTTTAGGATTTATTAGAATTTATGTAATGAATCTGATCAAATTTCTTTTATATAAAAAATAATATTCAAATAATAATAGTACTTTTTAAAAAACAAGAAAAATATATATCGGATTATTGAATTAACAAAATTTAATAAAATTAAACAATTTAATAATATAATTAAAAAAAATATCGCTAGTAAATAAATCCGTTTGATTAGTATTGATGACAACCACTTGTATGAGAAGTATAAGGTACAGTTGTTAATTGGAATTGCTTATGACATAGATAATGGAGTTTATCTGTTATGTTTTGTTATTATCAATGAAGAGATTAAGAAAAATTAGAGATGCTTTTAGATTTGCTTTGTTGGTATATAGTTAGCGATCACTCCTAGTCATGTATTACATTAAATAGATACACGATGATTACGAATTCAATGACACAAATATTTCTCTAGCCTGTTAGGTATCATTGATATTGTTAACAACACTTTATCAGTAACTTTAGCACTAGATTAAAAAAAATATTATCTTGAAAAATATATTACATATGATGTGTATAAATCCTTCAAAACAGGAGTTAGACAATTTATATAATGATCTAAATGAGACGGGTGACGTGATCAAAAAATGGTTAGAAGTTGAACCTAAAGAGAAATGAACACTTTCATATGATTTTAGTGGTCTTGATTATGAAAATATGATGATTAAGTTGTTAGAGGTTTTTAATAATATATTGAAAAGTGTTTGTGGCTTACCTTTAATGGCTATAATGCAAATGGTCTTTCTTAATTGTAATAAATATTTTTTTTTAATGAATAGATGTTGTTGTAGAGTTTCTAAGACTTGATGTATTGTAGCCTCCTGCTATCTTAACTAAATTAATTGCTTATGGTAATATCTAGAACATATATGGCAAGTGTTTTAATCTTGCAAAGGTGTTATTTCAGGTTAAGACAATCCTAATAGATAATGTTATAAGAGAAGTCAAGGAAACAATTATCATTAATAATGTAAGTTGCAATGGTAAATGATAAATGTATCATTGATCATATTCACATCTCATTGTATGTTGCATTTTATGAAATATTGATCACGTGTAATTTATTAATCATTCTTCTCCAACGAGTAGTATAAACATAAATATATTCTTTACTTTTAACCTTTACATGACACGCCACTACGGTCTAAATATATAGGTCTATATATATATATATGGATGTCCAACTTGATGGAGAATGAATAAGGATTGATGGAGATCTACTCGTTTGTATAACAAGATGAATGATAGAGAGTCAAACTCATAAAAAAATATGGCATGTATTGTCAAAGGGATCATATGAAGAAAACATGTCAAAATAGACAATATATGTTAATAACTGCATTTGTTTCAAATTATTAACATATGTTATTGTTTTATAGTCACCTAAATTAAAATTTAATTGTATTACAATACTAACAACTCTTTCTTATAGGATCTCAAGCCAGACATTGTTTGAACTAGAGGAGGTTCATCTGCTTCTATTAACGCCGACTAACGTGACCACTTAAATTATGCAGCTAGGTCTAGATGACATGTCAGTTTTGTACATGCAAAACCAGTATTGCTATGAAGATATTTGGAATGGAAAGGTCAGTCGACTTGACTTTTTTTTTTAACATGACCATTTAATTATGTAGCTAGGTCTAGATGACATGTTAGTTTTGTACATGCAGGACCAATATTGCTATAAAGATATTTGGAATGGAAAGGTCAGTCGACTTGACTTTTTTTTAATTTAAAAAAAACTAAAATTTAACTAACAATATTGCTTAAATAATTACGTATAAATTGCTTAATTTTAGCGGCAGTAATCCTATGATACCTTGTCATCATGCTATTATAGATTTGCATGAGCGTGTTTGCCTGTATGTTATCAACAGTAACTTTTATGAGATGACTCAACTACATAGCTACATCTTGACCCTAGATTGATTGCAATATTGGTTGAGTGATGAAGGTGTGAGACCTAGAAGTTTCACCTGTATAATGGTGTGATGTACCCGCATTGTAGGAAATTGTCACATTAATTGGCCTTCCGATATATAGAGCCCCAATAACAAGATACAAAAGGTCGGTTGATAGAGATGATTTATGTGGTTGTCTACCAGGACGCGTGCTTTTGGCTAGTGCTTATAGAGGTGACAACACAAAATGATGTGGTTGGATACTACTTTTAAAACCCCCTAGTTGATGTAATAGAGGATTGGTTTTGTATGCTTGAGCATACATAATACATATGTTTGGGGGGCTCATTTTCACGAGTACTACAAGTAATCCAATGCCAATGTTTATCCTAACACTACTAGAGGACTTTTGAACCATTCTTAACCACAGCTAGAGGGCTATGATTGTGTGTGTTTATATATATATACTAGTAACTATATAAAGCATGTCTGAAGAAGATGGGATAAATAGTTGGGTGTCTAATATTTTTCAAGGTATAATTTTTCAGCGAAGAATTTACTTTGTTTGTTAGAATTAATTCCATTCAAATACTAACTTAGAATTGTAAATATAAATTAATATAGCTCTAGTCGTGGGAGCATTTTTATATTGATCGTCCATAGAATTGGAGGAGTAATATGTTTGATGCAACACCTAGAGGAAACTCTCTATAGGATATAAGTAATAATGAATTTTAATAAATTTTGAATAACATGTTATTTATATAAACTAAATGCAAAAAAATATACTAACTTTATGGCTTGTCATGTCAAATAGTATGGTCTACATATTTCACTTTAAATCTCATTCATGTCCACAAGTTTTACCGGGATTAGTTGAATGTGTAACAACTTTACCAAGTATGAGTTACAAATTTATTTATTTTTTGTTTGGTTGTTAATTTTCTAGTTTGATTTTTTTCTCTAATATATCTTTTCATATCCTGATAGGTTATATAAATGTCACATACCAATGATTTGATATTATCAGCTTTACATGTATGTTAGGAGGGACAAGTTTTATGGTTAGCATAAGTCATGCTGCATTGCTTTGATATAGGTGAGATGCATTACCAGGATTAGGTAATGCAGCAGTTTGGCTAGTCTCAGCACATCCTGGATTATAAAAATACTAGTGATGAGTTGTATACGATCAATTGTCAAAGTAAGTGAAAAGGGAATTGACTAGTGACAACTTATCTAGATCTTTGAGATGCCAATAAAGAACATATATTTATGGAGTGACATCCGGTAATTGATCTAGACATATACAAGAGATGGTTTTTTTTCTCATAACACACTAATTTATTACACCTACATGGTTGTATTTCCCGATGTGTCTATGTAATCTGATGCATTATAAGCCTCAATATTCGAGACCAAATTGATTGATATGCAATATTTTTTTCTACTTAACATTTATTAAATATTGTTAATGTTATTATAGATGACAAGTGTTAATTGTTTTAAAATGTATTTATTAGATTTATTACTCATTATGGGAGGCTCAAAGAGCAGCCGTTGTTACCGTGAAAGCATAAATGAGATGGTGCGTGCTCTTGCCAACAATACACTTAATTTATACCATGGTGGACTTCAAGAGGTTGGGGACACTAAAAATCTAGAAACGGTCTTATTGGAAGATGAGACTACTTATTGTGAACAAGGACATATAGTTAGGTAGGCAGGTTTATCCATAAGCATACCTAGCTCGTTTATGAGTTAGGATGATTATGGTGTCGACCCTTATAAAGGAACTATAGGTTCGTCTTTGAGTTGGACAAGTTGGGGTGATGCAAACATGTCCATTAGCACTCTAAGCTCGTC
>Ga0307513_10004077_pt1 | contig 19574 bp, 12 predicted proteins | sample 15_EM_MG_FD_202174 | JGI IMG/M metagenome (GOLD analysis project Ga0307513, IMG submission 202174) | Populus trichocarpa ectomycorrhiza microbial communities from riparian zone in the Pacific Northwest, United States - 15_EM | ecosystem: Host-associated > Plants > Roots > Unclassified | place...
CCCGGGGGAGGACGCGTCGACTTAGACTAACCTGTTTTCTACCACCCCCGGGCAAGACTGTGCGCTTTGCCCCATTGGCAATGGGTTGTTCCAACCCCACATTTAAATGTTTTGTAATTTCGGCCCCAGCCAAAGGGCTCCCTGGGCAAATGTTCGCCCCCTCGGATGACCCCTGGAGGATGTCCTCTGCTGAGACAAAAGACTTCACTCAATGTTCAGAAAGTCGCTTGTCCAAAGTATCGGTGTAGATCAAACCTGTGGTAATGCGACTACAGCCGGCGTCGGCACCTGCGTCAGATCCGGAACTCTCAGACTCCTACCGCCAGGCTCAATTTCTGACTTGTAAAACACCTTCGGACGTGCAAGGGCGCTCCCCCCTCACCGCTAGCAGCATAGGAATGGTTCCTGTCATGTCGGTAGCTATCTGCTCATGCTAGTCTCGGAAGTGACAGTACGACATTGCAATCGCAATATGTTACTCGCCTAACTCATCGCACAGGCTACCGACAATAAATGAGTTAATACTGCTGGCCGGTAGCGGTAGTTCGTGCGGGATAGCTACCTACTCACTAGCCCGAGATAACCCTTTCCCACTCCAGGATTCCCGTAGCAAAAGAAGACAGGCTTATCTTCTCTACCTTAACCACTCCTCCACTCCCGAAATTCGTTTGTTTTTAAAACTCAATCCCCTACACCACCTAACCTGTCTAGCCACACATCCCGAGGCTTTCGCCTGAGGTCCGGGGGTGAGATCCACCGCATATCTGACCTGCCACAGGATAGCACTTTATTACGTGTTGTAATCGACATTGTGGGCATTAGCAGAGTGCGGATACTCAGTGTAGCCCATGGTATGTCCAAGTGTTGGTCAAATATAATTATCCTATGGGCAGCCCTGGCAGCAGTACCTGAGGTTTTGGGGAGTTTTCACCGCAGGGCTGACAAAACAGTCCCTGGGGCTCCCGGAGCTCTCATAGAATTATCCAACTAATTCCTGCTGAATAATCACAATAGACGCTGATTCCTGGTTGAAGGAAGGATCTGTGTTTTAAGGGAGCGAGTAGTCAAATCTTGTCCTGGAGTTGTTTCATGTGACTCATATCCGAGCGCACCTTCAGTACCTGAATTCGGCAAAGCCCAGCCACCGCACATCTATCAAAGCTGATATAAGATAGCCTTATCAGAAACTACAGGCTCTCTGGACAAAAATAGTTTTCATAGCGGTAAGTAATAAATCAATAGAAGGGTTGGGGATCTGCTGGTTGGACACAGAGTACTGGAATGGTACCACATGACACTTTCACGGCTCGGCAGATTTTTGGGGAAAAAAAAGGAGAACAGTCCTAAGTTAGTTACTATCGTTTCCAAGCCGAAATACTAACCAAGAAGAAGAATCAATAAAGCATGGAGGATATCTGGTAACTTATCGGAATGCAAACCGAGATTCTCGCTGGAGGAATTCGCGCTCATCCAACTTGTCGAGTATACTGTACCGAAAACGCAGAAGAAATAGAGGTCAAGAACTAATCAATTTTCTGTTGTGATGCCAGCCACTTTATTTATCTGCTGATTTCGACATTCATTCTGCCGGGGGTTTTTTATTTATATTCCCCCCCCGGGCCCTTAGACGTTGTGTAGAGCCGTTTGTGCTGATTCTCATCATTACCTAACCCTGATGCACAAGCTACAAGCTGCGTTCATAGATCTCCCGATTGTATAGGTTAGTAAAGTGAGTGTCAGGTTGTGCATTCCGGATACAGGTGATTGTAGATAGGCCCCGTTATTACTGGTTTGTTTATGAAGCTCGCAGAGAGAAGTTGGTGAGAGAGCTGAATTCTTATAAAGAGGTTTCCATGCTTGGTATGATACACGGTGAAGGGAAGAGTATTAAAGAAATGTTGCCGGGGATAAATCGCGTAACGGTCAAACAGTCGAACTAGACTAGTAAAACTAAAGGGTAGATAGAATCAAAAACTTTATTCGCTCGTCATCAACCAAAAACTAACCAAACACAGTCTATAAGAATAATAAAAATATCTCAATCATTCTATCGCCTGCCACACCTATCGAACTCTTCTTCATGCATAACCACATTTGCCTTCATACCTCTGTAATATCAATAAAGGGAAGACATGACCATAAACCATTCCGTCTATGCTTCCGTCAATACTTCCGTCTAGAATAAATGAAATCACTAAGTCTATTATCCAGTTTTGTCCCTCATCTATCCGCTTCCTTTATCTCCGACAACTATCTGCTTCCGCCAACTCTGACAAGAAACACAGAGGGGGGGTATAGGATTCTAAGAAAATGATCTAGATAAGCAAAGGAAAGAAGTGAGTCCTCTGACAAAAGAAGAGAAACGGTGATGCACTATACAAGCTAGAGACGAAAACAACAATAATAAGATCGGGAAAAGGGAAACGAAAAGGAGAGAGGGGTCTAAAGTATCCGCCATAGACCACGGGATTCCCAGGGCTAATTCCAATTGATGCTCGTGTGCATCTGCCGACATTTATATATCAGACGAAGAGTAGTAGAGAGTCTGCCAGAATCAAATTATAATGGCGAAATGACTGATAGGGAAGGATTAATAAGAGCGAGGAATGGGATAGGAGGATTAGGCAAGAGATAATGGCGAAGGAAAGGGTCGCTACTGTCAGGAGGGGTTAGGTATCGGTGGAGAGGGCTTGGATGGCGAAGGGTAGAAGGGGGTGAACGGCTGAAGTAAGTCTAACAAGTTAGGTGAGCTGCCCTCTGGGTTTCTTTCGTTGGTTTCCTCCATTGGTGGTATGGATGGTTCTTTTTTTACTGTTGCTGTTGAAATTATTCCCATGTGGCAAAGTGTTCGACCTCCGGTTTTCAGCCACTTCAGCACCGGTAAGGATGTGAGGAGAGGGTCTAAGTTTGGAGGGTGATTGCACAACTCCTTCATGTCCCCAGGATGCAGCTAACTCGAGGGCTGTTTCGCCACTCAGGCCTGCTATGTTAGGATCGAGATCCTCTCGTTCCAATAGGAGCTTTACTATTCCCTCATGTCCAACTGCCGCGGCCAGAAAGAGTGGCGTATGGCCATATTTGGTGTCAGGAGCGTTGGGATTGATATCCTCTCGTTCCAGTAGCAACTTTACTACTGTCTCGTGTCCACACCACGCAGCCCACCAGAGCGGCGTTCTGCCATATTCAGTATCTGCGGTGTTGGGATTGATATCCTCTCGTTCCAATAGCAACTTTACTACTCCTTCATGCCCAACTACAGCAGCTAATAGGAATGGCGTTTGGTTATATCGGGTGTCTGGAGTGTTGGGATTGACATCGCCTCGCTCCAATAGCATCCTCACTATTCCCTGGTGTCCGCCCCCCGCAGCCAACCAGAGCGGTGTTCGGCCATATTCGGTATCTGCAGTGTTGGGATCGATATCCTCTCGTTCCAATAGCAACCTTACTATTCCCTCATTCCCGCCACCTGCAGACAGCCAGAGCGGTGTCCGACAATATTTAGTGTCTGCAATGTTGGGGTTGACATGTTCTCTTTCCAATAGTAAATTTACCCCGCCTTCGCGTCCACCAATGGCAGTGTTCGGGGGTGGCGTCTCGCCAGACTTGCTTATAGTGTTAGGATTGAGATCCTCCCATTCCAATAGCAACTTTATTATTCTCTCGTGCCCACCCTGTGCAGCCAGCCAGAGTGGTGTTTGATTATATGTAGTGTCCGGAGTGTTGGAGTTGATATCCTCTCGATCCAATAACAGCTTTACTACTGCTTCATGCCCGCCCCCTGCAGCCAGCCAGAGCGGTGTTCGGCCATATTCGGTATCTGCAGTGTTGGGACCGATATCCTCTTGTTCCAATAGCAGCCTTACTATTCCATCATGCCCGCCCTGCGCAGCAAGCCAGAGTGGTGTTTGATTATATGCAGTGTCTGGAGCGTTGTGGTTGATATCCTCTCGATCTAATAGCAGCTTTACTACTGCCTCATGCCCGCCCCGTGCAGCCAACCAGAGCGGTGTTCGGCCATATTCGGTATCTGCAGTGTTGGGATCGATATCCTCTCGTTCCAATAGCAACCTTACTATTCCCTCATACCCGCCCTGCGCAGCCAGCCAGAGTGGTGTTATATTAGATTGAGTGTCTGGAGTATTGGGGTTGATATCTTCTCGATCTAATAGCAACCTTACTATTCCCTCATACCCGCCCTGCGCAGCCAGCCAAAGTGGTGTTTCATTAGATTGAGTGTCTGGAGTGTTGGGGTTGATATCTTCTCGTTCTAACAGCAGCTTTACTACTACTTCATGCCCTTCCTCCGCAGCACACATGAGTGGGGTCTGGCCATAGCCGGGGTCTACAGTGTTAGGATTGATATCTTCTCGCTCCAATAGCAGCCTTACGGTTCCCTCATACCCGCCCCTCGCAGCCAACCAAAGCGGGGTTCGACCACGGTAGGAGTCTGCAGTGTTGAGATCGGTATCGTCTCGTTCCAATGGCAGCTTTACTATTCCCTCACGCCCACCCTGCGCAGCCAACCCGAGTGGTGTTCGACCACGGAAGGTGTCTGCAGTGTTGGGATTGATATCCTCTCGTTCCAATAGCAACCTGACTACTCCATCATGCCCGCCCTCCGCGGCCAGCAAGAGCGGTGTCAGACCGTATGTGGTGTCTGCAATGTTGGGGTTGATATCCTCTCGCTCGAATAGCAGCTTCACCACTGCTTCATGACCTCTAACCGCTGCCACTGCAAGCGCCGTTCGACCCAGGATATCTCTTGCGTTAATATTCCAGTCTCTCACCACCAATAAAGGCGCAATGATATCGACAATCCCGAGAGATGCCGCCATATGGAGACCAGTAAAGCCCTTACGAGAACCCCTCTTCGACACCCCATACAGCAAATACATACCACTGTGGTCATGTGGCCAGAGAAGCTGAGAAGATATATGATTCTCGAACCCAACTAGAAGCTGGAGCGCAAGCAAAATGACACTCTCCGCCCTATCGTTTCCTATGTGCTTTCCCCAATAACGAGAAGCATACCCAACGAGGGGGGGTGTGGGTGGGACAAAACTAAGCGTTGGCGGGAGTTCCAGGACACACCGAAAATTGAGGTATGTTAAGCAAACCTCCGCGATCATCGAGTGTGGTCTTTGGAACAGGCTTGGATTACTGGATAAATACTCTTGCAAAGTCAGGTGGACGAGCCGGACCGTGGAGGAGGATGCCTCAACAGTAATAAGCCCCAAGGAACACCCCAGGATGGTCCGGATTTCGGGAACGTTTTCGATATCTAGGTCCTCCGATCCTATCTTTACTCCCAAGGCATGGCATAGCTCACTAGTGCTCAATGGGCACTCCGAATTCGATACCCACATCAAAGCTTCTATTCCAAGCCTGGATCTACTCCCTTTCTGCGCTCCTATGCGCGCAAGGGTTGCTGCGTACCCATCCCCCAAGTGGTTGCCCTTGGTCATCTCGTTCAGTTTTTCCCTTCTGGCTGAGATCGTAACTTCCTCAAGGATAGCATTGATGTTTAGAGAAACAAGGAGGAATCTACAGACCATGATTTGTCAATATGAGATCATGCATGAAGTGGGGACTATGGAAGCTCCTACGAACATTTCCGAGATCCGTTCTGGAATAATTCTCAGAATGTCTGCCCGTAAACCATCAGACATCGCACCGCGCTCTGTGTCCATCTCCAACTTCCTCTCTAAATACTTTTTTACGTCGTGTGTCTTTGGGCTTATTGGTACTGTAACACAATTGGGGAAATGTCTTGTAATCTCACCCTCAACTTGAGGCCTTCCCGTGAGAAATATTCGCACCCCCAGTGACTCCTGAAGGATGTCCTTCAGTGACACAAGAAGATCCACAAGATGCTTAGGCGGGCACTCATCCAGAGCATCAATACAGATATATACCTGGGGCAATTTGGTAACAGCCTGCTTCAGCATCTGCACCATATCCGGAAGTCGCAGACCTCGGCCGCCGACCTCTTTTTTCGCCTTTTGAAATGCCTCTTGCACGTGGTCCAGTACTTCACCTCTAACCACCAGCTGCTTAAGGATGGCTCCCATGATGTTGGTGGCTGTTTGTTCCCGTTGGTCGCGGAAGTCGCAGTAGAACATTGCGACGGCAATTTCTTCCTCGCAAAGTCCATCGCACAGGTCATCTATCACTAATGAACTAATCGTGTAAGCCGTCAGCGTCAGCGAAAGCTCCCTCTTCCTCTGGAAGAGCCAAGGACTTACCTGAGATATGTCTTTCCCACCCCCGGATTCCCATAGGAAAATAAAAGATCCTTCTCAGTTCCTCCTTCACTACTCCTCCTCCACTCCCGAAACTCGCTTGTTTCTAAAAGCCAGTTCCCCACACCATCGACCCTGTCAGTACGCACATCCTGATGCCTTCCCCTGGGGTCAAGTGGCGAGAGCCACTGCATAATTTCTGGGTTCTCATCGGCCACGATTTTGTTGACAGTGACGCTGTTATGACTATTTGTTACGTTATTGCAGTTGACATTATCGTTACCGACTGAGTTCCGATATGATGTGTAGCTCATGATGTGTCCAAGCCGTCGGTCGAATGTAGATGTGCTACAATGATAACTTTGCTAGCGGTATGGGAGATTTTATGGAATTTGCGCCGGCGGGGCTGAAAAACTGAGAGGGCGGCTCCGGCTCAGAAAAGTACCGTACTACCCAGTCATCTCCCGCTGAGTAAACACCAGCACACTCACCGATCATTGTGCAACATTAATTCAACATCACAGAACACGACAGAGACCCTCACACCCAGTCGGAGGTGCAACCCATCCCTCAAGCATCCCACGAAATACAGTGTAGTCCAAGGATCTATCTTGTAGACTCTGTATCTCAGCGTGCCTCGCAGTATTTATCAAGGTGACTTATTGCCTCCCTATCCAGAGGGAACTTGGGGCTCCCCGAGAGAAACCTGAATTGGGGTAACTAACTTGGCTAAGTATCGCAAGGCGTACAAGGCATAGGGATAAAGTTTCTGAACAGGTAATTTAGGTTAACCCCTGTCCTGTACGAAAACTTTATCTCTCGACTATAGGCCAATTATCCCAATCATGAAGTTAGTTCCCTATTAGAGCGGACGGTTTTTGGCTGCGTCTTCTTTCCCGCGACCTTTGTGAAAGAAACTCCGCTGCAATCCGGAAGTTTCAGTTCCTGGTTAATGGGATAAGCTAACTTCTAATTTTTCGCTAGGCCAAATAAGTTATTAAGTCAGTGGGATAACATGAATCCCATATCGCGAATACTTCTAGACGGACCTTTAGCGATCACCTGTGTTAATCCCCAAAATCCCATAGCGATAAGTTCGCAAGATTATCCCTACAAGGTAGATCGCAGCGATGCTCTTCACCATAACTTTTATGATTTACCCAGCTCCCAGGCAGTTTAATTCATTAGTATGATAAATACTAGTGGATGTAGATGGGGTGCCGGCAGCTCGACTTAAGGAGTCTCCGTGTAATACGGGAGGTCCTCACCGGAAGAAAGAAACCACAATTTATTTTTGGCCCAAACTATTAGAGCTCCAGGCTTGCACCATAAAGATCTCAAGAATTTGAATCGTCAAAGGAAAGAACAATGACCCACAGGGTACACTGGCAAAGCTACCGGCGCCCTAACCATGATGCTTATTTCATCTTTAACGCGCGCACTATGATTTAATCCCACAACACTAGAACCACTTCGGATAGATGCATTCACCAAGAGATTCTGTTGACCCATCAGGTTCCGAGTGCCTCGTTTATGACGATACCCCCGGCCGTCCAAATCGCCAACGCACCAACATTCGTTTGTCAGAATCAACGGAAGCAGATAGATGCCAGAGATGATCAAGGCGGATAGCTGACGGACGGGGTAGATAATACCTTTAGGGGTTTTTATTTGTTCTATGAGTTGAAAGGATTAGCGGAAGGGCTTATGGTCATGTCTTTCCTTTCGTTATTATCACGGAAGTGTGCAGGCAAATGGAGTCATACAACGAAGAGAAATCGACTGGTGTGGGAATCAATGGAGTGGTTTTGTTAGTATTATGTATGCTTGTGTTTTGGTTAGTTAGTTTAGTGACGAGTGAATGAAGTTTCCGATTATATAATACATACCATAGTCCAGCCCTAGTCTAGTTCGAGCTTACGACCGTCGCGCTATTTATCATGTCATAAAGATAACCAGTCCGACGCCTCCGGAGTGAGAATAGCGACTAAGTATTTTCCTCCATTCTCACCAGCCTAAGCCCCCGTCGGAAGTCGCGAAATGCTGCTTGGCATGCTCTCATAATAGCCCCTTTGTTGTTCGGATAACTTCTGGGAACGCACTTGGACTTTGGGAACGCTTAGGCTTTCAAGAAAGTATTTCGGCTGCAGGAATGCGCTTGGGTTTTGGATCGATGAATCCGCCGGAAAAGCTGTAAGGGAAGCTTGAAAGAGTCGGACGCATGAAGGAGATATGCCCGGAGGCTATGAGCAGTGGGAGCTCGCCCTTTCTTTGTCAGCACGGGGGTGGGCAAGGGGAAAGGGAGACATACACGGGGGAGACTGAATATGGAAGGATAGGGGCTTTGTTGTGGTTGATATTCCTATCTCTACCGTTAGTTGTGATAGAGAAGGAGTGAACTTACCTACTCCTAAGTTGCGATCGATTTTTCGTTGTGAGAACTCTTGGCGTTTCGTTTTGCCGTCGCCGTTTCGTTTGGTTGGTCGATCCAGGTCTCAAAGTCCCCCCTGCATCTAGCGAGCCCCACGCTAGCGCCGTTCTCCCCTATGATCTGTCGTACTGATATCCTATCATAAGTATGCCTAATAGTCGAAGACCTAGATGGACTGTAGGCGTCCCGTAAGCTGCAAACTCTACCGATTATCCCCCCGCCCCCACGCTCCCCCGCCACCCCCCATACCACCCAACCAAAGCTTACCTCTCATGGTGGCCCACCACTTCGCCTCCGCCCGTCTCTCGCAGACGCGTTTAACTTAGACACACTACGCCGGTGGGTCCTTCGCCACGTCGGAGGAGCTGAGGATCTGGTTACCAGCCTTGTAATAGTACCTTAGATTTCGGAATGCGCTGAAACTCGGCATTAAAAGAGGGGACAGATAAAACCCGAAGATTCACTCCCAAGACATATCTGCAGATCAGACTCCGATATTCCTATCCAGGCCATTCACCCCATTTGTTTGACCAGATTTCGGAATAGAGGTTAGAGTTCTTCATGTCATGAAATATCACTCATGTTTTACCCACTGTCCTGTTTGAAATAGGGGCACATTGAGGCCGTAGTTGTACGCGTACTGAAACGATGATTTTCGTCCGGGGAAGTGGTATCTTCCGGAGCTGAATATTAGACGAAAGAAGAGAAAAGCACGAAGCGGAGGCAAAAGGGAAATGATATCACGATCAGGAAACAAAACAATACCCAAAGTGGACAATCGCCCCCCCGCACCGAGGGTAGCGTTGAAGAAATCGTTGATGATGATCAAAGAACCCGGGAGATAGAAGTCAATAACTATCGATCAAACACAAGAGCGGAGTCTTCTTGCACATGTCCTTGTCTTCGTCCCCGTTGCCCCCCTCCTTCCCTTTTGAACCCACGATCCTCGCCAGCCGTTAGTAATCCATCAACCCACCGCTCCTCTATCTGACTAGCTAGCTATGTAACCCGCACGCTTAGGAAAAAATAAAATACAAGAAACAATTTAGTATAACGCTTGGCCTATACTAACCCCCCCCACTACCCACTAGTAAAGGGACGCTCAAGCAATGAAAAGTTTTCTCCCACTTGTGTTCCCTTCCTTCTTCCCCTTTCCCTGCCCAAGTTCTTCGTCCCTGCTCTTAACTTTTCCTTAGGACATCCCGTTCTACTAGTACAAACTCAACCCGATTAACCATGAACTTCTTCACCGCTTAATACAAACTCTGTTCCTCAACTCCACTACACTACATAAAACTCTTACCCCCGATCATCACCTCTGGATCTGCTATTTTCGACAGTCACCCGGTGCCCTACCTCCCTCTCCACCCCTTGGCATCGCCTGCAGCCCTACCCCTGCCCCCGAAAGTACTGTCTCACCCTATAGGCCCCCCTACCCCAGCCAGTGCCGGCTGTCCTAGGATTTCACTATCGTACTCTAGGCCGACTCCCGGGAGCTGTACCATCCTGTCAGAAAAACGGTAGTCCCCGACAAGGCCCCCGGAAAATTGGGAACTCTGACCATCCTAGGGAGCTGAGATAGAACACTGGCCCCCATCTCTCTTCCCACAAGAGCTCTTTATGTCCAGCTCGCTATCTGGCTATCGGGAGGAGATACGAAATCCTTAAGATCCAACGAATCCGCAATGATGTCATCATCATTGAAGAAGGCCTCGGAAAGCTTCATGATTCTACCCTAGTTCTGACCCGGGATGCCCGAAACTCTAGGTACAAAACGCGCCGCTGTAACGATACGTTTAAATAGATTGCTACGGATTGGGCGGTCATATACCTTGGCTCCGGGTGTTAGTGGTGCGGTGGGTGCGGCGTGTGAACCCGGGTGCGGGCGAAGTCACCCACAATAATAAGTACATCTTTTATAGATTGTGAGTTTATTCACCTATTGAATTTAGCCAAGCAGGGGCCACTAACGATCCCTAGAAAATTCTTAAATGCATTCGCACGGTTCCCACTCTGACATGCTTACCGGCTTTCCACAAGACTACAATAGACTGCACAATGGATCCATCAACGCCAATACGTACAGCCGCCTAGGAAGTATTACTCCCGCGAGACCTACATATTCAAGCCCTCAACGCCGCAAACGAGTCCCTCCGTGACCCTCTAGTTGAGTGCAAGAAGCCGGGAAGCTATAGCGGTCGGTGGCCACAACCGTCCAGTCCAACCTCCTTAGGACGGGACATACTACAGCCTCTAGTCGGTCTTTTCGGAGGCGCTAGTCTTGTTAGGGGGTGGCGATTGTAGAAAAAATGGAGACAGCGGAAGGGGGAATGGAAGTGAAGGCAAGAAAGATGAAATTTGTAGATAATGAGAATCACATCCTTCTTGCTTGTCCTTCCGGTCTGTGGAGCGCAGACAGTTTATATAGAAAAATACAACAATCTTCCCCACCTCTATTTTTTCAATGAGAAAGTACGAACTGTTGGACTGGAAACGGACCAAGGGAGAAGGAAAGAATTTAAAATTTAAAATCTGATGACAGGGCGTGCAGTACTCTAGCTGTAATCCGGATCACTTCAGAACACCAAAGAACTATAGATGTCTGAAGAGAAGAAAATGAAGGAGAGAGGGGAGCGGAACAAGTCACTCTCTAGTATTGTGAGACAAAATGCTAAATGGGAAGGAGGAACAAAAGGTGTGAAGTGTATTTGGTATGCTATATGGAGTGGAAGGTAAATTTCTCACTGGAGGAATTCATGACGCCCCCGGCGCCCTGCTCAGTACGGTAAACTATATCTAAAACAGGGGGGGAAAGGTACGGCAGAAGCATGCGAACTACCGGGCCGTTTCCCACTCTGATACCTATTTTTATTGGTTTATGAACCATTGGGATTAAATGCTCATTCCATGATCAGTGTTTCTGCCCCCCTGGGGTCTCGGCAAGTTGTGGGGGATACTTGCGGTGAAAGCAGTCATGACTGAGCACTCGCCCTTGTTCCTGGTCTGGAGATGGCTGTTGGAAACAGCAGTTTAATGGCCGCACTGGGTGCGGGAGATGCCCGTACTCTATGACTGAAGAGACATGGGTATGCATCAGCGAAGCGGCGCACAAGCTTTGAAAAAATGCTTTCACCACCCTGTTTTGTTTTTTCCCTCTCGCCTTCTCTCGCTTCGCATGTCTCTTCCTATAAACAACTTTCGGCAAGTCTTTCTGTTCCATCAACTTGTCACAATCGGTCATGACTCTCTCTTCCACTTGGCGGTTCCACTCCGCTGCGTGAAACCCTCGTCAGTCATTACCTCCGCACCGGTTATTTTAAAAAATCGTGGTATGGTGGGGTCCGACGGCCGGGGTGTGTGCCCGTTATCAGAGTGAGGGACTCGTGATAGATGGTGGGTAGAGGTAATTGGAAATAAGCTTCACCGGTGCTACTTTGTATATGGGGGTTATGGGGTGGAGTGGGGTTGTGGGATTTCTATTGGGTTGTTCTATAAATGATGTCAAATGCGGCCGTCTTTGATACCGTACATTGTGAGTGGTAGAATACTGAGGAAACAGAGAGGAGAGGGCGCGAGGGGTGCCTATAATAGAGTACGCTAAAAGAGAGAGAAAGAGGGAGTCTAGGCAGGAAAGCGGGGGAAATGAGTGTATGGGTAACAAAAGGAGATAGATGGTGTTGTACTGCACAAGTGAGAGATAAGGAAAAAGGAAAAAAATAACCGGAAAAAGCACAAAGAAGTAGGAATTATGGGGCATATTCCACCTTATGTATCCAGCAAGGAGAAGTAGCCTTTCTCCCTAATCCACTGCGCATGTATAATATAGCAATCACGTATGAAATGGTAATAAAATAGGAGTCAAAGAGAGACTGACGGGGGCGAGGAATTAGAGAAGAATGGAGGAAGTGGAAATAAGGACGGAGGGGGAATAGCGATTGAGAGAGGGGGCTAGGTATCAGGGGAAGGGGCTGCTGCGCAGGCAGGCGGGAAAGGATGAAAGTGGAGTTGGGGTAAGTCGGACGGCTTAGGTGAGGGACGGTCTATGTTTCTTTCGGGGGTTTCCTTCATCGCAAGGAGGAATTGTTCTTTTGTTGCTGTGTAAGATGGCCCCTTGTGGCAGAGTCTTCCGCGCCATGTTTTCGGCTTTGTTGGTGTCTATAGGAATGGGAAGGGAGGGTTTAGGTTCGGAGAGTAATCGCATAACTCCTGCATGTCCTCGGGACGTAGCTATCTCAAGTGCTGTTTTGCCGCGGAGGTCTGGTATGTTGGGATTGAGATCATTTCGTTCTAATAGTAACTTTACGACTCCCTCATGTCCGCCAAGTGAAGCGCGGGAGAGTGGCGTTCGGCCACTGTGGGTGTCTTGAGTGTTGGGATTGGTATCTTCTCGATCGAATAGCAACTTTACTATTCCGGCATACCCGCGCTGCGCAGCCCACCAGAGCGGTGTTCCACCATATTGGGTGTCTGGAATGTTGGGATCGAGATCCTTCCGTTGTAATAGCAATCCCACTACTCCTTCATGTCGATTAATCGCAGCACGCAGGAGTGGCGTTCGGTTACTTTTGGTGTTGGTGTTGGGGGTGTTGGGATTGGTATCCTCTCGTTCCAATAGCAACTTTACTATTTCGTCATACCCGCGCTCCGCAGCCCACCAGAGCGGTGTTCGACCATATTCGGTGTCTGGAGTGTTGGGATTGAGATCCTCTCGATCTAATAGCAACTTTACTATTCCGGCATACCCGCGGTCCGCAGCCCACCAGAGCGGTGTTCGACTATATTCGGTGTCTGGAGTATTGGGATTGGTATCCTCTCGTTCCAATAACAACTTTACTATTACGTCATACCCGCGCTGCGCAGCCCACCAGAGCGGTGTTCCACCATGTTGGGTGTCTGGAGTGTTGGGATTGAGATCCTTCCGTTGTAATAGCAATCCCACTACTCCTTCATGTCGATTAATCGCAGCACGCAGGAGTGGCGTTCGGTTACTTTTGGTGTTGGTGTTGGGGATGTTGGGATTGGTATCCCCTCGTTCCAATAGCAACTTTACTATTTCGTCATACCCGCGCTCCGCAGCCCACCAGAGCGGTGTTCGACCATATTCGGTGTCTGGAGTGTTGGGATTGGTATCCTCTCGATCCAATAGCAACTTTACTATTCCGGCATACCCGCGGTCCGCAGCCCACCAGAGCGGTGTTCGACCACATACGGTGTCTGGAATGTTGGGATTGGTATCTTCTCGATTCAATAGCAACTTTACCATTCCGTCATACCCGAGCCCCGCAGCCCACCAGAGCGGTGTTCGACCATATTCGGTGTCCGGAGTGTTGGGATTGGTATCTTGATCCAATAGCAACTTTACTATTCCGGCATACCCGCGCTGCGCAGCCCACCAGAGCGGCGTTCCACCATGTTGGGTGTCTGGAGTGTTAGGATCGAGATCCTTCCGTTGTAATAGCAATCCCACTACTCCTTCATGTAGATTAATCGCAGCACGCAGGAGTGGCGTTCGGGTACTTTTGGTATTGCTGTCGGGGGTGTTGGGATTGGTATCCTCTCGTTCTAATAGCAACTTTACTATTCCGGCATACCCGCGGTCCGCAGCCCACCAGAGCGGTGTTCGTCCATATTCGGTGTCTGGAGTGTTGGGATTGGTATCCTCTCGATCCAATAGCAACTTTACTATTACGTCATACCCGCGCTCCGCAGCCCACCAGAGCGGTGTTCCGCCATGTTCCGTGTCCGGGGTGTTGCGATTGAGGTCCTTCCGTTGTAATAGCAACTCCACTACTCCCTCGTGTCCGCCCTCCGCGGCGCACGACAATGGTGTTCTACCATCTAGGGTGTCGGTAGTGTTTGGGTTGATATCCTTTCGCTCCAGGAGCAACTTTACTACTCTGTCATGCCCCCCCTTCGCAGCCCGCCAGAGAGGTGTTCGACCGTACCTAAAATCTGCAGTATCGGGATTGATATCCTCTAGCTCCAATAGAAATTTTACTATCCCTTCATGCCCGCCTTCTGCGGCGCACGACAGAGCTGTTCGACCATCTGAGGGGTTGGCAGTGTTTGGATTGATATCCTTTCGCTCCAAGAGCAACTTTACTACTCTCTCATACCCCCCCTCCACAGCCCACCAGAACGGTGTTTGACCATACCTAAGATCTGGAGTGTCGGGATTGATATCCTCTGGCTCCAGGAGCAACTTTACTATTCCCTCATGACCGCCCCTCATAGCCCACCAGAGTGGCGTTCGACCACGTTCGGTGTCTCCAGCGTTGGGGTCGATATCTTTTCGCTCCAACAGCAACTTTACTACTCTCTCGTGCCCACCAACAGCAGCCCACCCGAGTGGCGTTCGGCCATAGCTAATGTCTGTAGTATTAGGATTTATGTCCTCTCGTTCCAACAGTAGCTTTATTACTCCGTCATGCCCGCCCTTCGCAGCCCACGAGAGTGGGGTATGACCACATTGGACGTCCGCAATATTGGGATTGGCATCCTTCCACTGCAGTAGTATCCTTGCCACATCCTCATAACCTCTTATTGTTGCCCATACGAGCGCCGTTCTGCCCACGGTATCGATTGCATTAATATCCCATTCCTTCGTTGCCAAGAGGGCAGCAACTATCTCCACATTCCCAAGAAGTACCGCTCCATGGAACCCCGTGGGGCCGTTGAGGCTAGGCATTTTAAAATCCCAGTCCCACCGGTATAGATTCTTGCGATAATGGAGCAAGAGCAACTTAGAGGATATGTGGTGTTCGAATCCAAGCAAGAGTTGCAGCGCGAGTGGACTCACACTCTCAGTTTTCTCCCTTCTTATGTGTTCTTCCCAGTAGCAAGAGGCATATTCAACAAAGGGGAATGTCTGCGGGGCCGAACTAAGAGCAGGAGATAGCTCCCGAACGCACGTAAAATTGATGTACGTCAAGCAAACTTCCGCTATCATCGTGTGTGGGCTTTGGAACAGGCGAGGATTATTAGATAAATACTCATGTAGAGTGAAGTGGACAAGCCGGACGGTTGAAGAATATGCCTCAACCGTAATAAGCCCTAAAGAGCAGCCTAGGATAGTTCGAATTTCAGGAATGTTCTCACGATCTATATCTGTCGATTCTTTCTTTACTCCTAAGGCATGGCATAGCTCACTAGCGTGTAATGGTCGCTCCGCATTCGATACCCACATCAGGGCTTCCATTCCAAGCCTAGATCCACCCCCTTTCTGCGCTCCCATGCGTGCGAGGGTTGTTTCGTACCCATCTCCCAAATGATTGCCCTTAGTCATCTCGTTCAACTTTTCCCTTCTCGCAGAGATGGTAACCTCCCCCAGGATTGCGTCGATGTTTAGGGAAACGAGGAGGAATCTATACACCACGGTTGGTCAATATAGGATCATTAATAAGGTGGGGATTATGGATGCTCCTACTCACATTTCCGAGATCCGGTCCGGGATAATTCTCATGATGTCCGCCCGTAAACCATCGGACATCGCCACACGCTGTGGGTCCATCTCCAGCTTCTTCTCCAGATACATTCTTATGTCCTTCGTTTTGGGACTAATAGGTATTGCAACACAATTGGTGAAATGTCTCGTAATCTCGCCCTCAACCTGAGGCCTCCCCGTGAGATATATTCGCGTCCTCCGTGACTCCTGGAGGATATCCTTCAGCGACCCAAGAAGCTCTAGTAGATGCTTAGGAATGCACTCATCCAATGCATCAATGCAAATAAACACCCGGGGTAATGTAGCAAGGGCTTGCTTCAACATCTGGACCATATCCGGAAGTCTTAGGCCTCGACCCCCGACCTCCATTTTCGCCTTTTGAAACGCTTTTCGCACATGCTCCAGAACTTCGCCTCTAACCACCAGTTGTTTAAGAATGGCTCCGATGATATTGGTAGCTGTCTGGTCGTGTTGGTCGCGGAAGTCGCAGTAGAACATCGCGATTGCAATGTCTTCTTCGCCAGGTTCATCGCACAGGTTGTCGATCACTAACGAACTAATATTGTTAACCGTCAGTGATAACCCCTACTGCTTCCAGATGAACCCAGCGCTCGCCTCAGATACGTCTTCCCTACTCCCGGATTCCCGTAGCAAAATAAGACCCCCTTATCTTCTCCACCCTCGTTACTCCTCCACTCCCGAAACTCCTTTTTTTTAAACAGCCAGCTCCCCACGCCATCGACCCTGTCTGTACGCACATCGTGATGCCTCCCCCTGCGGTCCAGTAGTGAGAGCCATCGCATAAGCTCCGGGTTCTCATCGGCTATTACATTGTTTACGGTGATGCTCTTGTTATGGCTGTTGATTACATTATTGCAGTCGACATTACCGTCGCCGATCCAGTTCTGATATGATGTGTAGCTCATGGTGTGTCCAAACCGTCGGTCTAATGTAGATATGCTTCAGCGATAACTCTGCTAGCGATAGGAAGTTTTACTGAATTTTCACCAGCAAAGCTGAGAAAAAAGAGGGGAGGCTCCCAATGCTAAAATTACTATCCAATCATCTCCCGCTGAGTAAGCACCTGCACATTGTGAGGCATGAACTCAAAATCACAGACAGCGCCAACACTTATTCTCGGGTGGCGGGGCAACCCATACTCTACCTGTCCCAGGCCATAAGTACTGTTAGGGCTTAAACTTGACTTTCTTAACTTGCTGTTATCTAGCTTATCTGTAATTAACTCATACAAAATAGGTAGTAAGTCACGATCGTGGGGTGGTGGTTGCCTAGGCTTGGCGGCCAAGGGCTGCTATGTAAGTTAGGTTTTTTTCTCTCACGCTTCTCTTCCTTCTCCCCTACACACAGACGGAGACGAGAACAACCGACAACCTTTGCAGCAAGGAAAGTCGCAACAAGGATCGTGTGTTTGGAGGAAGGAAAATTGGACCTGTACTTAATTAGTAGTCGGACAACCTGCTGGGTTGGGCTTTCTTTGAGTCGGGAATTTTCTGTTTGGTACGCTTTGTGGGGTTGATTTGCGAGATAGCTTAGTGAATTGAGATTGATTGTGACTTGTGTGATTTTCTTTCTACTTGAGTATTCTATGAGAGTGACAGTTGTTTTTACTTACTTCTCCGCTTCCATCAGGTAGAAAAAGCATTCGGTTGATTTTCTTCTTTTCAGTACTCGTCGTGTCACGACGTTTGTGAAATGGACGAGACGTGCATAGTGGCGCAAGGAGGTGCAGGGAGGTGCATATAAGAGCCTCATGGTATAAAATTCAACACAAACGGAAAAAGTAAATAAAAAATAAAAAGTTATTATACATTATATTATATCAAAGAATAAATAAACAATTAAACATTAGATATAAAATATTATTTATGATAAAATTAAAAATTAAAAGTTAAAGTTGTTTCCACCTCCATTATTCATACATGCTTGAATTCGTTCATGCATTGAGTTAATATGAAAATTGACTGGTTCTTCAGGATAGTTATTCCAAGCCTAGAATAGATGTATGATAAGTATAATAAAATCAAAATTAAAATAAAATAAAATAAAATAAAGAATAGATTATTTTTACCTCTTCAAGGATAAGCCTAATTTGGCGAGCAGTCATCCTTGGCTAGGCTTCATTACGGGGCCCCGTTTCCGAGGAGCGGGGACAAAGTAACCTAGGTTATTCTGATTAACTGGCTGAAAAAATCATCCAAATCAGACCAGAACTGACGAAGTTAGAGCCCTTGAAAGTTAGAAAACTTCAAAAAGCTCTATATCACTCAGTTTTGGTCTGATTTGGACGATTCCTTTTTTAATCTGCAGTTAATAACCTGCTCTTGGCCCCCCGTTTGTCAGAAATGGGGCCCCATAATGAACACTATCCTTGGCCCAATCTGCTCATGTAAAGTATCTTTTAACTCTGTCCAACTAGTCTGAATTGGATTTAAATCTCCTAAGCTTGCTGGCCAAACCAGTTTTGTAAAACCAAGTGGCGCACAAGGAATATCATGATAATAGTGGGAATGTGCAGGGGTATTGTCCTCCATTATCTTGATATTCCACTGCAGGAACTCAGTTGCTAGCAGAGTTGTAAAGAGATACAAAAGGGGGTTGAGAGTTCTCTTCCGGTATATAAACAAATCAATGCCCCCTCTTCTATCCTCCTTCCTAGTTTTAAGCAGTGTATTTAGAAAAGGCACTTCCAATCCTAATGTGGTAGCATACTGATTTTGTGCTAACTCAAATTTATACTCTCTTCGGAGAGTAATAAGTACCTCTCTTTGTTGGTTTGCCATCTCATGTGAAGTGGTATACCTATGATATGGAAGCTCATGACCTTCATTGTAATAATTAATATTATTAGCTTTATATACATTGTAAATTAAAACTGAAAAAAAAGTTATAAAATAATAATAATAATAATAATAATTGAACTTGTACATACCAGATTTGCCATAACAGATAGCACCCCAAAACATTACAGTTGTTCTCGGAGCAAACTTTCTATTAATGTTTTGCCACTGATACGCTTCCCCTGCACGGCGTAGAACCCTACGCGCCCGCTGCGATTGGAGCTTTCTCGTCTCAACGTATGATTCATCCATCAGCAAAAACGGACCCTGCGTCTGATCCGTCGGCGTTGCGTCCTGTGCGTCCTGACTTGCGTTGCAATGCCCCGGCACATCCCACGCTTCTAGATGCTACCTGGCAACGTTCCTTGCGTCCTGACGCAACCTGGCGCCCTCCCTACGTCTGGACTACCCCAGACTCTTTGTCTCATCTCTTCTTTCTCCTGATGCGGCGATAGCTCCTCATCACCTCTTCTCCGCGTCCTGACCGACCCCTCATCCCCGCTCGTGTAATCACAACTAATTTGCTGCTTGCTCCGACGTCGCCTGGTGTCTGGGGCGGCAGCACCTTTTTTGGTCCCTCCCGGGTCTCACGTCTCACG
>Ga0307513_10004078_pt1 | contig 19573 bp, 17 predicted proteins | sample 15_EM_MG_FD_202174 | JGI IMG/M metagenome (GOLD analysis project Ga0307513, IMG submission 202174) | Populus trichocarpa ectomycorrhiza microbial communities from riparian zone in the Pacific Northwest, United States - 15_EM | ecosystem: Host-associated > Plants > Roots > Unclassified | place...
TTGGTTTGTTAATATTTTATTTTTTTTTTCCCCCCCCCCCCCCCCATCACAAAATATCACTCTAACGAAAAAAAAAAAAAACAAAGGTTGGGAAAAAGACCACAAGACGGAAATGCCCCTCAACACCGTCCAAATCCTGATCAAGCGTGGCAAGAAGCCGATAAAAGCCCTGGCCCAGGTGATAGCCATGCACAACGAACTCGTCGAGCACCTGGCAAAGTACGGCGACTGGGTCTGGTCCGAGACCTTCGAGTTACCGCCCATGACGCCGTTGCCACCGATGACCCCCTTGCCCTATGGAATTGGGGTAGATCATCATCATCATCGTGAGGATTTCATTGGTGGTGGTGGGAATCCGCCGGTGCTTACGGTGCAGATGCCGCCGCCCTTGTCCAGTGGTGGGAGGAGTAGTAGTAGCAGCACTTTTGGCCCTGTTGGTGTTGTTGTTGGCGCTGGTGGTGCTGGTGGGCTGAAAGTTTTTGGAAACCACTTTTCTACGCTGAGTAATGATAGTAGTAGTAGTTGGAGCGCTGCTTCTTCGTTGAGGACTGGAGGAGGGGGAGGGGGGGATGTAGGTTATGGTGGAGACAACAGGGACTCTCTACTATCCACTAGGAGACCCGGGACTGCGTGCTCCTCCGCCATGGGTGCTAATTCTAGCACGGAGAACTTGAGGAAGTATCTTGAGTTGGTTGTTGGTTTTTCGGCCGGTATGGCGAATTGGATGGTGGATAGTCGGAGGTATGTTGTTTGATTGATTGATTGATTGATTGATGGGATTGCTTTTTGGTGGGGGGGAAGTTTTTTTATGTTTTGTTTTTGGTTATTTGGTTCCTCTCATGTCTTGGTTGGTTATTCTTTTCTTCTTTCTTTTCTTTCTTTGGCCGCTCTTTCTTCCTTTGGCCGACAAATACCAGTTCATAGCCTTTCATTTTCTTTGTACTCACTTTTTTTTCTCTTTCTTTTTTCCATCTCCACTTTCTTCTTCTTCTTCTTGCTTTCCTTTCGAGTATTTATTTATTTACTGTGCTTGAGGAGTGTTTATTTATTTATTTATATTTTTCTTTTCTTTGGAATAACTGTACTTTATGGTTTTGTTTTTTTTCCTTTTCCTTTTCCTTTTTGGTTATTATCGTCGGTGTTGGAATCGGTCAGGATGGAATGGATGGAATGGATGGATGGATGGGGTGGATGGATGAATGGATCGGGAATAGAAAGGAGGTTTTACGTTTTTTAGTTGGAATATGTGTCATTAGCAGTTTTTTTTGGTTTTTTAGCCCTTGCTTTGCTTTGCTTTTTTGTACTGTCCTTGTACAGTATTATAGAATTTCAACTTATATAACTTGACAAGAAAGAAAAAACACCCTTACTTTTCCTTTTTTTTGGTTTTTGGTTTTTGTGGCTTCCACGTTATAGAACGGTTTGTTTAACGGGCAAGGGAGGGAGGGAGGGAAGTGCAGGAATATCCTTGCGCTGCTCACGCCCTGGCTTATAACGTTAGAGGGGTACATAACAGAGGTAACAAGGTAAGAAGTACCGGACGGAACATTCGAGCGCCAATTCGGCGTGGGCGCTCGGATACAAGTTACGCACAGATTGTTAGTTAGCCATAGCTTTTGCTAATCCCTGTGTCCGAGTTACTTCTTACTTGTTACTTGTATCCGTCATCGTCACCCCCCATCTTCCTCACCACTTCCTCAACGGCACTTGTTTATCAGCGATAAGCTCACGTGCCGCTAAGGTGTCATGCCTCATCACACCAACACCAAACCATTCATCACAACCCCTCACTCGCGCAGTATTGCACTCACTTACCCCAGTGCATTCCAACAGTGCCCTAACTAACTTGTATAGATCCCGCATGACCACTTGTCGCTGCCCCTCCCCCGCCAAGGACCCCAAAGGCACACCAATACGGATACGGACCTCAAAAGTTGGTCCTAGGGCCGAAACGAGTTTTGGGGTGTTGGAATAGGGCTGCGAAGCGGTTAGTGCAATACACTTGCACCTGCGGTTGATTTCGGTGCTACTTTTTGCGGCAAGTTTTGATGGGGCGTGAGTCGAGCGCTTTTATGGAGATTGGGTACCCATGAGGTGTTGGCTCTGGGGAGATGCGTTGGATGGGGAAGGTCAGGTGGGAATAAACACTAAAATAGAACGATTGGTTGTTGCTACGCTATCCGTAAGGGGGCTACACACGCGGAATCAGAGTTCAGTGTTGGTTTAGTCATCAGGTGCGTGCGCGAACGCCTTCTGCCGGGATGGCGACTTCCAAGAACCTCTTAGGCGCCCTGGTGCCGTCACTGTACGGAGGACTCTACGATGGACGACTGTGGAGGTACTGGTGACTAAATCCTAGCCTACACACGTGTGATCAAATGTTATGCTCTCCGCATGGTACTTGTACTTGGCCATTTGAAAGGTATTTGGACACTTTGGAATTATTAGCACTTATCTTGGCGCCAAGCGTCCTCATCCTTTATAAAGGGTCGGGTACGACGAGCATATGCTGCTCTTTACCACAATATGAATATCGATTCTAGCCTTTGCCCTAAGATAACACGCAAGCAACTTGTGTAATGGGTTGCTAAAACCAATTGTAGCATATTTCCTTACAGCAGACTCAACACGAAATCCCAAAATGGTAAAAAGCGGCTATCTACCTGAGAACTATCCGAGTTCTCTTTAGATCTAGGAGAGCATTTAGATCAACTGAGTGAAAGCCCTATTGACAGGGCTTCTGATAGGCTTAACCTCCTTCCAGAAGTTAACCGTAGCGACGGCGCGCTTAGAGATTCCAGCGGGTGTGAACTCAAATTTCTCATAGACCTTTATTCTATGTCAGCTATTGTGTGCCCCCCCAAGCAGAGCTTAAATGCCTTCGGGCACATACCTGCTTATAAGGACCGGATGCGCCAAATCGATTTAGTCCGAATTGCTCATGCGAAAACTTCTCCCAACCCAATGTGGTCATAACCTCGACGGACAGAACTGGGATGCCATCGGGGATGACAGAAAGTCTGTATCCCTTGTCCTGAGCGTCGAAAACTTCCCAGCAAGGAAGCGAAACAACTCTTGCAACAAGGTTGTGGTTATCCTCAAGGTATTTGACAGCATCGACACAGATGCCCACTTCGCTACCGGTCGAGATAAGAGTAATGTCGGCATTCTGTGCCTCAACAGCAACATACCCACCCTTGGCCGCCCGCTCAATAGTGGAGTTCTCAAGTTGGGGAAGGTTTTGTCTGCTGAGAGCGATAATACTTGGGGTTTGTTTCGAGGTAAGGGCCACATAGTAAGCTGCGGAAACTTCATTACCATCTGCTGGACTTGGGGACCGTTAGCTCCTACTGCGGGAGAGAAATTGTGAATTGTGAAAACCTACCGCCAGACCATGCAGTTAGGTAGGGCACGGAAATGGGCCAATGTCTCAATAGGCTGATGGGTAGGTCCATCTTCACCAAGACCGATGCTGTATCCATTCAATTTACTGCGCATAGCTAAAAGTGGAGTACTCAGGGTTATACGTACGAATCGTGCGTTGCAACATGGATACATCGTATATGGCTCAAGGCACTTAGTCTTACAGAGCCGGCGGCATAGGATACAAAGTTTAAGAAGGTTCCGCCGAAAGGGATGATAGTGCCATATGCAGCAAGGCCGTTCATAATACCAGCCATGGCATGCTCACGCACACCGTATCTAATGTAACGGCCAGCATAGTCCCCAAGCTTAGTTGAGGGAGGCTGGAAGTCGATTGCTTCCTTTGCCCTGGTGAGGTTGGACCCAGTCAAATCGGCGGAGCCACCAACAAGCTCCGGAATAATGGGGTATAATTTAGAGAGAACAGTCTCGGAAAGTTTCCGAGAGGCAACGGCAGCGTCAGTAGATTTATATCTAATAAACCACTTGTTAGCACCGCCACATTGGGCTCGGAACAAAAGCGATGGGGCCCTACGTTGGCAAATGCTGCTCCCAGCCTTCGGGGAGTCTTCCATCAAGTCTTCTTGAAAGGTCCTCTGCTTCTTTAGGATATTCGCCTTTGTACTTGGCGAACAATTGCTTCCACTCTTCCTCAGCAGCTGCTCCCTTAGAGGCTGTTTCTCCATAAGCCTCATACACCTGGGAAGGAACGTCGAAGCTCTTCTCAGGGTTAAATCCGAACTTAGCCTTAACACCCTTGGCATCATCAGCCTTTAAAGGATTTCCGTGAACACCTCCGGTACCCGCGAGCTTAGAGCCGAAGCCAATGGTTGTAGTAAGCTTGATAACTGATGGCTTATCAGTGACAGCCTTGGCCTCGGCAATGGCCTTCTCAATTCCCTCAAGATCGTGGTCCCCGTCTTCGACATGGAGTGTGTGCCATCCATAAGCCTCGAATCTCTTTAGGACGTCCTCAGTGAAGGCACAATTGGTGTCACCATCCTATAAATAATTAGCGGGGCCATCCTACAACCGGCCACTAAAATTTCTTACAATCGAGATATGGTTGTCATCATAGATAGCAATAAGATTCCCCAATTGCAAATGACCAGCAGCCGAAGCCGCCTCGGAAGCGATACCCTCCATAGCACATCCATCGCCAAAGTACATATACGTGTAATTGTCAATAATGTTATATCCGGGCTTATTAAAGATGGCAGCGGTGTGGGCTTGAGCGATGGCAAGGCCGACGGCGTTAGAGAAACCCTGCCCGAGAGGACCAGTGGTAACCTCAACACCAGGGGTATCAGTTGCCTCGGGGTGACCAGGTGTCTTGGATCCGAGTTGCTATAGCACGGTTGTTATTATATGTTAGACGTCGTAGAAATAAGCAACAGTGCACTAAAATAGGCTGGGTGAGAAGATTCCCCCACATAGAGGGGTCTTTTCCTGTTCTTATATCTCGGTGCAAACTCAACCTAATAAGTAATGGAGCATTCACTTACACGGAAAGCCTTCAGGTCATCAAGGCTGAGATCGTAGCCAAAAAGATGCAACAAAGCATATTGTAACATGCAACCGTGACCATTACTACAAAGGTTAGTTCAGTGATTGTCCATGCCACCATTTCAAACTTGTGCCACACAGGCAAAAGGTTTATGCAGACTTACGACAGAACAAATCGATCCCTATTGGCCCATGAGGGGTTCTTAGGATTAAACTTCATAAACCTTAAGAAATTTGTAATATTAGTATTTTAGCTCTAGAGGAGCATTAGTAGCATGTTGAGAATTCTACTTATTAAAAAGAACATGGGAAACAGGTGCCATTCCCATTGGCGCACCGGGATGACCGGAGTTTGCTGCGGAAGTAGCATCGATCTAGAGGCAAAGGAGCTCAGCTTCTTTCGTCCAAGCATGGAGAGGAAGACAAGAGAGATGACTGCTAATCCAAAAAGGTTTTAACGCACCGCTAGAATACGGATGGTATTGATAGCCAATTGGTCGAGCTCGCCGTAAGTCATGATGAACGAATTGGTATGTGAAGTAAAACTGGTCTTCGTTTCGACTCTGTTCTCGCGAATGTGTCTGAGTGGGGGGGGGGGAGGGAGAGAGAGGGGGGTTAGACGTCGGATATGAGGGAAAAAGTAGAGACGAGATATGGAGGGGTAAAAAAGAAAGGAGGGGTGATAGTGGCTGGGAGGGAAGGGTTTTTCTCTCTTTTTCTTTTTTTTTTCTTTTTACCCTCCCTAGCTGTGGGGTCGCGGGTTTTACGTCAGTCTGGTCGCGGTCTGCCTAGTGGCTTTTATGATAAGCTTTGTAATCCTTTTTGCCCTCTTGATAAGATAGCCAAATCCGATTGCTTTTCCCCCATTGAATTTATTATGGGGGGAAAGAATACCCCAATTCTCGCAGATTAAAGGTGAAATGATAGGCGTGCCCGAAGACGAGCTGGGGATACCAGTAGTGAGGAAATCTGTTATCGTGATGCTGGGGGTATGTTTGATACTGTGCTTAAGGTTTACTCGAGCCCAGGATAGGTACTTCTGGAGCTTGGAAGCGAGATTCCAGTCTTGCCAGAGGGACGCCAAGCGTACGGCCGGGGTGGTGTGCGCATTATCTCCCGACATCTATGCCAAGAAGGGCATCGGTATTCTCCTTTCAGGTCCTGCTGAAGGATTTTACATAGCTAGAGAACTAGACAGAGTAAAGATACAAGCTATCCGTCGATATGAGATGCCAGATAGTCTAAGCCATATCTAGAACGGGTCGAGCATCGTGATTCGCTGAAGGTTTAAAGCCTCGAAGGTGCAGAGTTAGCTAGGCCCCGAAAGGGCAGATTCTTGATATCAGCAGTAGCTATTTGATAACTGCTTTCAATCCGGCTCGCCTAGCAACGAATTTTACTGTCTCCCACGGCCGAAGTGATCCCCTAGTATCAGTGCGGTAGCCCAACCCCATGTAGGTAATCGGGGTCACAAAGACCAAATAGTTGGCCTGACCTGGGAAAGTTTGATATTTGCTTTGGCAGGGCTAGCCGTTCTCTGTTGTTTATCATACCTTCCTGCCTGTGCGATAATGTTTCATTACCGTATCTCTGCACCGGGTTCTGGGCCTTTGGTTCGCGCGATAAAAAAATCTCTATCCCGAACCTAATGGAGCAGGATCTCGCGTTAGTATGTATCATCAATACGACTTAATCTACAATTAGAATCCCTCGCGGAGAGTAGGCACCGTTCCCCACCCCGGAGCTCCCCCAAAGCGCACCATAGTGTTGCACACATGCCTCCTTCCCCCTCTATACTGCAGAGGGGTTGAGCAGGGAGACCTAGGCCTGTTAACATAAGTTAATGGCAAAGCTTGGCGACCTGGTTCCTTGATTGGTCAGGGTTCGGGGGCTGTATAATCGGACCTAGAATTGGACGCCCTAAATACTAACTCCAATCATACCTTTTATGCCTTCATGAAGGTATTGAGGGTATCATTCTGCAGCCATGCTCCTTAAGCATACTTTAACTGGGGCGATTTCAAGACACTCGGGAATCGGGCACTGTATAACCTCTCGAAAGGACCGAGTTTAAGACGCTCGAAAAACGAACCGGGATTGCATGCGGCTAAAAACGGGCTGGAGCCCCCAAAATTTTGATTGCATGCAATAGTAGTTCGTTTAGCAAATGTCACGACATTGCCGGTACTACCTAATACCCATTACCCCTCCCCGACCTTGAGAATGGCGCAATACCAGTATCTACAGTATATGCGAGGCGACCGTGGTAGGCGTTGAAAAAGGTAACATATCCGCTCTTCAACCGCTCCCTTCCGCGAGCTTAAGTTGGAATTCCGAGCAGTTATTCTCCGGCTGGAAGCGGAACTCGGCGGTCAAGGATATCCATCAGGCGGCCCTATGGCACCCGTAATTGAGCGACCTTTGTGGCCATTACGGCTATTACATGACGCTAAGATCTAAGAAAAAGAGCTGGATTTTTCCCGGGTGCGCAAACATCGCTCAGTTGCGGGTGTTTACCTGTAGAGGCCATATTGCAGGCGCCCGTGGGGTTCCACAATGGAGAATGCATGTCCCTCATCTGTGTCCTATTCGCTCGAGTTTTGAAGATTCTCGGTTTTAGTGCCTCCGGGTAGTTTGAAACATGGAAAGCTATTATCTGGTGTGTTGCCAGTGTCCCTCGACGTCCGCGATGTTTGGCCATCGTGCATGTTCCCCTCACCCCATTCTCCATTTCAGGGCTTGACAAATTGGATCGACAGGGGTACGATAGGGTAGACACAATTCGCGAAAAAGCAAACATCCGCCTTAGGCATTTCCACGCTGTTCATAGTGCCCGTACGGCATCTTGTCACTAGTACATGGGTGCATCTACTCGGACTGCTTGAGGTCTGCATCCGCGGATGAGTTACCTGAGTGCACTCCGTTTGCTTTTCAACAAAATCCCCTCTCGATTCAGCACCGACAGCATATCCAGGCCCAGGTAGGAGAACCGTCATCCATTCCCGGGAATTTGTTGACTCTCAAGATCTCTATGGCGCCGTAAAAACTCTTAAAATCCGCCGTGAGATTATCGGCGGAAATCAGGCCGCAGCACGATAGGCCCAGTTTAACGGGTTAGTAGAATCGTGAAAATGAGCTACCGCGAGAACCTGAATGATCGGACCTTGTGCTGGGACGTTGGAGTTGCCTTTCTTAGTAAGGCACGATGGTTTTTTTCTTTTTTGCCCGGGAGAGCGGGTTTTTCTATATTTCTTGCCCCCTTTCTCGGAGGAGGACTACCTAGTACATGGTCAGTTTATTCGAGTTCCCACAGTAATGAGATCTGGCTCATCTGGTGGTTGATCTTATACAGTGCTAGGAAGATGCCAATCCCCCCTGTGAGCTTTTGTGTCTGGATCCGGAGATCATGATGCTGGGAAGATAATAGATTTCGAGCCTCTTTTTTATAGTATCATACACTCCCACCGGTGCCTCATGCCCCATGGGGTCTCTGCATTCTAGATATCACCTTATCTAGCCCCTTGCTTATACCAAAGCTCATGATGTTTTCACGGCATAATAGCCTCATTGGGTATCGGGTATTAAGACAAACGGTGTTGTGGGGGCTGCCCACCTGTTGATGATCTACTTGGAAAAGAAGCGGGGCGGGGTTTCCCTTCCTTCGCATCCTTATCCAGGAGTATGATTCTAACGATTGGGAATGAGACTATCTCGCGAGCATAACCGCTCTAGTCTAGGGCCTGACAGTTCATAAAACTTACCTATACTTTCCCTAGGGAACAATTCACAACATTCTATGGAACCTTATAAACATCGGGCGGGATCTAACCTGGGCGTTATTGCTACGAGAGTAGAGTTTGAAACAGAAATAAATAAGATAATCAATGTGGCAATGTGTTTACCTCTCTACTGGCCGTAAACCGAGAAGAACATGTTTGCGGTGTAATTTACAAATAGTCAAGATCTGGCAATATATCCCGGGGGAATTTAAGGATTTCCGGTAATAATCGACCTGTGGGTGTGCCCTAGGTGGAGTAAGACCTATTGCTTTTGAGAGAGTTTGTTTGAAATCCTTCAGGAACATCTCAATAAAGTTGCCGAGGAATAGAAAATAACACAGACATTAGAAACTGGCACTAGTTGCCTCGAAAATTCACCCATAGTATTGTTCCATGGGACCGAAAGGGTTGGAAGTATTTTTTATAAGAGCAGCAAACCCCTACCCGCATGACTGGCCTACCTGAGGCCCTTATTTTGGCTTCCCGCCCACTGTGCTCCTCCCAGACGAAAAGTGTTCGATAACAAGCATTCACGGATCATCTGGCGGAGGATCCGTGAGTATCTGAGCGCCCATACAAGTTCACGACCCCTGATATCAAATACTTCTTCTTGTTTGGGACGAGTATTATCATGTCATTGCCGTGGGACATGGTGGTTGAATAACCTCTTAGCTGTTCTTGTCTGCAGTCTCACAAGTTTCTAGTTCTGATGGCCACCTTCTTGTTGTAACAGATCTAGACCATCGGTTTTCCGGTTTTGTGAGAACATCTTGGAAGGGCTCTGATATGTTTAGTTGTCAAAGTTTCTGGGCAGACCTTGCCATCATAAATTAATGCTGTGTTTCTACCCCCTTATGAGGCACCTTGAAAGATTATCAGTAAACTTGAGACAGCCGTAAAACTTTCTCCCGGTACTACTCACAATCAACCACACCATGACCCAGGACACCGCCAGCCAAAAACGGGTTCTGGAATCCATTGGGGGCGTGCGAGTTCCATTCTTACAATGCATGGCCCAGAATAAGCCCCACTCAGCTTTACGCCTAATGTCAACGGCAAAATTGCAGGTTCTGTTTTACTAGTAATATAAAACCCTGTGGTTAGTCTACTGCTGAGTATTAATATGCGCTCGGTCCTGTTGCTCTGGCGAAAAGCTCTTGCGAGATGCTGTCAAGTGCTGTATGGCTGAGTCATTCCGAGGGTCAAAAAAAGAGATTAGGAAAAACCAATCATATGAGAGACATTCAGCCCTTGAATCGAAAAAAAAAACGTTGTTCGGATGCCAAGCTTCAAGGGATCTGCCACATTGCCATATGCAAAAAAGAAAAGGTGCATAAACGCTTTCCCACACCCGGGGCTGAGTGCCTCTAATCAGCTTGGACGCCTCTTCAGCCCTTAAAATATTCGCCGCACCACGCACCAAAGCAGCCACAATCTTCAAGCTCAAGATTGCCTCGTCGACATCCTCTCGCTTCCCCTATTGATCCTGCTTACAGCCTTTCTCCCACTACTATACATCGTGGCATTCCTCCATCGCCCCTGGGTACACAATTCTTTCCGCTGCACAGGACGGCCACACGTCCTCGGGGCTTCTCCCTATTTTGGGGTTTCTTTTAATAGAGGTACGATATGTGTTCTCTCAGGAATTTTCAGGCCACGCTGTACTCTCCAGGAACAACCCCCTCATTCTCGACCTTAACTAACCCATCCGCCGATCGCAGTACTTACACCCATACCGAACTAAACTATGGCTCGACCTCTCCGCCGCTCGAGTCCTATAAGCTTAATATTAGCCCTAGTACTTTCCCTCGGATTTATAATTTTTATCCTTTCACCATCGAATCCCGTGCCAGCAATCCCACAGAGCAAGATTGCTTCGTCATCATCCACACGAACGTCACCGAACTCACCACCCCCGGTTATCCACTACTACCTTAACAACCTTACAACTTCCTCTGATCCTATTGGTAACCGTGAAAAGGTTTTAGTTTTAACCCCCGTGGCTAGGTTTTATGATGAGTATTGGCAAAATCTCTTGAAGCTTAGCTATCCTCGCGAGTTGATCGAGCTCGGGTTTATCGTTCCCAAGAACCGCGAGGGCAACGCGGCATTGGCAAAATTGGATGACGCGGTTCGCCGTGTACAAACCGGTTCAAAGAAGAACAGATTTTCGGGGGTGACTATTGTTCGACAGGACTTTGACACCCCAGTGCCCCAGAATGAGAAGGAGCGACATGCGCGAGCTGCCCAAAAGGAGCGGAGAGGGGCCATGTCTCGTGCCAGGAATTCCTTGCTATATACCACTTTGGGAACGGAGACGGCCTGGGTCTTGTGGTTAGATGCGGATATTGTCGAAACCCCGCACACCTTGATCCAAGACCTTGCATCACATGATAAGGCCGTAATTGTTCCCAACTGCTATCAGAGGTACACTGAGGGGGGCAAAGAGAAGGTTCGTCCGTACGATTTCAACTCGTGGCACGATTCGGAGACCGCCCTTGCGTTGGCTGAGAAAATGGGTCCGGACGATATTCTTCTCGAAGGTTATAGTGATTTAGCAACTTACAGATCTTTGATGGCATACGAGAGGACAGAGGGGGGGGATCCGCACCAGGTGACTGCGCTCGATGGTGTTGGCGGAACAGCGTTGCTGGTTAAGGCGGAGGTGCACCGTGACGGCGCTATGTTCCCTTCATTCCCATTCTACAACCTTATTGAGACCGAAGGCTTTGCGAAGATGGCAAGAAGGCTCGGTCACCAGCCCTACGGATTGCCGAATTACTTGGTAAGTTCTGCGTATATCTACTGTATCCGCATGTTCGATTCTAATTGAATTAGGTTTATCATTATAATGAATAATTGGCGCAATTGACCGCATTTTCCCCCCTTCCGACGCATAGGCATTGATATGTTACTCGACTGGTTTTTGAGCGCATCCCCTTAGTTCGTTTTTTTTATTACGCTAGTCCCTTGTTCCCCCAAAATTCATCCCGCTGGCTCTCTGGCCAATGTTTTTCCTTGGGATCCCTTTTCCAGCCCCATTACGGTTTTTGTTTTGGGGCATATATGACGTCCTGTGTGAATAGAGGTTGGCATTTTTGTTTGTTTTTTTGACTTTTTTGCTTCAAAAAGGAGGGGTAGACGGGTTGTTCTTGGAAGAAAGTATGGAGTTACGTCTTTACCACACATTATTCAATTCTGTGCCTTAGCCTGTCGATTCTGCCTAGTGGTTCTATAATTGTGTATTTGATCACCATCTAATATCTTGAGGAGCTACCCTTTCAGGAGAAGCCCAAGCAGCGAATACCTGTACTCGAGTACCCGGAATGCTGGCCCTATCAATGAGGCACTTGAGTGTCTTCGCAACGGCAACCGTCCGTGTCCACAAGACCAGCGAGGCGATTTTGGATACCGGTGGTTGTGATGGCAGGGTCCAAATTTACAGAAAGTCTGCTACCCCGTCGCACCGTCAAACTATACCGCAATTGGCCAAGCCTCCACTAGCAGTTCAAAAGGGTCGGGTCGAGGGCCCTGGTGAGAGCTTTTAAAAAGGCTGTTCCGCAATGCAGTCCCAGTTGAGATTCGGCTCCTCCAAAGGGGGATTATGGAAATCCACCCGACACCCCCACCATATCCGCGAAGCAATCCATTCTAACCTTCACCTCCGGTTCTCTAGGGAGTCTTAAGCCGGCCTAGATATAGAGTCTGATAGGTCCTGCAAATTATTTACCCTACCGGTGCCCTACATTACAGCTTTATTATGATACACATGTTCCAAGGAGCCAGTCTAGATGGTCACAAGGGGGCGCGCTTATTCCATCATTGGGCTTGTGGTTGTTTGCACTGCGCTCCTGCCTTGGTGAGGGGATTGCGGTCATTATTTCGAGTCTGAATCACACTATGTGACCTCAGTATACAGTGACCATCTAATCCTTTTCTACAAATATTATCATACGCGCGCACGACAGCAAGTCCTGAGGGAGGAGCCCCGTGGTAGGGTGGAGGCCGAGAGATGAAGACATAACACGATGCCCTTATTTCTTTCTATTTTTCTTTCTTTAATCTATATGAGGAATAAGGCACTAGGCCCTATACCGCCCCATAAACGCTAACCTGGCCATGTACTATGAGGGTCAGATGATAGAATGCCTACTATCCTACTATCGGTCGTCCGTTAGTAGGCATGGATGCCGTCTACCTTATTAACGATCTCGAAAAAGTCGTCAGCTTGTCAGTTCAACCTTATTCTTTCCCCTCACGACGCCGCGGGGGGGTTGGGGATTGACCTCTGGCCGAAAGAGGTAAAGCTCATTGCTACAAGTAGCGAAGTGGGTTGTGGGAAATTGCGTTCGGGGTATATATATATATATATAAAGTGAACCTTTGAGAAATTCCGGCACTAGCGAGGGACCTTTTCGAAATCCATAACATTCATCCCCCTTCCCTTAGCGCCTCGGGCCAGCTCTCGTGAAGAAACTTCAACTCTAGATTCCTAGAGGAGAAAGAGAAGGCATTTGGGTTCTGCTTTCCCAATATATGACAGGCCCAACACTAAAGAAGGGGAAAGACTTCCTTTCCGTTATTTTAATTTTTAATTTTTGGCAAGCCGTGCCTCGGCCGGAGTCTCCGCAAAATTCCCGTCTATTTTTTCGCCCTTCAAGCGCGCAAAGGAGCCTACGCGAAAAAGTGTCATGCCGAAACCAGGTGAAGTAGCACGTCCAAGTGCGAATTGACGATCCTGAGACGTACATAAAGCTGGTCAGTTCCAGTGGCGAGAGACTTATCACTCCAGCGCATCCCGATCTACTCTTTCAAGATTGTGGGACAAGAGGAGGAAGAGAGAAGGGAAGAAAGAAAGGCTCACCAACCCTGCATTTTCACATCTTTACTTGCTGAGAACTTTTTTTCTAGAAAAAAAAAGTTCAGCAAATGAAGCCAGCTCAGCATGCCCTTGCTCTGAGCGTTGTCGGTCTTTGCGGTACCGGTGGGATACCTTGATAACTCTATCTGTCTGCTAGAAACAAACTGATGCCGATACGTCATTCTTTTTTATTAGCGTACGCTCTACCACAGGTCCCGTACTACGCTTCCAAGTTTCCGCAACACCCCCAGAACTTGGGTTATGCAGGTGACTATCCAAAGTACTGGCAAGGGGAAGCCTACATTCCCGAAGCCAGGCATGACGCTACGCACTACGAGCCAGCGTCAGGATCAGTGTCAGGACACCCGGACTTTACAAAGACAAAGCACCCGGCGAAGGAGGCCATCAAGTACTACAGCAGTGAGAACTTCCCCACTAAGTCGGTTGCGAAGGCCGCCGGCGATGCTATGCCTCAGCCTAGGCCAGAGAACACTTCTTCGAACAATATCAAGATCACCAACGATACGCCAAAAGGTGCAGTCAATAACAAGAGTTACACACGCATTACAAAATCTCCGTCTCTCGGCGGCCCTAAGCCCGCTCCTTCTATCACTGGAAAGGGAGTGGTGGAAGCCGAAGATGCCGCGGGACCCACCACCTCGAAAGAGGATGTCTCTGATGACCTCTGGAATTCTTTCTCCTTTGGCGTTGTCAGCGACACCTTGAATTACCATGATCCCTACGAGGGGCGTAAGGGCGATTATAAGCGCAAAACCAACGCAATATCCAAAATAGAAAAGATGATGGGAAAGGAGTACTCACCAAAAGAGATCGCCGAAGCTTCCGGTACGTCTAAGCCCTCTAACTCCCGAGTCCGCCGCAGCGAGCTCCCACGCAAGCGGCCAATCGTGCACCACAAGCCCATGACCCACCAACAATTCACCTCCGTCAAGGAAGAGGTGGAGGAGAAGGAGAAGAAGGAGAGGGAGGAGAGGGAGGAGAGGGAGGAGAAGAAGGAGAGGGAGGGGAGGGAGGAGAGGGAGGAGAAGGAGAGGGAGGAGAAGGAGAGGGAGGAGAAGGAGAGGGAGGAGAAGGAGAGGGAGGAGAAGGAGAAGGAGAAGGAGAAGGAGAAGGAGAAGGAGAAGGAAGGGGAGAAGGAGAAGCAGGAGGACAAGAAGCTAGAGAAAGTCATCAAAGTGGACGGTGAGGCCCCAGCCGATTACGAGTACCCGAAATACTACGAACCCGAATACGACGAGGACCATATCCGTATCTTCGGCTATGACATCCGCGGCTACGACCTATCCACGCTTAAGCTCATAGACGCCTACGAACGGGAAGCCCGAGACGCGGGCAAATTCCACCCCCTAATGTTCAACCCGCATATACCAGACCTGACCATGGACACTGACGGCAGCTGGAAAACCCCGGTCGCCCGCCAGTCACGGCTCACGAAGCGGGACTGGCCAGAGCACATCAGGGCAAAGGCGGAGAAGATGATGCACAACGCAAAGGAAATGCAGGCGAAAGGTCAGCTCGTAATTGACAATGATCCCGCTTACCAGAACTCCCTCCGACAGAAGGGGAAGGCACGGGTGAAGAAGCCGTATGCTGCTCAGGCCGCGGCCGAGGCTAAAGCTACGGAGGAGGAGGAGGAGGAAGAGGAAGAGGAGGAAGAGGAAGAGGAAGAGAATCCCTTCAACCCACTCCCACCAACCGGGAAGAACAAGGGTTCTACCAGACCCAATCGCAAGGCTTACCCGGTCGATGTGACCGATGATGTGGCGAGCCCTCCGCCGCAGAATACCCAACCAGGTTCCAAGAAAGTTCCCAAGCAGCCGGCTAATCGGGGACAGTCGAGACAGCTAGTGCAGCCGGTGCACAAGCAGCCGAATCAGTCCAATGGTAATGGTACCGCACCTTGTAAGAATACTAATAGTGCTCCACAGAAACAGCAACACCCGCAGAGAAAGAAGCGCCCGATAGGCAACTTCCTGAAGCGGGGTGGGGCCATGTCCAGGTTTAAGAAGAATCCTCTGGGGAAGCGTGATCTTACATATCCTGCTGGGCACGTATTCACCCGCTTGCTCTCCAGCCCCCAATTCACAATATATCACTCGTTGTACACATGCTAACAGAAGTTTCCAATTAACATGACGGTACAGCCCAGAGTACCCCCCAGGAACCATGATCATCCGCAAGAAGAAGTGCGACAGTGCGGGTAAGTGTGTGACAGTAGCCCAGCCTGTGGCCAACGCCTTCGAGACGAAGGGGTTCATCACGCAGCTGGACGACGGACAGCCCCAAATCCGGCACGGTGTGGCGCCTAGACCCATCGCACCAGCCCCCGTTCCCGCCCCCGCCCCATCCCCTGTAGTCCGAATCCTCAGGCAAGCTCCTGCACCCTCTCCCGTTCCGGAAGTCATCATACAACAGGCACCTGCTCCGGAGGCTCACCCAGTGACTGTCGTCAAAGCGCCAGTACAACCGCGCATCACGGTCTCTTACGTCCCTGTGGTTAAGCCAGGGCAGGTCGAGAAACAGGTTCCCGCCGTCAAGGAGGTTGCTGAGAAGCCTTGTGGGTGTAAGTCTTCCTCGTGCCCTTGTGAATACGCGACTGCTCCTGCTGCTACGTGTCCTTGCGGAGATCCCAACTGTGGGAAAGGGGATATGGGGCCTGGGGGGTGTACTTGTGGCGCCCCAGGGTGTAACTGCAATAAAGGCACGGGGGAGTTTCCCATCCTGCACCCGAACGGGGCTAAGGATATCTCATGTAATAAGGGTGCTGCCCATAATACTCCTGGGACCGGTAATGGAGGCCACCCGCACGTGCGCAAGGTCCCATCAACGCCTGCAGAGTTGGAGGTGTTCTGGAGGGAACAGGTTCCTGAAGCGTTTAGGCATGATTGAGCGACTCTTGGGCGGTGGGGTGGGCAGTGGTGGTGGTCCGGGGAGGGGGAGGTTGGTTGTATAGAGTCTTAGGGAAATCACGCTCCATACGAGCATTACACTCCTTCATATTTCCTATTCCTATTTTCTTACCCCCCTTACATTCTTTGCTTTCCTTAAATCATAAATCGGGTACCGCGTTTCCATAGACCTACTCTTTTCCCCTTTGCTTCCCCCCCCTTTCCCCCTCCTCTTCTCCCCCTCCTCTTCTCCCCCTCCTCTTCTCCCCCGCCTCCTTATTCACTCGACCTCTCGCCGACCCTCACTTTTCCCACCCTTTCCCACCCTTTCCTGCACCCCTCCTTCCTCCTCCTCCTCTCTCCTCACTCCTCACTCCTCACTATCCCCCCTATCTACATCTTTCTTCTCTTCTCTTCTCTTCTTCTCTTTCCTTCTTTCCATCACAAAAAGCGGCGACTTCTCAAAAATTTATTCCTTTTTTTGCCGCAAACTACTGATGAGACTCGGCCTACGAGCCAGTCTTTGCTCCATTCTTTACACACCCCGAGAAACAAAAGTAAACATGAATAAAAGACCAAAAAAAAGTTTTTTTTTTGATTTTTTTTCCCATTCATTTCATACATCCTTCCAATTCGTGCTTCTACCTTGTTCTTACGATAGTGCTGAATGAAGTATTTTCTGAAAAACAAGGTTCATGAAGTTAACCAGAACGGGTGTGATCTACTACAACTACGAATACCGTTGCTGCGACTATATATGAAACTAGAGCTACGGTAACAAAAGCTACCACCCGTCATCAATCCCCTCCCCCCTCTCTTTCGCAACTCTTGCATCATTGCACTCCCACCACCACTTGTGCGTGAAGTCCTCACTCTCGCGATCCTCCCATGGCTTAGGACTGAGTGCGTAATGCATATTCTTGACCTCATCGCCGTTCCAAATCTCCTTGTGACACCAGCGTATGGTCTTGAGCGCATTGTAGATGTAGCTGAGCGGGACCCAGCGGCCACGGAAGGTGTCGGAGAGGAGGCTCTGGTCAGCAAAGTCGTAGTTCTCGGTGGCATCGGGGGAGTTGAGGGCCTTGACGATCTGGTCGAAGAGCTTTTGCGAGGGCTGGACTACCTGGAGACCGCCGTTGCAGATGCCCAGGCCGCAGGTGCTGGGTGCACCGGTCTCGAGGGCTTTTTCAGGAGTAGAGTGTTGGGAGGTGTAGGCACAGTTTGAGGGGATCCTGTTTAACTGGTTAGTTTGTGGGTGGTTATAGGAGGGGTATCTTTCCAAGCGTGGGGGAGGAGGTGGGTGCAGTACCAATCCTTGGGATAGTGAGCCTTTTTCAAAGGATTGCACACGCACGCGTGAGACGCTGCAAACACCCTATCTCCCTCAACATCCAACGCTAAGTCCATCAACTCGTCCATATTCCTGCGGAGCATCATGTCGCTATCCAATTGAACCACACGCTCGTACTCCACCAACGAGAATGGCTGCAGCTTGCCTACATTCCCGCCCGCCCCACTCCTTTATTAACTTCTCTCCCATTCTTCATCTCTCTCTCTCCCCCTCTCTCCCTCTCTTCCGCAAGGAACTTGGAAGGGACTTACTCCAGCAGTCATAAAACCTAATATCATTCTTATAGTCCTTGTGGATACTGGGCAGTAAATACTCTATCCGCTTGCTGGGAATATTCCGCAATTTGAGCGCTTCATGGCCCTCTGGCTCAAGCGTGTCCGTGTACAGGACAACCAGGGGGTACTTTGACCCGACGGATTTCAAGGAGAAGTCAAGCGCTAGCAGGCCCGGAAGGTACTTAGTGTTGGTGAGGAGGGTTGTCCAGACTTATAATCGTCAGCCTTGTACTCTCCATCGCCTCATTCGAATTATTCCCGGGAGGGAGGGCCGAAGATGTATATACCCTTAGGAGTATCAACGGTAGCCATTCTTGCTATGATAAGATTGTATGATAGCAGGATAGAGTCTTGTGGGATGGAATAAGAATTGGGATGAGGGGGTTACTAGAGACGGAGTAAAGGGCAGCGAGCTGAAAGGAGGAACTTTCTGTGCTCGGGTTGTGCACGCAAAATGTTAGGGGCGCGGGGTTCTCATAGCGGGGCAGATAAAACCTTGTCTGACAGACCCTGAGATCCCGTGCGGTATGAACTATACTGCCGGTATCATATGATATATGATACTGTGTTCCATGATACAAGTTAGACTGAGCCCCTACGGAGGGAGTGCGGTGATTTAAGGTCATAAATTGTTTGTACCCTTTATGGGGAATGATGGATGAAGGTGATAAGTTTATTATCGTTTATTTGTTTTATGTAGGCGGTGATGGAGTTTTTTATGTTTTTAGGGTTTTCTAGGCCATACTTTAGGGTGCTTGCCGGGATTTTCCCATAATAAATCCAGGGATTTAACAAAAAAAAAAACCTACGGAGGGAGTGCGTCTTCATCCTTCCTCTCTTCTTGGATTAGCACATTGCTATGATAACATCCACCCACCGATCCACTGCCGGAACCGGTTCTTAACCACCAATGCCTTAGACGGCCGGCGGAGGCCCAGCCTTGGTAAGGAAGAAGCGGAAATTTTTCATCGGGTTATCGCACCCATAGAGTAGGAGTTACTTAGTTGTGAGGGAATCGAGGGAGGGTGTCTAGATAGGAGAAATGCACGTGAGAACAGATGTCAGAGTGTGGGAAAGGTGTGGGCTTAAGTGTTTGGTAATGCGGCTATACCATTAGAAACCCTCGAACGGACAGACACCCAACACGATAGCTTTATCATACCAGATCTCAAAAGGCGCTACAGTTCTAGAGGGACATTGCCGACGTGAACCAAATTACTCCCCCCCCCCCTTCCTCCCCCACATTCTCCTAAACTATCATACCATAAGCACACCCAACCCAACCCCCAACCCGCAAAACAAGGTATCGTATCATATATTCATATTTAGTAAACAAACGCCACCACAATACATCCCTCCGCCACTCGCTCTCCGGGGGGCGCCCCCCCGCCCCCCCCCCCCCCACCCACCCCCCCCACCCCCGCCCCCCCCCCGAAGCCGACGCCCCACACCCAACACAACCCACCACA
>Ga0307513_10004079_pt1 | contig 19565 bp, 15 predicted proteins | sample 15_EM_MG_FD_202174 | JGI IMG/M metagenome (GOLD analysis project Ga0307513, IMG submission 202174) | Populus trichocarpa ectomycorrhiza microbial communities from riparian zone in the Pacific Northwest, United States - 15_EM | ecosystem: Host-associated > Plants > Roots > Unclassified | place...
TCAATCCCATTCCCCCCTGGTGTCAAGTGGGCTACTTGGATAATCTATTCCATTTCGTTGCTTGTTATTGCAATCTGCAATTTCTGCTACTAGACTACATATGTTCTTCTTCATAAATATAAAAGGAAGATATGTTTTGAATTTTTAGATATAAAATGTTAAATTAAATTTTTGTGATGGGTTGTTGTTTATAAATTATTTATACTTTGTTTATAAATAATTTTTTGATCCACGTTACTTAGATTTGACAAACATGTCTAACCTAAGTTTACTTGAATAATCACAATAATGATAGCAGCAGCAACAACAATAATAATAACAATAATAATAATCATATTAATAATAGAAGATAGAATTTCTATTGAATGAATAACAAATTCATAAACATAAAATATGAACTATTTTAATAGGAAGATATGATTTGAATTTTTAGATCTAAAATGGTAAATTATAATTTTGTTATAATTTATTTATAATAATGAAGATATGTTTGTTTGGGTCTGACAACCATGTGTGATGCCAGACCTAGGCCTGGTCTGGCAGACATGCCTGATCCTAGTGCCAGATGTTTGGCAATCATTAGAAAGTGCTAGTGTATTGGCCCACGCTCCACAACGGGCAATAATAATAATTTTTTAAATGTAAAAAAAATATTTTTAAAAGAAACTTGGGTATGGTGGTAATGTTAATCCCTTCCTTGCTCCTGCAAATATGGACGACAAGAACAAATTGAGAAAAATGATCATCCCATAAAATGTCAACATTTTATCGAAATTGGTTACATGTTCAGTGCCCTCCATTCAATTTCGGGTGACGAAAACTATAGTTACAACAGAACAATCACGTTCACATGTTGTCAACGCGTAAGACATATGCTAATACCTTAAAAAAAACAATCTGGTTAAACAAATTGATACTATAATTTATCAACGTTGCACCATCAAGCTTAGGAAATGCATATCAAATTTAGCTTATGCTATTGTTTTAGCGTCATGACCCTGTTAATAATCATTACAAGGGAAGTGTGTGACTTTGCAGCCAAATTTCATTAACAAATAATGGCAGGGAAAAAAAAAACAGGAAAACAATGTTTAGAAATTTAGGGGGAAGAATCATTTTGGATTCACCTGTCTCTAGAAAGTGAAGAACTCAATTGTTTTCAGGGCTTTCCAACCAGTCCTGTCCACATATTAAAGCCTGAAACCATTGATAGTAGACTTTGATAGAATAGCTGATATTGGAATTGCTAAGAAATCACGAGCCATTTTACCAAGTGCTGGAAATCTTGGAGTATTGACTCGCCACCAAGCTAATACATCTGAAACCTTATCCCGGTTTTCCAAATGCTCTCCTAAATACCGATTAAGATCAAGTTTTTGTGAATCAACCACATCGCCATCATCTTTCTGCTTATGCCACTCACAGAATCCCCGGAACTTATCATCAGAATCTGGATCATGTGATGTCAGACAAGTGGTGTCCTTAGAAGGTGATGCTAGATAACTTCATTCTCTTCGCCATTGAACAAGCATATTTGTTTTTGCATCTCTTCGTCCATTTTTTGAATAACTTTTTAAATGTTTGTGTAGATTTGAGGTTCCCTTCTTGCTATCCCCTGTATACTTGTTCTTGCATCCTTTACCTGCAACATTTTCTTCTATAACCTCATCGAACCATTTCCACACTTCAGATACCTTTCGTCTTTATTATTAGCACATACGGTGAACATATTACCATCAGCATTTGGAGCAGGTTCAATTTTAGCATTGTTTTTACTAACTTTAGAACCTCGTTCCCAGAGTAATTCTTCTTTTGAAAACATTCTCAAGCTCTTACAAGTTTTCCGTAGTGTAAGCTTCAGGTTCCTAACCAAGCCTTGCTGCTCTGAACTCTCTTTCATGAGGATAGGGAGAAAGAACTCTAATATATAGTTATAATCAGCATCACTGCCCCTTAGCCAGATTGCAACTGCAGCATTCCAATTATACTTTCGTGCGTGATGAGCAAGAGGATACTCGCTTACATGATTTTCCTTCACATCAGGCTCAAAGGAAGGAAGATATTTTATAAAGGCTCGTCCAGCAGCACCTTGCCAACTGTGCATAAATAGTTCTCACAATCATGCACAAAGTCTTGCATCTCCTCATCGGCATAACAAGATGTACGCTCTATGAAAAATACACATTTCCGGATCATCCTTGAATCACGTAATCTGACACGCAATTTTGAAATATCATCAACAGCTCCCCAGGTATAATCACAAGGAATCCATGTCAGAGCAAGTGGCAATCTGTGTGTTTGGCATACAGCTCTGGTAACATTAGCGATTTCAGTTAACTCAGCTCTTTGATCCCTTGAAAAACACTGGGAAAAAAAATTCTATTAGACAAAGCAGAAGACAACCTAATTTAGCATAGAAAAATCTGTAAGGTACTACTGATAAATACCTCAGGACGAAGTCGAGGTTGTAAATTGATCCGTAAATCCGCAGCCTGCAAACAGTTGGGCTTATACAGAGTTTATAACACCATCAAACAAGACCAATGTCTCTTTGCACATATAATTTAAAGGCACAAATATTTTGGACTCAAGCTAATGCGGTTGTAATAAGGAATGCCTCATGAGCTCTAATTTAAAGCTTAAAGATTGTTTCACCTCAGAAACACTAGCAAATGCAAACACAGAGATCACAGAAAATGAAGCTAATGGGGGAAAATTCACATTTTATGAGATTTCGAAAGTAGAAAAAACAATTACTTTGACTTCAAACTCGATATGCTAAGAAAATCTACTTTCTTTCATCTCTTTCTTATTCTCCTAAATCCTGATATGAAAACAAACCTGGAAACCTTTTTCCGTCTCTAAATCAAAATCCCGTTTCTCCTCCATGGTCACAAGCTCTAGCACAGCACGGCAATGCATGGGTTGATCAGAATCAAAGACCGGAAAGGCAATAATACCCTTCAGTTGACGATATTCAAGAAGCGTAGAATTTGGGACGCACAAGTGAGGGTAAGGGAGATTTTGCAGGCCGATTCCTAAATAATTTTTAAGCAACGATAACGCTTTTTCCATCTTTTCCCATGGACTCGACGTTGCAGGAGGCAAATCATCATCGACGCAAGACAAATGTTCCAAATCCATTTGTATTTCGACAATTTTGTCCGCGACAATTCTTCTCCCTCCTCAGATCATCTTATCCATGGCTGGAAAGTGGAACGATGAGGAGTGGTTAAAGACTCGAAGGAGGTTGACTTGTTGATTTTTGGCTTTGGGTTTTAAAACTAACTTATTTTCTGCCCCTTTAAATTTACTGATATTTTTCCCTCTATTCTCATAGTTTAATTGTTTTCAATTTCATCCTTGTGCTTTTCTAGACTAAAAAACGCTAACAAGGTTTTCTTAATTGAGTAATGATCCATACGAGACAGAAGTGGCTGAGAATTTCAAGTGCATTTGGATTGTGCTGCCTAAATTTATAAGCTCAATCTTGTTATGTAATCCTTGAAAAGAGGATAAATTTGAGAGAAGTTCAATCTTGACTTGACTTCTAATTTTGATAATAATTAACGAGGAAGCTTCCTCAGGCACACTTTGCTCCATCAGTTACATTTACAGGCTACAAGAACAAGAAGTTTCATCAGGGTATATAAAAAAACATAATATCCTAATTGAAAAAAGCCAATATATTTAAAACTGTTAGTTGCAACAAAAGGGTTTTCTGCAGATCCATACTATTTCCACAGTTTTTCGCGTTTGTTATAAATTTTCTTTTTCGCGAAAGAAATACACTTAGATGGATCATCTGAATTCTCCTGTACAACACGAGTTTAAGGAAATTCTGTCTTTTCATGTAGTGGACTTGTAAAATTGAACAGAATAAGATGTCAGAATATGATCTTGGAACCTACCTGGCAGATACCAATTTACAGAATCTTCCATCTTCCTCTTAACTAAAGTCATGGCATCGGATATCGTAAAAAGGACGTTATCATCAAGCCAGGTCTTTAGTCTCAGTGAGTATAGTTCCCTTGTATGGCTGTAAATTCTATAGCTTTGTATGATCTAGAATGGCTCTGGCGTCTATTGCCTTTTTTTTACACGCAAGTGCTCCTACCGGCCGGCACCTGAATTTATAGAGCGGAGCGGAAATAACAGGGGAGAGTGAACGGAAATTCATTTTCTAAATTTTTTTATGTTTATTTATTATTAAAAAAATTAATTAATAAAAAATACTTTTTAGTCAAAATAAAATTTAGCTTGGTTTTCAAAAAAGTATTTCCCTTTTATTTTGGATGGAAAATATTTTTTGAAAGTTGTGAAAAATTTAGAAATGTCATGTTATTTACTTATTATATCAAATTTGATCATCAAACTTTTGATTGCTATATATATTTTGTTTTGAATATTTGTTTTTCAATTTCATCCCTTAAAATTTAATTTTTATATTAATTTTGATCCTCATTTTTATAATTGTTATTTTATTTTCCCTTATTATTTTTTAATTGAAATTTTTTATCTATCAAATATGGTCCCCATTCTTTTGATTGTTATTTATTTTATTTAAAATAATTTATGAAATGGTAATTATTATTATTTTAATTTCTTCATCTTTAAGTATTTTTCTTTGTTAGACTTGATCTCTATTATTTTGATTATTATTTATTTTATTTGAGATAATTTATCAAATTATATTTTTTTTAATTTCATTCTTATTCAACTTTTTAATTTATCAGATTTTTTTCTTATTATTTTAATAAACTTGAAAAAAATAAAATATTAATAAGTTATTTTCCAGCTTATTTTTCATGACATAACCAAACACTGGAAAATATTTTTCAACTTATTTTTTATTATACTACCAAATATCAAAAAAATTATTCACTTTTTTAGAATTTATTTAAAAAAAAAAAATTATTTTCAAACAAATAAACAGAATCGAAGTTGAAGTTTAAGGAGAAGAATAGTAAGGGGAGGAGTTATTGTATAAAAGCTCACAAGCAAGACGACGACAGAAAATACTCAGGTGGGGCAGTTAATGCTTTCAGTGCCACAAATGAGGTGATTGCTCAAGGAGTTTTCAGAAAACACCATTTTCAATATTCTGCTAACTTATGGTATCTTTCAAGCTCGTAAGCATGCCATCAGTTGTATTAAGTATTAGATACTAAATGAGTTACCAATCTATCCACCATCTCTCAATTTGATCCCTAAACTAAAATGTTTCTCAATTAGGTCCTTATAAAGTTTGGACATTTCTCAACTGAATCCTTCTATCCATATCTAATGGCATGGGATGAAATCGTAAATCAAGAAATAAACACATGATATATATTTTTAAAGAGAACTTGACACTTTTCGTCGAAACAATTGTGATAATTTTAGATGAAAGGACTTGATTAAAAAAATTCTATTTATTAAAGATGAAATTCTAAATTAACAATAATTAATTTCCATGGGATGAAATTGTAAATCAGGTAATATCCGAGAGAGTAATCAAAAACATTAGCGGCTTGATTATTAAGGTTTCTTTATCAACTTCTACTCTAATATCACTTTCAGATTAAAAATACTTACGAGTCTGGTTGACTTTTCTCATCTTGAGGTCCGAATATGATTATCAGTAAACTCCATCTCTTTCTGTTGATATCATGTGCTGTGCCTTTTCCACCTGCCATATTTTCCATTCTTGTATTTTAATCAAATTTGTCTTGAATCACTTTTTTCTTTTCAATTATATCCCTAATTGAATCAATTCAGACCTTAAGATTTAACTACCAGTTGCAAAATCATTCTTAATTCCCAAAATTATGCAATTTTGATTTTCCTCTTTAAATAAGTCCTTTATTAATTTTTTTAATTTGGCCAAGTGTTTGAAATTCATTATTGGCTCTTTAATTTTTCTAGTCTTGGCTATGGTCAAATTAAATCTTTTTTTTTTCAATTTCTCTTCAGTTGAATCCTCATTTATGACCTAAATCATCCAAACATTTTTTTTTTAACTTGTGATACTCCATTATTGGTTCAATTTCAGACCCAAATATATTTTTATTTTTGTATGATATTTATTTATTTATTTTTAACACACAAAAATAAAAAAATAATAATGAAATGATTAAAATTGAGGTACATATGAAAGTAACAAAATAACCGAATGTTAAAATTATGAGATGAACTCATAAGCATGCCTTCAGTTGTATTAATCTATCCACCATCTCTCTCAATTTGATCCCTAAACTAAAATGTTTCTCAATTAGGTCCTTATAAAGTTTGGCCATTTCTCAATTGAATCCTTCTATCCATATCTAATGCCACGGGATGAAGTCGTAAATCAAGAAATAAACACATGCTCTACATTTTTAAAAAGAACTTGAAATTTTTCGTTGAAACAATTGTGATAATTTTAGAGGAAAGGACTTGATTAAGAAAAATCTGTTTGTTAAAGATGAAATTGTAAATCAAGTAGTATCCAAGAGCGCAATCAATAACATTAGTTGCTTGATTATTAAGGTTTATTCGTCAGCTTTCTACTCTAATATAAAATAGCTAGCTAATCACTTTTATTAGTTTAAAAAAATTACAAGTCCGATTGACTTTTCAGGTCCGAATCCGATTATCAACAAACTCCGTCTCTTTCTTTTCTGCTGGTATAAATAAGCTGGCAATATCAAAAAGGTATCACAAGCATACTACTTCTACAGTTTTTTGTGTTTGGAAATTTTTTTTTATTATTCAATTTAAATTAATATATTTTTAATGTTTTTGAATTATTTTGATGCACTGATGTTAAAAATAATTTTTTAAAAATAAAAAATATTATTTTAATATATTTCAAAACAATTTTTTTAAAAAAAACACTTCAACAACATTCTCAAAACTGCATAGCAAAACCGTGGAGAATGGTGATCGAGTTATCAAGGGTTTTATTCTTTCAATTCTAGAATCTGTATCCCGACTCTGGCATGGAGCTGGACAGCTAGAATCACTTTCACATGTTGTAATCTCATAGGACGTGCGAATACCTTAAAAGACAATCGGACTTAAACAAATTGATACTGTAATTGAGCTTAGGAAATGCAACTCAAACCTTAGCATAGTTGATACCAAAAACCGCACAGAAAGACTAAAAGAGGATTTTAGATTTTGCTATTGTTGTAGTATCATGATCCTGTTAATAATTATCATAAAGGAAGTGCATAGTTTTTTTGTCGATCTATCACGGGATTTTAAATTTTATAGATTTTATTTTTTTAATATTGAGCTGATTAAAAATTTAGTTTTCTAATTTATTTTTTTGAAACACTATACATTGCTACATTATTTCCATACATAGTTTTTTTTTATTTATCAAGAGATTTTAGATTTCATCGATTTTATTTTTTTAATATTGAACTGGTTAAAAATTTAGTTTTGTAATTCTTTTTTTAAAACACTATACATTGTTACAGTATTTCTCCACGTAGTTTTTTTGTCAATTTATGAAGGGATTTTAGATTTTGTTGATTTTTTTTTAAATATTGAGCTGGTTAAAAATTTAGCTTTGTAATTCTTTTTCTTTAAAACACTATACATTGCTACAGTATTTTCCCACATAGATTTTTTTTATTATAATATTTTTCAAAATTATTTTTCAATTTTATTTTTTTAATATTGAGGTGGTTGAGAATTACAGTTGTGGCTTTTTTCACAAAACACTGGTGATTGCTACAGTGTTTCCCCACATAGTTTTTTTTGTTTTTAATTATTTTTTTCAAAATTATATTTGTCTATATTATTCTTTTAATATTGAGCTGGTTAATAATTTAGCTTTGTAATGTTTTTTAAAACATTCTGGATTGCTATAGTGTTTCCCCATATGATTTTTTTTATGTTTTCTTTTTTGTATAATTTATTTTAAAATTATCTTTGTTGATTTTATTTTTTTAATATTGAGCTAGTTGGAATTTAGTTTTGTAATTTTTTTTCTTTAAAACAATATGGATTGCTATAATGTTTCCCCACATAGTTTTTTTTTGTTATGATTTTTTTCCAAAATTACCTTTGTCAATTTTATTTTTTAATATTGAATTGGTTGAAAATTACAATTACAATAAAACTAAATCATGTGAAGAAAACACTGCAGCTTTCCTCACAAAACACCATGGATTGCTACAGTGTCTTCCCACATGATTTTTTTTTCTCTTATGATTTTTTTAAATTGTTTTTATCGATTTTATTTTTTTAATATTAATATGGTTGAGAGTTACAATTACAAGTAAGGCTAAATCATGTGGGGAAGTATTATAACTTTCCTTACAAAACACTGTGGATTGCTACAATGTTTCCAACATGGTTTTTTTTTCATTTTTTTATGTTTTTTTTTGTTATGATTTTTTTCAAAATTATCTTTGTTGATTTTTATTTTATTAATATTGAGATGGTTGAAAATTTAACTTTGTAATTGTTTTCTTTAAAACACTGTAGATTGCTGCAGTATTTCCCCACTTGGTTTTTTTTTTGTTTTTTTATTATGATTTTTTCCAAAATTATCTTTGTACAATAAAGCTAAATCATACGTGGAAAGCACTATAGCTTTCCTCACAAAACACTGTTAATTGCTATAGTGTTTTTCTACATGGTTTTTTTTTGTTATGATTTTTTCTAAAATTATCTTTGTTGATTTTACTGGAGAAAACATTATAGCTTCCATCACAAAACATTATAAATTGCTATAGTATTTTTCCTTATGGTTTTTTTCTTTCAAAATTATCTGTCAATTTTTTTTTAATATTAAGCTGATAAAAAATTTAACTTTATAATTTTTGTGTTTTTTATTAATATAAAAAGCTAAATTTTGAAATCATATTATGTTTCCTCTGTGAAGTCTACTGCCAAAATTTGGAAAAAAATATCTCATCAACAAAAGTGTTTTATATGCTCACTGAAATTATCATATCATCTGGAGAGTCAACAACTTTTGATGTTGAGTGGCGGGCCCTTCTGACAAGTTTAGGGTCTATATTATCCCAGTCATGTTGTGTCAGCTCATGATTAACCAGCTCATGTCTTGTTGGTGTTAGAGGTAAGAAAAAAAAAATTCGATTAAACTAAAAAAACTAAAAAAAATTATTGAAAAAATCAAAACATAAAAAAAACTGATTAAACCGATTAGAATTTTTAAAAAACCGACCTGTTTGATTTTAGTTTTATAAGTTTGAAATCAAAAAAACTGAACTGAATTCAAACCGAGCTAAACATGAAAAACCAAGTCAAATCAAACCAAACTAAAACCGGTTAATTTTAACATGTTTTAGTTTTTTTAATTGATTTGTTTATTTTTTTTAATAAAAATCAAATTAAACTAAAAATAACCATGGGATGTTCTCTCCAAAGACAAACCTACCTATTTATACATTTTACAAAAAGAATAAAAGTATTATTAACATATACCAAAAGAATTTGATTTTTGAATAAACTGTAAAATATTAAGGTTTTTCTTTATCGTCATTAAAAGTTTTAAGGATTTTTTTAGGTTTGTTTTCTTAAAAAAATCAAACTTATTTTTCCACTTCGTTCTGATCCCCTAATATTAGATTTACTGAATAATATATTTTTTAATTTATTTTGATTTTTTTAATAAAATTATCTCATTTTTTAAACTGCGCGTGAAACATTTTTTGGTGGCCAAATGCCACCTTTAACAAAGGCATTGGAAGCATTCTTACATTTTTTTTTGGTGGCTAAACATGTGTACACTACCGCACAACAGTTGGGCTTTGATAGAATTTTTTTCTTCTCCTCACATTAAGTTTTACGCATATTCTTTTAAAAATTAAATGTGTCATATCAATTTATATTTATATTAATTTTTATTTTTATATTTATATTATATTTTTTTATACTCATTTTATTTAATTAATCAAGTTTATTAAATTTATTCAAATCAACAATAGGTTCCAGATTCTTCTTATTCATTTATAAACGCTATCATCTTAAGCATTTTTTTTTAAATACTAGAAAAAAATTGACCTGAGACACCTTTCTAGTATTATCTAAAGTTTTTCATCGGGCTGCTACATCTGGCCCGTGTTATCACTCCAACTTCTTAGAGCATCTCCAATGCAAAATGCTATTTTGAAAAGCTAAATTGATAAAATAGCATTTTGAATAGTGTAAATATAGCTTTTTTTACCATATTTATTCCAATGGAAAAAAGCCATTTGAAGAACCATTTATATTGGAGTGGAAGAAACAAGTGTCTTATTATTTATTAATAAATTTGATGTTATTTTTTTTTTCCACATGGCTACATTTAATTGGTTTATTTTTTTAGTGGCCCTACTTTGTTGGTTTTGGCTCTTTGAAGAGATATGCAGGAATAGCTTTTGTGGGAGAGAAAAGCCATTTTAGCATTTTATTTAGCTTTCCCCTTGAAGTGTACAAAACAAGCAAAAAAAAACTAAAATATTAATTTTTAATTTTTAGCTATTCATTTAGCTTCTCCATTGGAGATGCTCTTAGGCAACAGCCGCAACACATGAATATGATTAGAATTCTAAGCCTGCCGGGGCTTTTTATACCTCTGGGGCTAAATTAGTCCTGCTCTTAGCCCTTAAACCTATCTGGGTTGGTGGGCCTATCAATAATTTCTGAAAACCTTTAAACAAGACCTTGTGGCATTTGCTCAATAAATAATTTGGTGCTCAAGACCAAATTTCATGAAACAAAAAATGGTAGAAAAAAACAGGAAAATGATTTTCAGAAACTTAGGAAACAAATCATTTTCTATTTTGTTCTTTACATTATTTTTTTTTCAATTTGAATCACTTAATTTATATAAAAAAAAATTATCAGTGTTAATTTTAAATAAAGATCAAGGAGCTCGTAAAAAAAAAAAAACTTTATCCTGTGTTTTTTCACGAAAAAATTACAGGATTATGTAAAACACGTGTATGATGAAATTCTTTTTTTTTAATTAATATGAATATCGATGTTAGTTTATGTGTATTTCAATTAATTTTATAGGTTCTAAAATTAATGATCATATAATTTTTTAATAATTTTTTTAAAAATCAAACTTATAATTTCTAAAAATTAAACACAAGAAAATTATATCTTGCATGTAGAATACAATGTTAATTGGATCATCATGAGAGGCTGCTTTCATATCTTGCAATTTCACCTTATTAATTGCTTCCTGAAACTTATCTTCGTTAATAGGTGTTTCTTTCACAGGATTCAATTATCTTTATCTTTATCTTTCCCTTTTGATTAAAAAATAATAAAAATAATTTTTAAATTCAAATTAAATTAAAAAACTATTTAGGACCAAATAGATATAATATGGAAAGATTGAGGATAAATCAAATTTGTTATAAGAATTTTCAAACCATCATTTATTTATGACTTATTTTTTACTCAATCCTCGTCTTTCAACTTTATTAACCAAATACCTTGAATTTAGTTTAAAAAACAATTAAAAAGTTTAAAAATAAAATTAATAAAAAAGGTCAAATTTTTAACCGTGAATCCAGAGAGTAAACAATGTTCGTCTAAAGTATTTTGGCAACGTTTTCTATAGTAATATAATAATAATTGTTTTGCTTTTTTCAATTTGAATCACTTTGTATGTAATTATTTTTTCAAATGTTAATTTTAAATAGAAATTAAATCTCAACAATAAGAGTATTTAGGAATATAATAATGATTATTTTTTCAATTTAAATCATAATTTTTTTAATATATTTAAAAGTATAATAATTGTTATTTTTTAAAATATTTTTTTATTTAAAAATATATCAAAAAAATAAAAAATATATTTTGAACATGAGCATTCAAACAATATAAAAATATATAACGTTTTTTTTTTAAAAAAAAGTTAGATATTTTATCTGCATTGAAATCTGCCTTTTTGGACCACTTCTAGGAAAACCCACTATAAAAAATTTATTTAAAAAAATATATTAAAGAAATAAAAAATATAAGCATTCAAAGAATATAAAAATATATAGTGTTTTATTTTTAAAAAAAGATTAAATATTTTATCTGTATTGAAATCTGCCTTTTTGGACCATTTCTAAGAAAAATGTGCCAGAGGAAGCTTCCTCGTTAATTATTATCAAAATTGAACTTCTCTCAAATTTATCCTCTTTTTAATGATTACATAACAAGATGATAGTTCAATGTTACATTTTTATACAGGGATTTATAATTTTAATTGTTAAAGAAAGAAAAAAATGTAAGGGTTTATTTTAAGAAGGAATGGCTGGTTGAGGCTGATGTGATGTGCATTTAGAAAACATGTACAACAGTACACGTGCCTGATTAATTTAATGTCCCATCATGTCACGTGTGCTGTTTGAGAGTGCGTTATTAGTTAGTTCTCTTGCTTGTAAATTAATTAAAATAATATTTTTATTTTTTAAAAACTGTTTTCAAAATGATTTAAAAATATAAAAAACTATTTTTTTATTGTGAAACATTGTTTTATCCGCGTTACCAAAGTACCCTAAGGTAAAGCAATTCTCTAACAGGTTTTCACAATAAAAGCGATTGATTATTTGTTGCTAAAGTAGCACTGCCTGCAGTCAGCTTTTCCTTAGGGGTTTTTAGGATTCAAATGCACTTGAGATTCTCAGCCACTTCCTTGTTAGCGTTTTTTTTTTAGTCTAGAAAAGCACAAGGATGAAATTGAAAACAATTAAACTATGAGAATAGAAGAAAAATATCAGTAAATTTAAAGGGGCAGAAAATAAATTAGTTTTAAAACCCAATGCAAAAAGTCAACAAGTCAACCTCCTTCAAGCCTTTAACCACTCCTCATTCGTTCCACTTTCCAGCCATGGATAAGAAGATCTGAGGAGTTAGAAGAATTGTTGCCCAAAAAACATTTGTCTTGCGTCGATGATGATTTGCCTCCTGTAATGTTGACTCTATGGGAAAAGATGGAAAAAGCGTTATCGTTGCTTAAAGATTAAAAATTCTTTAGGAATCGGCCTGCAAAATCTCCCTTACCCTCACTTGTGCGTCCCAAATTCTACGCTTCTTGAATATCGTCAACTGGAGTGGAATTGTGGGTTTCCAGAATGGACTTCAAATGTACGTTATTACAGACCGAATGAATACTCACACATATCAGATGCCATCTCTTGTGGAGTAAGGGGTATTATTGCCTTTCCGGTCTTTGATTCTGCTGCACCCATGCATTGCCGTGCTGTGCTGGAGCTTGTGACCATGGAGGAGAAAAAGGATTTTGATTTAGAAACGGAAAAAGTTTTCCAGGCTCTCCAGGTTTGTTTTCATTACATATATTTTTTGAATCAGATTTTGGATAACGTTGAAAATACTACTCAATTTATTATCAGGATTTAGGAGAATAAGAAAGAGATGAAAGAAAGTAGCTTTCCGTAGCGTATCGAGTTTGAAGTCAAAGCTATTGCCTTTTCTACTTTCGAAATCTCATAAAATGTGAATTTTCCCCTTAGCTTCATTTTCTGTGATCTCTGTGTTTGCATTTGCTAGTGTTTCTGAGGTGAAACAATCTTTAAGCTTTAAATTAGAGCTGATGAGGCATTCCTTATTACAACTGCATGAGCTTGAGTCCAAAATATCTGTGCCATTAAATTATATGTGCAAAGAGACATTGGTCTTGTTTGATGGTGTTATAAACCCTGTATAAGCCCAACTGTTTGCAGGCTGCTGATTTACGGATCAATTTACAACCTCGAATTCGTCCTGAGGTATTTATCAGTAGTACCTTACAGATTTTTCTATGCTAAATTAGGTTGTCTTCTGCTTTGTCTAATAGAATTTTTTTTCCAGTGTTTTTCAAGGGATCAAAGAGCTGAGTTCACAGAAATCGCTAATGTTACCAGAGCTGTATGCCAAACACACAGATTGCCACTTGCTCTGACATGGATTCCTTGTGATTATAACCTGGGGAGCTGTTAATGATATTTCAAGATTGCGTGTCAGATTAGGTAATTCAATTTTTTTTATGGACATGTGAACTTTCAATAGAGTGTACAGCTTGTCATGCAGATAAGGAGATGCAAGGCTTTGTGCATGCTTGTGAGCAACTATCTCTGAACACAGGGCAAGGTGCTGCTGGACAAGCCCATCGAACATATCTTCCTTCCTTTGAGCCTGATGTGAAGGAAAAGCATGTCAGCAAGTATCCTCGTGCTCATCACGCTCGAAAGTATAATTTGAATGCTGCGGTTGCAATCGTGCTAAGGAGCACTGGTGCTGGTTGTAACTATATATTAGAGTTCTTTCTTCCTGTCCTCATGACAGATATTTTAGAGCAGCAAGATTTGGTTACAAACCTGAAGCTTAAACTTCGGGAAACTTGTATGAGCTTGAGAACGTTTTCAGAAGCAGAATTAGTCGGGGAACAAGGTTCTAAAGTTTGTAAAAAGAATGCTAAAATGAAACCTGCTCCAAATGCTGATGGTAATATGTTCACCGTATGTCCTAATAATAAAAGACGAAAGGTATCTGGAGTGTGGAAATGGTTCGACAAGGTTAAAGAAAAGAATGGTGTAGTATGAGCCATATGTAAAGGATGTAAAAACAATTCTACAAGGGGTAGCAAGATGGGAACTTCAAATCTACAAAAACACTTGAAAAGTTGTTCAAGAAAGAGACAGAGAGATGCAAAACAACATACATTACCTTATGATTTGGGAGGGAATTTTGTGTTTGATCAAGAAAGGAGTCGCCTTAACTTTGTTAGAATGATTATGAAGCTCGGATTTCCATTGGATATGGTTCAAAATGAGTTCTTCAAAACATTTGTCTGCGATCTGAAGCCAAAGTTTCAACTCTGTTCACAAGACACTGTTCAAGCTGATTTTCTTTCTATTTACAGACAAAAGGAGAAACTAAAGAAAAATCTTGATAATCTCTCATCTCTATTCAGTTTAGCAATTTATTTGCAGTCATACCGTGATAACAAGATGTCCTGCAGCTTGACCATGCATTTTATTGATGATGGATGGAGGATGAATAAGAAGATTTTTGCTTTCAGGAGTATAAAAAAACTTGATTATATGAATGAAGCTGTGAAAAATGTGCTACTGTAGTGGAACATCAATAAGAAAGTGCACTTCATGTTTGCAGAAATTGCTCCACCAAACAGTCAAATGACTAGAGAATTCAGAAGTAAGCTTCCCAGTCAATTTGCACATATGAATGGTGACTTGCTATGTTTTTCTTGCCATGCACAAACTCTTAAACTTCATGCTCGAGATGGGTTTTATGTGATAAAAGATGTGCTTAACAAGATTAGGGGCTGTGTTGAATATGTGAATGCAACACCAATTAACCAAGATAAGTTCCGGGAAGCAATTAATAATGTGAAATTGCAAGATATGAAAGCAGCCTCTCATGATGATCCTACCAGATGGGAGACCACATTTGTCATGCTCATGAGTGCATTGGAATTAAGAGAAGCTTTTACTCAAATCTTTAGGCAGTTCTTCATCAAGCAAAAATGCATGCTTCGGATACTAACACCTTCCAACATGCAAATGAAAAGCCTTGCGACGAAGAACAGATACAAACACTGACAGAAAAAATATATGCCAAGTAAAGCTCGTGTCTAGTAGCAGAAATTGCAGATTGCAATAACAAGCAACGAAATGGCATAGATTATTCAAGTAGCCCACTTGACACCAGAGGGGAATGGGATTGAAATGGTGACGAAAAGCGCGGTGGCTGCCAGGAAAACTGCAACTTTACCCAGCACTCGTATCGTCACATTTTATATCAACATTTTGCTATCCTGGAAAACATTTTCCGTCTCTAAATCAAAATCCTGTTTCTCCTCCATGGTCGTAAGCTCCAGCACTTCACAGCAATAACACTCCACGTCGGAAAAACGAGATTTATGTTTTTTTTTTTTAAACTCATTTTTTATTCAAAATATCAGTAGACATCCTAAATATCTTAATAAATCAATTCATAACCTCCAAAAATCCAAAACTTTTCTAAAACCTCAAATCAATCTAAAACAAAAAATCTTTTGAGCTCATATCTATTTTTTTAAGTATTTTCAAAATAATAAAAAAAACATATAATATGAACTACAATCATTAAATAGAATTATTTAATATCAATATCGACTATTTTAATGGTCAAAATTATTATCAATGATATTTTTTTTTATATAGCTGAAATTCGATGATCTCTAGCCTTCCCATCCTTTCAAAAAAAAAAAAAAACCAAAAAGAGCTAAAAACTAAAAAATAACCTAAATAAATTTTTATATCAAAATTAAAAGATCAAATAGATATAATATATAAAAATTGGGGAATAAACTAAATTTTTTATGAGAATTTTTAAGCCATTACCTATTTATAATGTACTTTCTACTTTGATCCCCATCTTTCAACTTTGTTAACCAATTACCTTTAATTTATCTTAATAAGTATTTAAAACATTTGAAAAAAAAAAATCAAAATTTTGAAAGATGTACGAGGAGTAAAAAATGTACTATTTTGGCAACATTTAATGTTTTCTATAATAATATAATAATAATTGTTTTGCTTTTTTAATTTCAATCTTTATATAAATTTTTATTTTCAAATATTAATTTTAAATAGAAATCAAATTTCTTTGATAGAAAATATGACACAGTTGTTTATTAAAATATATTTTGTTTAAAAATATATTAAAATACTATTTTTTTAATAATTATTTTTAATATCAATACATTAAAATAATATAAAATTACTAAAAAAACATTTGATTTAAAATTAAAAAAAATTTAAAAAACACACTTTTAAAATATAAAAATAACAGGACACTAGGATTGTTCATCTACGTTGAAATCAATCATTGGTGTTTTTTGGACACCTTATAAGAAAACCCAGAAAAAAAAAAAAAAAACTCAAGCTTTATACACGCGCAAAAAAAATCAGCGTCTTTACTTATATTTAGCTTTATCCATGTGCGTATATGTATAAAGAAGACAAATTTGGAGGTGGGTTTGGTGTGTTATTGTTGATATTAGATTGTGGAAGTGAAACGCGGAGGCTTTCTATACTGTAAATAATTTATAAGAAACGAAAAAAACTGTCGGAATAGTTTATAAAAGTTTTTTTATATAATTTATAATAGTTTTTTTTTTAGTTTGAGATTTTTACTTTTCAATTTAAAAATATTTTTAAGGAAATTGAATTTTTTTTATTTTTTATTTAAAAAATATATTTTTATTTATTTTTAAATAAAAAAATACTTTAAAAAATAAATACTAGCAGCAGTAAAGCTTCAAAGTCTACAGTTGGTAGAATGGAGAATGTAATAATGATGTACACAGAGAAAAGAACTAAGAAGATGGAGAAACGTAGAGAAACAATGGTAAATCCTCTCTCTCTCTCTTTTTTTAGTTTTTTCACAGAGAGAAACAAATTAACTCAACAGCTCAGAGAGAAATATTTGCACACCGGAAAAAATGCTAAAAAACTTAAGTTATTGGGAGAAGAGTAAAAAGTGACACTCAGGATTTTGACTCTATTTTTATTTTTAATCGAGAAAAAGACAGATAGTAAGGGTTTCTTAAATGGGCTATTTATAAGAGGGAGAAGAGTAAGGGAGACAGCTGGTGACGGAAAAGGAAGGACACATGGAATGGTGTGATTGGGAGGGAAGTGTGAGGAGGAATTCAAGCACGTAGGAGTGAAGAAGTGACTGTATTTTCTCAGAAAAAGATAATAATTAACGTTAACGGATACCTTTCATTTTGACACGGCTCCGTCACTAGCTGTCTCCCTCCTCTTCATACTTCCGGTAGCTAGGACACCGTTAAGATCCTGCTGGTCTTCCGTTACATGCACAAGGATGGGTCAAGTGCCTGCCATGTTGAATCCAGGCCGTGCAATAAGTTTCAAAACTACATCAGCCATTGAGAAAGTCCAGTCATGTGACTCCATAAGATTTATATTATTTGTTTTTCTTATTTTATTTTTATTTAAATCACTATATCCAAAGGCCAATTGCATAGAAGGACACGGTGGCTGGCCCACGCCCAAGCAACCAGGCCATCCATTTGACTCCATAAGGCATAAGGAGACAATTTCATAATATCTTCCAGCACTTTAACGTAATGTACTCTTAATGGCAATTAACGTAATTATTGAGACACACGGTGGCAACTATGGAATCGAGGAACTCTCGTAATGTACTCTTAATGGCAATTAACGTAATTATTGAGACACATGGTGGCAACAATGGAATCGAAGGAACTCTCGCGGTGCTATAAATACTTATGGTGTTTTCTTTTCTAAAGCATCGAAATATGCTCTTCATCTACCTCTCTTCCTGAACGTTGATCCACGTACTGACACACAGATCTCCATAATCAGGAAAGAGCTGCACTTGCTGTATACCATAAGTATTCTTGCATATAAAGCTGAATATTCAGGTGATTCTCGATCTGTTTCTTTTTTACAACAATAATTTAAGATTTTTTGCATTTTTTCCTGTGTGCAAATTCTCTCTGAGCTCTTGAGTTAATTTGTTTCTCTCTATGAAAAAACTAAAAAAGAAGAAGAGAGAGGATTTACCATTGTTTCTCTACGTTTCTCCGTTTTCTTATTTCTTTTCTCTGTGTACATCATTATTACATTCTCCATTCTACCACTTGTAGACTTTGAAGCTATACTGCTGCCAGTATTTATTCTTTAAAGTATTTTTTTAATTTAAAAACGAAAGTTTTTTTCGTTTCTTATAAATTATTTCCCAGTCTTCTCAAGCTTTATAGCATACAGCACAGGAAAACCATGGAGAATGATGCTCCAGAATCTGTGCCCCGACTCTGGCATAGAGCACGACAACTAGCATCACAGCAGCTAACACGTCTCGGAGAAGATCTGGTCAACAATCCCCCTGATGAGCGGGAGAAGGAATGGCAAAAGGTGCTTATAAGCACTTGCTTCACATCAGGAATTGAAATAGCCCTTCATTTTCACCAAATTACTGATTCCAAACTCGATTCCTTGCATTTAGTCTGTATCCTTGTTGCAATTATCTTTTCTTGCCTCTTTGTTTCACATTTTATCAACCCCGTGAAGTTTCCGATGACATCCAAAGTATTGGGTAAAGTTGCTGTTTTCCTGGCAGCCACCGTGTTTTTCATCACCATTTCAATCCCATTCCCCCCTCGTGTCAAGTGGACTACTTGGATAATCTATGCCATTTCGTTGCTTGTTATTGCAATCTGCAATCTCTTCTACTAGACATGAGCTTTACATGGCATATGTTTTTTCTGTTAGTGTTTGTACTTGTTCTTCGTAACAAGGCTTCCATTTGCATGTTGTAAGGTGTTGAAATTCAGTGTAATCACGGTGTTATGTATAACCATTGATCAATACAACATAATATGGGCCATTCAAACTTTTTATGGAGTATCTATGAGCTAAGAATGTAGAAAGGACGTTATCAGGGGCATAATTCCCGCCGAGTTAAATAATAATTATTGCATTGAACAACAATCTCACTAGCAGAAACAAGTATAGAACAGGTGAACTTAAAATCGTTCAGCTAAGCAAACAAGAACTCTTAGAAAAAATTCTGACCTACCA
>Ga0307513_10004080_pt1 | contig 19563 bp, 25 predicted proteins | sample 15_EM_MG_FD_202174 | JGI IMG/M metagenome (GOLD analysis project Ga0307513, IMG submission 202174) | Populus trichocarpa ectomycorrhiza microbial communities from riparian zone in the Pacific Northwest, United States - 15_EM | ecosystem: Host-associated > Plants > Roots > Unclassified | place...
GCCGGCAGCGCGGCAGGGCCGTCGTGCAGCGCGCGGTTGATCTCGTCGAGCGTGTCCTTGATGTGGTACGCCAGCTCGTTGATGATTTCCAGCGCCTTGGCCAACTGGCTGTCGCCGGGCGCGAGCGTGAACTCGCGCGGCATCTTCGTCGCCGGGTCGACGACGAAGAACGGATAGCCGATCTGGCCTTGCAGCGGCGCCGGATGGCGTTCGCGATCGACCGGCGTCTTCATGACCTTGAAGATGCGCGCCTTGTTGCCGACGACCAGGCCGCCGCGCTGCGCCGCCGCCTGGCAGAACTCGGCGATCTCGCGCTGGCACCAGTCCGACCTGACGTAGCTCGGCGTCAGCACCGAGATGACGAGCGCGACCTTGCGCAGCTCGCCGGCCAGCACGTCGCTGAATTCCTCGTTGCCCTGCAGCCGCGCGTCGCGCCAGATCGACGGTTCCTCGTCGGACGTGCGCGAGCCGAGGATCTGCCGCATCTTGATCAGCAAGGCTTCGTGGAAGACCTCGATCCAGCCCCGACCGAGCGGGTTCTCGTTGTCGGTGTGGCAGTAGCTGATGAAGATGTCGCGCTCGAAGGCGCTGGCGTAGGTCATGGGTCGTTTCGGCGCGCGGGCGGCGCTGCAGTGTGGAAGCCTCGCCGGCCGCTGGCAAGCGGGGCTTTACGCTTGACTGGGGAGGGGCGGAGCCTCGCTAGAATTCTTGCGACCCAGCTTCTCTTCGAGGTCGATCGATGAATCTGCAGCAGCTCGTCGAACCCGACCGCGTGCACAAGACCGTCTACACCGACCCGGCCATCTTCGACGCCGAGATGGAGAAGATCTTCGAGCGGACCTGGGTCTACTGCGGCCACGAATCGCAGGTCAAGGCGCCCGGCGACTACCACGCGCTGATCATCGGCCGGCAGCCGATGATCATGGTCCGCCAGGGCGACGGCAGCGTGCAGGTGCTCTACAACCGCTGCCCGCACCGCGGCGTGCAGGTGGTCGGCAACCAGCGCGGCAACACCGGCAGCGCGTTCGTCTGCTCGTACCACGCGTGGAGCTTCCACCTCGACGGCAGCGTGCGCGCGATCCCGCTCGCCAAGGGTTACGAAGGCACGCGCATGACGCGCGACAACCCCGACTGCGCAATGAAGCGCGCCGCCCGCGTCGGCAGCTACCGCGGCTTCGTCTTCGCCAGCCTGGTCGAAGGTGGCCCGTCGCTGCTCGAATTCCTGGGCGAGGCGCGCGTCGCCTTCGACGACATGTGCGACCGCTCGCCGGTGGGTGAAGTCGAGGTCGTGCCGATCTGCCACCGCGTGATCCAGCAGTCGAACTGGAAGTTCTTCATGGAGAACCAGCTCGACGCGCTGCACCCGTCGGTCACGCACCAGTCCACCGGCATCTCGGCCGGCCGGGTCGAGAAGCGGCTGAAGGCCGAACGCGGCGCGGCACCGCTGTACTACCACTACCTGTCGACCTTCGCGTCCAGCTTCGAGCAGTGGGACGGCGTGCAGACCATCAACTTTCCGCGCGGCCACGGCATCCTGAAGGCCTACATGGGCTTGCGGCCGCAAGACCCGGACACGCTGGAATACGAGGCGCTGCTGGTCGCTGCGTATGGCCGTGAGAAGACCGAGGAGTACCTGTCGCGCAGCATCCACCACGTGCTGGTGTACCCGTACCTGTCGGTGCAGAGCCCGCTGCAGCAGCTGCGTTGCCTGCGGCCGATCTCGGCCGACAAGACGCTGTCGGAGATCTGGCACTTCAGGTTGAAGGGCGCGCCGGAGGCGATCTACCGGCGCAGCCTGTGGTACTACAACCTCGTCAACTCGCCGGCGACGATGATCAACGCCGACGACCTGGAGAACTGGACCAAGGCGCAGTGGGGTCTGCAGTCCAAAGGCGGCGACTGGGTCAGCTTTCACCGCTGGTATGGCGACGACCGGGTCGAGAACGGCGTCACCTATTCGAACCACGGCACCTCGGAGGCGGTGATGCGCAACCAGTTCGCGGCCTGGTCGAAGTACCTCGCGGCCGATGGAGCGCTGGCATGAACCCGCCGCGCAACATCCCGAGCGCCGGGCCCGACGTCGAACACCTGCTGGCGCAGGACGTCGTCATCGAGGCCGGTGAATCGGCGCCCACCGGCGCACAGCGTGTCGAGCCTGGCCACTCGCCGCGCGCGTCGCAAGCCGGCGCGCAGCTGGCTGCCGGCACCGTGCCGGCTCCGGGCCTGCTGGCGACACCGGCCGACCTGCAGCGCGAGGTCGAACAGTTCCTCTACCGCCAGGCCGAGCTGCTGGACGGCAAACACTGGCAGGCCTTCATCGACTGCTTCGACGAACAAGGCGTCTACTGGATGCCGGTGACGCCCGAGCAGACCGAGTGGGAAGGCTCGCCGTCGATCTTCGCCGAAGACAAGCTGATGATGGAGATCCGCAAGGGCCGCGTCTCGCACCCCAACGCCTGGTCGCAGGCGCCGATGTGGGAGACCAACCACCTCGTCAGCCACGTCGCGCTGGAGTCGGTGAATGACAACGAGATCCGCGTGCGCTCGCGCTTCCACATGATGGAGCTGCGCCGCGACCAGGTGCGGCACTTCGGCGGCCGCTACCAGCACCGGCTGCTGCGGGGCGCCGACGGCGCGCTGCGAATCCGCCTGCAGCGCGTCGACCTCTTCAACGGCCAGGCGCCGTTCGACTACGTGTTGCAGATCTGGGTTTGAGACCACCGCCGCCGCCATGAGGCGGTTGCCGTGCCGGTCGTGTTCAACGCGTCGGCAGAGTCAGTGGCTGCAGACGCCAAAGGCGGCATCGAATCGCTTCAGAGCCGCGCCCAGCAACTTCGTGTGCCCCGCGCCCCAGGGGTGCGGGCGGGCACTGCGCTCGCGCCAGTCGAAGGACTTGGGCTGATGGGTCAGCACATAGCCGACTTCGCCCTTGGCGCCCGGCGCGACGATTGCGAATGGGTTGTCAGCGTGTTGCTCGGAGTGAGTCATCGGGAATCCCATCACGATCCCCGTACGGCCCGCAAACTCCTTGGTGGAGACAACCAACATCGGGTGGTCGTTGGGCATCTCTTTGCCAACGTGCGGGCTGAACTGGATGAAGATGATTTCCGCACGTTCGGGCACCCACAGCGGCGACTTTCGGGTAGCCACTACGCGAACGCCTCGACCCCGACCGGGCCGTCAGCCATTACCTCTGCGCCGTGCTTCCTCGGGTCGAAGGCAGCCAGCATCTGCTCCAACGTCGGCTCGATCTCCGACTCGATAACGATCCTGCCCGGCTCGACGATCACCCGAACCGGCGTGCCATCTTCCAGGCCTGTGTCAACATCCGTAGCTATGGACCCGAGCAATGGGTCTCATAGAGAGGGAACGTTCATCGCGATGAAGACACGTTCCCGGCACGCGATCCGAACACCGCCCGCGCCACGGCAACGAACGGGTCGACCAACGGGCTGATGAAGTCTCGACGCCAACAAGCCGCCACGTCGAAACGCTCGGGCGCGTCCTGCAATGGCCGCAGGACCACGCCGGTCGGCGCGCCCGCTGCGGCACAGGCCGGGACGATCGCCAAGCCCTCTCCGGCGAGCACCAAGGCCATCGCCGCGTGCACGGTCTCGACGCGTTCGACGACCTGCATGGTCACCTGATGACGCCGCAACAGCGACGCCACCAATGACGTGTCGGCGTCCTCCTTGAACGTCGGCAGACCGATCAGGCGCAGTCCCTGCAGCCGGGCGACGGGAACGGCGCTCGAGCGGGCCAGTCGCGCGTTCGACGGCATCGCCAGGCGCAGCGGCTCCGATCCGACGTAGGCGGTGGCCAGGTCGGCGCGGGTCGGCGGTGGCATGCACAGGCCGATCGTCACCTTGTGGCTGAGGATCTGTGCCTCGCAGCTCAGCACACTCATCTCGACGAACTGCAGTTCGACGTTCGGAAGCGCCACGCGCAGCGCGGGCACGAGCCGCGGAAGCCAGGCGTAGCCCAGCGAGAACATGTAGCCGACGACCAGGCGGCCGCGCCGTCCACCGGCGATCGCGCGGGCCGACTCGAACCCCTCGTTGGCGAGCGCAAGCGCTTCCCGGGCTCGCACATAGAGCGCGCTTCCAGCGTCGGTCAGGCGCATGCCGCCAGGCCCCCGGTGGAACAGCGCCGCGCCGATCTGCGCCTCCAGCTTGCGGATGTGGACCGAAAGCGGCGGCTGCGCCATGTGCAACTGCCGCGCCGCCTTGCCGACGCTTCCCGCCTCTGCGACAGCGACGAAATGCCGCAGGCTTTTGAACTCGTAGGGCATAGGGGTTGAGTATGGGTCGATGGTTATCGAGTATTTGACGCTGCCGAATCGGCGTGTCAATCTGAATCCACACTGCGTTGCGTCGTTGTTGCACGGCATCCGAGATGAACGAAGAACTCTGCTTTTGGCCGGCCACTCGATTGCGCGAAGCGATCGCTCGTCGAGATCTGTCGCCGGTCGAGGTGGTGCAGGCGGTGCTGCAGCGGGCCGAAACGTTGCAGGGTCGGCTCAATTGCTTCATCACGATCTGCCACGACGAAGCCCGGCGTGAGGCGCGAGCCGCGGAGAGCACCCTGATGCGAGGAGAGCCGCTCGGGTTGCTACACGGCGTCCCGTACGCCTGCAAGGACCTGGTCGACACGCGCGGTGTGCGCACGACGCTGGGCTCGAAACTTCACGCGCAGAACGTCCCGGACCACGATGCGGTCGCGGTGCAGCGCCTTCGCGCGCAGGGTGCCATCCTCATCGGCAAGACGACGACGTCGGAGTTCGGTGCCAAGTGCCTCACCGATGCCCCGTTGTTCGGGCGAACGCCGAACGCATGGAGCCCGCTGCACACCAGCGGCGGGTCCAGCGGCGGCGCCGCCGTCGCGGTGGCGAGCGGCATCGCACCCATCGGCGTGGCCACCGACGGGGGCGGCTCCACGCGCATACCGGCGGCATGCAACGGCGTGGTGGGGTTGAAGCAGAGCATCGGTCTCGTGCCGCATTCGCAGGCGCTCGACGCCTTCGGCAACCTGACCTACGTCACGCCGATCTCGAGGACGGTCGCCGATACGGCGTTGATGCTGCAGGTGATGGCCGGCGAGGACCCGTCGGATCCCTGGTCTGCCGGCGTGCAGCCGGCCGACTATCTCGACGCCGCGCATTCCATGGCCGATCTGCGCGGCAAGCGCGTGCTGTTCGCACTCGCGCCATCGGGCCGCCCCATCGCCACCGACGTCCGCGCGTGCTTCTTGCGTGCCATCGGCAAGCTGCAGGACCTGGGCGCCGAGCCGATCGAGATGTCGACCGAAGGATGGGACATCGAGCCGATCTGGCGCACGATCAACCACACGGTATGGCGCACGCGATTCGCGAGCCTGACCGAAGCGCACCCGGCCGAAATGAGCCCATCGCTGATTCGGCAGTTGGAGCTGGCGGGTCACTACAGCGCGGTCGATTACCAGAATGCCAACTTCGAGCGAACCCGCCTGTTCCGTCGCGTCCAGGGTCTGCTCGCTAAAGCCGACTTCATCGCCGTCCCGACGCTTTCACGCACCGCGCCTTCGATCGAACAGGATCTGTTCGACCCGCTGGAGATCGACGGTCACTCGTACCCCGAGATGCGACCGAACTGGTTTCCCTGGACCATGCCTTTCAACTTGACCGGCCATCCGGCCGTCACCCTGAACTGTGGATTCGGTGCCGACGGTTTGCCTATTGGGGTGCAGCTGATCGGTCGCCTGCGCGGAGAAGCCGAGCTGCTGCAGGCTTGCGCACTCTTCGAACGGTCGAGCGATCTGCTCGGTCGCTGGCCCGACCTGCCCAACCTGGACGCGTGATGACAACGACACCCATTCCTCGCCTCGCGGCGGCACTTCTCGTGTTTCTGGCGGCGTTCGCGCTGCCCGTCTCGGCTCAGCGCCCGGCGTCTGCGCCTGCGGGCCCGTTGCGACTCATCGTCGGCTTTCCGCCCGGCGGCGCGCTCGACATCCTCGCGCGTGCGGTCGCAGAGCAGCTGCGCGTCGGCGGCGAGGAGCAGGTCCTGGTCGAGAACAAACCCGGTGCGGCGACGCGGATCTCGATCGACTACGTGCGCACCGCGGCGCCGAACGGCCGCACCGTGCTGCTTTCGTCGAATGCGCCGCTGGTCCTATTCCCGATGACCTACCGCAGCCTGAACTACGACGTCGACCGTGACTTCATTCCGGTGGCGCATCTCGTCGAAGTGCCGACGGTCGTCTCCACCGGCGCCGACCGGCCCTATCGGTCGTTGAAGGACTACATCGCCTGGGCTCGTGCCAATCCAACGCAGGCCAACGTCGGTTTGACCTCGCTCGGAGGCACGCTGCATTTCGCTGTGGTCGGCATGGCGCGCGAACTGGGCCTGCCGTCGCTGACGCCGATCCCGTACAAGGGCGGTGCGCCGCTGGCGACCGATCTGGTCGGCGGCCAGGTCTCGCTGTCGACCGATGCGCTGGCGAGCCAGCTGGAACTGCACCGAAGCGGCAAGCTGCGCATCCTCGCGGTCTCGGGCTTGACGAGGAATGCGGCGCTGCCCGACGTGCCGACCGTGCACGAGGCCGGCATCAAGGCCTTCGATCACGCCAACGCCGCCTATGCCGCCTATGTCCCGGCGGGCACGCCGCCCGACGTGGTCCGCAAGCTCGAGTCGGCGCTGATCGCAGCCGTGCGCAGCCCTCAGGTCAAGGAGGTGCTGGTTCGCGCCGGACTGGGCGTCACCGGGCTGCCGGGCAAGGATCTGCAGCGGATTCTCGACGACGAACGCAACTTCTGGCGGCCGATCGTGCAGGCTTCCGGATTTCGCAGTGAAGACTGATCCGAGGAAACAGATGAAGACCGACAGGGATCCCGCCGAGTGGCCATTGCGCTGCGAACTCGCGGCCTGCCAAATGCACAACGTATCCTCGAACAGGCCCTTATTCGTCCAGTGACAAATTGCGCTCGCGAATCAGCTTGCCCCAGATCTGGGTTTCGTCCTGCACCATCTTTGCCAACTGCGCAGGCGTGGTACCGCCGGGCTCGTTGCCTTGCGCGCGCAACTGCTTCTGCACTGCCGGCTCGGCCAGTATCTTGCGCAGATCGGCACTGACTTTGCCGATGATGCCGGCCGGCGTCTTGACCGGCGCGAAGACGCCATACCAGACATCGAATTCCAGATCCGCAACGCCCGCCTCCGCCATCGTCGGCACGTCGGGCAGCGAGGGATCGCGGTGGCGATTGGCCACCGCCAGCGGTAGCAGCTTGTTCGACTGGATATGCTGGATCACCGTGGGCGTTGCGTTGACGCCGGCATGCACCACGCCGCCGATCAGATCGATCACCGCCGGCGCGCCGCCCTTGTAGGGCACATGCGTCATCTTGGTTCCGGTGCGCTGCTGAAACATCTCCATCATCAGGTGGCCCGGGCTGCCCAGGCCCGAGGAGCTGAAGGACACCGTGCCCGGATTGGCCCTCGCATAGGCGATGAACCCCTGCAAGGTCTTGACGCCGAGGCTGGGATGCACGGTCAGGATCGATGTGCTCGTGGTCAGCAGCGTGATCGGCGCAAAGTCGGCCGCCTTGTACGGGATCTTCTTGTTGATCAACGGCGAGGTGACGATGCTGGAGCCCGCGCCCAGCAGCAGCGTGTAGCCATCGCCCGGCGCGGTGGCCACCGACGAAATACCCGGCGCGCCGGGCTTGTTCTCGACGACCACCGGCTGGCCCCATTCCTCGGCAAGCCGTCGCGCGGCGATTCGCATGGCGCCGTCGGCGGGGCCCCCGGCCGCGAAAGGCACGATGATCTTCACGGCCCGCTCGGGCCAAGCGGCCAGCGCGGAAATGCAGAACAGGCAACTGGCGATGCCCAGCAGAACGGTCCCAAGACGTCTCATGATTTGCTCCCGTGGCTTCAGGAATAGGGGGTGAATTCAGGCCGCGGGCAAAGCCGGCACGACAGGCAGGCTCACGCTCGATGGATGGCGGGTATCGAAGTGAATGGTGTTGGTTGCCACGCGCGTGTAAGTCGACTGGGCTTCGCCTTCGCCGGTGTTCGGATTGACATCGAACTTCGGGAAATTGCTGCTCGAGATATCGAGCCGAATGCGATGGCCGCATCGAAACAGATTGCTGGTCGGGAACAGCTGAATGCGCACCTTGTGGGCCTGGCCGGCGTCGATCATTTCCGGCTTTTCCCAGGAATTGCGGTAACGCGCACGCAAAATGCCGTCGGTCAGGTTCAGCGCATAGCCTCGTGGATAGTCTGGGCTGGGCGGATACTGGTCGATCAGCTTGGCGGTGAAGTCTGTGTCGGGGCAGTCCGAGGAGATCCAGAGTTCGACCACGACGTCGCCGGTCACTTCCAGGTCTTCCGTCAGCGGTTCGGTCTGGAACACCAGCACATCGGGGCGCTCCGACAAGGGCCTGCCGGGCACCCTGCAGCCGAAGAACCGAGGCTGTTCCACCTGGTCGAAGCCCCCCGCCAGAATCGCCGGCGGCCGCTGAACCACGCTGCCACCCAGCGTGATCACCGGGTCCGCGGGGTCGAACCGGTAGGACGCTTGGGCCAACGGCGTCTCGGGCGCATCCGCAACCAAAGCGCCGCCTTGATGCAGAAAGAGCCGTCGCTGCCGGGTTCTGGCAATCGGCCACTCCGCCTCATTCCGCCAGCGCCCGCCGTGATCCAGCCGGCCATCGGGAGTCTTGCGGCCGCTGCCACCGCCCATCACGAAGATCATCGCGGCAGGCTCGCCCGGCTCCGGCGCCGGCGCCGGTTTGCCCTTCAGCCAGCGGTCGAACCAGCGCAGGCGCAGTTCGAGAAAACTCGTCGCGACATGGTCCTCGAGCCGTGCTGCTGCGCCGAAGTCGGCATCGCCGGAGAAGCTTTCCCAGCGGTTGCCATGGGTCCAGGGCCCGAGGATCAGGCGCCCGGTGCCGCCGCTGGCCAGTGTGCCGACATGGTTCTCGATGGCGGTTCTGGAATAGACGTCGTACCACGACGAAATGTGGATGGCCGGCACGTTCTTGATCGTGTCGTAGTAGCCCTCGGCATAGAGGCCGGGCTGCTTCCAGTAGTCGTCGAACACGCCGCGTTCCCATTGGTCGAACAGATACTCTTCGTAGTCCGGCGTCGGCGTCAGCGGCGAGTGGCCGCGTCTCCACGGCATCTTTCTGAACCAGCATTCCAGGTCTTCCGGCGTCAGCTCGAACCCGGTCTGGTGCAGGCGCCGCGAATGCTCCGCGGCAAACATCACCGCCCATGCGGCCTGCTTCAGTTCATAGGCGCCGCCCTGTCGCACGCCGCTTTGGTAGGCATTCGAGAAGCCACCTGAATCGACGACCATGGCGCGCAGCCCGGGTGCCCCCAGCGATGCGGCGGCCATTTGCGTATGGGCAGCATAGGACAGGCCCTTCATGCCGATCAGGCCGTTGCACCAGGGCTGGCGCGTGATCCAGTCGCAGGTGTCGCAGCCGTCCTGCGCATCGCTCAAGTACTTCGTGAACTCGCCTTCCGAGCCGTAGCGGCCGCGGCAATCCTGGTAGACGACCCCATAGCCGTGGTCGACGAAATAGCGCGCCACTTCGGCACGCGTCAGCGGCGTCGGCTGGGTGTGCGTGCGCTCGGAGCGGCTGGGCTCCCCCTTGCCGTAGGGCGTGCGCTCGAGGATGACGGGCAAGCGCGCGCCGGCCATGGCCGCAGCGCCATCGCCTGGCAGGTAGATGTCGGTCGCCAGGCGCACGCCGTCGCGCATCGGCACCATCACATCGCGCTGCAACACGATGCCGGCCTGTTCGACCAGCATACTTGACACTTCGCGTGTGTATCGATGCATGATACGCATGTAGCAATTGACGATACGATGGTGCCAGACTTTCCGGCGCAAGTCCAGCGTTCACAGGTCCCGCGTTCGCGTTGCGCGTCATGCACTCGCTCACAGGCCTGCGCTATGCTGTTGCAATAGATGAGACGAACGCCGCATGAGCTACACGGTTGAAGCGCTGCAGGACGCCCTCGGCGTGCTCAGGGTCGTCGCCCACCATCCCGGCCTGGGCGTCAGTGAAATCGGCCGGCGGGCCGGATTCACCAAGGCGCGAACGTTTCGCTTTCTCGCCACCTTCGAAGCCGCCGGCATGGTCCAGCGTGGGCGAGACGGGGTCTCGTACAACCTCGGGCCCGGGGCGCTGGTGATAGCGCTGGCGGCGCAGGAACAGGTCAGCCTGACCAAGCTGGCCGACAAGTATCTGGACGGGCTGGTCGCGAAGTACAACGAGACCGCAGCGGTTCTGGTGCGCGACGGGCTGGAGTCGGTCTCGGTCGCGCAGAAGAACAGCACCCGGGAGGTGCGGGTTCAAGGCACGGTCGGCCGCCGCCGCCCGCTGCATGCCGGCGCATCAGGCAAGGTGCTGCTGGCGTTCGGGCCCGAAGACACCGAGACCAGGGTATTGGAAGGCGAGTTGCCGAAGGTGGCGCCGCAGACCATCACCAGCAAGACAAAGCTGAAGAAGGAACTCCAGCGGACCCGCGAGCAAGGCTACGCAACCTCGCTGTCGGAAGGCGCGGTGGATGTCGTGGCCGTTGCCGCGCCGGTCTACGGCAGCGCCGGGCTGGTGTTGGCGAGCCTCGCCCTGTCGCTGCCCAGCAGCCGCGCCCCGGCAGACCTGTCGGGCATGGCACGCGCCGTCTGCGAAGCGGCGCGCCAGCTCTCCACCGATCTCGGCTGGGAGCCAGCCGCTACCGTTCTGCGCTGAGCGGGCTGGCCGCGCGACGGCAGGCGACGGTTCGGAGAGCCCGCGACTGACAACAGCCGACCGCTGTCTTTTTGGGGGCGCTCAGAGGAACGAGAACGCCGTCGGGTCCAGTTCGGTCGACGAGGCGAGAAAGCCCAAGGCGCGAATGGTGCGTTCGCCATTGCAGCGGCCGGGCTCGAGCAGCACGTCGACATCTTCGGTCGCGCGAACGAAGCCGTTCAGGCGCACCGCTTGCCCGCCGACAAGCACGTACTGCACACCTTCCTGCTGAAAGCGCCGCGGGACTGTGACAACGGCCACGCAGAAATGGAAGAGCCGGCGGAGCGATTACTCGCTGCTGCCGGCTCGACGCCTAGAAAAGTGGTTGCGGGGGCAAGATTTGAACTTGCGACCTTTGGGTTATGAGCCCAACGAGCTACCAGGCTGCTCCACCCCGCGACTGGACTTGGAATTATATACGAATGCCGGGCCGAAGCGGGCCTATTCGACCTGGTCGCCGGCAGTGGCTTCCGCGGCGGGCTCGGGCCGATCGACCAGCTCGACAAAGGCCATCGGTGCGTTGTCGCCGACCCGGAAGCCCATCTTCAGGATACGCGTGTAGCCGCCCGGGCGAGCCTTGTAGCGCGGGCCGAGCTCGTTGAAGAGCTTGCTGACGACTTCGCGGTCGCGGGTGCGGTCGAAGGCCAGGCGGCGGTTGGCCAGGGTTGCCTCTTTGCCCAGCGTGATCAGCGGCTCGACGGCCATGCGCAATTCCTTGGCCTTCGGCAGCGTGGTCTTGATCGCCTCGTGGCGGATCAGCGAATTGCACATGTTGCGCAGCATCGCCAGGCGATGGCTGCTGGTGCGGTTGAGTTTGCGTAGTCCCAGACGGTGGCGCATGGTGCGTTTCTCTCTTTATAGAACCCCGGCCGGATCAGGTACCGGGGGTTGCCACGGTTGCCGCTTGGGCAACCACCCTTGGACGGCGCTTGCGCCGTCTCTACCTCTTGTCCAAGCCTTGCGGCGGCCAGTTTTCGAGCCGCGCGCCGAGCGTCAACCCGCGCGAAGCCAGCACTTCCTTGATTTCGTTCAGGCTCTTGCGGCCCAGGTTCGGCGTCTTCAGCAGTTCGGTTTCGGTGCGCTGGATCAGGTCGCCGATGTAATAGATGTTCTCGGCCTTCAGGCAGTTGGCCGAACGCACCGTGAGTTCGAGTTCGTCGACCGGGCGCAGCAGGATCGGGTCGAAGTTTGGCGTGCGCTGTTGCGGCTGCTCGAAGATGTCGCTGACCTGGCCTTCGAGCTGGGCGAAGACTGCGAGCTGTTCGACCAGGATCTTGGCCGACTGGCGGATCGCCTCTTCGGGCGGAATCGCGCCGTTGGTTTCGATCTCCATCACCAGCTTGTCGAGGTCAGTGCGCTGCTCGACGCGAGCGTTTTCGACGGCGTAGCTGACGCGGCGCACCGGCGAGAACGAGGCGTCGAGAACGATGCGGCCGATCGACTTGGTCGGCTCGTCGCCATAGCGGCGCAAGGTGCCCGGCACGTAGCCGCGGCCCTTCTCGACCTTGATCTGCATGTCGAGCTTGCCGCCATGCGCCAGGTGCGCGATCACGTGCTCGGGGTTGATGATCTCGACGTCGTGCGGGGTCTGGATGTCGCCGGCCGTGACCGGGCCTTCGCCTTCCTTGCGCAGCACCAGCGTGACTTCATCGCGGTTGTGCAGGCGGAACACGACGCCCTTCAGGTTCAGCATGATGTGGACGACGTCTTCCTGCACGCCGTCGATCGCCGAATACTCGTGCAGCACGCCGGCAATCGTGACCTCCGTCGGCGCGTAGCCCACCATCGACGACAGCAGCACGCGGCGCAGCGCGTTGCCCAGTGTGTGGCCATAACCGCGTTCGAAAGGTTCGAGCGTAGCCTTGGCGCGATAGCCGCCGAGCGGCTCGACGTGAATGGCCTTGGGCTTCAGAAGTGTGGTTTGCATTGAGTCTGTAGTTCCTGTCAATACCCTCGGCTCGTTACACCGATAAGGCTGATGGACCGTGCCGGGCTGGTGATATCTGCGCTGCCTCGCGCCCGGAAGGCGAGACAGCAAATGAGCAACCGGAAAGGGGCGATCGGCAGAGCCGATCGGCCTGCTTTACCGGCTATAGAGTTCGACGATCAGGGCTTCCTTGATCTCGGCGCCGAACTGGTCGCGGTCGGGCACCTTCTTGAAGACGCCTTCCATCTTGGTCGCGTCGACTTGCACCCAGTCGCACAAGCCGACGCTTTGCGCCAGCTTCAGCGCATCGGTCACGCGCAGTTGCGTCTTCGCCTTCTCGCGCATCGCGAGCGTGTCACCGGCCTTGACCGAATACGACGGGATGTTCACCACCGCGCCATTGACGGTGATCGCCTTGTGCGAAACGAGTTGGCGGGCTTCAGCGCGCGTCGAGCCGAAACCCATCCGGTAGACGACGTTGTCGAGACGCGATTCGAGCAAGGCCAGCAAGGTGGCGCCGGTATTGCCCTTGCGGCGTTCGGCTTCGGCGAAGTAGCGGCGGAACTGGCGCTCGAGCACGCCGTACATGCGCTTGACCTTCTGCTTCTCGCGCAACTGGATGCCGTAGTCCGACGTGCGCGAGCCGCTGGTCCGGCCATGCTGGCCGGGCTTGCTGTCGAACTTGGCCTTGTCGCCGATCGAGCGCCGTGCGCTCTTCAGGAAAAGGTCGGTGCCTTCACGGCGGGAGAGTTTGGCTTTGGGGCCGAGATAACGTGCCACGGTGTGTCCTTCTTGACGTTCTGACGCGGCAGACTCCTGGTACCCTGGGAAGGGAAGCCAAGAGTCCCGCGCGAGTCTGGCAGCTGTTCTTTCGAGCGCTCAGACGGTGGGCTTGAAGAGGCGGCTGCCTCACGAAAACAGCCGGCACACGGAGACGTGCTTGCCGGCTAAAAAATGGGTAAACCAATGGGTAAACCCCGGGGAACCCTCGATTGTAGCGGCTGCAGCTCGATGCTGCAGAACGCACGAATCAGATGCGACGGCGCTTCTGCGGCCGGCAACCGTTGTGCGGAATCGGCGTCACGTCGCTGATCGAATTGATGCGGATGCCCAGCGAGGCCAATGCGCGAACGCTCGATTCACGGCCCGGGCCCGGGCCCTTGATGCGCACGTCGAGGTTCTTGATGCCTTGCTCCTGCGCCGCGCGGCCGGCCGTTTCGGCAGCCACCTGGGCGGCGAACGGGGTGCTCTTGCGCGAGCCCTTGAAGCCCTGGCCGCCGCTGGATGCCCACGCCAGCGCGCCGCCCTGGCGGTCGGTGATCGTGATGATGGTGTTGTTGAACGACGCGTGCACGTGCGCAATGCCATCCGCAATGTTCTTGCGGATTTTCTTGCTGACGCGCCGGGCGGCGGTATTGACGGGTGCTTTGGCCATGTCTTGCTCTTTCTGATTCCGAGGGCCGGCTTACTTCTTCAGCGCTGCGGCACCCTTGCGCGGGCCCTTGCGGGTGCGTGCATTGGTGCGGGTGCGCTGGCCGCGCACGGGCAGGCCGCGGCGGTGGCGGAAGCCGCGGTAGCAGCCGAGATCCATCAAGCGCTTGATGCTGATCGACAACTCGCGGCGCAGGTCGCCTTCGATCGTCAAGCGGCCGATCTCTTCGCGAATCTTTTCGAGATCGGCGTCGGTCAGATCCTTGATCTTCTTCGAATACGGAATGCCGACCTGTTCGCAGATCTTCTGCGCGGTGGGGCGGCCGATGCCGTAGATCGAAGTCAGGCCGATTTCGGCGTGCTTGTGCGGCGGAATATTGATACCGGCGATGCGTGCCATGGTGTTCCTCTAAATCCTGTTCAGCCCTGGCGCTGCTTGTGGCGCGGGTCGGTGCAGATCACGCGGACCACGCCCTTGCGGCGGATGATCTTGCAGTTGCGGCACATCTTCTTGACCGAAGCGGCGACTTTCATGGGCTTCTCCTTGACCTCACTTGGCGCGGAACACGATCCGCGCGCGACTCAAATCGTAGGGCGTCAGCTCGACGGTCACCTTGTCGCCGGGCAGGATGCGGATGTAGTGCATGCGCATCTTGCCCGAGATGTGGCCGAGCACGACGTGCCCGTTTTCCAGCTTCACGCGAAACGTCGCGTTGGGCAAGTTCTCGAGGATCTCGCCCTGCATCTGAATGACGTCGTCTTTGGACATCTCAGCTGGCCTTGAAGTTGGCTTTTTTCAACAGGCTCTCATATTGCTGGCTCATCACGTAACTCTGCACCTGGGCCCAGAAGTCCATCGTCACGACGACGATGATCAACAGCGATGTGCCGCCGAAATAGAACGGCACGTTGTACTTCAGCACCAGGAACTCGGGCAGCAGGCAGACGCCGGTGATGTACACCGCGCCGGCCAGCGTCAACCTCGAGAGGATCTTGTCGATGTGCTTGGCGGTCTGCTCGCCCGGGCGAATGCCCGGAATGAAGGCGCCGCTCTTCTTCAGGTTGTCGGCCGTCTCGCGGCTGTTGAAGACGAGCGCGGTGTAGAAGAAGCAGAAGAACACGATCATCGCGGCATACAGCATCACGTAGATCGGCTGCCCCGGCGACAGCGCGCCCGACAGGTCCTTCAGCCAGCGCAGGCCTTCGCCGGTGGCGAACCAGCCGACGATCGTGGCCGGCAGCAGGATGATCGACGACGCGAAGATCGGCGGGATCACGCCCGACATGTTCAGCTTCAGCGGCAGGTGCGACGACTGGCCGCCGTAGACCTTGTTGCCGACCTGGCGCTTGGCGTAGTTGACCAGGATCTTGCGCTGCCCGCGCTCGACGAAGACGACGACGAAGGTCACGCCGATGACGACCGCGATGATGAACAGGCTGGCGACGATGCTCATCGCACCGGTGCGCACCAGTTCGAACAGGCCGCCGATCGAACTCGGCAGGCCGGCGACGATGCCGGAGAAGATCAGGATCGAGATCCCGTTGCCCAGGCCGCGCTCGGTGATCTGTTCGCCGAGCCACATCAGGAACATCGTGCCGGCGACCAGGCTCACGACCGCCGTCATGCGGAAGCCGAAGCCCGGGCTCAGTACCAGGCCGCGCGAACCTTCGAGCGCCAGCGCGATGCCCAGGCTCTGGAAGATCGCCAGGAAGAGCGTGCCGTAGCGCGTGTACTGCGTGATCTTGCGCCGGCCGGCTTCGCCTTCCTTCTTCAACGCTTCCAAGGTCGGCACGACGTAGGTCATCAACTGCATGATGATCGACGCCGAGATGTACGGCATGATGCCGAGCGCGAACACGGTGAAGCGCGACAAAGCGCCGCCGCTGAACATGTTGAACAGGTTCAGGATGCCGCCGCTCTGGCCCTTGAAGAGCTGCTGCAGCTGGTTCGGGTCGATGCCCGGCACGGGAATGTGCGCGCCGATGCGATAGACCACCAGGGCCAGCAGCAGGAAGACGATTCGGCGACGCAGGTCGCCGAACTTCCCGCTTTTGGCCAACTGGTTCGCTGAGGTTGCCACTGGCGTGTGCTTCCCTTAAGCCGCTGCTGCGGCTGCGCCGGGGGCTGACTCGACCGAGCCGCCGGCCGCTTCGATCGCCGCCTTCGCGCCGGCGCTTGCGGCGATGCCCTTCAGCACCACCTTGCGCGACAGCTCGCCGGCCTTGATGACCTTGACATGCTTGACCAGCTCGCGCACCAGGCCGGCGGCCTTCAGCGTCAGCAGGTCGACTTCTTCGGCGTCCAGGCTTTGCAAGGCGCCGAGCGTGATCTCGCCGTTGAACTTGAGTTGCGCCGACTTGAAGCCGCGCTTGGGCAGGCGGCGCTGCAGCGGCATCTGGCCGCCTTCGAAGCCGACCTTGTGGAAGCCGCCGGCACGCGACTTCTGGCCCTTGTGGCCGCGGCCCGCGGTCTTGCCCAGGCCCGAACCGATGCCGCGGCCGACGCGGCGGCGGGCCTTCTTGCTGCCTTCGGCCGGCTTGATCGTGTTGATTTCCATTACAGCACCTGCACCAGGTACGCCACCTTGTTGATCATGCCGCGCACCGCGGGCGTGTCTTCGAGCACACGCTCGCTGTTCAGCTTGCGCAGGCCCAGGCCGCGCACCGTGTCGCGGTGCGACTGGCGGGTGCCGGCGACGCTCTTCACGAGCTTGACGGTCAGGGTCTTCTTGTCGGACATCAGTCTTCTCCTACGCGGCCAGCTCAGCTGAAGAGCTCTTCGACCGTCTTGCCGCGCTTGGCCGCCACTTCGGCCGGCGTCGTCGAGCGGCGCAGCGCGTCGAGCGTGGCGCGAACCATGTTGTACGGGTTGGCCGAACCGAGGCTCTTGGCGACGATGTCGGTCACGCCCATCACTTCGAACACCGCGCGCATCGGTCCGCCGGCGATGATGCCGTCACCCGGCTTGGCCGGCGCCATCAGCACCTTGGCCGCGCCGTGCGCGCCTTCGACCTTGTGCTGGATCGAGCCGTTCTTCAGGCTCACCTTGACCATGTTGCGGCGCGCGGCTTCCATCGCCTTCTGCACCGCCACCGGTACTTCCTTGGCCTTGCCCTTGCCCATGCCGACGCGGCCGTCGCCGTCACCGACGACGGTGAGCGCGGCGAAGCTGAGCGTGCGGCCGCCCTTGACGACCTTGGTGACGCGGTTGACCGCGATCATCTTTTCCTTCAGGCCGTCGTCGTTGCCTTCGGTCTGCTGGCGGGGAGTGAACTTTGCCATTTCGAATGTTTCCTATTCGGCGGTCAGGCCGGTCAGAACTGCAGGCCGGCTTCGCGCGCCGCTTCGGCCAGCGCCTTGACGCGGCCGTGGTAGGCGAAACCGGCGCGGTCGAACGCGACCTTGTCGACGCCGGCGGCCTTGGCACGCTCGGCAATCCGCTTGCCGATGATCGACGCGGCGGCGACGTTGGCGCCCTTGCCGGCCACGCCGAGTTGTTCGCGCATGTCCTTCTCGGCGGTCGACGCGCTGGCCAGCACCTGGGTGCCGTCGTCGGAGACGATGCTGGCGTAGATGTGCAGGTTGGAGCGGAACACGGTCAGGCGCGCAACGCGCTGCTGCGCGATGCGCAGGCGGGTCTGGCGCGAACGGCGCAGGCGCTGTTCTTTCTTGGTCATCATGTCGTCGCTCCTTACTTCTTCTTCGTCTCTTTCAAGACCACACGCTCACCGACGTAGCGGATGCCCTTGCCCTTGTAGGGCTCGGGCGGCCGCAGCGCACGCACTTCGGCGGCCACCTGGCCGACCGACTGGCGGTCGGCGCCGGAAATGACGATCTCGGTCTGCGTCGGCGTCGCCACCTTCACACCGGCCGGCATCTCCTTGCTCACCGGGTGCGAAAAGCCAATCTGCAGGTTCAGCTTCTGGCCTTGCGCCTGGGCACGAAAGCCGACGCCGACCAGCGAGAGCTTCTTCTCGAAACCCTTGCCGACACCGCTGACCATGTTGGCGACGAGCGCCCGCATCGTGCCGCTCATCGCGTCGGCATTCGGATGGTCGCTGGCCGGCGCGAAGCTCAGCTTGCCGGCATCGTTGGTCACCTTCACCAGCGGGTTCAGGGCACGCACCAGCGTGCCGCCTGCGCCCTTGACGCTGATCTGGTCGGCCGTGATCGCCACGTCCACGCCTTGCGGGACGGCGATCGGCATCTTTCCTACGCGGGACATATCGTTCGCTCCCTTATGCCACGTAGCAGAGGACTTCGCCGCCGACACCGGTCTGGCGAGCCTTGCGGTCGGTCATCACGCCCTTCGGGGTGGTGACGATCGCGACGCCGAGGCCGTTCTTGACCTGCGGAATGGCGTCGCGGCCCTTGTAGATGCGCAGGCCGGGGCGGCTGACGCGCTCGATGCGCTCGATGACCGGGCGGCCGGCGTAGTACTTCAGCGCGATCTCGAGTTCGCTCTTCGTGCCGTCGGCGCGGATCGCGAAACCGTCGATGTAACCCTCGTCCTTCAACACCTGCGCGATCGCGACCTTGATCTTCGACGACGGCATCGTGACGACCGCCTTCTCGACGCTTTGCGCATTCCGGATGCGGGTCAGCATGTCGGCAATGGGGTCACTCATGCTCATAACAAATCTCCTTCGATGCTCGCCGATGTCACCAGCTGGCCTTGACCAGGCCGGGGATGTCGCCCTTGAAGGCGAGTTCGCGGATCTTGTTGCGGCCCAGGCCGAACATGCGGAACGTGCCGCGCGGACGCCCGGTGATCGCGCAGCGGTTGCGCAGCCGGGTCGGGTTGGCATTGCGCGGCAGCTTCTGCAATTGCAGGCGGGCACCGTAGCGCTCTTCGTCCGAACGCTTCGCGTCGTCGGCGATGGCTTTCAGCTCGGCGTACTTTTTCGCGTACTTGGCGACCAGCTTCTCGCGTTTTTCTTCGCGCTGCTTGAGTGACGTTTTGGCCATTTGCTGAATCCTTGCCTTCAGTTCTTGAACGGGAATTTGAAGGCCGTGAGCAAAGCCTTGCACTCGTCGTCGTTCTTCGCGCTCGTCGTGATGCTGATGTTCATGCCGCGGATCGCGTCGATCTTGTCGTACTCGATCTCGGGAAAGATGATCTGCTCTTTGACGCCGATGTTGTAGTTGCCGCGGCCGTCGAACGCACGCCCCGAGATGCCGCGGAAGTCGCGCACCCGAGGCAGCGCCACGGTGACGAATCGGTCGAGGAATTCGTACATGCGAATGCCGCGCAAGGTGACCATGCAGCCGATCGGCACACCTTCGCGGATCTTGAAACCGGCGATCGGCCGCTTCGACTTGGTGACCACCGGCTTCTGGCCGGCGATCTTGGTCAGGTCGCCAACCGCGTTGTCCATGACCTTCTTGTCCGAGACGGCTTCGCTGACACCCATGTTCAGCG
>Ga0307513_10004081_pt1 | contig 19562 bp, 12 predicted proteins | sample 15_EM_MG_FD_202174 | JGI IMG/M metagenome (GOLD analysis project Ga0307513, IMG submission 202174) | Populus trichocarpa ectomycorrhiza microbial communities from riparian zone in the Pacific Northwest, United States - 15_EM | ecosystem: Host-associated > Plants > Roots > Unclassified | place...
CTGCCCCTTGGTGATCGGCGCCAGGTCGAGAATCGAGAGTGGGATCGCCACGGAACTGCCCTTCATTTGAGCTGGATGGCCTTCCTTGAGCTGCATGGCCTGCTGGCGTAAACACCGTGTGCCCAGGCAACTAGTCCCGTCCGAGCAAAGTGATCACGTGGCTCTGCGGTCCCGGCTGGCGGACCGATTCCATCGGTGACCCACCGTTAATTTCCATCTCGGTATGGGTGATTTTATGGAAGTTTCGCTACTCTCCGCCTGAGGGCGCGGGCGCTCGCGCCCACAGGATGACGCTGTGCTGACGTGCAGCGCCGGAGGGCTGGACCGATGCCGAGGCATATGGCGCTGGACAATGCCGACCGATTGATCGGCCGGCACGGCCTGCGCCTGCCCGGCTGGATCGCGCTCCTGACCGCGGCTGTGATCACCGTTATCGGCGCGGGCATCCTGATCGTTCCCCGGCAGACCCTGGCGAAATTGCCCGGCGCGGCGGCGTTGGCCTGCCACCCCGAGACGGTGGACATCGTCGTCTCCCCCGAACTGCTGAGCGTCGTCAAGCAGATTCTGCGACCCCTGCACGAGCAAGGCCTGAACAACAACGTCTGCCTGACGCCCAGCGTGCGCGGCCAGGAACCGCAGGAGACGGTGGCGAGCGCGGACATCCTGCCGGTGGACCGGGCGCCGCAGGTCTGGCTGCCGGACGCCTCGGTCTGGGGTGAGAAGGTGCGGCATTGGCCAGTGACCTCGGTCGGGTCGATGGCCAGCTCGCCGGTGGTGGTGGCGACCAGCGTGGCGGCGGCCGAGGAGCTGGGCTGGGCGAAGAGCAACCCGACCTGGATGCAGGTGCTGCGCGGTAGCCGTCCGGTGATCGTTCCGGACTATCAGAGCCAGTCCGAGAGCCTGGACGCGCTGATCGCGTTGTGGCAGTCCCTGGGCAAGGGTGCGAAGGCCGACCAGGAGGTGGTGGCCACGGTGCTGGCTGCCGACCGCAGTGAGTTGCCGGGGCCGGCCGCGGCGATCGCGGATGCCCGGTCCGGGTCGTCGAATGCCCCGATGTTTCCGGCCACCGAGCAGGCCGTGGCCTATCTGAATGCCACGTCCACGACGCCGCAGTTGACGGCGGTCTACCCGAAGGAGGGTTCGCCGATCCTGAACTACCCGATCTTCCGGATGGGCGGCACCAGCCAGACTCCGACGCAGCGTGCGGCGGTTGATGCGGTGATCAACCGGTTGCGCTCGGACGAGGCGGTGGAGGCGCTTCGGCAGGCCGGTTTCCGTCGTCCGTATGCCGGGCCGGGCACCAGCGCGGTGAGTGTGGGTAACCCGGTGGGCACGGGGATTCGCCGGTCCGCGGAAGTCACGGTGCTCGAGCCGCCGGGCCGGGCCGAGGTGGACGGCATGATCGGTCGGGTCCAAGCGTTGGCCAAGCCGTCCCGGATCCTCACCGTGATGGACGTCTCGCTGTCGATGAAAGCGAAGCTGGCGGACGGGATCTCGCGGATCCAGTTGGCCGGGGCGGCGGCCCGGCTCGGGGTCAATCTGCTGCCGGACAGCGGGTCGGTCGGGGTCTGGGTGTTCGCCGCGAAGATGGGCGGCGGCAAGGACTACCGGGTGCTCGGGGCGGTGAAGCAGCTCGGTTCCCGGGACGCCAACGGTGAGACCCAGCGCAACTTCCTGACCCGAGTGGCGAGCACCATCCAGAACAACCTGAACGGTGGCGGGACCGCGCTGTACGACACCACGATCGCCGCGATCCGAGAGATGCATGCGCACTACGACCCGAAGGCGGTGAACGCGATCATCCTGATGTCGGACGGCGGGAACACGGACACGAGCGGTGCCACCCTGGACCAGACGCTGGCCGAGATCCACCGGCTGAACCAGGGCAAGCAGAAGGTCGCGATCTACACCGCTGGGCTCGGCGCGGATGCGGACTATGCGGCGCTGAGCAAGATCGCCAAAGCCTCCGGCGGGTTCACTTACCGGATCGAAACCGCGTTGTCGGGCCAGCAGGCGCTGTTGGACGGCCTGCGCCGCAGCCGCAAGCTCGGCAGCTGACCCGGCTCTCGTCCGAGGCCCCGGGCCCGGGCTCGGGAAACCGCGCGAGTCAGCCGAGGACGAGGAGCAGGTCGCCGCCCTCCACCTGCTGCACCCCGCCGACCGCCACCCGCTGGACAACACCGCCGGCCGGCGCGGTGATCGAGGCCTCCATCTTCATCGCCTCGATGGTCGCGACGGTCTGGCCCGGAGCGATCCGGTCGCCTTCGCCGACGGTCAACGTGACAACCCCGTCGAAGGGAGCCGCGATGTGGCCGGGTTTGCTGGTGTCCGCCTTCTCCGCGACGTGGATCTCGACCGCGACCGAACGATCGCGGACCTGCACCGGGCGCAGCTGGCCGTTCAGCGTGCACATCACCGCGCGCATGCCGCGCTCGTCCACCTCACCGACCGCTTCCAGCGCGACGATCAGCCGGACCCCGCGTTCGAGCCGGACCTCGTGCTCCTCGCCCTGCCGCAGGCCGTACAGGTAATCGCGGGTGTCGAGGACCGATACGTCCCCGAAAGTACTTCTGGCAGTGGCGAAATCGCGGGCCGGGCCGGGGAACAGCAGTCGGTGCAGGGTTTCCCGGGGGCGCTCGGCCAGACCGGTGAGGTCGTCCGCGGACAGCTCCGGCATCCGGTTCTTGATCTCCCGGCCGGCCAGCGCGCGGCTGCGGAACGGCTCCGGCCAGCCACCGGGCGGGTCCCCGAGCTCGCCGGAGAGGAAGCCGATCACCGAGTCCGGGACGTCGAACTTCTCCGGGTGCTCGGCGAACTCGGCCGGATCCGCCCCGACCGCGACCAGGTGCAGGGCGAGATCACCGACCACCTTGGACGACGGCGTCACCTTCACCAGTCGGCCGAGGATCCGGTCGGCGGCCGCGTACATCGCCTCGATCTGCTCGAACTTCTCCCCCAGCCCGAGCGCGATCGCCTGCTGCCGGAGGTTGGACAGCTGGCCGCCGGGGATCTCGTGGTCGTAGACCCGGCCGGTGGGGGCGGTCAGGCCGGACTCGAACGGCGCGTAGACCTTGCGCACCGCCTCCCAGTACGGCTCCAGGTCGGTGACCGCCCGCAGGTCGAGCCCGGGGTCGCGATCGGTGTGCTCGAGCGCGGCGATCAGCGCCGACAGCGGGGGCTGGCTGGTGGTCCCGGCCATGGAGGCGGTTGCCGCGTCGACGGCGTCCACCCCGGCGGCGATCGCTGCCAGCAGGGTGCCCAGTTGCCCGCCCGCGGTGTCGTGGGTGTGCAGGTGGACCGGCAGGTCGAATTCTGACCGGAGGGCGGTGACGAGTCGGGTCGCGGCAGCCGGGCGCAGCAGTCCGGCCATGTCCTTGATCGCCAGCACGTGCGCGCCCGCGTCGACGATCTCCCGGGCCAGCTTGAGGTAGTAGTCCAGGGTGTAGAGCTGTTCGGCGGGGTCGAGCAGGTTGCCGGTGTAGCAGAGCGCGACCTCGGCGACCGCCGTCCCACCGGAGCGGACCGCGTCGATCGCCGGGCGCATCTGGTCGACGTCGTTCAGGGCGTCGAAGATCCGGAAGATGTCGATCCCGGTCCGGCTGGCCTCGGCGACGAACGCGTCGGTGACCTCGGTCGGGTATGGCGTGTACCCCACCGTGTTCCGGCCGCGCAGCAGCATCTGCAGGCAGAGGTTGGGCATCGCCTCCCGCAGCGAGGCCAGCCGCTCCCAGGGGTCTTCGGCCAGGAAACGGAGGGCGACGTCGTAGGTGGCGCCGCCCCAGCATTCGACGCTGAGCAGTTGCGGGGTGGTCCGGGAGACGTGCGGGGCGACCTCGAGCAGGTCGCGGGTGCGCACCCGGGTGGCCAGCAGCGACTGGTGGGCATCGCGGAACGTGGTGTCGGTGATCGCGACCGGCCCGGCGGCGCGCAACTGCGCGGCCCAGCCCTCGGGCCCGACCTCGAGCAGCCGCTGCCGCCAGCCGGCCGGGACCGGTGCGGAGGTGTCCAGCGCGGGCAGCTTCAGCGCCGCCGCTGCGGTGGCCGGCGGCCGGCCGTACGGGCTGTTCACGGTGACATCGGCGAGCCACGCCAGCAGCTTGCTGCCGCGGTCGGCGCTGGGCTGGGCGTGCACGAGTTCGGGACGATCGTCGATGAAGGACGTCGGGACACCGCCGGCGACGAAGTCCGGTTCGGCCAGGACGGCCCGCAGGAAGGCGATGTTGGTGCTGACGCCGCGGACCCGGAACTCGGCCAGCGCGCGGCGGGCCCGGGCCACGGCGGTCGGGAAGTCCGATCCGCGGCAGATCAGCTTGACCAGCATCGAGTCGAAGTGCGCGCTGATCGAGGCACCGGCGTGCACGGTCCCGCCGTCCAACCGGACCCCGGCCCCGCCGGGCGAGCGGTAGGTGGTGATCATGCCGGTGTCCGGGCGGAACCCGTTCGACGGGTCTTCCGTCGTCACCCGGCACTGCAGCGCGGTGCCGCGCAACTGGATCCGGCCCTGGGTGAGGCCGAGGTCGGCCAGCCCTTCGCCGGCCGCGATCCGCAGTTGGGCCTGCACCAGGTCGACGTCCGTGACCTCCTCGGTGACCGTGTGCTCCACCTGGATCCGCGGGTTCATCTCGATGAACACGTGCTGCCCGGCGCGCTCGCCCGCGGTGTCAACGAGGAACTCGACGGTGCCGGCGTTCACGTAGCCGACCTGGCGGGCGAACGCGACCGCGTCGGCGCACAGCCGGGCCCGCAGTTCCGGGTCGAGGTTCGGCGCGGGGGCGATCTCGATCACCTTCTGGTGCCGGCGCTGCACCGAGCAGTCTCGCTCGAACAGGTGCACGGTCAGGCCCGAGGCATCGGCCAGGACCTGCACCTCGATGTGCCGGGGCCGCAGCACCGCCTGCTCCAGGAAGACCGTCGCGTCCCCGAAAGCGCCTTCGGCCTCGCGCATCGCGGTCGCCATCGCCTCCGGCAGGTCGGCCTCGGTGGCGACCCGGCGCATCCCCCGGCCACCGCCGCCGGCGACCGCCTTGACGAACAGCGGGAAGCCGACGTCGGGTGCGGCCTGCAGGAGTTCATTGACGTCGTTCGAGGGCATCGACGAGCGCAGCACCGGCAGTCCGGCCTCGCGGGCGGCGGTCAGCGCGCGGACCTTGTTCCCGGCCAGCGCGAGCGCGCTCGGCGGTGGGCCGATGAAGACGATCCCGGCCTGCTCGCAGGCGGTGGCCAGGGCGGGGTTCTCGGACAGGAACCCGTAGCCGGGATAGACGGCGTCCGCCCCGGACTCCAGCGCGACCCGGATGATCTCGTCAATGTCCAGGTAGGCCCGGACCGGGTGCCCGCGCTCGCCGATCAGATACGCCTCGTCCGCCTTGATCCGGTGCACGGCATTGCGGTCTTCCCAGGGGAAGATCGCGACCGTGCGGCACCCCAGCTCCACCGCCGCCCGGAACGCGCGGACGGCGATCTCGCCTCGGTTGGCGACCAGGATCTTGGTGAACATCGGGCAATCCTCAGCGACCGGCCGGAACGATGCTGGCCAGATCGCTGACCAGCTCGGCGAACAGCTCGAAAACAGCTGGCTCGGACACGTTCCGCGCGCTGACGATGATCTGGTCAACACCCTTCGCGGCGAGCGCGGCATACCGGTCGACGAGTTCACCGGGGGTCTGCGTGCCGTTGCTGCCGTCCTTGGAGAGCGCGATCGCGCCGAGCACGGTCTTCTCGATCTCGCTGTTGTCCCGCCCGAGCGCCGTGCAGTGCTCCTGCAGCACGGCGAGCTTGTGGGCCACGCCGTCCGGGCCGGTGTCGAACACGTTGCAGGCGTCCGCGTACTGCGCGACCAGTCGCAGCGTCTTCTTCTCGCCCTGGCCACCGACCAGGATCTTCGGGCCCGGCCGGGACAGTGGCGGCGGCGAGTTCAGTGGCCGCTCCAGTTGGTAATGCGTTCCGTTGAACGGGTTCTGGTCGCCGCCGAACATCCGGTCGGCGATCTGCAGGGTTTCCTCGAGGCGTTCGAAGCGCTCGGCCAGCGGCGGGAACGGCACGCCCAGACCGCGGTGCTCCTGCTCGTTCCAGGCGGCGCCGAGACCCAGCCAGGCCCGGCCGCCGGACAGCACGTCAAGCGTGGTCGCGGTCTTGATCAGGATCCCCGGGTGCCGGTACGTGACGCCGGTGACCATCGTGCCCAGGGTGATCTTCTCGGTGACGGCGGCGGCGAAGGCCAGCGCGCTGTAGCCCTCCAGCATCTCGTGCTCGACCGGGCCGACCGCGCCGATCTGGAAGAAGTGGTCCATCACCCACAGGCTGGCCATCCCGGCCTGGTCGGCGTCCCGGGCGATCCGGCGGAAGGTGGAGCCCAGTTCGGCAGGTCCGCCGGGCCAGGTGAAGCTGGGTACCTGCAATCCGATCTTCATAGTTCGCATCCTTACCCATCCGTGCCCGGGAGGGCACCCCGGCTGGCCAACCCCTACTCCGAGCCGGGTCGCACCGCAGTGGCGGCGACCTCAGAAGTGGATCAGCGGGTCGATCGCGACGGCGACGAAGAGCAGGGTCAGGTAGGTGATCGACCAGTGGAACAGCCGCATCGGGGCCAGGTCGGCGAGGCCCTGCCGGGCCCGGCCGAGCAGCCGGTGCGCCTCCAGCAGGAAGGCACCACCGAGCAGGACCGCGCTGACCCCGTACACCGGGCCGGTCGGGCCGGCCGGGATCAGCAACAGCGACCAAGCGACCATCGCCCAGCTGTAGCGGACGATCTGCTGCGCGACGTTCACCGGGTCGGCCACCACCGGCAGCATCGGCACCCCGGCAGCGGCGTAGTCGGCGCGGTAGCGCATCGACAGCGGCCAGTAGTGCGGCGGCGTCCAGAGAAAGACGATGCCGAAGAGCACAAAAGGCGCCCAGGTCAGGCTGCCGGTGACGGCCGACCAGCCGATCAGGGTGGGCAGGCAGCCGGCCACCCCGCCCCAGACGATGTTCTGCGGCGTCCGGCGCTTCAGCAGCATCGTGTAGCCGACGACGTACAGCAGGATCGCGGCCAGGGCCAGCACGGCCGAGAGCAGATTGACGGCCAGACCCAGCACCAGGAACGAGACGACCCCGAGCGTCACCCCGAAGATCAGTGCCCCGCGGGGGCTGACCTCCCCGGTGACCAGCGGCCGGTTCTCGGTGCGGTGCATCTTCATGTCGATGTCGCGGTCGAGATAGCAGTTCAGCGCGTTGGCGCTACCGGCCGCCAGCGAACCGCCGATCAGGGTCACGAGCACCTTGCCGAGCGGCGGAACCCCGCCCTGGGCCAGCATCATCGCCGGGACGGTGGTGACGAGCAGGAGCTCGATGATCCGCGGCTTGGTCAGCGAGATGTAGGCCAGCAGCGTGCGGCGCGCCGATCTGACCGGGCTTTCCACCGTCTTGGTGCGTTCGACCAGCAGCCGGGACTCCCCCTCGGCGACGGGTAGCCGGGTCGGCGCCTCGGCCACGGTCGGGACGTGCAACGGCGGCGCTGCCAGGCCCGAAGGCCGAGCTCGGCGGGGTTCGACGGCGGTCACAGTTCCCTCGGTCCTCCAGGTTCGGTCGCCGCAACTCTACGCGCGGCCCAGTCCCGGCTCCCACCCGGCACCCCGGACGAACCCGAAGCTTCCCCCTCGAGCTGAGCGACATCGAGGCGAACCACACCGAGCTGAATCCAGATCGAGCCGAACCGCATCGAACTGAACCACGGCGGGCCGTGAGGCGTGACTCATCACACGGGCGGTATGACAACCGTCTCGTAGATCGCTGTACCACCAGTGGACGAGCGGTGTTAACGCGCGTCTGAAGGAGCGATCATCAATGGCAGGTCTAGGCTCGATCTTGAGTATCAGGGCAATGGAAGGATCCGGATCGTCGTGACAGACACCGTGGCGAGTACCACCACAGATGAGCTTGAGTGGACACCGTTGGACGACCGCGCGGTGGACACCGTGCGCCTGCTGGCCGCCGATGCGGTGCAGAAGGTTGGCAACGGTCACCCGGGCACCGCCATGAGCTTGGCGCCCGCAGCGTACCTGCTCTACCAGAAGCTGCTGAAGCATGATCCACAGGATCCGAACTGGCCCGGTCGCGACCGGTTCGTGCTCTCCGCCGGCCACTCCAGCCTCACCCTGTACATCCAGCTGTACCTGAGCGGATACGGCCTGGAGCTGGACGATCTCAAGGCGCTGCGCACCTGGGGCTCACTCACTCCGGCGCACCCGGAGTACGGCCACACCGCCGGCGTCGAGATCACCACCGGGCCGCTGGGCCAGGGCCTGGCCAGCGCGGTCGGGATGGCGATGGCCGCACGGCGCGAGCGCGGCCTGTTCGACCCGGACGCCGCCGACGGCGAGAGCCCGTTCGATCACACCATCTGGTCGATCGCCTCCGACGGCGACCTCGAGGAGGGCGTCACCTCCGAGGCGTCCTCGCTCGCCGGTCACCAGGAGCTGGGCAACCTGGTGCTGATCTACGACCAGAACCACATCTCGATCGAGGACGACACCGACATCGCGTTCAGCGAGGACGTCGGCAAGCGGTACGAGGCGTACGGCTGGCACGTGCAGTACGTCGACTGGACCGCGACCGGCGAGTACAAGGAGGACGTCGGCCAGCTGTACGCGGCGCTGGTCGCGGCCCGGGCGGAGCGCTCGAAGCCGTCGATCGTGCTGCTGCGCACCATCATCGGCTGGCCCGCGCCGAACAAGCGGAACACCGGCGCGGCGCACGGCTCGGCCCTGGGTGCGGACGAGGTCCGCGCCACCAAGGAGATCCTGAACTTCCCGCCGGACGAGAGCTTTGTCGTCGAGCCGGAGGTGCTGGCTCGCGCCCGCCAGGTGCTGGAGCGCGGCGGCGCCACCCGCGCGGCCTGGCTGGACTCCTTCAAGGAGTGGCAGCTGGCCAACCCCGAGCGCGCCGAGCTGCACGAGCGGCTGAAGAACAACCGGCTGCCGGACGGCTGGGAGAAGGTGCTGCCGGAGTTCCCGGGTGGCAAGGACGTCGCCACCCGCAAGGCCTCCGGTGCGGTGCTGGACGCGCTCGCGCCGGTGCTGCCGGAGCTGTGGGGCGGTTCCGCCGACCTGGCGGAGAGCAACAACACCACGATGAAGGGCGAGCCGTCGTTCATCCCGTCCGAGCGGTCGACGAAGGACTGGAAGGGCAACCCCTACGGGCGCACCCTGCACTTCGGTATCCGCGAGCACGCAATGGGCGCGATCCTCAACGGAATCCGGCTGCACGGCAACACCCGGCCGTACGGCGGGACGTTCATGACGTTCAGCGACTACATGCGCCCGTCGGTCCGGCTGGCCTCGCTGATGCAGATCCCGGTCACCTACGTGTGGACGCACGACTCGATCGGCCTCGGTGAGGACGGCCCGACCCACCAGCCGATCGAGCACCTGGCCGCGCTGCGGGCGATTCCGGGCCTGTCGGTGCTGCGGCCCGGTGACGCCAACGAGACGGCCTGGGCGTGGCGGGCGCTGCTGGAGAGGAACACCGGCCCGGTCGGCCTGGTGCTGACCCGGCAGAACCTGCCGACGTTCGAGCGTGGACCGGAGGCGTTCGCCTCCGCCGAGGGGGTGGCCCGCGGCGCCTACGTGCTGGCCGAGGCGGACGGCGGAACGCCGAAGGTGATCCTGATCGGCACCGGCTCCGAGGTGCAGCTCGCGGTCGCGGCCCGGGAGATCCTGCAGGCCGACGGCATCCCGACCCGGGTGGTCTCGATGCCGTGCCGGGAGTGGTTCGACGAACAGGACGCCGGCTACCGGGCGAGCGTGCTGCCGTCCACGGTCCGGGCCCGGGTCTCGGTCGAGGCCGGGATCGCGCAGGGCTGGCGCGAGCTGGTCGGCGACGCCGGCCGGATCATCTCGATCGAGCACTACGGCGCGTCCGCCGATTACAAACGGCTCTTCCAGGAGTTCGGGTTCACCCCCGAGGCCGTGGTCGAGGCCGCTCGCGACAGCATCGCCGCTGCCGAATCACCGCTCGGCTGAACACACCTCGCGTCCAGCCTTGTCAACCGAATACATCAGCCGTGCTCCGCACGGCTCGCCCGAGGAGTGTCTTCCGTGAGCAAAGCACTGGCCGATCTCGCCGCCAACGGCGTATCCATCTGGCTCGACGACCTCTCCCGCGAACTGCTGGAGGGTGGTGACCTCGACGCGCTGATCCAGGACCGCGGCGTGGTCGGCGTCACCACCAACCCGACGATCTTCGCCAACGCCCTGGCCAAGGGTGACCGCTACGAGGACCAGGTGAAATCCCTGGTCGCCAAGAAGGCGGACGTCGAGACGGCGGTCTTCGAGATCACCACGGACGACGTCCGCACGGCGTCCGACACGTTCCGGCCGATCTACGAGTCGACCGGGCACCTGGACGGGCGGGTGTCGATCGAGGTCGATCCCCGCCTCGCCCGCGACACCCCGGCGACGAACGCGATGGCCGAGCGGCTCTGGCAGACCGTCGACCGCCCGAACACCATGATCAAGATCCCGGCGTCGCTCGAGGGCCTGCCCTCGATCACCGCCACGATCGCCAAGGGGATCAGCGTGAACGTGACGCTGATCTTCAGCCTGGAGCGCTACCGCGCGGTGATGGACGCCTACCTGACCGGGCTGGAGCAGGCCCGCGCGGCCGGTCTCCCGCTGGCCGACATCGCGTCGGTGGCCTCGTTCTTCGTGTCCCGGGTGGACACCGAGGTCGACAAGCGGCTGACCGCGATCGGCACCGACGAGGCGAAGGCGCTCAAGGGCAAGGCCGCGATCGCCAACGCCCGGCTCGCGTACCAGGCGTTCGAAGAGGTCCTGGCGAGCGCCCGCTGGCAGGAGCTGGCGGCCGCCGGGGCCCGGGTGCAGCGTCCGCTGTGGGCGTCCACCGGGGTCAAGGACCCGTCCTACCCGGACACCATGTACGTCACCGAGCTGGTCGCCAAGGACACCGTGAACACGATGCCCGGCGCGACCCTGGAGGCGGTCGCCGACCACGGCGTCATCACCGGCGACAGCGTGACCGGCCAGTACGCGGACGCCGCCGCGGTGCTCGACAGCCTGCAGGCGATCGGCATCGACTACGACGAGGTCACGAACCTGCTGGAGGTCGAGGGCTTGGACAAGTTCGAGAAGAGCTGGACCGAACTGCTGGCCACGGTGTCCGGCGAGCTGGAGCGGGTCGCGGCTCTCGGCGGCGCGTCATGACCAGAGGTCCCGACAGCAGTATCTGGCCGGCCGACGACCGGGCCGCCGGTCTGGCCGTCTCGGCGACCGGCACGGATGCCGCGGCCGCATTGGAGCGGCACCTTCCCTCGCTGGTCGCGGACAAGGTGGCGTCCCGGATCACCGGTGGCGACCCGACCCTGTGGGGCGACGCCGCCGTCTCGGAGGCGTCCGTCCGGCTCGGCTGGGTCGGCCTGCCGGACACCTCCCGGCCGCTGGTCGAGCCGATCACCGAGCTGCGCACCGCACTGCTGGCCGAGGGCATCGACCGGGTTGTGCTCTGCGGGATGGGCGGCTCGTCCCTGGCGCCCGAGGTGATCACGGCCGCGGCCGGCGTCGACCTGGTGGTGCTGGACAGCACCGACCCGGCGATGGTCGCAAGCACCCTGGTCGAGCTCGAGCGCACCGTTGTCGTGGTCTCCAGCAAATCCGGTTCCACAGTCGAAACCGCAAGCCAGCGAAAGGCTTTCGAAGCGGCGTTCACGGCCGCCGGGATTGACGCGAAGAGCCGGATCATCATCGTCACCGATCCTGGCTCACCGCTGGAGACGGCCGCGAACGAGGCCGGGTACCGGGCGGTGTTCAGTGCCGACCCGAGCGTGGGCGGCCGGTTCTCCGCGCTCACCGCGTTCGGCCTGGTGCCCTCCGGCCTGGCCGGGGCGGATATCGGCGGGCTGCTCGACGAGGCCGCCGCCGTCAGCGACCTGCTCGCCGAGGACTCCGATGCCAACCCCGGGCTGCTGCTCGGTGCGGTGATCGGTGGCACCCATCGCGGTGGCACCGCCGACGGCCCACTCCGGGACAAGATCGTCTTCACCGACCTCGGCTCCGGCCTGCCCGGTTTCGGGGACTGGGCGGAGCAGCTGATCGCCGAGTCCACCGGCAAGGAGGGCACCGGCCTGCTGCCGGTCGTCACCACCACGGCGAAGGCACCCGAGGTGCTCTGGCCGGCCGACGACGTCATCGTGGTCCGGCTGATGCCGGTCGGCGAGGAGGCCGTTCCGGTCGGTGACGGCGAGGCCGCGGCCGCGCTGTCGGTCTCCGGGCCGCTGGGGGCACAGATGCTGCTCTGGGAGTACGCGGTCTCGATCGCCGGCCGGTTGCTGTCGATCAACCCGTTCGATCAGCCCGACGTGGAGAGCGCCAAGACCGCCACTCGGGCACTGCTCGACGCCCCCTCCAGCAGCGCCGAACCCGCCGACGCCGTCGACGGCGCGGTCGAGATCCGGGCCACCCCCGGGCTACTCAACGGCGCCACCACGGTCGACGCGGCCGTGGACGCGTTGCTGGCGACGCTGCCCTCGCGCGGCTACCTGTCCGTGATGGCCTACCTGGACCGGCTCGGTGAGGCCCAGTTGGCCGACGTGCGCGACGCCTTGGCCAAAGCCGGCGGTCGGCCGGTCACGTTCGGCTGGGGCCCGCGGTTCCTGCACTCCACCGGGCAGTTCCACAAGGGCGGCCCACCGGTCGGGGTGTACCTGCAGATCACCGGAGCACACCCGGAGGACCTGCCGATCCCGGACAGCCCGTTCAGCTTCGGCGTCCTGATCGGCGCCCAGGCGGCCGGCGATGCCAAGGTACTCGCCGACCACGGCCGACCGGTGCTGCGACTGCACCTCACCGACCGGGCCGCCGGCCTGGCCCAGGTGATCGCCACGCTCAGCAGGCCATCAAAGATCGCTTGAACCGGTAAAGCCTGGGCACCATGAAGCTGCGGGACGAGGCATAGGACGGCACGGAACGGTGTTTGACGGCGTCGTCAGGTTCTGGCGACGCCGTCCGGCATGACGGGAAACAATGGCCAGACTGCACCGCACCATTTTCAGAGGGGACCTCAGGTGAGCCCAACCAGGGTGACCGCCAGGCACAACCCGCTGCGGGACGAGCGGGACCGTCGGCTTCCCAGAATCGCCGGCCCCTGCGGTCTCGTGCTGTTCGGCGTGACCGGCGACCTGGCCCGGAAGAAGCTGATGCCGGCGGTCTACGACCTCGCCAACCGCGGACTGCTGCCGCCCGGCTTCGCGCTGGTCGGTTTCGCCCGGCGGGAGTGGGCCGACCAGGACTTCGCCAAGGTGGTCAAGGAAGCCGTGCAGAAGTACGCGCGGACGCCGTTCCGGACCGAGGTCTGGGACCAGCTGGCCGAGGGGTTCCGGTTCGTCCAGGGCGAGTTCCATGACGACGACGCCTTCGACCGGCTGGCGCAGACCGTCGACGAACTCGACGAGGTCCGCGGTACCGGCGGCAACCACGCGTTCTACCTGTCGATCCCGCCGGGGGCGTTCCCCATCGTCACCAAGCAGCTGGCCCGGTCCGGGCTGTCGAACCAGGACGGCGACAGCTGGCGGCGCGTGGTGATCGAGAAGCCGTTCGGCCACGACCTGAAGTCGGCCCGGGAACTGAACGAGGTCGTCGAGTCGGTGTTCCCGCCGGACTCGGTGTTCCGGATCGACCACTACCTGGGCAAGGAGACGGTGCAGAACCTGCTCGCGCTGCGCTTCGCCAACCAGCTGTGGGAGCCGATCTGGAACGCGAACTACGTCGACCACATCCAGATCACCATGGCCGAGGACATTGGCATCGGCGGCCGCGCCGGCTACTACGACGGCATCGGCGCCGCCCGCGACGTGATCCAGAACCACCTGCTGCAGCTGCTCGCGCTCACCGCGATGGAGGAGCCGATCACGTTCGACGCCCGCGAGCTGCGGGCCGAGAAGGAGAAGGTGCTCTCCGCCGTCCGGCTGCCGAAAGACCTCGACCTGCACACCGCCCGCGGCCAGTACTCGCACGGCTGGCAGGGCAACGAGCCGGTGATCGGCTACCTGGAGGAAGAGGGGATCCCGAAGACCTCCAAGACCGAGACGTTCGCCGCGATCCGGCTCGACATCGACACCCGCCGGTGGGCCGGGGTGCCGTTCTACCTGCGGGCCGGCAAGCGACTCGGGCGCCGGGTGACGGAGATCGCCGTCGTCTTCAAGCGCGCACCACACCTGCCGTTCGACAACACCGCCACCGAGGAACTCGGGCAGAACGCCCTGGTGATCCGGGTGCAGCCGGACGAGGGCGTGACCATCCGGTTCGGCTCCAAGGTCCCCGGCACGCAGATGGAAGTGCGCGACGTCAACATGGACTTCGGCTACGGACACGCCTTCACCGAGTCCAGCCCGGAAGCCTACGAGCGGCTGATCCTCGACGTCCTGCTCGGCGATCCGCCGCTGTTCCCCCGGCACGAGGAGGTCGAGCTGTCCTGGATGATCCTGGACCCGATCACCGAGCACTGGGCCAAGCACGGCCAGCCCGAACAGTACGACCCGGGAAACTGGGGTCCGCAGAGCTCCCACGACATGATGGCCCGTGACGGCCGTTCCTGGAGGCGACCATGATCGTCGATCTGCCCAACACGACGACCAACGCCATCAACCACAAGCTGGTGGATCTGCGCAACAGCGGCGGCGCGGTGGCGCTCGGCCGGGTGCTGAGCCTGGTCCTGGTCACCGACGAGGTCCTCGCCGACAACGCGATCGAGATCGCCAACGACGCCAGCCGCGAGCACCCCAGCCGGGTGCTGGCGATCGTCCGCGGCAACAAGCGCGGCACCTCGCGGCTGGACGCGCAGATCCGGGTCGGCGGTGACGCCGGCGCCAGCGAGGTGATCGTGCTGCGGCTGTACGGGCCGTTGGCCGAGCACGGATCCAGCCTGGTCGTGCCACTGCTGCTGCCGGACGCCCCGACCGTCGTCTGGTGGCCGGGCCTGGCACCCGAGTCGCCGTCCCTCGACCGGATCGGCCGGATGGCCGGCCGCCGGATCACCGACGTCGCGCAGGCGAAATCCCCGATCCGGGCCCTGATGCAGCTGGCTTCGGCGGTCGCACCCGGCGACACAGACCTGGCCTGGTCCCGGATCACCCGCTGGCGGGCACTGCTCGCCGCCGCCCTCGACCAGCCACCGTTCGAGCCGGTCACCCGCGCCGTCGTCACCGGCGCCAGCGACAGCCCGAGCACCGAACTGCTCGCCGCCTGGCTGGCGTTCGCGCTGAAGTGTCCGATCACCCGGAAGAAGACGGCACCAGGCACCGGGATGGTCGCGGTCAGCCTGGTCCGGCCCTCCGGCAAGGTGACCATCGACCGCCCGGACGGCACCGTGGCCACCCTCAGCCAGCCCGGCCAGCCGCACCGCACGATCGCCATGCCGCGGCGCTCGGACGTCGAGTGCATCACCGAGGAACTGCGCAGGCTCGATCCGGACGAACTGTTCCTGGACGTCCTGACCAAGGGCCTGGCCGCATTGCACCCGCCGCGGTCGGCGCGCACCGAGACGGCATCGGACGACAATGCGCCGCAGGCCGAGGAAGTGGCGGTCGGAGCGTGAACGGTGACGTGATCATCCTGGCCGATCCCGAGCTGATGGCGGCGGCCGCCGCCGCCCGCCTGATCACCGCGCTGGTCGACGCGCAGGCCGCGCGCGGACACGCGCATCTCGTCGTGACCGGCGGGACCGGCGGCGCCGCCGTCCAGCAAGCGGTGGCCGCCTGTGCGGCCCGGGACGCCGTCGACTGGGCCGCCGTCGACGTGTGGTGGGGCGACGAGCGGTTCCTGCCGTCCGGAGACCCGGAACGCAACGAGACCCAGGCCCGCGGCTTCCTGCTCGACGCGCTCCCCCTCGACCCGGCCCGGATGCACCCGATGCCGGCCAGCGACGGGGCCTTCGGCGACGACGTGGACGCCGCCGCTGCCGGGTACGCGGCCGAGCTCGCCGCGGCTGCCACCCCCGGGTCCGCGCTGCCGGTTTTTGATGTCCTGCTGCTCGGAGTCGGGCCGGACGGGCACGTCGCCTCGCTGTTTCCCGGTCACCCCGGATTCGCGGTCCACGAAGGCACCGCGATCGCCGTCCGGAACTCCCCGAAACCGCCGCCAACCCGGATCTCGCTGACCCTGCCCGCGCTGCAGACCGCCCGGCAGACCTGGCTACTCGCCACCGGCGAAGGCAAAGCGGACGTTGTCGGCCGTGCGCTCGGCGGCGAGGCCCTGCCCTCCGGCTCGGTCCACGGCACCGAGCGCACGCTCTGGCTGCTCGACCGCGCGGCCGCCGCCAAGCTCTAGCCCCTGTACAGGACGCACCTCACGACAGCAGGGGACGCACCTCACGCCCGAGGAAGTTGATGAACCCCGCGAGATCCGGCTCGTCCTCGGTCGGCTGGACGGAGACGGCGGTGACCCCGAACGAGGCGAGCCGCCGCACCGACGCGGCGATCGTCGCGGCGTCCCCAGCCACCCCGATCCCCCGCCCGGCCTCTTTGTCCCATTTCACGACCTCGGCGTCCAGCCGTTCCTGGGCACCGGCACCGGTGGCGACCATCTGCGTGGCGAGGATGTCGTGCACCGCCGACGCGCTCGACCCGCCCGAGTTCGCCTTGGCGATCAACATGCACGCCTCCCGCACCTCGTCATCGGTCAGCGCACCGGTCAGCAGCGTCCCGTCGCCGAGCTCGCCGGCCAATTGCAGCGACTTCGGGCCGGCGCCACCGAGCAGCAGAGCGGGCGGAGTCAGCGGCGGCCAGTCGAGGGCGACGTCGTCCAGGGTCACGTAGCGGCCCGCGACGCTGACCCGTTCGCCGTTCAGCAGCCGCCGCAGCGCGCCCGCGTACTCGCGCAGCAGTGTCATCGGCGACTCCACTCGAGCACCGACCTGACCCATCCAGCTCTGCACACCATGGCCGACCCCGGCGACGAAGCGGCCGGGGAACAACCGGTCCAGGGTGGCGATCTCCATCGCGGTCAGACCGACGTTCCGCAGCGGGACCGGGAGCAACCCGACACCGACCTTGATCCGCTCGGTCCAGGCCAGAGCGGCGGCGGCGCTGGCGATGCCGCTCTCCTTGAAACAGTCCTCCCAGACCCACAACTCGTCGAGTCCCGCCGCGTCGGCGGCCTGTGCCAAGGATCGAAGCTGTTCCGGTGGCTGGTTCGGCACAAACGCCACGCCGAGGCGTGGCGCTGTCATCGCGTTGGTCGCTGAGGTCGTCATCCGCCTATGCTCGCGCACATCGTGACTGAGGTCGTCATCAGCCCCACGCTCGCGCGCATCGTGATCGGACGGGGCAGTGGTGCGCCCGTCATCGGGTCAAGGGCTGCTCTGCACTCAGCAACGACCCCGGACCGGACGCCGCACTGATCGCCTCGATGGCAGCAGCCTCGTCCCACTCCGCCAATCGGTGGGCCGCTTCGCGAACCTGCGGTCCATCGGCAAACCGCGACCGCAGCAACGCCAACAAGACGCCCTCGCGGCCCAACCCCACACCCTCGTCCCGGCCGAGATCCTGCAGGCGGTGACCGACCTCGGTATCCCGATAGAAGTCCACCAGCGGTTGGATGTTCATTCCGTTCTCCTTCTCGATTCTCTCGATCGTCAAAGGGTCCAAACGAATCCGCGCCAACGCTTCCGTGACCTGTAACAATACCCACCGTTGCGGATGGTCACTGTCGCGCAACAACCGGATCGCGGCTCCCAACGCCTCCTCCCGCAGTGCCGGGGAACCGCGGCCCAGGGCGGCAAAGGGCGCCAGCACCGGATTCGCCAGGAACTCCGCCGGATCGTGCTCCCGCAGATAGATCACCCGGACATCAAGGGCGAACCCGAAGGTCGGCAGATCGTCGTACCCCCGCACCTGGCCATTGCCCAGCACCAGAACATGCTGCGACAACCGAAATCCCGGGTACTCCCGCATCATCCGACCCCCGGTACTCATAGACCCGGCGCACCAGGTCATCATCCGGACCCGACTCGTACTCCACATGCATCAACCGGCGCGCACCGGCCGTCAGCAACAGATCCGCCGTCACCAGCGGCGCCACGAACTGCGTCGGCCTCTTCTCAAACGCTTCGTTCGGCAATCCCGCCACCGACGGGTCCAACCACCTCGCCATCTCTGCCAGGTGCGACTCGGCCCACAATCGCATTGCCGCGTCGTACACATGAAAAAGCGTATTCAGCCCCACCTTTGTCGCGCTCACACCCCGACCCTGGCGTGCAGCGCCAGCCCGTGGCCCCGGCACACCAGATCTGTGGATAACAGGGCGGTCTTGGAGACTGTGGACTCAACGACGAGACCACAACGGCCCGCGACGCCGCCGGACGGTCCGGACTGCCTGACCACCGGATTGCCGGGGACCACCGAGAGTTGACCTTGTCCCTGGGACAGACGGCAGCATCGACGGCATGGACCTGCTGACCATCGGCGCGTTCGCCGCGCTGACCAGGCTGTCGCCGAAGGCGCTGCGGCTGTACGCGGAACTCGGGCTGCTGCCACCGGCCCACATCGACCCGGTGTCCGGCTACCGGTTCTACGCTCCCGCACAGCTGGAACGCGCCCGGCTGGTGGCCTGGCTGCGCCGGCTCGGCATGCCCCTGTCGCTGATCCGGACCGTCTGCGAACTGGACCCGATCGAGGCCGCCGAGGCGGTGAAGACGTTCTGGGCACAGGTCGAGGCCGACCTGGCGGCACGGCGCGACCTATCCGGCTTCCTCGTCCAAGAGCTCTCCGGAGATCACGATCACGAGCCGGCCAGCGGCTCGCAGGTCCGGCTGGAGCTCCGGTACGCCGCGCGGTCGGACGCCGGCCTCGTCCGCTCGAGCAACCAGGACGCGGCGTATGCCGGAACCGGGCTGATCGCCGTCGCGGACGGCTTCGGTACCGGTGGGGAACGGGCCGGCCCGGCGGCAATCGACGCCCTCCGCGGGCTCGCTCTCGACCACGGCGCGTCGGCCGGTGATGTGCTGAACGCCCTGCAGGACGCGATTGGGCGCGCCAATCACGCGGTCGGAGCGCTCATCGAACCGGGTACCGAAGCGGTCGGACCGCCGATCGGGACGACGCTCACCGCACTGCTCTGGACCGGTTCACGGGTCGCCCTGGTACACATCGGCGACTCCCGCGCGTACCTGCTGCGCGGCGGGCAGTTCTTCCAGGTCACCCACGATCACACACTCGTCCAGGCGATGGTCGACGACGGGCGGTTGAGTCCCGCCGAAGCCGCGTCCCACCCGCAGCGCGCACTGCTGCTGAGGGCACTGGACGGCAAATCCGGGCCGGCCGCCGACATCCGATGGCAGGCAGCCCTGCCCGGCGATCGGTACCTGCTGTGCTCGGACGGCTTGTCCGCGGTGGTCGAGGACGCCGACATCGCCAAGGTCGTCGCCGCGGTGGCCGAGCCCGACGAGATGGTCCGGGAGCTGATCGGCCTGGCCCGGGCCGCCGGGGCTCCCGACAACGTCAGCTGTGTCCTCGCCGAGGTCAGCGCAGCCGTCTCCGGAGCACCCGGAGTACCCGGAGTACCCGCCGGATGGTG
>Ga0307513_10004082_pt1 | contig 19562 bp, 28 predicted proteins | sample 15_EM_MG_FD_202174 | JGI IMG/M metagenome (GOLD analysis project Ga0307513, IMG submission 202174) | Populus trichocarpa ectomycorrhiza microbial communities from riparian zone in the Pacific Northwest, United States - 15_EM | ecosystem: Host-associated > Plants > Roots > Unclassified | place...
CCTTTCAACGCAAAGACTTGGCCCGTTGGGACGACCGATCTGGTTAACTAGATAGTTTATTGGTTTCTGATGTCTAACTTAAACTCTTAATTCATTAGAAGGAATGGGTTGAGTGGAGAAAATATATTTGTCCAGTAAGGATGATGACTACCCTCATGGAAGAGCGAATGCTCTCACCGAACCTAAATTGCGTACGGGATATGAACACCTCAACGAAACCCTTCAAATATATTACATGACACTTCAGGGGATATCCAACGTCATCAAGCCCGCAAATCCAGAAAGTGCTTCCCCAGCTCCCGGGTTGGTGCACGCACTTCCCACTTTTGAACAAAAAGAAACCTCCTTACCTTACTGCTTAACAGCCTTCTGGAGAGTGTAATGGAACTCTGAAGGTAGATGGAATTAGTTGATTACCTAGAGAACCAGATCGGGTGCTATGGACTCACTCTCTGCTTCATCGATAGCCTTCATGTTCGCACTCAACTTGCGGATCGTCTCCTCATACTCGTCCTCCTCCACACTGTCAAATACAATCCCGCCTCCTGCTTGGAAGTAGACGTTTCCGTCCTTGAAAGTCATCGTTCGGATTGCGATCGCGACGTCCATTTCATCGTTGGCGAAATCCCAGCGGCCGACACCTCCTGCGTACACCGCCCTCCGTTCTTTCTCGAGCTCGAAGACGAGCTCGATGGCCTTGATTTTCGGTGCGCCTGATACTGTACCGGCTGGGAAGATGGACCGGAAGGCGTCAAACCTAAAAACCTTACGTGATTAAAAGCCGAAAAAAAGAATAACCAAATAAGCGATAGGCTATGAGGCTGACCTTGTCTTGCCTTCCCGGAGGATCCCGGTGACGGTGCTCGTGAGGTGGATGACATGGCTGAACTTTTGGACTACCATAAGCTCGTCGACCTTAACGGTCGCCGGATCGCACACTCTGTTGACATCGTTCCGTGCCAAATCGACCAACATGATGTGTTCCGCTCGATCCTTTTCTGATTCCAGCAGGGCTTTCCCAAGTTCTTCGTCCTCTAAAGCTCATTATCAGTCCTATACCCTGTAGCAGCCTAAAACAGAACTTACCTTTTGGGTTCTTTCCTCGTTTTGTAGTTCCCGCAATCGTGTGGTTATGCACCTTATTTTCCGTGACCTTGCACAAGGTCTCGGGGCTGGAACCAACGATTTGGAAGTCCCCACAGTCCAAATAGAACATATAGGGGCTGGGGTTGACCTGTCTCAGTTGTCGATACGCATTGAATGGATTCAACGACGTTGGTCGGCAGAGTCGTTGGGAGGGGACGGCCTGAATGATATCCCCTGCAACAATATGTTCCTTTAGTTTCGTCACAAATCCTTCATAGCCCTCCTTCCCCATGTTGGAAACTGCCGTCTCGCCAAGTGTCATGATCGGACCCTGGTGGACACTCGGGGTGTTGGGTGATAGAAGCATCTTGGCTGCTCTTCGCGCCTTTGATACGGCGGTTTGGTAAATGAAGGGCAGGTTGGCGATTTGGCCACTTGGCGCAAAGAGATGCGAGACAACCTTGATAGTTTGGAAGAGGTGGTCGTAAATGACAAGGGTGTCGCAGAACATGAAGAGAGCCTCGGGGATCCCGATAGGGTCACTTAGTGGGCGTGCGGTTCGTGGTTCGAAGTATTGCACACAGTCGTAGGAGACATAACCGATCGCTCCGCCTGCAGCACAGTTAATCGGTGAGGAGAGCAGCGGGTACGTGATGTAAACACGTACCAGTGAAGGTAGGTACCTCTGGAAGCTTGACATATCTGTAGAGGCCAAGATCCCGTTGAAGGTGTTCCATCGGATCGCCCTCGGCTTCGGTGCCAGGGCCAGTTCGAACAACCTTGAAAGGATCTACCCTCGGCCGATCAATCCTCACTTTTGGCCAAATAATAAGGATACGTACCAGCCCCCATAAAGCTATACCGCGCAATGTTTTCACCCGCAATGACGCTCTCGAGTAAAAAGCTGTACTTTGAGTTCTCGGAAATCTTGAGGTAGGCCATGCACGGTGTGATGAGATCTGCAGGGATCTCTACGAAGATAGGCACGCAGTTTCCGCGTTTTTCCTTGACAATTATTTTCTCGATCATCGTCAAAGGCGGGTAAGGCTGCAGGGCCTGCCTGATTCCTTGAGTCGGTGATATGAAGAACATATATGCAGAGAAGATTTACGTTTGGGTCCATTGTTTTCGCGTGCGCAGAGGTATGTGCGGGTATGTGGAGGTGAGTAGTGGACGAGTCAAGGTCCAAAGAGCGAAAACCGAGTGCAAAAGAATTTCCCAAAGCATCATAAAGGCCGTAAAATTGGAAGCAGGTAATAGTACATCATCCAGATCGATCCCGATACACGCAGTAGACCCATTCCAACCCACCTAAACAATTCACTCCGCACCTTCATCTTTCTTCTCACCCTCCTCTTCCTTCCCTACCTCCTTACTACCAACAACGGTCGCGTTGATATTCAACTGCACCCAAACCTTCTCCTTCTCTCCTCCGTCACCCTCGCTCCTCTCGAGCTCGACCAAAATCTTCTTGGACCCTTTCCATCCATAACTTCCCGTCGAGAAGTTGGTGGGAGCGAGTGCAAGATGCCCAATAAAACCCGGCACCTGTGTGGCAGCGGCAGGTTTGTCGATTGGCGGGGGATTGTGCATGAGGTGGACGTGGAGTGGGAGGGCCTTCTCTTTGAACTCGGAAACAGTATGTGCCTTCTGTCGCACCACGATAAGAATGTGTGGGTACGTATCAGGAACCATCATAATATATGGAGAGAGGTCTGACCTTTTTGCCTCTCGTTTCTTTTGCAGCGGCTTGTGCTTTGGCCTTAGGCGCGTCCTTTTCGTGGCTCGTCTTTGCGGTTTTCTTGGGACGCGTGGAAGTGGCGGCCCCGTCGTCCTCAGCGGCTCGTTTGACTCCTCTGGGCATCGCGTGATTTGGTGGACAGTTTGTGGGTTGTGGGGGAAATCAAGACGCGTTCGTGCGTTTGGTTAAGGACCAGGGGGTTTTTATACCCCGCCACAAAGCCTTTGACACGCATGGCAAACACGCGCACGATACGGTTGGCGCGAGGCCCGGTTTGCGGAGAATGAATTAGGTGGTAAATCTGAATGGCGATGTGGCACCAAACCAAAAGCTTGGACCCTTCCACATCCCGCAGGCTCGTAAACATGGCGGACATGCTAGTCCCCATTGCACCGTTCGTAGTCGCTGTATCGTACACGATCCCAGCGTCCCACATTTTCCGCGAGTTTGCCAAAGTCGTCCTCAAGCCAATCGGTCCTCGCCCTTCCACAACGATCCCACCGACCCCAAGCACACCTTTAAGGATTCTCGAGGATGATGGCAGATGGTTCCTGATGTCTCTTTTTGACAAAGTCCCGGCGCCTGCCTTCACCTCCGAGCCAACTCCCCTCGTCAACCACACCATGTTGCCACAGGCCGCGGCGCCAGAGGAGATTCTAGATCACCTACCGGGCCTGTTATCAAGCAATCCAGCACGTGTCGAGACGGTCTTCGTCTTCATCTTCACCTCCTACTGCTTCATCCAGTTCTTCGCTCGCCACCTCCAGCTTCGCAAGCGCTTCTCCCCAGTCACCCACATCGTCTCCAGCGCTATTACCGTCTATATTTACACTCTTATCGGCCCTGCATCTCGCGGTACCCTCCTCAACATGCCAGTTACGCTGCAACAAGCCAAAGAATCTGTTCTCCCGGTCGCCTGTGCCACTCTCGCCGCCTTTTCCGTGTTCAACACGCTCATCAGCGTTGTGGAATCAGTGTTAAGGAACGTCCTCTTTATTATCGAAGTCTCTGTGTTCTCCGAGAGTGTGCGCCCCGCCTCCTATCTTCTTAGACTCTCTCTCATCCTTTTACGTAGGCGAAAGAGAACTTACAGGGTCATGTCCTCTTAGTTATTCTGGCACCTGTCTTTTATCGCCTCCACCAAGTACACAATGGTCTACTGCCGTTCGAGGTGACCGCTGGCCGCGAGATTAGCAACAACCTCTCAAGCGTTGATCCTCGTTTCGTCGCAATCGTTACTATGACCTTTGTAGCACTGTGTGTGGTGGACATGCTACTAGGCTTCCTCCAAGCCTGCAAAATCCCCCTGCGTGGTCAGTCGGCTGTCTTATTTTATGCTCAGAGTGACTGAATTCGTCGTATTTACAGGTCTAAGTGTCTCGGCACTTACCTGTGGGCCAGTCGTTCTTGTAATGAATAAACAATAAATGAAGAGAAATAAATGGGAGATTCATATCATCGTGGCAAGTAACGACAATAGATCCGTAAGCGCGTGCGCGAGCGGAGCATCCGAGAAAACCAACTCCGGCATCACAACACTTATTTCTCACCGTAAGCCTGCAGTAGCCTTCTGCAGCGCCCTCTTAATGCCGAGCTGGGCTTTACGCAGCTCATCAGCCGTCGAGTCCTCAATTTCAAGTTTCTCGATAGCCTTAGCAAGCTCCGACTCAACCTGGGCCTTTGCGCCACGCTTAAGCTTCATGCCAATCTCGGGTGACGAGATAGTCCCTTCAACTTGGTGGATGTACCCCTCGAGCTCCGACTTGGCGTCATGCCGCGCAGAGAACTCTTTGTCCGATTGCTTGAATTGCTCGGCATCTTTGATCATTTGCTCGATTTCGGCGGATGAGAGACGGCCGACGGAGTTTGTGATGCCTGCAAGGTGGCGTTTATGAGTAGTCCGATATTCGGTTCGGTTTTGTGAAACGTACTGATGGAAGCCTTGCGGCCAGAGGCGCGGTCCATCGCGGATACCTTGAGGAGACCGTTAGCGTCGATCTCGAAGGTGGTGACGAGCTCGGCCTGTCCACGGGGCATAGGCGGGATACCGTTGAGCTCGAATTCTCCGAGCAGACGGTTATCCTTGCACTGCGTCCGTTCGCCCTCATATCTACGCAACACCGTTAGGATGACTTCGCAAGCAACATAATAGCAGCATACACAGGGAAAGTGACGGTGGTCTGGTTATCCTCGACAGTCGTAAATGTCCGGCTCTTCATGCATGGAATGGTGGAATTGCGAGGCACCACGATACCGAAGACATCACCTTGCATGGCGACACCGAGGGAGAGCGGAGCAACGTCGAGCAGTAGAACCTGCGTTTTCTCAGAGGTCTGACCAGTGAGAATCGCAGCTTGCACGGCAGCACCGTACGCAACAGCCTCGTCGGGGTTTATCGATTTGTTTAGCTGGCGACCGCCAAAGAACTCAGAGACTAAAGCTTGGATTTTTGGAATACGGGTGGAACCGCCAACCAAAACGATGTCATCAACCTTAGGGTCGGGTGAGTAAAGGCTCAGAGCAAAAAAAAAGGCCTCACCTTTTCGCGGGGCATCTTAGCATCCTTCAAGACGCGCTCGACGGGCTCCAGTGTCGACTTGAAGAGAATCGCATTAATCTCTTCAAAGCGCGCACGCGAGATGCTTGCAGAGAAGTCTTCACCCTACAGAAACCAAAGGTTATTTAATGATCCCATTCAAAGGCTTCCTCGTACCTGGTACAACGAATCGACCTCGATGGTTGTCTGCGCAACGCTCGAGAGCGTCCTCTTTGCGCGCTCGCAAGCACTTCTCAACCGTCTAAGGGCACGCGGATCGTCCGAAATATCGTGTTTGGTCTTCTTTTTGAACTCATTTTTGAAGTGATCGAGCAGGTTGTTGTCAAAGTCCTCACCACCCAAGTGGGTATCACCTGCGGTGGCCTTAACGGCGAAGACACCGCCAGTGATATTGAGGAGAGAGACATCGAAGGTACCACCGCCAAGATCGAAGATCAGGACGTTCTTCTCCTGCTTGGATTGTTGGTCGAGACCGTAAGCGATGGCAGCGGCGGTGGGTTCGTTGATGATACGAAGGACGTCAAGACCAGCAATTGCACCAGCGTCCTTGGTCGCCAGGCGTTGTGAGTCGTTGAAGTAGGCTGGGACGCTGTGGAGAACATGCTTGAGGTGAATTTCCGCTAGTAACGGGTACAAAACGTACGTGACGACCGCCTTTTTAACCTCCTTGCCAAGCTTGGCTTCTGAGATCTCCTTCATTTTGCCGAGGACCATGGCCGAAATTTCCTGTGGGCTGAATGCCCTCTCCTCACCAAGGTACTCGACCTGAACGAAGGGCGAGCCCCCCTTGTCGATGACGGTAAATGGCCAGTGAGTAATATCCTTCTTTACATCAGGGTCGCTAGAGTGGCGTCAATCGCGCGATCGAGCAAGTGAGCGGGGAGGACACACTCGAAGCGACGGCCAATGAGACGCTTTGCATCGAAAACGGCTAAAGAAGCGAATAAGTACGAGAAGAATAGCAGATGTCAGGTGCGCTGGGCACGAGGCAGACGCACTGTGTCTTGGGTTCATGGCTGCCTGGTTTTTTGCGGCATCGCCGATGAGACGCTCGTCACTAGAAAAGGCAACATAGGAGGGGGTAGTTCGGTTACCCTCTAGAGTAGTATCAGTATCAAAGGGGTAAGAGATCCAGGGAATACGGACGGTCGTTTGCAATGATCTCCACTCGATCATTTTGCCAGACACCAACACAGCTGTAGGGAAACCGTCGGCTAGAGTATAATAGGTGTCATTGCAACGTACGAGTAGGTGGTACCGAGATCAATACCAACAGCGCCTGAGAAACGCAAAGAAAAATGAGCAAGAGGGCTTCGATCGAGTGGGTAGTGGTCACCTTCGAAAACGTCGTCTGCAGACATGATAATGAAGTTACAGGAAGGGAAGGAGCTCAGCAAAGACGCCGATTTTTAGGAGGTGGACGGGGGCAGGTCCAAGGTAGAAAAAAAATCTGAAATGTCGCAGCCTAATCCTGACCACCACCCTGGTTGGCCGTGGACTACCTCTTAAGGCCCTTACAACCATGCAAGCATCAACGCGAGTCTGCAGGGCAACATCTAGCACAAGCCGACTCGTACAGGGCAGTTTGGTCAAACTGTCTTCAAGAAGTGAGTTTCGATACGACTGGCGACAACCTCGTACAGCCGTTGAATATGGAGACATTGGAGGATAGATAATTAGGCCTTTTGGAGGCTTCAACGCGTCTCTACCTCACTTTGACGCGACAAACGCGTTCTGGACACCGAGTGGTATTTGGTGGGCACCTCTCTTTCACCGCAATAGAGGATACCACGGTGTTCTGTTCAGTATCCTGGTATCGGGTTTTCGCTTTTTTGCATCGTCCACTTCTAATAAGGATGGACTGTTTATGAGTCTACGCTTTGGGAGGCTCGCGGAGAGCAGCGAAGACATCCAGACGCCATGATTGGCTATTTGGGTTGGGTTCCTGAAACTAGGGACCGTTTCTGTTCAAGATACGTTTAGAGGGCAAGGGCACGAACAAGGCCTCTCCACATGAACGCAATAGCCATTCCAATATTCCGATTTATTTTGTCGTGTGACTGTTCGTTAACCACACTATAGGACAATTGTCCGTAGTTACAACTGATGAAATTCCGTCTACCGCTGGCTACACCCCTCCAGAACCGCTGCAGCAACAAACCCTTCAGGAAGAGGCTAGCCCGCCATGGGACTGGGAGAGGATGAGGCGATCTCGTGCACGGCGAGCAGCCTTGCGTACGTACTTCACCTTTTTGGATCCATTCTCATTTGACCACATTCACAGTGGACTACTTCTCCGACCTCGGCTCAACTCAAAACCCCCAAACAGCCTGGCAACCAAAGCATGGCCTTCGTCGTCCTCCACCACCAGAAAACCTCACCATGTCGGCTCTAGTCGCATGCGGTGCCCATATCGGACACAACAAATCCCTCACGCGCCCCACCTTCCTGCCCTACGCGTACGGCCACCGTGCAGGCGTGACAGTCATCGACCTTGACCAGACATTACCCATGCTCCGACGTGCGGCGAACGTCACACGGGCAATTGCCCAGAAAGGGGGGATGATCCTGTTCGTCGGGACTTCACCCCCGCTCAGACCTATCGTGGAGAAAGCGGCGAAGAGAATCGGTCCAACAGGTTTTCATATTGGTGAACGTTGGCTGCCTGGCACTATCACCAACCGATTTACGCTGTTCGGGCAGGACGTGGTCAAAACGACCAAATTGCACCCTGACCTCGTCGTATTCCTCAACCCTCTGAGCAACCTGCAAGCGATCAGGGAATGTGCAATTGAACATATTCCCACCATTGGGATCATTGACTCCAACGCCGACCCACGGATCGTGATGTACTCCATCCCGGCAAATGACGATTCGACCCGCACAGCCGAACTGGTCGCGGGTCTGCTTAGCATTGCTGGACAGCAGGGCGTCCAGTGGAGAGACCAGGAGGCGCAATAACTAGACCATGGGTAGTTGGACGATTTATTGGTTGTAGGTATTGGTTATCGCGCATTTCGCACTTTGGTCTATGTCTCGCAGTAATCCAAATACATCAATACCGCGTGTGACCCGTAAGAAATAGGTATATGTTCAAAAAATTGTAAATGTACGGGATGTCTACGACCAAGTCATTGGCAATGGAAATACACATTCAACCATGATTGCGCGGATCCTGATAAGTGCAGACATGATAGAGTCGAGTGAGATGCAGACCAGATGATCTCACCGAGCCCCTGGTGGAGGGTTTATTTTATTCTCTACACCAATTAGGTTGCAAAACACCTCCGTTTGCGGGTTTGTGTACCAGGGTGCTTCACCGTACCATCAGCCGAGGGCAACCATGCAAACAACAGGGAATTACTCACGCTGCTGCCTTGGGTTGATACCGGGACCAGGACCAGGAGCAGTAGGTCTAAACTCTTGCACACTCGATATCTCCACATCGTTGATGGACCCACCTGCAGGCACGAGACTTGCCAGTTTCTCCTTGACCCACTCCATTTCACGCTCGATCCACCCTTTTGTGATATCAACTCGTGGAAGAGTGACGGCTCGATTCTCGAGGGAGAGCAAGGAATGGAGCGCGCGCGATATCGCGAGCCATTCAGGATCGAAAGTGAGTTTGGGAGGGTGGTCTGTATTCTCGGAAGCGATCGTTATGATCTAAAGAGCATTATCAGTTTCTTAGAACGCCAATAATAAATTGGCCTACATCCAGAAATGCCCGGTTCGGGACGCATTTGTCTAGAGCAAGGAATTTTGTAGTATCGAACGAAACCAGACCAGATGATGTCGATTGATCCAAAGATTGGTCGGATGTTGGCAGGACAGGTTCCTTGGATATAGGTATCTCTTCACCAGCCTGGTCACTGTTCATGGGGAGACCTTCTGGAGGGGCTGTATTAACGGTTATCTCCGGCTGTTCAGAACACCCTAAGTCCTCCATAATTATTTCTTCGGGATTGTGAATTGGTATTGAAGGAGCCGGAACTGGCACCCCATCATCATCATCATCCATCCTGATCTCATCCTCGTTCATTGGTCTCGGTGGGCCGGAATGGCGACCGCGCCTACCACCTTGCACTCTCCCACCCCTTCCTCGTCCGCGCCCGTGACCCCGTCCGCGTTCACGGTCACCTTTGTAAACAGCGACGACGTTCCCTTCTGCCCATTTGCTGACGCCCTTTCCAACGTGGTCCACCTCAGCCTGAAAACGTACGTGAAGGTGCGCGGAGAACCACCACGCTGGCCGTAATTGCTTGAGTAAATCCATCATATGCGGGTTACCCAACTGGCCCTTGGCGATATCATCTTTGAAGAATGGCTTGGCACGCAACAATCCTTCCTTATCTCCATGATCGACGATACCCGAAGGCCAGTCGTGGGATATGAGGACTGCCGGATTGGGTGATAGTAATGAAAGCTTGAAGACGTCGTAAGATCGGACGTGATAGACCGAACGGAGGAACGAGTCATTGTAGGGTAGACGCTCATAGTGGCCAAGCTTGTAATGGTGTTCCTTGAAAATACCCGAAGCGCCTGCAATTCTTAGGCGGTTAACGCGAATGCACCCAGAACCGCCAAGATAATATATGTTGGGTGCCAACCATCCTCCATGATACCTGCCATGGAGCAGTAAGATACGGACACGAAGAAAAAGCGAAGGATGGCCCACAACTCCCAAAGATAATTCGAGGCTTCATGATTACCACCAATCACAATAGTTGGCAAGGGTGCAACTTTTTGGCCGGTATAGTATCTATCTATTTGTTTGTTATTGAGTACGACAGATGGGGATTAGTGGGGACAAACTCATGGAATTCCCCAAGCTGGCGGTATTTGGGCGGAACAGCCATGCAGAGAAGATCTGAAGGGTTTCTGATCGCTTGGAAATCGCCGCATATGATTAGTACATCAGCTTTCTGATTCATTTGTTGCTCCAGCTTTGCAAGGGCCGCGTAAGTTTGATTGAGCGCTCCATGGCAGCAGCCTTGAACGGCGATCTAGGAAGAGGTTTAGGTTTAGGCAAACGGTGACTCGATAGGTGTACTTTCCCGCATTCTGTGTTTGACTACTCGTCGCTAACGAAGGTGTTTGGGTTCAAGCCTCCTTTGTTTGCCCTAATTCATTGTAGAAGTACAGCGCGATGCTCAGAGACCATCCCAATACGTCTGCTTCTCCGCTAAAATATCTGCGAACAGCGGGAGATCCACCGAGCTTGTGCCCACAAAAAGAGTATATGTTCCACTTTCAATCTTCCATCTCTTCTCCACGGTGCACCAGTAGCTGAGAGCATACTTATCTGGTTTCACTTCGACTGTAGGGCCACTGTCCTGCGGTCACGTTTCTCGCCTTTCCGAAACCCCGAAGGGTACGAATGGGATGAGTGAGCTTAGTGGTTGATGAAGGAGAGAGATAAACCTGGACAAACTCGGATCCCTGGACGGACCCAGTGTTAGTGACCTTGACGCTAACGGTGAAGATAAAGTCGGCTCCGGCGGGTTGAGTAACTGCGAGATCGGAGAGCTCGAAGGTGGTATAGGACAGGCCGAATCCAAAATGGAATAAGGGATCGACTCGCTTGCTGATATAGTGTTTATAGCCCTAAATATGAAGATGAGCAGGGACCCAACACATCGGCAAAGAGACGTACCACGAATAGATCCTCTGCATACCATACTTGTCCATTCTCAGTTCCAAAGTGACCGTACGAGGGAGTATCTTCAAGTCGTTTTGGGAAGGTCAACGAGAGCTTCGCACTGGGATTGACCTTGCCAAAAACGACATCCGCGATCGCATCCCCAGTGGCGTTGCCGAGGTACCAAGAATGCACTATGCCTGCGACCTCATCCGCCCAAGGCATCTCGATAGCGGGGCCCTGCAACCAACACGCTAAAGAGGCCGTGTCTGTCGACTTGAATTGTGGAACTTACAGCTTGAGTGACAACGATTGTCTTCGGATTGGCAGCAGCAACCTTGGTAACCAATTCATCTGTTCTTCCGGGCAGTTTGAGTGTTGTCCTGTCGTTGCCTTCGGTTTCCCAATCGGCGTTCAATCCTACGACCACGACAGCGATATCCGCAGATTTGGCAAATGAAACAGCCTTCTCGATCTCCTGATCATTATCAGTCACCGCACATCCCCCCAGTCGGACACCAGGCCCACCGGGAGAAATATTCTCATCCTCGTCACCGTTTGCGGGGCCGCGGACGTTATTAAACTCGAGATAGAGCTCGTGAGCGACGCACTTCTTCAGTAAGAACTTGCCACGCTCTTCCTCAGTTCCAGTCCTGAAGAATGAGACACCCCGCCGCTGCCGAATCCAATTGTCGATGACTAGCCGCCCGTCGATGTACAGTTTGGCGCGACCGGCAACCATGAGGCCGTACTCGAACAGCGTATCCTCCGTATGGGGTATCATCTTGGCGCGAAGCTTCATTGTCCAGCGTTCAGTGAGGCCCGGTGGCACCGAGTTAGAAATGAAGACGTAAGTCTCATCGATTTCAAGAATGCTAATTGATTCTGGGAGAGGCTTATCGTCTGGACCGTGCGAGTGCCAGGTTGCGTCCCAGCCCTTTCCGCCTTTGCTATTGATGATATCGTAGTCCAAGCTGGGGTCTTGAAGGCTGCAATGGACCTTAGTGATCGCTCTACTCTGAGCTGAGGCACCAACACGTACTCTGAGCACCTTCCGGATAAGTGACCTCGACATCTTCGCCAAGGGCTTTAACGAGGCCGTCATAGGGAGAGATGAAGTAGGAGGGCTTGAGGGCAGCCGAGCCACCGCCAGAGAGGACAAATGCTTTGGCGTTTCCACCAAGGATTGCAACTTTCTTGAGTCTGTCCTTAGCGAGGGGCAAAATGTTGCCCATATTCTTCAAGAGGACGATAGACTGAGCAGCGAGTTGTCGCAAGAGCTCCTTATCCTCTTCCTTGTCTACATTCCTCTCAATCCCGTCACCATCCAAGACCTAGCACAAACATTAGCTGGTGACCGGTGTACTGAACGATGCGTACATACGTCTGGCGCGCCTTTTGCGGCTTTCTGAACTAATTCCAAGGTCTTTCTCGCCCTCTGCTTGATGGCATTGAGGGTGATCTTGCGAGCGGACACTAGACAGTTCATATAGTGCGTCGTTCTGAATTTGTTGACGCCTGGCATTTGGCCCGCATTGACGGATTCAGAGATGGAGTAGCACCCGAACCAGTCCGACATGATGAGAGTATCTGATTTCCACTCCTTGCGGATCAGGTCCTTGAGGAGCCATGGGTTTTCGGAGCAGTGAAGACTGTTAAGCTTTCCGTATCTACAAGAAGGGGATCCATCAGCAAGGTTTGCTATATTGGATAGCATGAAAGGCCACCCACGAAGTCATAAATGCCCACGGCTGTGCATTTTTCTGGGCCAGCATGAAGGGTTTGAGATAAATCTCGCGGAGCGCTCGCTCGCTGAGGATGGAGTTCAGCCCTTGGCGATCATCCTCTTGGTCATTGGCACTGTAAAAAATTGCGTTAAGTGAGCAACAAAGAAAAGAGAGAACGTGTTGAGGTGACTCACACAAGGTGCTTGATGCAAGCACCAACACCCCCTTGTTGCAATCCGCCAACGTACGCTGACGCGATCTGGCCGGAAAGAGTGGGGTCTTCTGAAAAGGATTCGAAGCTCTGGACGCGAGCAGTCAACATACGCCGGTACGTCGGGTTTATACATACTCTCCCACCGAGAGGTGACTTGTAGAGTATCCAGGCGTCAGTGCTACGAAAAAAATGAGCAAGAAGAAGACGACCGACCCTCTGGATATTGACGGTTGGACCGAGGACGATCGATGCTGCCCTCAATTTAGCCTCAGGTGCCAGCAGCTTCGAAGCGATGGTGTGAACAAGCTCAGTGTCAGATGTCGCTCCTAATGCAGTTGCACACTGCGATGGAAAGTGAGCCTAAGTTGAGGCATACAGGTGTAAGTACACACTGGAATTGCTTTGGCAGGTGTGGACATGAAGAAATGGTTGCCACGAATTCCGTTTGGGCCATCGGATACCTAGAAGAGAGAGGAGTAGGTAGTAAAGCCACTCATAGTCCTCATGCGATGGTGTAGGCAGTGGGTGTACGTGCCTTGATCGCCGGGATATGCAAGCGAGAGACCTGAGCGGTGTGCCAAAACCCCACGCCTGCAGTCAAGGAAATGGCTTCATCAATTGTCAGCTTCTCGACGATCTCTTCGATGTTCGCGTTCGCGAAGACTGACGGCTTTGATGTCGTCTCTTTCCCCAATCCACCCATTATTCGAGAAGTAAGTTCCTTTGTTTGTTCAGCCGAATGAGGGTCTTGCGTGGGGTTCGGGTTCGGGTCGAATGTGACCTCTGCCGATGTTTAGCCCAACTCTGAAGCTTCCATCTCCATCTGAGTGATTGAGAAGCGGACCTCAAGAGGCTGACCAGAACTATTATACCTCGAAGGAAGTCCAGCCGTCATATCTTAAGGATCTCCATTTAATTGCTGACCGCCAGAAGATGACTCGGGTAACCGGAATTTGGCAAGTGACTGAAGTAGGACGTCGATTTGCTAACATTACGGCGGGTTGAGGAGACCTTGCTGCCCCGGTCCAGAAGCCATACTGTTTAACACGGCATTTCCGTCACTTAGCAAAGGCTCTTGAACAAAGTTCTTAAGAAATCAGGAAAAAGCCGAGAGAGGTACTGGGGTGCCGTGTCTACCTAAGGTGCATGGAGTTCTTGCATATTGTGCTGAGGGAACCTTTCGGGCATTATACATGCGCAATATGCTCCAATACACGGCTTGGTTTCTGAAGTCCAATCAATGAGGAACTGATAAAGCGTAGCCATAATATGTATTTGGTTCACTGGCCGGATTTCTGGAGTACAAAACGTTTGGAGGCTTGAGTAAATACCGAGACGGACGTTCGGTGCGTCGAAGGAAACATTGAATTTAGATAACGCCACTATACAGGCAGCTAGACTTCATCTTAATAGTATTTCTTCGGACCACTGTCACCTAGACAATCGGCATATGTCCAATACGGCACCTTCGAATGGCAGCTTCACTGAGCCTGACACGGCGCTCAAACGCCTCCTGTACTCGTGCACTTTTATGTTCCTGGAGGGTCTCGCCCATTGCGCTCGCCTTGGCCGCTGCGCCCGCGCCGACAGCCACACTCTTCCTCAGCATATTCCCAGGAGTGCCAGGGGGATTGGAGGCACCAGCCGCAGCAGCGATACGCTGCTCCTCAACTTTTGCGATGACTTTGGAGCGCGAGATGTGCGGCCTATTCGCCTGACTAAGGGGTGAGCGGGTTTTACGAGGTATAAGGGTGTTGGTTTTCGAAAGATGGACGGGGGGTGCGGGTATTGGAGATACGCCGTCCGCTTCGACGGCTGGACTAGTGTTAGCTGGCGTGCGCGACAGTGGTTCATGGGCTGTCTTCGGTACGATAGGCGACAGGGTGTGTGTAGGGATCGTGGATACAGGCGTTGGGCTCTTGAACCCATCGGTAGTTTTAGTGGGAGATAGACTATTCGTGTTCTCCAAAACAATATCTAAACCGAAAGTACTCACTCCGCCCGTGCGGTACTTGGCATTCGTGGCGGCCATTCTAGCAAGAGAACTTGCAGTTGGAGCATAAAGCCTTGAGGTACGGTGCGAATGTGGAGTGGTCCGGATGGTCTTCTTCGGACTGCTAACTACTACCTCTGCGGAGGCAGGCAGCGTCAAAACTTGTGTACAGGGTGCAGCAGTGGGGCTCTTAACCGTCAAGGGCTCAGTTGAAGAAGAGGTCTCAGCCTTGTCAGGCCTGTCTCGCTGTTTGGTGTTACTTGCGGAGTGCTTGATCACTCCCATACCGGCTGCCGAGGCCGATGGAGCTTGAGAGGTCGTGGGGAGTATGGCCGGCCTACGAGATGCAGAGCTCGTGGGCTGAGCGGTAGATTGGGCTGCACTAGTCGAGGAGCTGGCCTTGGAGACACCGGTGTTTGTCCGGGAGGCGGGTCCTGGAGTCTTTCTTCCCTTGAGTTCCGCAGGGGTAATCTTGTCCTTCATAGCGGCGGGAACTTCAGTCGAAGTATCTTTTGCTTTGGTCCTCGTAGGAGCAGGCGTGGTCGCTACAGACGTAGCCCTCGCTGGGGTGGCCGTAGAGGTGCTGCCCAGCATACTCCTGATCCTCGCAGCTCCACTCCTGAGGAGCCCAAGCTTCCCGCTTGCGTTTGCTGCTACCCCTGGCTTGCTCATAGCACGACCAGAGACAAACGGCCCTCTTACACTACCAACTCCAATTCCCCTCGAGCTCCTCCTGCGATCACGATCGCGCTGAATCTTCTTCGATGGGGCCCCTCTACCCTGTGATTTGGGAGGTGGCGCGTTTCCCTTGGCGGCGAGAGATGAGGTGCTGGCTTTGCGTCTTAAAGGTGGTGCATCGCCCGTCTTCTGGCGCTTAGTCGTGGGACCATCTTTGGCGCTGTCGTCTTTGAGGGGTACAAGTGTATCATGGTGGGAGGCGCCTTCCATCGATTTACGTTTCTTGCCGGCCACCCTCTCTAGCGGACGTCGGAGTGAGTAATGGCTTGCTATCGAATCCATCCTGTAGATTATTATTAGAAGGTAGCTCGTCATGACCTGGCCAACCGAGATGGACGTATGCGAGAAACGAAAACACTCACTTTGCGAACTCCTTTTCATGTGCCCTCGCAAATCTTCCTTCATCCTTCTTTACAACGCGCAACCCCTCAAGCGTCTTGCTGACGTCCACGTTGAGGCCCGGAAGAATACCGAGCTCAACCTTCCCCCCATCCTCGCTTATTTTCGCCCCCCCCGAAGAAACCCCAAGACGACGGTTCATCTCCTCCAGTACAAGTGCAGCGGCGTTTCCGAATTGGGTGTTTGAGATACCGGCCGTAGGGGAGCCGAAGACGCACGCGGGGGGCTTTGTGGGCTTTGTAACGGGACTGGTGAAACTAGTAGAGGACAGATCGACATCCATAGGTCTCTCTTCTGTGGCTTCCATTATAGTTTCTCTGTTTATGACAGGCTGCTCTCCAACCAGCGGTGCGCCACTAGTGGGCGTTGTCAACGCGACAAGTCGGATAGTCGCGTCGCCGTTACCCGCAGACGCAGCATCGACCTTGCTTTCCACAATTGGCCTGCTAAGGCTGTCTCGACGTTCGTCAGTCGCGGTGTCGAGGGCATAACGTTGCTCCTCGCTGGTTAAAGCGGAGCCGTAGATTTTAACACTAGTTTGAGTGGGGACGTGGTACGTTGGAACCACAGGCTGAGAGCCGGAGGACTTGAAGGACGTCATAGAGGCGACGCTCTTGATTGATTTGGCGATAGACATGATGCCGGAGGAAATAAGACTTCCTATCGAAGGAGTTGATATGTATGCAAAGAGGTTAGGTATTGAGAGCTCACCTTTGGAAGCGGAAGACTTCGTCGGCTTGCTGGAAACATTGTCTATAGTCAAGGCACAAGTGGCAGTTGAGTTAGACGAGGTTGATCCAGCGGAGCCGGCAGTCTTCAGCTCTCCAAACTCGGCCTCATCGCTTTCCCCTACAACAGCTTCCCATCGTTGGCTCGGGCGCTGTAAATCAGTTACATCTTTTAACGAGGCATGTAAGGTCAACCCAGGAACGCTGATGGTGGTGTTTGGAGTCGTGTCTGCTGACGCATCGGCCCCTGTTTCTGCTTTAGGAGCCTCGTCGCTCTTTGAGGTCGAGCAACATCCTGTGGAGTCTTGAGTGCTGGCAGTGCTCGAGGACTTGGTATCTTTGGTGAGTGACTGGCCATAGGCCTGGAGGCGAGCGACAATATCGTCGTTCTGCGTCGGAGGGTGTAAGAACGCTCTGAGTGGAAATAGCAAACTTCGACTACCTTTCCAGATGCCTTGACCTTGTATCTCTTACATAGAACGATTAACTGCTGTCTCTTGAGCGAGTGGAGTGCAGACGTGTTGAACAAGATGTCGTCTGACGCGTCCATCGTCGCACGTTGTTACGTGGAAGTGCTTAACGAGAGATTGTGATGGTCTGTGCGCTGTACGACGCGGTTGTGGGACGCAGCTGTGGTGGTGGAGATCAGGTCACGGGTGAACCAACAGCCACCAACAAACAACGCACATTCCCTTTTGGACCTCCCCTTGTCAGTCACTTTTCACAAGACGCGGATGCCGCCTATTAAAGAGGAAGAAGAAGACGAACTTGATCAGTCCACCTCTGAGGAAGGCGACGCCTATGTTGATGAGGAATATTCACTCTCGGGAACACTTGAGCCTGGCAATCCTGCCCGCTGGGCTTGCTCAGCGTTACTCGGTACGATCCACACCACACAATTCCAATATTTAGCGTGTCAGAGACGGCTAAATGTCTGCCTCTGAAATAGAGGATCTTGAAACCGGGCAAATTGATCTGGAGGCTGAATACCAACGCGGTCCGTGTAGCTCTTACGCCAATTTAAGACTTAATAATGACTCGTTGGTCTCCTAAGACGTCGTCTGGGATGAGAAAAAGCAAAGTGCTCTCATCGATTCAATATTCCGCCATTACTATATACCGCCACTCCTATTTGCGGTCGTGTACGAACGTAATGGAGACGAGAAACGCGTCTGTATGGATGGAAAACAGCGTTTAACAGCCATCCGCCGGTAAGCTCTGCGTCAATATGACATTTCCTGCTTCCCATTGACACTGGCCGTCTATCCTCTATGATAGCTTTATGAAAGGAGAGGTAAGTTTTCTCAACATACTATATTTTTCCGGGTTTATTCACCAGACCTCTAGATTCCTTGTGCGTCCCCATTCATTCACCTTGAGCAAACGAGTGTTCAAATGCTATGATTTTCCCAGATATTGACTCGTATGCATAGATACCCTCGATACCTTGTGCATCTGCTGAACCGGGCCTCTAGTGATACAAAAGACAAATACTGGATGAAGGCTGAGACTGGAAAGGGACAGAAAAAACGACGGAAACTGTTGTCCCCGTCTCTTGTCAAGATTTTCGAAAGACGTCAGCTGCTTTGCATGGAGTTTACGAAGTTGACCCCCGCACAGGAGCGCGAAATTTTCCAGGCAAGTCCATGATCTGGAGCGCGTCCGATATTGCTCACGCTGCGCTTCATACAGCGTGTCCAAAAGGGAATGCCACTCACCGTTGCGGGTGAGTACCTGGGAACGCATTGTCCTTTTTCAGTCTGATGTCCCCTCTGTACAGAACGCCAGCAAGCTATCGATAGTCCCTACCGACCGTGGATTGGCCAACTACAAAGTACTTATGTCGACGATGGCATTCAAAAGCACTACATCGAACTTAAGCTTGACCGCACGCGCGGGTACCAACTCATCGCGGAGACCATTGCGGCAATCCTTAAAGGCCTCATACCATCGATCCCCACCTACACGAGTACATCACTAGAAAAGTGGCTTTACGAGAACCAAGATCCCATCGACGAGGGGATGAAGAAGACCGTGACCGAGACGTATCACATCTTCAGCAATATCGCAGAGAAGCATGGCCGTGAAACGTACACCGATCCCGCCCGTATCGCCCCAATCGAGTTTATGTACACCATCTACCTTATCCACCTCCACAAACGCTCCCTGAATGAGATGCAGCTGGCAAAAGCCATCAAGGATATGCGTCGTACGGTCCGTGCGGAGCACAAGGATATCCGACTCAATAATGCCGTGCGGAAGACTTTGGGCGGCTTCGTGAGCGAGAAACTCCCGCTCATGATTGATGCTGGGGAATACAATCTCAATGCTAACAGTGCGGCGAAGAGGAAGATAGCGGATGGCGGTGACGGCGATATCGAGATGGCCGATGCGGGTCCGCCGTCGAAGAGGAGGAACGTTAGCTTTTCTGGTAGCAGTCTGAGTCCCAGGAAACCGATGGCGACAGTCGCGCCAATCAAACCTAGAAGCGCTGGAAAGCCGCAAAATGAGAAGCCTCCTGTGTGGTAGAGGATGGAATGTGCTCCAGACAAGGATTTCGGTTTGCTGTTAAATGCGCTTTGAAGTCTCTGCCGTGCTTTGCGTCCGATGTGTTTAATACTCTGTATATTATTGCTTACTGGAACCTACCTTCATCTTTATATTCCACTCACCCTTTTCTTGAAGTGCTTCATCAGAGACTCGCCTTGATTGCCTTGATTGCCAAGCTAAACAACCAA
>Ga0307513_10004083_pt1 | contig 19561 bp, 16 predicted proteins | sample 15_EM_MG_FD_202174 | JGI IMG/M metagenome (GOLD analysis project Ga0307513, IMG submission 202174) | Populus trichocarpa ectomycorrhiza microbial communities from riparian zone in the Pacific Northwest, United States - 15_EM | ecosystem: Host-associated > Plants > Roots > Unclassified | place...
TGCGTTCTTTCCTGAACTTGGAGCAAGCATCTCGCTGGCAATCTCCGCCTGAACTTGGCGTATGAGGAGATTGCTCTCCAGTTCGATCAGCAACCAGTCTGGATGGGACACGCCATCCCACCCGACCCTCCCAGAATTACTGAGCTCTCGTTCGAGTTCTGCTCGATATTCGGGTTTTGTCAATCGAGATATTCTGGTCGCTCGTTGAACCATTGTAATCCCTTCAGCGTACTCGATAAGCACTGCCTTCCATGATTTGCTCAAAAGGGATCTTTGTGATAACGTCAACATGTTGAGAATGTCCCTAGGCGACGCACGGGGCCAGAATCCCGCCCGCTCCAGGATAAAACCTTTCTCGGAGGCGGGTCCTAAGGATTCGGTGATACAACCCTGTACCCTATGGAGCGTGGCGGAAGTGCGGCGGTATTCTCCTTTGACATCGACCGTCAAAGTACTAGGTATCTGTCTCCACTTTGTGTATGCAATGTTACTCTTCTTAAGCAGGGAGCAATACTGCTGCCGTAAAACTGAGGTGTCTGAATGACCCATCCTATCAAAGCAGCTCTCCAGAGTTTCTTCAACGGGTGTGGGCGTCCAAGGGGTTGGCCTTGAGAAGAGCATCGACCAGGTCACAAATGGGTTCCGCTCTTGAGAGATTTCAGAGGACGGAGGACTCCATTCAAACGAGTCCCTTGTGACCGGAGGGGCTATCATACGGTTCAATTCGACTTGCAGCGACCGGAGATGTTCGAAGAAAGCTCTAGAAGCGAGTGAGTTCCATGTGTACAAGTCAAGGGAACAAAATCACCTATTCTGATAACAGTGCCCAAGTGTATCGTTTAATTGGTGGAGGAGGGACTCTTGCTCAAGGAGGTCGAAGGTGAAGAGGTCAGAGGGAGAAACACTATCCTGGTAGCGCGATCTGAGCAATATCGCTACACATTCGTTAATTTGCTGTTGCAGCCGAGACGCGTATCGTGATCGAAGGGAATTGTCATGCTCTTGTGTCCACTCTAAGCGGTCTAGCTCGGCGGATTCGGAAGACTGCTCAAATGGAACTGTAGTAGTGGTGACGATCGATCTAAGCGTATATTCCGTAGGGGCATCTCCGTGGCTGAAATTCAGATCCCCGCTGTTCGGGGAGTCCTGTTGAGCAAACTGTGGATTGGTGGCGAACGCAAGAAGAGTGGAATGGAGGTGGCGTTCATTGGGGTGACGATAGGCGAGCGTTCCAAGGAGGAAGGTGAGTTTACTTCCGTCGGTTTCCTTCTTGGCGGTACAGCAAAGGTTATACAACGACCGCCAAACTGTGCACAGAGACGCCTCGACCCATACACTAGAGTAGTCGAGAGTGGCCTGTCGGGCTTCAACCCCACCCCATCCTTTGATGTCATTTAGCAGCTGGGCTGTAACATCAAGGTTGGTTGGCCATTCTTGTACCAGCTTCGCCATCTCAAAGGCAAGTGCCTCTCGGTGTACAGAACCGGACTCTCCCATGCAATCTCGAGGGGTGTAGTTACAATCATTCTCCCGTGAGCTCGGAGGTTCACTCCCCATGGGGGCACAAAATGAATTTCTTGCGGCTGCTCTCCGTGTTAACTGTTCCTGCTCCTCCGTTCCATAGCCAGATAGGAATTCCTCATCGTCATTATCACGCTTCTTCCCCTGGAATTCTGGGTAGAAGACGCGGATAGACAGCCAATAGGACCAGATCTTTTGGACAGTGGCGGCGAAATCGTGGTGCTCGAGAGTGGACGGGAGAATGATATGTCGTTGGACGGTTTGCATTGTCTTTGTTTGCCGGGAGTAGAGACTCCGCTGAGGTGTAAGCTGGCCGAGGTATTGGAGTAACTCCACATTCTCATCGTCTAGGGTCTGAAAAGAAGAGGTACTCGCTTGCTTAAGTCCTTCGAGAGCCTCTTCAGTTCCCGTACGTTTCGTCAGTGGATCGACGAGTTGATGTGAAGTGAGAGCGTGGAGGTAGAGCCGATAGAGTCGGTCAGAGAAGGTTGTCTCCCGAAGTTGGCCAAGCAGGTCATCTACTTCGAATACTCGATATCCAACAGACACCGCATCACCAGGCACGTCAATAGAGACTGCGGGATGGTCGGCCCCGGTCGAGGAGGGTGTAATGGGACCAATTGGGACGATGAGCTTACGCTCTCTTCCGATCTTGGAAGGACGACACAAAACGAGCTTGCTGGAAAGACCATAGAAAGTACCAACGTCGTCGTTGGAGTCGACGACAAAACCGCGATGGCTAAGACAGCTAAGCTCTCCCTGCTCTGAGACAGCAAAGGTGAGGTTGTATCGAGAGAGAGCGATGGAGAGCGGCTGAGGTTCGCAGTTTGTCGAGTACTCATAGTTGAAGCTGATGACGAGGTCCAATGGGCCTTGCTCGAGGGGTGAGAAGACGCCATGGATGGCATGGCTGAGTGCGTGACTGGGGCAGATGAGGAACTGCCGGACCCCGAATTCTTGCGGACGACTTAGAGCTGGCCCGCCGTTGAGCTCGATGAGTGTGGACCAATTCTTCTCCAAGTTTGGGGTCCAGCAGTCGGAAAGAGGCCGAATCTCGATGACATGAGTTTTCGTGTTGTACCAATGGACATAGTCGCGGATAAGGGAGCGCGGCAGGATGGATGTGAGTTTGGAGACTGGGATCAATTCGAACACTTCGTTGTCTCGGCGGGACCGAATGGCCAGGTCACCGTCATTCAGCTTGAAATGGATCTAAAACAATAAAGGAGACATTCAATCCTTGGTTAAATGGCAAACTATCCAGGGAGATGATCATACCTGCTGACCACATATAGATCGCTTGGTTTGGTAATCCATACTGAGCATATCCGATGGCCCAACTTCAAGTACGCTCTAGAAGAAAGGCATCAGAACGAACACGAAAGTTAGAAACCTAGCACGTACAGATCCACCAAAGAGCCGAAGGTATGTCGGATGCTGTGTATACGCGTCGGGAAGTTTACCGAACATCTTATGGTCGACGTAAAGTGCCCCATCTGCAACTAATGTTACATTAGCCCTTTTTGAAGGTGGGGTGCATACCTAGCAGGTTAAAATGCACCTCGAGACCCTCGGAACATTCGCGCGTAACTGTCCTGGTGCAGTACCACCGATTGTGCAGCCCATATTCTTTCCATATCCCCGTCAGCGTGTAGCTATCCGATATAGATTTGATTCCTTCGTCAATCCCACTCTCTCCACCAGGCAACGCGCGAATTTTAGCAGACAGTCTGGGCAACAGCCGAATAGCGAAGACTTCATCTCGATGATAGAGGACCCGAAGTGAGAACGGGAGGGTGTCCAATACAGGAGGCTTGTTCATGCAAATGATGTTACGACATTCCACCAGAAAGGAAACATCTTGAGCCGATTGGAAGACACGGTCGATGTATTCGTCATCGACATCAAAGGTACTGCAGCCCAGAATCGCAAGGAGGAGGGCTTTCCTTCTCTTTATTGTCTCATCGTCAGCGACGTCGACGGACGCGTTCGTTCTCTCATCGGCTCTGGTGACCTCCTTTATCCATTTGTGTACCACGCGTCTCACTCGCTCCAAGAGGCCGATAGCATCATCGCAGACTTGTGGTTCGTCTGCCAACGACAAGATTCGTGCTGCCATAGATATCAGCACTCCGCAGGCGTACGCCCATGTCCGGTTGTTCTGTATGCTGTCGAGAACCGCTTTCATTTCCTCGACGGCTTCTGACCCGAAAACCCCTTCAGCTCCGTCGACGTGTGATTCTCGACGCCATTCATTGCCCTCTGACTTTGGACCAGCTTGCCACATGGCCTGCAGGAACAGAAGATATACATCTTCGTGCGAGAAGTCCAGGACTCCCCTACGAAGTTCACGTAGCATGCTTCGCCACTGAAGTTTATGCCCGGTTCGAATATGGCCGAATGCTTCGTGGTCGTGTAGTGTAATACTCTCTGGGCAGCTGTCTTGTGAAGCGATTATTTGGTTGGAAGTGTAGGTTGTGCTGGATACTGCTAGTTGGAGAGAGTGGTAGCGTCCCATCGGTTCGATTTCCATTGTAAAAAGCTCGCGAAGATGTTGAAAAGAGGCTTCACGATATAAGGAGAAGGGATTACTGCGCCAGGTACCATCGCCGAGAACTCGATACTTGTTCATGGAATGGGGTTTGATGGCATCTTGTTGACTGATCGGAGGACAATAGTTGGTATCATATCTGGTTCTATATGCAGCAAGTCCGAGTTTGCAGTCGGGGTATGCCTCGACGAACCACTCGTTGCAGCCAGGGTACCTCGAGAGACGCCAAGGTTCCCCATCCATCGGTTCAGTGATACCTCCGGAGCACGCAGACAAGATTTCTGTCGTGGCATCTCTCCAGAGGGCAAATTGACGAGGGAGCCGCAGTTCGAATACTACGCAATTGGCTGTCACTGCGTGGTCGGGGAGTGGGCGTTCAAAGCTGGTCAACCTGTCAATGCAAATAGTTAATGAGAGTCATACTGAGCAATAGAACTGCAATGGACCATAAGTGTGTCAACTCTCCCTTGTATATGCATTTGACGCAATATGGATGCTCCGTCCGCCGTCCCCAGCGTGTTGGGTATTCACGAAACGTGCACTGAGCTGCATCTATTTGTCGCCTGAGGTCTTTGTACTGATTGTTTATCCTTGTCATTTCTGCCAACTTTTCTTGCTCATTCTGCCGTGCTTCGTCTTTCATCTGTTGCAGGGTGGCTTGTAGCTGCGGAGACTTGTTTACGAACCAGTTTGCGAAGGAGCCAGAATCTGTTGAGTCGTAGAAGATTGCGGATTGACCTCGCGCGGCATTATGACGATCCTGAAGATATACCTCGGCGCGGGACAGGCGGTCCATTTGATCGCGTCGGGGAAGGAGAAGAGACTCTAAGACATCACTTGGGATCTCGGGAGTGTAGTTCTTGAGATGCTCCTGCCACTTAACGACCTTCTTATCGATACCGATCCACAGCTCGATCATGGTGAGGAACGCCACAGAGAGCCGTTCAGGGTCCCCCTTGTAATGAGGCAGTGCGGCATGGGTGTAATGGTTAAGGACGCCAGTAAGCTTAAGCATATCGACACCACCGAAGTCGACCTGCTGAGCTGCCCACTGTTCAAAGTCATAGAGACGAATCGTGCGTTCCAGCGGAGCAGAAGGTAAATTCGTGAGATCGGGAGGGGGAACGAGGCGAGCGTCGTATCTCATTGCGTACTGATCGCTATCGCGGATAACAAATTCTTTGACGGTTTTCGTTGGTGGTTGGAAGGCATCTCGACGCCTGATCTCCTCCAAGTAAGGAAGAGTGACGAGTAGGTCGAGGCGAGCACCATCTATGGTCTCCTGCTTGGTGGGTACCGGCCACTTCACCTGTCTTGTGGTTTGCTTCTGGATGGCCGTCCAGCGTTTTTCCAGCTCGTCGGCTACCATATTGTTGACGGTGGCTGCACCATCCATTGCAAAACACCCATCCCTTGACTCATCCGGCATTTTACAGAAACGACGAGCAAGCTTCGCATTCATCACGAAAAGCAGATGATCGGGTTGGTTGAGTTGGAGCGCGGTACGGAGGATGGAGGAAAGGGCATATAACATGAAAGCCTTGTAACTGACACGCTCCTCCACGTCCCACTCGCGCAGCGTCGTTTGGAGAGCAATCCGGATGATGAGCCACATTGGGCTTCGGCGCCATGGAGTCTCGGAAGTTCTCTCACAGAGGACGTGATCGTCAATTCGCTTCGAAACGTATACCGTTTGCGCTAACACCGTTTCAGGTTTCTCTGACATAGCGCGCACGATGCCGGTGAGAAGCTCTGTGATATATTTTGGACTCGGAGGGTCTTGGGTATTTTGAGTTCGAATATTCTTCTCGGCTTCAGCATCTTGCATGGGGTGGAGTGCATAAAAGCCGACGGATTGAGAGATTGATTTGCGAACGTGCGGGTCGATTGGCATGGAGAGGCGGCCAACGGAAGGATAGGTGATGCGAAGTTTGCCTTCTGTGTGTGTAACAACTGCCGCAGGTGGATAAACTTCGAATGACTCGAGGGTAATGGTATTTTCATCATTCTTTGGTCGGCGGAGGATGATCGCCGCATTTTGTGCGGCGACGTAGACAGGGACCACATCTAGAATAGAGTCAGATCCGATCAGCCCCAAGGTAAGGAGACTGCTATACTCACCTCCAACGTCCATGGTAGCGATTTGCTTCTCCAACTGGTCTTCTTCTACGATCCCCCGCTCATGTAAAAACACCATTGATGCAAGCATCCGCGTAACTGCGTCCCATGCGTGACGAGAGTGAGTTTGAGGTTCGAGGTGACGGGCGAACGTCTCAGCACAGTCCTTGAAGACACGAATGAGGGAGGCTTCATGCTCCGGAGTGCGATCGGACTTGTTTGGGAGTTGAGGTGGGAGGAACACGTGGGTGGTAATGAAGGTGAGAGAGGTCTCGTCAAGGTTGTGAAGACTCGGAGTGATAGGAGTGGTAACAGAGTCCGTTCTAAGGGCGAGAAGCGTGCTCCACAGGCCCCCCATGCTGCGATAGTGTAGGGGGGAGGCAAGGAACTGAGTGGCACATTTGCAGCGGGGAAGTCATTCTTAAAGAGTTCGAGGAGCCTGCCTTGTCATCGTGGGACACACGAGGCGGCAACTCAGCACAAGAACCTGGTAACAGGCAGCAACTAATCGTCTGCAGATATTGATATGGCTATTTGAAGCGTTGCCTCTCGAGAACACCTTCGATGGATCATTCCAACATGCGCGCGGCTTTGTGGTGACCACCTGGCTCCGTAAGAGCGCACTGACGCTACTTCATTGACACCGGAGCCATTTGCAGCATTCGTTTGCATTTGTGAAAGCATAACCGTCACTAATCTGCTAAGATCAAACTGCTGAGGGCCCACTTGGGAACACGGCTGTCAAGAACAAAGGACAAGAAGGGGGCTTGCATCTGAGTTGGAAGGACGCTGTCCTTCTTTCTCAAAAGCAACTAGATTACCGCCAACCTGTACTTGCTATATATCTAAGTGTTTGCCCGCACTTGGATTACGAACGATGCTGGTAGCGTCGAACTCTCAGCGGCATAGGAGCTGACCAGGACATAAGTCAACCAATAAGTTACCATCGGTTGCAGCAGCTGTTATTGACTCCGAAACTTGGCGCCTGTTTTGGGGAACGTCCAGCCTGGGCAAAATATTTCAGGTACTCACTCGGTACGGGTACTTAAGACTTTCTAGAACCGTGAGAGGTGACAATGGTTGCCATGGAGCGGTGGGGTCGCGAGCAGGCGTAAGAGTTGGAATGTATTTGGTTCGCTTGACTTTGAAAGCGATGACTCTAGAGTATCCCATGATAGAGCGGGTTCATTAAATCAGCACTAGTGCACACATTTCAGTCATATAATCGCCAAGATGCACCTTCCGTCCAATCTTCGGATAGATTCGTGCAAAGTGACCGCTTGGCGTATCTCACACCCTCCCCCCAAAATCAGCATAAATAATTGCTGAGAATCCAACCATCTCCCGCATCTTCCCCAGCGCCTACAATACAGATTCATCAGATGTCCAGTATCAATCGTCGTTCGCAGTAGGAGACGACGCACCTCAACGATCTCACTAGGGTTTCCATAAAGCGCCGTATGACACCATCGCGCAATACCTGGTAGCAACCCCGCCAACCGTTCCATCTTCACTTCCTCAGTCCCCTCGCCACGAAGCACCGAACCAGGGCGTGACTTCCTCCCGGGAGCTGTACTCAGGACGTCTCTATCCTGCAAACATCGTCAGCATTGGCTGCCCGCGTACCTACGCAGAAGGAGGGAACATACGATACTATCAAGCAATACCTCCACGCCTCTTTCTACACCCTTACCTAGGACTAACGAAAATTCCGCACTGGAGACGTACCCCCTCATCTCGTCCAGGAGCCTACGAAGGGGCGGGTCCACCTCCGCCAGGTGGGGAGAGATTCCGCCTTGGATAAGGACATTTTGCTCCTCCGGTGAGTTTGATGGTGGGAGGAGGATGGGACCAAAGCTACAAGCGCGAAGTTTAGCGCTTGGGAAAGGAACCGGATATCGGGAAACGCACTCTGCGCAAGGACCTTCAGAGCCTTCTTTCGTCTCTTCGACCTTTAGGCGTACTTGGTTGATCAGCATTCGAAGATCATCGATCCCCAGTCGAGTCTTCAATGAGACCCTACCAAAACGAGTGAGTTCAAGCCTTCTACCAAATGGAAGATAGCAAAAAACAGACCCATTGAATACCTCTTCCACAGCTAACCTGACACGCTCAGCAAGTTCTCTCCACCCAATGTGCAACAGCCACCAACTGACTGTCAAATACTTCCGCTCAACGTCCTCGTCCACCTCTTCCCACCCCCCGTTGCCTTCCCGCGCCTCCTCGTCATTATCAAGCTGAGTCCACCCACCAAAGAACAACAATTCGACCAATCCAACACCCTCCTCCGCTCGCTCTTCGCGCTCTAGCGCCCTCACGGACTGAACGTACTTCGCCCGACCCAGCATGTTGAGTTGGACGTGCGTCTGGAGTGAGAGGAACGTGATAGCGTAGATGACCGTCAATGTTCGGGTGAAAGTCTGGATTTTGAGGTCTGCCCAAAGCTCTGCTTTAGATTTTTGCGTGAGCGGGTATGGCGGATGGAACGAGTCGGACGTAGAGTGGGCGTCAGTTGGTGCGGAGTTTGAGGTTGGAGCAAGGGCGGATGAGTGGTCTGACTGGGAGGTGGTAGACCGCGTCGGGAGGACCTGACGCGAGGGTGGATCAGTGACGGAATTACAAGGCAGAGTAGAAGGGCATACAACGGCGGATGTTATACTCTCTGACAGTGGGTCGGGCCCGCTGGAGGGACCTGGCTTTGTCGACCCAGCCTCCACCATCACCGGTAGGGACGCGGCTTCCGATGCAGTCACCCAGCTCGTCGCACTTTGTGCCATCGGATCGACGGCCACGTCCTCCCCGTTTATGCTGAGGGCAGTGTTCGAAGGAGCAGGAGAACCGACGTCTAGTGTAGGCTGTTCATGAGACTGTAATGGATTGTCGATTATTACGTTGGACATTGGTGCAAGTAGGTTCTCTCCAGAAAATGAGGCAGGTGCCGGGAGACTAGGTAAGACGGACGGTCGCTGGTAATTCACAGAGCGGGACTGTAGTTCTAGAGAAATGCGTTCGACGTCGAGTTCTTCTAGTATCCTCGTCCCCAGGGTGGGGAGCAAAGCCATGATAGTGTACCCGCAGTCTTGCATATTTTTCTGAAAGCGACGTCGTAAACTGCGAATTTGCTTTAATCTTAGATACAGCTATCGTAGAATTCAAGACGAGAAACTGGACTATGACTGGATTGACGCATCAAGGACCGTAGATCTGCCAAGACGTGAAGTCCAAGGTCCAGACAAGGTTCAGTATATGAGGCAAGTCGAGTACGGTAGTATGGGTATCGAAACTGCCACCATCGACTGACCACCTTGCCATGTCGCCGACGCTGAGAGCATATCTGCGGCCAACGCCTCCACAAGAAAGGTAACGCATAGTTAAGAATACCTCTCAAGATAGCAAGCGTGTCGCCTATTATTCCCTTCAGGAAGTACGTGGAGGACATAGGCAGGTCAACATTCTAAGCATCCCCAGGAGTCCTAGAACGGTTGGAAGGACTCCTCTATGAACATCTCTGCACTTTAGTATACTTACTTTTCGCGTGCGGCATGAGCCTGCATAGCGCTCTCCTTGATTTCCTCGAGTCGGTGAAGCACATATCGCCCGGCAAAATAGATTGTAGCGACTACGCCCGTGGTTCTTATGAGACCCCTCCTTCGATCGTAACCATAGCGCTTGACGCGCTCCCACATTTCCTGTGGATTGTTGCGGGTTCAAGTTTCTCAACCTTGAATCACAGACTCCCCGGTCGCCGCATCTTGACGTTTAGGACCAACACGCGCTGTTTGGCGTCAACACTGTCCACGTGGACGCATCCGTGCTCTAAAGTTCAAGCACGCGATTGCAGGGATTTTAAAATATTAAATCGAGGGCCGCTCCTCTCGGTGCTCACGGCGCCTGCTATAGCTAAAAATAACTAACTAGATATATGTACTGGACTATGCTAGCATAGGGAGTGGTGGTTCATATATAGGGTTCAGCCCAGAACCCGTAAAAACTGCATTCAGTCAATCTTGAACCTACTCCAGCTACCTCGTGATGAGTACTTTCGACGCCAATAGCGCTCAAAATCTTGAGGAGGTGCCTAGTTTATTTGAGGAGCGGTTAACATGCACTGACGCGCCCTCCATCCGCAGGTCGAGAAGCAGTTCGTACTCATTCGGGTCGCTAGGGGTTCGGATTCTCATTATACTTCATAGGTTCGCGGTAAAGGCCGTCGAACAAGCTCAAGTATGTATCTGCCTTCTCCATGCCCCAATTGCAAGGGCTGCAGCGCTCGGTTTTACTCGTGAGCGTCTGTTTGCAGACATACTGGAACCTCATCGAATCCGTTTCCCCCGAGAAGATTCGTCTTACAAGACTCGATCACGAGATATGGGAGCACATGACACGCGACTTTCCTGAGTACTTTGAAGACCCTAAAAAATTGGAGGTACTTGATGAGAACTTTATGAAGGATATCAAGGGAAAGGAGAGATGGAGAACCTTTATCCAAGTGTAAGTCTAGTTGCCATCTTGATTTCATGCCTCGAGTGTCGAAGGCGGCCTTGCACAATCAAAGTATCCCAGCAGTCACTCAAGACCCGTCTTGCTACAGATACGAGAAGAAAATAGAAGATTACAATTTCGGATCACTGATCCGTACTGACTGCAGGGATGAGTACTCGCAGCATAATTCGATGTTTGGTACGTCCTTTCGGGCCACCTGGAGCTGGCACCTATAACATGCCTGCGATCACACCTGAGAACCTTTTGCTAGTAACCCGGACCCAATTCTTTGCTATCGAAGTAAGTTCAGAGCACTTTCGTCCTGTGGCGGGCCGTCATGGTCCGAACGCAGGAACCATCCAATAGCCCTTCATTAACATATCTTGCCTAGATCGCACGAAATAGACTCGGACTGAACAATATAATCTATGAGCGGGCGCAGCAGGAAAAGGAGAAAGCCAAGGCCGGTAAATCATAACTCTTACTGGTGTTCTCTGGGTTTGAGATATATACTCTATACGAGTACCTTTATAAATGTAACAACAATCTAGCGATGACAAATTGGTTTTGGGAAGGAGAGCGATCAGCACAGGAGGGTAATCAAGTAAATTAGGATAGTAAATACAGTTCACAAATGACTCTCTAAGAAATGAATTGACCCACAATGAATAATTCAACGAGTGGTGAACGGCCCGTATTGTCACAGGGGTCGAGGGCCATGGAAGTCGGACCTTTGAAAGCGAGTAAGGACGAGAGGGCCAAGGAAGAAGTTCTGATACTCACTGGCTCAGTTAGTACCACCCCATTCATCGTACACTTCGCTTTGCACACTATGACCGGCCATTTGATGGGTCTACAGACCGAAGGGATGAAATCTGGCGGTAGGCCACTCGCCCATTGAAGTTGAGGTACAGTCTTCTTGTTGATATGAGTAATGCTAGTGCTGAGTTCAGTCACTGGTGCCGCAATATCGAGGGTGACTCCGTTTCACAGAGTGTTTCCCTCGCTGCGATGTAGAAAATGTCGTAGCTAGGCTACGGGTACTGAATAGAAGTCTATTGCCACGGCGAAAGTCTGCGGGTATAACCCCCTTTGAGGAATATGAGTGGAGGTTGGTTGGTAGGCGGTAGAAGGTTGCTCGTGTACCCTCCTATACCACCGCGGGCAAATGCAAATGTAATGTGGTAGAGAGCTCTAAGCAGTAGGTGGGGGACTTGTCATGTACTGGGCTTGGATATCAAGTAGTATTCGATACAATTGGGGTCGCACTCACCGTTTATGACGGGCATAACACCCAAGGGCTCCCGTATGGGTAAATGTACGAACACAGGGGATCACCGACGCTCATGGTGAGCATCACAAGGCGCACCACTTCAAGCTTGTCGATGGTTTATTCCTTTCCCTTCTCGTCGCTGACGCTAGGTCCCTTTGGTGACTGACTCACATCTGTGAAATAGCCACTGGCAACTTCGTTCTTCGCTCTTTCGGTCCATGCGTTGCCCGAAATTAGCACCGTTGCGTCCAATCCAATCACTCTCGACCAGCCCGTTCTGCTCGTGCTCGTGGCCGTCTTCTTGCCATCGATTTTTGGTTGCTGTGCGTGTCTATCTTCTCCTTTAAGGTTCCAATGTTGAAGCTAACGCTAAGTTGATATATTCCTCATCACAATCGAAGTTCTGTTCACGTTCTGGGTGGCATATCCTTGATTGCGAGGAATTCCAGGCGGGCATATGGAGGCACGTTCGAAGATCATGCGTGAAGAGTGGGTCACCTCTCGTTGCCCAAGATACTGACGTCGGTTGAACCACATCAGATCAAACACCACCCGGATATCCCGCCTTACATTGCACGTCTTGTAATCCATGCATACTTGCATGGTCATCTTCATATCCCGCGCAGAAGAAGACGGGCCCGACCATCAGCACCGTTGTTCCCACTTGCATTATGGTCTCATTTGCACCACAGCCACCAAGCAAAAAGCTACGCAGGTGGTGAATACGAACGTCCGATCGGCGGTTCAAGGCTGAGTCTAGTGTGGCGATTCGGCCGCAGGGGAGGGAGGTGTAATGGTTGGCATTGTGAAAGCAGCGCAGATAGAACGGGGTGATACTGCATGATTATTGTGGATGAAGGATTGATAGATTTTGGATAAGGAATTTGGTACCGGTCTGTAATCAGTAGATCTCCTCATTGCCGCGAGGTCCAAGTTCGGTAATACTGTGCACCAAACAAGATGCTGCTTGGATCGCTTCCTTGCCGGGGGGCGGTACAAGTCACTAGACCCAGTCCAATGAGTCGGCCATCGGCGTGTCGAACATTTGCTGAGTACGCAATACACCCGTTCGTTGCAACCGCCATCCCTGCGCCAGCCTGTCATTGTGTAACATCGGCTCTCCGTCGAAGATGAACTATTCGACACCGTGTATAACGCCGAACAGTACCCGCATTAATTGAAAGTAATTTTGTACTTTCGCGACTTACGATTCTTGATTGTCCTGTAACTAGGTTTCCAACCAGACAGCCCCCGTGTTGGAGGCGGCGTCCACCGAACGACTCAGAAATTAGCGAAGAAGTTCATTCGAAAGAGGCTGGATCAGGCACGGCGAACACGATTGTATTCATATGATACTATTGCAACGCACATATATTGGGCAGACGACGAAGCCGTGATTTCGACGCCAATCAGTAGGATGTGCTCGGCTATCCCAAAATATCTCTTGTACTCCATGCCTAAAATACATATTGTCCGATTGTGCAATAAATAGTCTACGAAATGAAATACACATAGCGGATCGGTATCATAGGAATACAAGGGATGCAGTGTATCATAATTAAATATTCTGCATTCTCCTGCTAGGAAGGACCTGGAGGAGTGGATGCTAATGAGTGGAAGCGTCTCCGTACGCAGGTGGGAGTTCTGGGACGACCCCAGCGTCCGTATGCTGGATCACTTGCGGGTCACTATTCACAGAATGTGATGGGAGGGCTCTGCTATTTTGTTCCGTCTCGACTGCCTTCTGACTTGCAGAAGGTGTGCTCTCCGCAGGAACTCCGATTTCTGAAGGTGGACGTCCATAGTATGGATGGACAAAAGGTGTTGATGGGGCGGATGTTTGGTGCATAGATCCGCCAGCAGCGAGGGAATCAATTAACACTGGGTCCGGACTATCGGTAGCTCTAGCCTGATGGTAACGACCTCTACGCTTATCACCGGATCCGTTTCTGCGACGGAAAAGGATGAAGCCCAAGAACAGAACGAGAAGGAGGATAGCTCCGCCCACGCCACCAGCGAAAGCAGCTGTCCGTAGTCCGCCGTTTTGGTTATTGCCATTGGTACCGTTCCCGCTGTTATTATTGCCACTGTCGTTACTAGCGGTTGTAGTAAGGCTGCTGTTGCTATTGTTGCCGGTTGGGTCGTTCGAATTGAAGGAATATGTACCTTGGCCTGGACAGTTAGTATCTGTTCCCCCAGTAGTGCTATTAGATCCTTCGGTGGTATTATCGACTGTGTATGATTGGATGACTTTAGATGCACCCTGGCTGTTTGTCAGCAAGTCAGTGGCAATACCATGCTACGAGGTCTACTCGACGGACCTATCACTGACGGCTACGGAAAACCTTGTAGATGGTGGGAATGGGTTGACCAAGTAGACAGCGTTGTCGTTCGGCCCCATCGTTATATTAGAGGCTGGTGCTACACCTACTGGAACTACGGTAACGTTGTACGGTTTTTGGCCGCCGTTGACGTTAATAAGCAGAGGAGTGCACATTTGAGGGCTCGGGTCCGTCGTTGGCAGGTTAATCACCGCCGTAATAGGGGATTGCACTCTCGGCCTGGAAGGTGGCAGGCATGCCCTTGAGTCGTTCGTCGACTGAACCGTGTAACGTGCCGGAGTTCCCACTGAGGTACCCCTGGAGTTAACAATGTAGGCGGTGAGGACCACGGCTACGAGACGACATTAGCAAGGACTTTCTGGTGTATCGTTGGGCGGAAAAGAGTGGAACTGACGTCCAGAATAAACCACCGTCCATAAGGCCCTCTGATCAGTCAAATTGAGCGAATATGCTGATGGTATGTCACTGTCCGTTGCATACACGATGAGAGTGTAAGGCGGGGTGGTTGGCGGGGATGTGGGAATGGGAAACTCGATGGTACCACATTCAGGAATAGTTGTCTGTAATTCACATATCCTAGTAAGCACGGGCGCGGCGGCTGGGGCTGGGGAAGTGCGCACCCCGGGGCTGGTCGTTTGCCTGGCATGGAGACGTCTCATCTGGGGCACTTGGATGAAGCTCAGTACGTCACAGGAATCCTATTGGGCCAATCAAGGTTTTGTGGAGTGATATATCCACGCCGGATCAAGGAACAACCTGAGTCAAAGACAGGGAGTCTAACTTGGTAAGGATAACTCTTTGTTGGTCATAGATTTGGCATCTCTTATGTACCGTCACCCAGCTGCACAGCTAATCCGTATTCTCGGGGGGTTGGTCGTCCGCCACCGCTTTCTTGGTTTTAGGTTTGCTTGGACGTGCTTTAAAATAGTTGAAGAGCGATATTGACAAGCGCAACTGGCCTGTTTAGTCGCGGCAGTATGGAACCATACGCCCCATGACTCGGCGGGTAAATTCATAAAAAGAATACGTATATACTGGTACAGCTGATTAGTTTTTTCTTCTTCTGAATTCCCCCCGGAAACGGTATCAGCTGGCGAAACTCAAAGGGGTTTGGGTAGGTCGAGACAGGCTCAATACATACTCAAAAATAGTATCCTTATAAATATATTACCAGTTTAAGGCCCACAAATTGGTTTTAGGCAGCAGGGTGGTAAACACAGAAGGGATCAAACAAATTAGGACATTAAAGTGGCCCACAGATAACCCTCCAGGTAGTGCATTGATTCATAGACTGGCCAGTAATGAATGAGTCGAGTAGTGGGTTGCCTGTATTCTAATAATGGTTCAGGATCTTCGGTGTCGGACCTTTGAAGCACGAATAAAGCATAGGAAAACTGAGGACACAGGTTCTGGTACTCATTAGTACAACCAAATTAACCGTACACATCGCCTTGTACACTGTAACCCGGGCTTTTCGATGGTTTACAGAGAGCTAGAGTCACAGCGGCGGTAAACTACCCACACATTGAAGTCAGTGGGAGTAATGCTGACGCAGTACTAGTAGTATCAAGGGTAGTTCCATTGCAGAGAAGTATTTCCCCTCTGTGCTGCGGTTAGGGCCGTAGCTAGGCTACTGGTGCTGAGTAGATGTCTCTCGGTCTGTTGGATATGACCCCTCTGGAATGAGTGGAGCTTTATTACTAGAACCGGGAAAGAAGCAACCACCGATTGTGAACCACCCAATACTACAGCGGTAAAGATATAGCAAAGGCATCACATCACGGCGGGCCTCGTTTTACCTGTCAAGGTTGCTGTCATGTCACGATTAACCCTAAGTTTGCTTGTGGGTCACGGTTTCATTTTGTTCACATGACTCACAAAATATAGTTATTTAATTACAGCGGCGGTAAGTCTTGTGAAGTGGGTGAACATTCAATAGAAACCAGGAGCAGCCGCATATTAAGTTAGATTTGACATTTGGGTCAGGTTTGTGGTCAAGTTTGCTTGTCAGGGTATTTGTAACGTCACGCTAACCTACCGACCTTGCAGTTGCTCATGAAAATAATCACATCAAGGTAGGAGGATTTGGCTTATTTTTTTATGCTACTGTATTAGGTTCGACAGAACAAAGTTTGCAGTGTTAGGAAGCGCTATGCTAAATCGGCAAAACGGATTGAAATGTCGAATGCATTCGTGTGGGCTGGAACGGTGATTTAATTTAGACACTAACGGGAGGGACTCGGCTGTCTCAAAACACCCTCAATGACCATCAGTATCTCTTATACTCCATGTCTAAAACACAAATGATCATTCCCAGTCGTAGTGATACATATTGGAACAAGGCCGTAATGAAGACAGAGGGTGGGCACTATAGAAATACAAAAGAGTAGTGTATCAAAAATTAAACTTTTTGCACCTCCCTGCCAGTGGACCTGGAGGGACGAGTGGGAGCATCTCCGTACGCAGGCGGGAGGTCCGGGACCCTCCCGGCATCCCTATGCTGAATCACTTGCCGCGGAGCACTATTCGTGGGACGTGATCCGGAGGCACCCGAGTCCCTCTCTTGCGCTATCCTGGCTGCCTTCCGACTTGGGGGGTTCGTGCTTTCCCTAGTAAATCCAGTACTAGTGTGCCCGGACGATGAAGGTGATTTTGCAGAGTAGGGAGTAATGGAAGACATTGATGGGACGTTGCTTTGCTGCATGGATCCAGTAGCGGTAGGGGGGTTATTACCCGGGAGTGGGTACGGAACGTAGTTGTGCATGGACTGATGGGAGAGACCTCTTCTCCGGGATCGTCTACGACGGAACAGGATGAAGAGCAGGCCGAGAAGGACGATGACCCCCACTGTACCACCGACAATAGCAGCTATCGGTACCCCATTGCTAGTGTTCTTGCTGCCGTCGTTGTTGCGATTGATAATGTCGTCACCAGCTGTAGTAATAGCAATGCTGTTGTTGCTACTGCTGCCGTTTGGGTTGTTCGAATCGAAGGTACGCGTGTCAGGATCGGGACAGTTTGTATCTGTTCCTCCAGTAGTGCTATTGGACCCTCCAGTGGTTTCAGTGACTGAGTACGATCCGATCACCTTGGATGCACCCTGGCTATTTCGTCAGTCAGTCAGTGGCAATACCATGCTACGAGTTCTACTGGACGGACCTGTCACTGACGGCTACAGAAAACCTTGAAGATGGTAGGAATGGGTTGACCCAGCGGACGGTGTCGTCGTTTGGCCCCATCGTTATGTTAAAGGCTGGTGCTATACCTACTGGAACTACGGTAACGTTGTACGGTTTTTGGCCGCCGTTGAGGTGAATAAGCAGAGGAGTGCACATTTGAGGGCTCCGGTCCGTCGTCGGCAAGTCAATCACCGCCGTAATAGGGGATTGCACAGTCGGCCGGGAAGGTGGCAAACATGCCCTTGAGTCGTTCGTCCGCTGAACCGTGTACTGTGCCGGATATCCCACTGAGGTACCCCTGGAGTCAACAATGTAGACAGTGAGGATCACGGCTACGGGATGACATTAGCAAGGACTCGTATGGGGAAAGGGAGGCAGAAAGAACGGTACCAACGTCCAGAATAGACCACGGTCCAGGAAGCCCTCTGACCAGTTAAATTGAGCGGATATGCTGATGGTACGACCATATCTGATGCATACACGATGAGAGTGTACGGCGAGGTGGTCGGTGGGGATGTGGGGATGGGAAACTCGATGATACCACATTCAGGAATGGTAGTCTGCAATTCGCATATTCCAGTAAGTACAGGCGTGGGGGCTGTAGTCGAGGGAAGCGCGCACCCCGAAGTTGATAATTTGCCTGACACGGAGGCGTCCCATCTATAACCGGATGACCAAAACGGTGTTGGGGGAATTATAATGCCGTGTGGGTAGGACGAAGACGTGGAGTCCAACGTTATAGGCTACATCTTGTTCGGCATCATCTTCCTTCCGTGCACAGCTGATCCGTTTGCTCGGGGGGTTGGTAGCCCGAGTCAACAAAGGTTCATCACGGGCCGTACAATCCCAATCCATGAGGCTGGTGGGTCGGCTTTGCCGCCCTGGCCTTGTATTTCCCCTCTCGGGCTCGCAGGCACTCACAGGGCTGTCCACGGACCGCTAAAGTTGCAGAAGGTTTGCAAGTATTATTGACAAAATATGCCTTCATCAGCAGTCCGCGAAAACCCAAATAAATAGAGGGACCTTTCAGGGGCCACTTTTATGGAAGAAGGGAGATTCCTCGTCCATTATTGGTCCCGTGGCTCAGCTCAGGAGTTGGAGTGTTGCCGGTTACCAAGGTGCATCGCCTTTGCCTTTGAGGCACCGACTGTATACAGCCCGATGGAGGTGTGGCGGGTCTTCACTGAATGAAAGTCGTAGCATGAGGGTGTGTTCACTGATTGCCGCCCATTGCGGGCGTTTTCGACTTCCCTGTCTTACTGTACATTCTCGGCGAGACAATGGATGGTAAGAGCGCGTGGAAAGTCATCGTCGACGGATGGTAGGGAAACCATTACTTGGGAAGAAGAGTGTGATGTCCTCAAAGAACTCGAATACTTTGCGGAACTCCTCGACTCGGGCAAAGGCGCCCCCCAAAAAACCTTCGCGGTGTTGCCGGTGTTCAAGCCTCGCTCACGTCCGACGGGAATACCGTCTACCTCAGACTTACTGGCGGTCACTGATCTCGCAGGCTCACTTCACAAAACGCACTTTATGCTACTTACATACACAAAAGTGAAGAAGCACCACGAATACAATGCCTGCTGGCGAAACGCGGTCAACCTCTTTGCCGGAGACTATCACGATCGGTTCCATGTGTTTTTTTTGGGATCTTCCTCATAGCGACAAACTGAACCTTAACATGGAACAAGACGAGCGTTTGGATGAAGACGATCTTCTCAAGGGGCCGCGTCCGCATAATGGTTGGAGCATAGGCCAGTTGTATACAAGGATACGATAATTGTATGTGTGAGTAGATTGCCGCCCGAAACATGAATGTCGGTGGAGCGCCTATGAAGGCCCCCCCGTGTGTTCAAGAATAACCGCCAAATCCCGTAACTCTATTTGTAGTAGCTTGGTGAGATGCGCAAGCCCCTGCTGCTGCTCGGATAAAATCTGCATCGCAAACCTCCCATGAGCAAAATCCTCTCATCAAGAAGAAAGACGCACTCTCGCAATAGTCTCTAACCCTTCCGGGTCAACAACCCTCCACTCGACCTCCTGCCCAGGTCCACCATTCCCGCCAGGCGCCTGTCCCACCTGCCGTAACGCAGCG
>Ga0307513_10004084_pt1 | contig 19559 bp, 1 predicted proteins | sample 15_EM_MG_FD_202174 | JGI IMG/M metagenome (GOLD analysis project Ga0307513, IMG submission 202174) | Populus trichocarpa ectomycorrhiza microbial communities from riparian zone in the Pacific Northwest, United States - 15_EM | ecosystem: Host-associated > Plants > Roots > Unclassified | place...
TTCAACTCAACGTAAGTTAAACCCGACGCCCGCCCGTCTTCCTCGACGAAGCTGACGGCCAAAGCGTCCGGCGTCCGCTCGACCTGCTGCTCGAACAACTCGTGCAAACAAGCGTCGCGCCCGGACTCGACGCCCGTGTCGTTCCATTCGACGAGCGTTTGCCTGCGCTCGGCCTCGCTCAACAGCCGGAGTTCAGAAAGTCGTTGCGCGGGATCGGCGGCGACGGCTTCGAGCAGGTTCTGAAAGTGTGCGATGAGACGCTCGATGGTGGTCGCATCGTAGAGGTCTGTGTCGTACTCCAACAGACCTCTCAAGCCGTCTCTCGTCTCTTCCATCGAGAGACTGAGATCAAACTTTGCGCCGCCGTGCGCGACGGGCAACGGGTGAAGCGACAGCCCCGCGAGTTCGAGCGCGGGCATCGGCGCATTCTGCAAGACAAACAAGACTTGAAACAACGGCGAACGGCTCAAGTCGCGCTCCGGTTGTAACTCCTCGACCAGTTTTTCAAACGGCACATCCTGATGCGCGTATGCGCCGAGGCACACCTCGCGCACACGCTTTAGCAACTGCGCGAAAGTGGGATTTCCGGCGAGGTCTGTACGCATGACGAGCGTGTTGACGAAGAAGCCGATCAGCCCCTCGATCTCGCGGTGGTTGCGGTTGGCGACCGGCGAGCCGGTGGCGATGTCCGTCTCGCCGGTGTAACGGTGGAGCAAAGTCTGGAAGGCCGACAGGAGCGTCATGTAGAGCGTCGCGCCCTCGCGGCGGCTCAGACGCGCGAGCGATTGGGAGAGAGGGGCGGGCAGCGTGAAATGTTGTTGCGCGCCCCGGAAGGTGCGCGCGTGCGTGCGTGCGGACCGCTCGCGCGACGCGGGCAGTTGTAATCTCGGAGGGCTGCTTGCGAGGCGTCGCTTCCAGTAGGCGAGTTGGCGGTCGAGCGCGTCGCCGGCCAGCCAGTCGCGCTGCCAACGTGCGAAGTCGGCGTACTGAACGGGAAGTTCGGCGAGCGGCGACGGTCGCCCGTTCGAGAACGCTTCGTAGAGCGCGGCGACTTCGCGGATGAGAATGCCGATTGACCAGCCGTCGCTGATAATGTGGTGCATGACGAGCAGCAGGACGTGCTCGTCCTCCGCGACGCGCAACAGTCTGAGCCGCCAAAGCGGTGACTGTTCGAGGTTGAATGCGCGCGCCGCCTCCTCTGTGGCGACGGCTTCGATGGCCGCCTCTCGTTGCCCTGCGTCCGGATGTCGCAAGTCCTCCAGCGGAAGTTTCAGACTGAGGGCAGGCGCGATCCGCTGTATGGGCTGCCCGCTCGCCGTGTTAAAACTCGTGCGCAGCACTTCATGCCGGCGCAGGATTTCGTCGAAACTCGCTTCGAGCGCGCGCCCGTCGAGTTTCCCCTTGAGGCGGATGGCGGCTGGAATGTTATAGGTCGCGCTGCCGGGGTCTAACTGGTCGAGAAACCAGAGTCGTTGCTGCGCGAACGAGAGCGGCGTCTCCGTCTCTGCCGTCGCGGCACGCCGGAGAGACGGCGGCGAGGGCAAATCAAGTTCCGCCCGGCGCAATTTTTCGACGGCTTCGGCGAAGCCCGTCACGGTTGGCGCGTCAAACAATTCCCGCACCGGCACTTCAAACCGCAAGGTCGAACGCAGGCGTGAGACGACTTGCAGGGCGAGCAACGAGTGCCCGCCCAGTTCAAAGAAATTGTCGCGCGCGCCGACGGCTTCAAGCCCCAGCACCTCCGCCCAGATTCCCGCGATCACTTCTTCGAGCGGGTTGAGCGCGCCCTCCGAACTTCCATCTCCCGCCGCCCGCGCACGCTCGGGCAAGGGCAGCGCGCGGCGGTCGAGTTTTCCGTTCGGTGTCAAGGGAATCGCATCCAGCGCGACGAAGGCCGAAGGGATCATGTATTCCGGCAGCTTCGCTTTCAAGAAACTCCGCACCGTCTCAGGCGTGGGAACTGCGCCGCCGCCGGCCACAAAATAAGCCACGATGCGCCGCTCGCCTGCCGCGTCGTCACGCGCGGCGACGGCGCATTCTTTGACCGACGGGTGTTCGGCCAACACCGCTTCGATCTCTCCGAGTTCGATACGAAAGCCACGCAACTTGATCTGCCCGTCGAGGCGACCGAGAAATTCGATCTCGCCCCCTTCGAGGAAACGCGCCGCGTCGCCCGTGCGATACAGACGCGCGCCCGACGCCGCGCCGAACGGGTTGGCGATAAACTTCTCCGCCGTGAGTTCGGGGCGATTCAGGTAGCCGCGCGCCAGCCCCGCGCCCGCGATGTACAACTCGCCCGCGACGCCGACGGGGACGGGGCGCAAGTCCTCGTCCAAAATGTAGAGTTGGGTGTTGGCGATGGGTCGCCCGATGGGCACGGTGAGACTGTCCGGGTCGCGCTCACACGCCCAGTAAGAGACATCCACGGCGGCCTCGGTCGGCCCGTAGAGATTGTGCAACTGTGCGGGCAGGCGCGCGTAAAATCTCTCTTGCAATTCCTTCGTCAACGCCTCGCCGCTACAGATCACGCGCCGCAGGCTGTGACACGCTTCCAGCCCCGGCTCGGACAGGAAGGCCGTCAGCATCGAGGGGACGAAGTGCAGCGTCGTGATCTGCTCGCCCGCGATCAGTCGCACAAGATACGCGCTATCCTGATGCCCGCCCGGCTGTGCGACGACGAGCCGCGCGCCCGTCAACAACGGCCAGAAAAATTCCCAGACCGACACGTCGAAGCTGAACGGTGTCTTCTGTAGCACGCGGTCGTCGCTCGTCAATCCGTATTCGTCCTGCATCCACAGCAGGCGGTTGCAGATTCCGGAGTGGGTGTTTACGACGCCCTTCGGCCTGCCCGTCGAGCCGGAAGTGTAGATGACGTAAGCCGCGTTGTGCGGGGTTGCATCGCCGCGCACATTCTCCGCGCCGGGGTCGTCCGTCTCTGCGCAAACGTCGTCGAGACAGATAACTTCCGCGTCGTGCCGTGGCAACACTGCGAGCAGCCGCTCCTGAGTCAGCACCACGCCGACCTGCGCATCCGCGAGCATGAACGACAGACGCTCCGCCGGATACGTCGGCTCTAAAGGGACGTATGCGCCGCCCGCCTTGAGCACGCCGAGCAACCCCACCACCATCTCCACCGAACGCTCCGCACAGATGCCCACGCGCGCCTCCGCCCCCACGCCCGCCGCGCGAAGGCGACGCGCCAGCGCGTTAGCCCTGCGGTTCAGTTCGCGATAGCTGACGCGCTCGTCCGCAAAGACGAGTGCGACCGCATCGGGCGTGCGCTCGACCTGCGCCTCGAACAGTTCGTGCAGACAGACGCGTTGCGGGTAGTCTCTGGCCGTGCTGTTCCACTCGACGAGCAACCGGCGTTCTTCCGCCTGCGTCAGGAGAGGCACGGCGGAGAGCGGGCGCAACGGGGCGACGGCGAAATGTTCGAGCACGGTTCGCAGATGCCCGAGCATTCGTTCGACGGTCGGCTCGTCAAAGCGGCGGGCGTCGTAGCTGACGTGCAACATGAGTTCCGCGCCCGGCACGGCGAGCAAGGTGAGCGGGTAGTTTGTCCTCTCGAATTTTCGGATGTTGCTGATGGAGAGTTGATCAAGTTGCCGGCGGAAGGAGTCGTCGATGGGGTAGTTCTCAAAGACGAGCAGGCTGTCGAAGAGGGGCAGACCGCGCGGCACTTCGCTCCAACCCTGCACCTGCACGAGCGGACTGTATTCGTACTGGCGCAGTTCCGCCTGCCGTTCCTGTAGTCCTTTCAGCCAGTGCGCCAACGTCTGCCCGCGATCAACTTCCACACGCAACGGGAGCGTGTTGATGAACAGGCCGACCATTGATTCGACCCCGGCCAACTCCGCCGGACGCCCCGCGACGGTGACGCCGAAAACCACGTCGCGCTCGCCGCTGTAACGACTCAGCAATAACCCCCACGCAGCCTGCACGAGCGTGTTCAGCGTCAGTTGATGCTGGCGCGCCAACGATTGGAGCGCGGCGGTGGTTTCCGCCGGAATCGAAATCTGTCGTGCGCGGTAGTCCTCTTGCCGCCCGTTCCCGGTGGAAGGTCGGTCGGAAGTTTTGTTGAACGGCAGGGGAGTCGGGGCGGTGAAGCCTTTGAGCGACTCGCGCCAGAACGCTTCGGCCTGCGATAAATCCTGCCGCCCGAGCCACGCAATGTAATCCTTATAAGGGCGCGGGCGTTCGGGCGCGAGGCTCTGTCCCCGCGAGAATGCCTCGTAGAAAGCGAAGACCTCCCGCAGCACGAGCGGGATACACCAGCCGTCGAGCATCAGATGGTGATAACTCCAGACGAAGTGGTACGTGTCTTCGGAGAGACGCAGAAGGGCGATGCGCACGAGCGGAGCTTTGGCGAGATCGAAGCCCTGCCGGAGATCGGTCTTGAGGTATGCGCTCAACCTCTCGTCCTGCTCCCCGGCGCGCAGCCCGCGCCAATCTTCCTGCGTGAAGGGCAGCCGCACGCTCCGGCGAACGACCTGCACCGGCTCGGCGAGTCCCTCCCAGACGAACGCGGTGCGCAGGATCGGATGACGGTCCACCGTCTGTTGCCAGGCGCGCCCGAACGCGTCCGGGTCAAGCTCGCCGCGCAGGGCGCAACTCAACTGCTCGACGTACACTCCTGATTCGGGAGCATAGAGCGTGTGAAATAATAATCCCTGTTGGAGCGGCGAGAGCGGGTATAAATCCTCGACGTTTTTTCTACTCATCAATGGCCTCGAACTCTTTTTCGCCGAGCCGCGCGAAGATGTTATCCAGTTGCTCCTGACCCAGATTCACGAGCGGGAAATCGGACGGCGTGTAGCCGCCCGCGTCGGGCGATTGGCAGTGCGCGATCAGTGCGCGCAGTTCTTCGAGGAAACTCAGCGCAAGTTTTTCCAACGTCGCGCGGCGGTGGACGTTCTCGCTGTAAGTCCACTCCGTTCGCAGCCGGTTGCCGATCACGCTGGCCGTGATCTCAAGCAAGTGCCGCCGGTGTCCCGCCGGACTCGACAGGCGCCCGCCCGACTCGCGCGCCAGCGCAAGCGGCGCGGACGGAGGCAACACCTGATCGAACTGGCCGAGGTAATTGAAACTCACTTCCGGCAGAGGCGCGGCGCGCAGTTTTTCCAGTTCTGCTCCGGTCGCTTCGGTCGCGCGCGAATAACGCAGCAGGCCATAGCCGATGCCGCGCCGGGGAACGCGGCGCAACTGCTCTTTGATCGTGGGCAGGGCGTCGCCCGGCGCACGCGCGCCGCCGAGGGTGAGCGTGACGGGGAAGATCGTCGTGAACCAGCCGACGGTGCGCGAGAGGTCGAGGTCTTCAGCGATCTCTTCGCGTCCGTGCCCTTCGAGCGCGAGCGTCAGAGAAGTGCTCCCGCTCCATTTCGTCAGGGCCTTCGCCAGCGCGGTCAGCAACAGGTCGTTGCTCTGCGTGTGATAGACCTCCGGAACTTCGTGCAGGAGCGCGTGCGTCTCATCCTCGTTCAGGGCAGCCGACATGACCCCGGCGGAAGCCCTCGTGTTATCGCCCCCGTGAAGATCAACCGGAAGCGGCGACGACTGCCGCTCGGATTGCGCGAGCCAGTAACCCAACTCGCCCCGCACCGCTTCGGAGCGGGCGTGCGCGGCCAGCCGTTCGGCCCACTGTTTGAACGAGGTCGTCTTGCGCGGCAGCCTCACCGCCTCGTCGCGGCTCAACTGCCCGTAGACCGTCAACAAATCTTCCAGCAGGATGCGCCACGACACGCCATCAACCGCCAGATGATGAATAACCGTCAGCAGGCGTCCCGGTTTCGCGTGGCCGAGGTCGAACAGCGCGACGCGCATGAGCGGCCCGTCCGTGATGTTCAAACTCGCTTGAAGCTCGTCGGCAATCGTCTCGACGGCTGCCGCCTGCTCTGCTTCCGCGAGCGCGGACAGGTCAAACCGGGTGAAGGGAATCTCGCCTTCGTGCGCCGTGTTGACCTGTCGCCAGCCATCTTCCGCGTGAACGAAGCGCAGGTTGAGCGCGTCGTGATGAACGAGCAAGCGGGCGACTGTTTGCTCAAGCAACCGGGCGTCGAGAGGTTCTTTCACTTCGAGCAACACGGCCTGATTATAGTGGTGCGGCTGGCCGCCGTTCTGCTCGAAGAAGAGTTGTTGAATCGGCGTCAGCGGGAGGTGGCCGGTCACGATTCCCTGCTCGGCCTCGACCGCGTTCGCCGTCCCGACCACCGCCGCCAGCCCGGCGATGGTCTGGTACTGAAACAGCTGTCGCGGCGTCAGACGCAGCCCCGCTTGATTGGCGCGCGCGATGATCTGAATGCTCAGGATCGAGTCGCCGCCCAACTCAAAAAAGTTATCGTCAACGCCGATGTTGCCGACGCCTAACACCTGACTCCAGATGTCCGCCAGCGTTTGCTCGACCGGCGTGCGCGGGGCGACGAAGGTGGCGGCCTCCGCGTCGCCGTCAAACTCCGGCGCGGGCAACGCGCGGCGATCAAACTTGCCGTGCGGCGTGAGCGGCAACGCGTCGAGCAGCATGAACGCCGAGGGGATCATGTATTCGGGCAGTTTCTCTTTGAGGAAGCCGCGCAGTTCGCCGGGCGCGGGCGTCTGCCCCGCTTCGGCCACCGCGTAAGCGACCAGACGTTGATTGCCGCCGCCGTCGTTGTCGCCGCCGCCGCCGTAGGTCAACACCAGAGATTCCCTGACGGACGGATGCTCGCTCAAGGCCGCCTCGATCTCGCCGAGTTCGATGCGGAAGCCCCTGATCTTCACCTGATGATCGAGGCGACCGAGAAATTCGACGTTGCCGTCCGGCAGATACCGCGCGAGATCGCCCGTGCGATACAGACGCGCGCCCGACGCCGCGCCGAACGGATCGGGGATGAACGCCGCCGCCGTGAGTTCGGGGCGGTTCAGGTAGCCGCGCGCGAGACAATCGCCGCCGACGAACAACTCGCCGGGGATGCCGACCGCGACGGGCTGCATGCGTCGGTCGAGAATGTACAGGCGCGTGTTGGCGAGCGGGCGTCCGATGGGCACGGTCGCCGAAGTTTCCGTCGCGTCGTCCGGTCCGACGCGATAGGTCGTCACGCCGACGGTCGTCTCGGTCGGGCCGTAGTGGTTGAAGAGTTCGCAGGACGAGGGCATCGCTTGCAGTTCGCGCGCGTAAGCCCGGTGTGAGACTTCGCCGCCGAGCACGAGGCAGCGTCGCGGCAGAAGTTGTGCGGGACGCACGGCGGCGGCCTGAAGCGCGGCGAGGTGCGAGGGCGCGATCTTGAGGCAATCTATTTCATGGCGCGTGAAATAGTCGGACATCGCTTCCGCGCTGGCGGTGCGTTCGCGCGAGAGCAGGTGGAGCGTGCCGCCGGTCAGGAGCGGCGGGTAGATGGCCGTCACGCAGGAATCCACCGTCAAAGGCTGCACCCATGCGTAGCTTGCTCCGGGCGCGAGGTTCAACCTGTCGAGCACGCCAAAGACGTAATTCACGAGCCGCCGGTGTTCGATCAAAACGCCTTTGGCCTTCCCCGTCGAGCCGGAGGTGTAGATGACGTAAGCGAGATTAAGGGCGTTCGTCTGCGCGCCGGGGTTTTCGCCGCTCTCGCGCGCGATGGTCTGCCAGTCGGCGTCGAGGCACACGACCTGCGGCGCGGCGGGCGAGGGCAAACTTTCCAGCAGCCGCTCTTGCGTCAAAAGCACGGGCGCGCGCGTGTCCTCCAAGATGAAGGCGAGACGTTCTTTCGGGTGCGCGGGGTCGAGCGGCACGTAGCCCGCGCCCGCCTTCAAAATTCCGAGCAGGCCGACGACCATTTCCGGCGAACGCTCCATGCAGAGGGCGACCAACGTGTCCGCGCCGACTCCGCCCCGGCGCAAGTGTCGCGCCAAACGGTTCGCCCGCGCGTTCAGTTCCGCGTAGGTCAAAGACTCGTCTTCAAAGACCAACGCGACGGCGTCAGGAGTCCGCGCCGCCTGTCGCTCGAACAACTCGTGGAAGCACGCGTCCTGCGGGTAAGCAGCCCCGGTGTCGTTCCATTCGTCGAGCAGTTGACGGAGTTCCCTGCCGGTCAACAGCGGCAACTCGGAGAGGCGGCTCGCCGGATGCGAAGCCACGCCCGCCAGCAGTTCGCGGAGGTGTCCGGCCATGCGCTCGATGGTGGACGGCTCGAACAAGTCCGTGTTGTAACCGAACGAACCTTTGAGTCCGTGCGGCGTCTCCTCCATCGAGAGCGTGAGATCGAATTTGGCGATGCCCGTGTCGGCGATGATCGGCGTGAGCATCAGCCCGGCGAGTTCGAGCGTGGGCATCGGCGCGTTCTGCAAGACGAACAACACTTGAAACAACGGCGAGTGGCTCATGCGCCGCTCCGGTTGCAACTCGCCGACGAGACGCTCGAAGGGCAAATCCTGATGCGTGTAGGCGGCGATGGCAACCTCTCTGACGCGTCGCAGCAACTCGGAAAAAGTCGGGTCGCCGGAGAGATCGGCGCGCATGACGAGCGTGTTGACGAAGAAGCCGATGAGCGATTCCGTCTCGGCGCGGTTGCGGTTCGCAATCGGCGCGCCGACGGCGATGTCCTCCTGCCCCGTGTAGCGTTGGAGCAAGGTCTGGAAGGCGGCGAGCAGCAGCATGAAGGGCGTGACGCCCTCGCTCCGGCAGAGCGCTTGCAGCGCATCGGAGAGGTCTGCGGGCAGCACGAAATGATGGGTTGCGCCACGGTAGCTCTGCACGGGCGGGCGCGGGTGGTCGGCGGGCAGTTCGAGCGCGGCGGGCATGTCGGCGAGTTGGCGTTTCCAGTAGGCGAGTTGCGCCTCCAACACTTCGCCTTGCAGCCAACGCCGCTGCCAGTGTGCGAAGTCCGCATACTGGACCGGCAGTTCCGGGAGGGGCGAGGGCGAGTTGTGCGTGAAGGCTTCGTAGAGTGTCGCGACCTCGCGGATGAGGACGGCCATCGACCAACCGTCGCTGACGATGTGGTGCATGGTCAACAACAAGACGTGCTCGCGCTCGCCGAGTTGCAACAGGCTCGCGCGCAGCAGCGGGACGGTTGACAGATCGAACGGTCGCCGCGCTTCACTCGCCGCCATGCGTTCGACCACGGCCTCGCGCTCGTCCTCCGGCGTCTGACGCAGGTCCGCGACGGGCAGCTTCATCCTGAGCGACGGCGCGATCTGCTGCCGCGCCTCGCCGTCGACGACCGCGAAACTCGTCCGCAACGATTCGTGACGCCTGATTATTTCGTCGAAACTTCGTTCCAGCGCGGCCACGTCGAGCGCGCCGCTGAGACGCACGGCGGCGGGGATGTTGTAGGCCGCGCTCTCCGGCTCGAACTGGTCGAGAAACCACAACCGCTGTTGCGCGAACGAGAGCGGCACGGCTCCGTCACGCGCGACGGGCGCGAGTGCGACGGCGGCGGGGCTTTCCTGTCGCGCGCCGCGATGCAGCGACACCGCTTCGGCCAGTCCGGCGACAGTCGGCGATTCAAACAGGCAGCGCACGGGCAACTCGATCCGGAAGTTTTCGCGCACGCGCGAGATGACCTGCGTTGCCAGCAACGAGTGGCCGCCCGACTCGAAGAAGTTGTCGAGCGCGCCGACCTGCGGGAGATGCAAAACTTCGGAGAAGATGCCCGCCACCGCTTCTTCTTCAGGCGTGCGCGGGCGGACGAAAGTTTCCGGTGCGGCGTCGCGCGATTGGCCGGGCGCGGGCAGCGCGCGATGATCGATTTTTCCGTGCGACGTGAGCGGCAGCGCGTCCAGCATGACGAAGGCGGACGGGAGCATGTATTCGGGTAGCCTCTCCTGTAGAAAGGCGCGCAGCAACGGCGTCAGCCTGCGCCCCGCGTCGCGTGCGAGTTTCCCGTGCAGAGGATTGTTGGCGTAATCACTCAAGGGCTTCGCGGCGCGGGCGGCGGGCTGCTCCATAGTTACCGCGAAAGGCGCGAGCGTCGAACCGCTCGTAGTCTTGACGAACAAGACATCGAAGCTGCCGTCCGCGCCATCGTCCGGCACGCCGACCTCGACCGCGTAGGGCAACTCGTTTTCCAGCGACCAGAATTCTTCAGGGTCGAGTCCCGACCGCGGCGACGTGGCGCGAAGTCGTTCGCGCAGTTCGCCAGCCGTCGCCGCCCCGTCAACGTTCTCAAGCCACTCGACGACTTTGAGCGCGTCCGTCAAGCGCGCGTTCGGCACGCGCCGGAGGCCGAGCGTGTCGGGCATGCTCTCTGTCAAACGCCGCCGGACGGAGTCGAGCGTCAAAGCGTCGTGCTGCCAGTCCAGCCATTGAACGCCGGTTGTCGTCGCGGAGGGCTGCTCGCCGATGTGCAGCACAACGTCATAGCGAAAGCGCGTCAGTTCGTTGTGATGACGCCCGCGCTTGAGTTGAATCCGCACGCGGTCGAGTTCGGGCAGGTGAGTTTTGAGCGACGTGAAGAAGGCGGGCGCGATGGTCAGTTCCTCTTCCTGTGCGAGACGCTCGCGCACGCGCTGTCGCAACTCTGTGAGCGGGAGCGCGGGCGCGGCCTTTTCCAACTCCACCGAGGCGTGAAAGGCGTGTAGCAGAGAGAAGCTGCGCACGTCGCCGACGAAGACGAACCCGCCGGGGCGGACGGCTCGTGTCGCGCCGCGCAGCACGTCGAGCAAGTAGTCAACGCCGGGAAAATATTGGACGACGGAGTTGACGACGACCGCGTCGAACGACTGCGGCTCGACTCCACGGAAGTCGTCCGCCGCCCTCTCGACGAGCGCGACCTGCGGCAGTTCCTGCTTCAGAGTTTGTAACTGCCGCCCGATATATTCGAGCGCGGTCGGCGAGAAATCGGTGGCGCAGTAGTGCGCCGCGTAGGGTGCGATGCGGAAGAGGAGCAGACCCGTGCCGCACCCGATCTCCAACACGCGACGCGGCCTGAGAGAGAGAATCCGTTCGACCGTTTGATCGACCCACTCGCGCATCTCTTCGGCAGGAATAGGCTGCCCCGTGTAGCTGCTGTTCCAGCCGGTGAGGTTGAAGGTCGCACCGTCGCTCGCGGCGGCCTCGCCGTGAATGTCTTCGTAGAGCGTCTGCCAACCGGCGGTGTGCGCGGCGGCCACGTCATCCGCCGCGCTCGCGGGCGAGACTTCCGGCTGCGACGCGACGACGTAGGCCACCAGACGCTTCTCGCCTTGAGCGTCTTCGCGCACGACGACGACGCTCTCGCTCACCGCCGGATGACCGGCGAGCGACGACTCGATCTCGCCCGGCTCGATGCGGAAGCCGCGCAGTTTCACCTGCCGGTCGGCGCGTCCCAGAAAATCAATTTGCCCGTCGGGGAGGTAGCGCGCCACGTCTCCGCTGCGATAGAGGCGCGCGCCCGCCCGCGCGTCGAACGGGTCGGGGATGAACCGCCCGGCGGTCAACTCTGGCCGGTTGCAGTAGCCGCGCGCCAGCCCGACGCCGCCGATGTAGAGTTCGCCCGCGACGCCGACGGGGACGGGTTGGAGATTGGCGTCGAGCAGGTAGACCTGCGTGTTAGCCATCGGACGACCGATGGGCGGCGACTGTCGTAAAGAGTCTCCGGCGTATTCCCCGAACGCGGCGCAGACGCTTGTTTCGGTCGGCCCGTAGGCGTTGAAGAAACGGCGTCCCTGCGCCCAACGCGCTGCGACCCCGGCGGGGCACGCTTCGCCCGCGACGATCACGGTCTGCAAGGCAGGCACAGCGTCGGGGGCGAGTAAGGCGAGGACGGCGGGGGTCAGAGTCACCGTCGTGATGACCTGCTCGCGCAAGAGATTCGCCAGCGCGGGCATCGAAACGAGATTCTCGCGGCTGGTCAGGCAGAGCGTCGCGCCGGTCGTCAACGCCATGAAAATTTCCGAGGCCGATGCGTCGAAACTGAGCGACGCGAACTGCAACACGCGGCTCTCTGTGTCAACCCCGAAGGCGCGCGCCTGCGCCGTCGCCAGATTGCACAACCCGCGATGCGCGACCGCCACGCCCTTCGGTTGCCCCGTCGAGCCGGAGGTGTAAATCACATACGCCAGATTGTCCGCCGTCGCCGACCCGCTCAACGGATCATCACCCGGCTCTTGCGCTATCGTCTGCCAGTCGTCGTCGAGGCAGACGACCTCCGTAACGTGCGCACGCGTTTTCTCAGCCAACCGCCGCACGCTCAACACAAGGCGCGCGCCCGTTTCGCGCAGCATGTCGGCGAGCCGCCCGGCGGGATAAGCGGGGTCTAAGGGCAGGTATGCGCCGCCCGCTTTGAGCACGCCGAGCACGGCCACCGGCATCTCCGGCGAGCGTTCCAGACAGATGCCTACGACCTGCTCCGGCGCGACTCCCTTGTTGCGCAGGTGGCGCGCGAGTTGGTCGGCGCGTTCGTTCAACTCACGATAGGTCAACTGCGACACCGCGCCGTTCGTCTCGACGAATCTGAGGGCGACCCCGTCAGGCGTCCGTTTGACCTGTCGCTCGAACAGTTGATGGAGGCATTCGTCGTGCGGGAACGGGGCGCGCGTGTCGTTCCATTCAGCGAGCAGTTGCCGCCGCTCCCCTTCGGCCAGAAGCGGTAAATCCGCGAGCCGCGTTTCCGGGTTGCGAACGACGGCTTCCAAAAGATTCCGGTAGTGGCGGACGAATCGCTCGATGGTGGAGGCGTCGAAGAGGTCTGTGTTGTACTCGTAGATGCCTTTCAGCCCGTGCTCCGTTTCTTCCAGCAGAACGGACAAATCGTATTTCGCCGTCTCGCTGTCGATGTCGAGCAGGTTTAGTTTCAGTCCCGGCAGTTCGAGCGCGGGCATGGGCGCGTTTTGCAGGACGAAGGCCACTTGAAAGATCGGCGAGTGGCTCATGTCGCGCTTCGGCTGTAGTTCCTCGACCAACTGCTCGAAGGGCAAATCCTGATGCGCGTATGCGCCGAGCGACACGTCGCGCACGCGGCTCAACAACTCTCTGACCGTCGGGTTGCCCGAGAGGTCTGTGCGCAGCACCATCGTGTTGACGAAGAAACCGATCAACTCTTCGATCTCGACGCGGTTGCGGTTGGCGATAACCGAACCGATGATGATGTCCGTCTCGCCCGTGTAGCGGTGGAGCAGAGTTTGGAAGGCGGCCAGCAGCGTCATGTAAAGCGTGACCGATTCTTGCTGGCTTAACACTTTGAGGGCTTCCACGAGTTCGACCGGGAAGGTGACATACTTTGACGCGCCGCGAAAAGTTTGCATCGCCGGGCGCGGGCGGTCGGCGGGCACTTCGAGCACCGGCAGGTCGCCGCCGAGTTGCCGCTTCCAGTAGTTGAGTTGAGTTTCCAGCACCTCGCCCCTGAACCACTCGCGCTGCCAGTGGGCGAAGTCCGCGTACTGCACGGGAAGTTCGGGAAGCTGCGGGGTTTCGCCAGCCGAGAGTTTTTCGTAGAGCGCGACGATCTCCCTGACGAGGACGCCCATTGACCAGCCATCGGATGCGATGTGGTGCATCGTGAGCAACAGGATATGTTCGCGTTCGCCGAGACGAAGCAAGCCCGCGCGCATGACCGGCCCGACCGACAGATCAAAAGGCCGCCGCGCTTCCTCGCTCGCCAGATGCAAAACCTCGCGCTCTCGCTCGTCCTCCGGCAACGCTTCCAGATTCACCTGCTTCAGGGTCAGGCTTCCTTCCGGTGAAATCACTTGCAGCGGTCGCCCGTCTACGTTCGTGAAGGTCGTGCGCAGAACTTCGTGGCGGCTGAACATCTCGTTGATGCTTTGTTCCAGCGCAGCCGTGTCGAGTTGGCCGGAGAGTCGCACCACGATGGGGACATTGTAGAAGGCATTGCCGGGGACGAGTTGATCGAGAAACCAGAGCCGCTGCTGTGCGAAGGAGAGCGGAAGCTCGCTCTCTCGCTCGACGCGGCGCATCGGCTGCGCGAGCGAGCCTTGCGCCAGCAACTTCACCTCTTCGATGCGTTCGGCGAGTCCGGCGACCGTGGGCGACTCGAACAGACTCCGCAGCGGCAACTCCAGTTGGAAGAGTTCGCGCACGCGCGAGATAACCTGCGTGGCAAGCAGCGAGTGGCCGTCGAGTTCAAAGAAGTTGTCGTTGATGCCGACCTGCGCGATGCCGAGCAGCCTTTGCCAGATGCCCGCGAGCGTGCGCTCCGCCTCGTTGCGCGGGGCGACGTAATCGCTGCTCAAACTCGGACGCGAATGAAGCGAATGATGGGTGGCCGGTTGCGGCTGTTCGACATCATGCGGGGACTCGTGCGGCGAAGCTGTCCCTGCTTCTTCGAGCCGCTGCGCCTCCACCCAGTAACGCTGACGCTCGAAGGGATAGGTCGGCAACGAAATGCGTCGCCGTTTTTCGTTGGCGTAGAAGCTGCGCGCGTCAAACTGTTTCCCCGCCAGCCAGAGTTGGCCTAAGGCGTTCAGCATTGACGCCGCGTCGGAATCTTGAGTGGCGGGATGACGCAGCGACGACAGGACGACGTGTTCGGCGGTTTTGGCCGGATGCTGTTTTGCCATCCCGCCGAGCGTCCTGCCGGGACCGACCTCAAGCAAAATCAATTCCGGCTCTTTCAACAACGCCCCGACGCCGTCGCCGAAACGCACCGTCTGTCGCAAATGCCGCGACCAGTAATGAGGGTCGGTCGCCTGCGCGTTTGTGATCCACGTGCCGGTCACGTTGGAGACAAAAGGTGTTCGCGGAGGTCGCAACGCGAGCCTTTCGACCTTTTCGATGAATGCTCCGAGGATCGGCTCCATCATCTTCGAGTGAGCGGCCTGCGCAGTTTGCAAGCGACGACAATCCAGTCCCCTGCCCTGCAATTCCTCTTCGAGCCGCGCGACTGCTTCCGTCGCACCCGCCAGCACGCACAGCGCCGGGGAGTTAACGGCAGCCAGCGAAAGCTCGCCGTCGAGAAACGTTTGCACTTCCTGCTCCGAGAGCGGCACGGCCAGCATCGCGCCCGCTGGCATCTGCTGCATCAACCGCCCGCGCGCGGCCAACAACACCAGCGTCTCTTCCAGCGTGAAGACTCCGGCCAGACACGCGGCTGCGTATTCGCCCGTGCTGTGGCCGATCATCATCTGCGGCTCGACGCCCCACGACATCCACAGCCGCGCCAGCGCATACTCGATGACAAAGAGCGCGGGTTGAAAGATAGACATCTCGTTCAACTTACGCGTCGCCGCTTCCTGCTCATCCGCGCGCGGGTAGAGAACGCGACGCAGATCGATTCCCAGATGCGGTTGAAGCAGTTCGGAGCACTGATCGACCTGCTCGCGGAAGACAGGCTCAAGCCCGTACAGTTCCAGACCCATCTCGGCGTACTGCGTCCCTCCGCCCGAAAACATGAAGGCGACCGGACGCTCCACCGTTCCATGAAAGTTGGTTAAGACGCGTTTCCCGTCCAACGCCGCGAGCGTGCGCGCGCCGTCTTCCGCGTCGCGACACACCACCATCCGGCGATGCTCGAACGTCTTCCGGCCAACGGCACAGGTGTAGGCCACGTCGGCCAGATTCGTTTCGGGGTTCTGTTCGAGATGACGGGCGAGATTCGCCGTCGCGGTTTCAAGCGCGGTGTCCGTCTTGGCCGACAGGAGCAACAACTGCCACGGTCTGCCGGCGTCCGCCGTCCCGGCCTCAGGCGCTTCTTCGACGATCACATGAGCGTTCGTGCCGCCGATGCCGAAGGAACTGACGCCCGCGCGACGCGGCGTCCGCCCGCGCTTCCACTCCGCGAGTTGGCGGTTGACGAAGAAGGGACTGTTTGCGAAATCAATGTTCGGGTTGGGTTGCTCGAAGTGAAGGCTCGGCGGAATCTGTTTGTGTTTGAGTGCGAACACGGTCTTGATTAAGCCCGTCACGCCCGCCGCCGTGTCCAGATGCCCGACGTTGGTTTTCACCGAGCCGATGGCGCAGAAGTTTCTGGCTTCGGTCTGCGCGCGAAAGACCTGCGTGAGGGCGGCAATCTCAATCGGGTCGCCGAGCGTCGTGCCGGTTCCGTGAGTTTCGATGTAGGAGATGGTGTCGGCTTCGACCTCAGCCGCCGCGCTCGCATCGGCGATGACTTCCGTCTGTCCCTCGATGCTCGGCGCGGTGTAGCCGACCTTCAGAGAGCCGTCGTTGTTCATGGCCGAGCCACGAATGACGGCGTGAATCGTGTCGCCGTCGGCGAGCGCGTCTTCCAGACGCTTCAACACGACGATGCCGACGCCGCTGCCCACAACCGTCCCTTCAGCCTTCGCGTCGAACGCGCGGCAGTGGCCGTCAGGCGACATGATGCCGCCCTTCTGGTAGACGTAACCCGCGTTTCCCGGCACGCGGACGGACACGCCTCCGGCCAGCACCATGTCGCTCTGAAACGCCTGCAAGCTCTGGCAGGCGAGACACACGGCGACGAGCGAAGTGGAGCAAGCGGTCTGCACGCTGACGCTCGGCCCGCGCAGGTTCAGCTTGTAGGAGACGCGCGTGGGCAGGAAGTCTTTGTCGTTGCCGATCATGACCTGAAAGTCGCCGACCGACCGGATCACCTCGCGATTTGAATAGAGGTTGTAGAGCAGGTAAGTGTTCATCCCCGCGCCCGCGTAGACGCCGATGCGCCCATCGTAAGCCTCGGAGTTATAACCGGCGTCCTCCAACGCCTCCCACGCGCATTCTAGGAAGAGACGCTGCTGCGGATCGATCACCTCGGCTTCGCGCGGGTTGATGCCGAAGAAGGGCGCGGCGAACATTTCGATGTCGTCGATGACGCCCGCCGCGCGGACGTAATTCGGGTGGGCGAGCATCTCGCCGTCAAGCCCCGCCGCCGCCAATTCCTCGTCCGTGAAGAAGGAGATTGACTCGACGCCGTCGCGCACGTTGCGCCAGAACTCCGCGACGTTCTTCGCGCCGGGGAAACGCCCGGCCATCCCGACGATAGCGATGTCTTCTACCCTGATCTCATCTGCCGCTGGTTTACTGCTCATCTCGCTCACAGTCCCTTTGTCAGTTGTCTCCGCCGCTGGATCATTTCCTTGCGCTTCTTCACGCGGTCGTCGGTTTCGCGGGAAGCGGGCTGCTGGTTCTGATTCCGGTTGAAATATTTCGCCAGCGAACTGACGGTCGGGTATTTGAACAACTCGATGACCGGCACTTCCGTCTGCAACACCTCCCGCAGCCGCGCGTGGACCTGCGCCATCAACAGCGAGTGACCGCCGAGGTCGAAGAAGTTGTCGTGCGTGCTCAAACGCTCGACCTGTAGGGCGTCCTGCCAGATTCCGGCGATGGTGCGTTCCAGATCGGTCTGCGGCGCGACGTAATCCGCCGCCGTCTCCGCGCGCAACGCTGACGGGGCGGGCAGCGCACGGCGATCAAGTTTCCCGTTCGGCGTCAGCGGCAAGGCATCCAGCGTCACGAAGGTCGAGGGGATCATGTAATCGGGAAGTTTCTGCTTGAGGAATTGACGTAGTTCGCCCGTCGCGAGCGGCGTCGTAGTCACCAGATAGGCGACCAGCCGCACCTCGCCCGGCGCGTCCTCGCGCGCGACGAGCGCCGCCTCCCGCACCGCCCCGTGCTCGGCCAACATGCTCTCGATCTCGCCCGGTTCGATGCGATAGCCCCTGATCTTCACCTGCTGGTCCACACGTCCCAGAAACTCGACGTTCCCGTCGGGCAGATAGCGCGCCGTGTCTCCGGTGTGATAGAGACGCCCGCCCGCCCGCGCGCCGAACGGGTCGGGGATGAACCGCCCGGCGGTCAGTTCGGGGTGATTGAGATAGCCGCGCGCGAGGCCGTCGCCGCCGATGTACAACTCCCCCTGCACGCCGACGGGCGACGGTTGGAGTTGGCGGTCGAGGATATAGATTTGAGTGTTGGCGACGGGTCGCCCGATGGGAATTTGCGGCTCAACCCCGCGCACCTCATAAGTCGTAGACCAGATGGTCGTCTCGGTCGGCCCGTACATGTTGAGCGTCCGCCCTGCGACGACTCCGGCCAGTTCCTCCGCCAGCGGGAGCGGGAACGCCTCGCCGCCGACGAGCAGCACGCGCAGCGAGCCGAGAGCCTCTTTCGCCTGCGGGTTCAGCAGCAACATGCGCGCCAGCGAAGGGGTGCATTGCAGGTGCGTCACCTGATGACGTTTGATGAGCGCGGGGAGCGAGTAGTCGCGGCGGGCGTCGCTTCGCTGGCTGCGTTCCCTGACGAGATCGAGATGTCGCAGGCCGTGCATGACCGAAGTGAAATCTATGCCGAAGTCGATCAGGCAGGCGACCTCGTCAACGCCGACGGCTTTGAGTCGTTTGACGATCCGCAGACACGCGGCGGGCGTGCCGAACAGGCCGCTCGTTTCAAAGTAGCGGTCGAAGGCGCGCGCGAGCAGTTCCTGCATGTCGCTCTCGGTGAAGTCCGCCGACTCGACATCCTGTCCCATGCTCTGCGCGAGGCTGCGCCAGAGGCCGACGGAACTCCGCAGGTAATTGCAGAACGGCGCATAGACCTTCTCGCGGACGGCGTCCGCGTCGCGCCCGACGAAGGTGTGCAGCATGAGCGTCACGTGGCCTTCGCCTTCGTGCCCGTTGCACCGCCACGCCTCACGGTAGATCGCGATCTTCTCCGCCACTTCCTCGAACGATTGGCCGAGCAGGTGCGTCAACACGTTCGCCCCGATCTCGCCCGCCATGCGAAACGTCTCCGCACTCCCGGCGGCAGTTAACCAGACGGGCAGTTCGGGTTGGAGCGGGCGGGGAAAGATGCGCACTTGCAGTTCGTTGCCCGCGCCCCCGACGACCGTGATCGAATCGCCGCGCCAGAGTTTGCGCACGCTCTCGATCCCGGCGCTCATCACTTCCTTGCGCGTGGCGTAGTTCTCCGGCGCGAACACGAAGTCGTTCGAGTGCCAACCGGAGGCGAAGGCGATGGCGACTCGTCCCCGCGAAATGTTATCGACGACCGACCACTCTTCGGCGACGCGAATCGGGTTATGCAGCGGCAGCACCACGCTGCCCGCCCTGATCTGTATGCGCTCGGTGACGGCGGCGATGGCCGCGCTCGTCACGGACGGATTCGGGTAGATTCCGCCGAACTCGTGGAAGTGTCGCTCCGGCGTCCACACCGCCGAGAAGCCGTGCGCGTCCGCAAACTTCGCTCCTTCCAGCAGCAGCCGGTATTTATCTTCCGCCGCGCCGCCCTCTTCGCTGGCGAAGTAGAAGAGACTGAAATCCATCGGCCTGCCCACCGCCTCGCCGTCCTCTTCCGCGGGCGACTCGCCGACGCCGTCCTGTTCCGCATGAATGACCACCTTGAAGCCCCGCGTCAGCGTCCACAACAGTTCGAGGATGGAGATGTCGAAGGCGTTGTTCGTCACGGCCAGCCAGACGCCCGGCGGTTCGTCTCCGAGCCGTTCGTTCATCGCCGCCAGAAAGTTGTTGAGGTTGCGATGGCAGATCATCGTCCCCTTCGGCCTGCCCGTCGAGCCGGAAGTGTAGATGACGTAAGCGAGTTGGTCGGGCAACGTCACGGCGGCGAGATTTTCCACCCCCTCGCGCGCGACGACGTGCCACTCCGCGTCAAGGCTGATGACGCGCGCACTGCTCGCCGGGAGTTCGCCCGACAAGTGTTCCTCCGTCAAGAGCACGGGCGGGCGCGTGTCGTC
>Ga0307513_10004085_pt1 | contig 19559 bp, 29 predicted proteins | sample 15_EM_MG_FD_202174 | JGI IMG/M metagenome (GOLD analysis project Ga0307513, IMG submission 202174) | Populus trichocarpa ectomycorrhiza microbial communities from riparian zone in the Pacific Northwest, United States - 15_EM | ecosystem: Host-associated > Plants > Roots > Unclassified | place...
TCAGATCGCTTCAGCAGGACCATTGTTCTCCGGTTTGAGGAACAGAGAAGCTTGAGTTCGGACACGTCAGTGACAAAGACCTGTGCTGATCGAACACAGACCCGTCGACTCGCATCAAGGTTTGTGTATACAATGATTGCCTTTGCCACCCCAAACGCCCAGACCACGTGATAAAGTTCTGATCTCGGGGTTTTTACCCAACTGACGACGCCTGCCTAGTTCTTTCAAACATTTTCTCGGACTAGCGACCTCGGTATCTCGAGAATTTGGGAGTCTAGAATCATCCTCGGTTGTGATGCAGGAACTCCCGAACGCGGAAGTTCGAGCGCTCTGCTTTCTCGGGATTCCTGGAAGGAGCCAGAGTCAGCCTGCATAATGCTTCTGGTCCACGCTATGTCCAGGATGAGCGGACAAAAGGGCAGTCATCTGTGGTCACGCGCTTGCAAGGTTCGGAGACCTCCACGTTGTGCCAAGCTTACCGGGGAAAAACGGCTTTCGGCTTGAAACCGGCATCCTTCCCGCCCTTCCGGACCTTCACACCCTAATTTGTGGGTACCCCTGGGGGGAGCTACATCACTCTTGCCTGTGCAAAGAACACTCCGCAGCAGCCGTGCTGAAAACAAGGTTACTGCCGGTTTTCTTACACAACACGAGGGGTCGTCATTGTTCCCGCACTTTCTGGTCCAACCGACCTGGTGACGCTTATCCCTCGTGGAGCACGAGGACGGGCTTCCAACCGAACTCGGCGCCTAATACCGCTTGTTTTTTTCTTTGCTTTTGTTCAGATATTCCAACCTGGGTTCACCCTTCAATCTCAGGAACTGAATAGACCGAATTGGGCCCACTTGGTTGGAGAATTAACTCATGTATATTGAAAGATGAGTAAAACGTTTTGCCTACATTTTGCCGCTCCCCGGATATGGCATCGGCCGCACGCCCCAGCTGTGGTTCCGCCTTAGCGAGCATGGATGTGGAAAGATGGTGAGGATCGCTTAGCTGAATTGGATTAAGTGATACAATGCGGGTCACCCTTGATGGAGAAATTCGAGCTTTGGGCGAGACGGAGCCAAGAACTGCCGTGCCAGGGTCGCCAACTTGCTCAAATTAGAGGTTGGATATGCGGATCGGCCTCTGCAGTGTCATGCAATGCTAGATGGCTGGGGCAATGTAGAACCGAAGCCTCCGCGACGTGTGGTTGTCGTGACGGAGGAGGCTTGCCATGTTCGGACAAACGGGACAAAGGGGGACGAGCTTGTTATATTTTGTGCATCCTCCTCAGTATTGGGTAATTGAATAGCACTGCCATGATTTGTTTTTCATCGAGGGGGTCAAGCAACCGAAAAAAAAACGTTTGATAAGCAGTAACTTTTCAAATAGTTCTTCTGTTCTGTTCACGAGATTGACCGCTCAAAAAGCACTGGAACGCCGTGAGCCACGGAAAGGCAGTATAATATTGCGGGCCATTGAATCCCCGTGCGTCGGTCCACGCGGAGTGAAGGGCGCGGGAAACTTACCGCCGATAAGCTACTGAGATTTTCTTGTTGGGATAGATGATGGGCCGAATTCGGGTGAGAAGCACGCTTGCAAGTCTGTTTCCATGGTCCCCCGACCAAGAAAAAAGTGAAGTAAATAATAATAAATATCGCATAGAATAAATTGCAAATTACGCATGGCCACCTGCGAATGACGAGACCTGCAGTCGGCTGATGGCGTGATCCGGGGTGGTGTTGTCGGGGTGGGTGATGCGGGTGGGGGCGGGTGTACGGCCCTGGGAACTAGCCAAGGGGCGGGAAGCGACGATGGGGATGGGAAACCGCGCTCGCCATGGAACGTGGCACGGTATCAAGCGCAGGGCCGTCCATTTGTGTTGAAGGCAAATGGCCCACCCGACAACGTATTCAAACCTCTAATTAAGCGGAGGCCCAGTGCCAGGCCGCACGACGCCGAAACAGGCCTCAGTCTCGCGAGCAGCTGCTCGTCGTCGCGGACCCAGTCGCCTCGGCGTTCCAGAGAGGTTCAAGGCGATTACGAACACCGTTGCCACCGTCGAACGTGCGCGTTCCTGTCTGTTTTCCTCAAAGAAAGAGAGAGAAGGGAGAAAGAGAGCAACGGCAGCGCAGAGTCGGTCGGTGCCGCGCCTCACCGGTGTCGTTGGCGGGCAGGCGGCCGCGGCCCCTTCCTCGCTCTTACTTACCCCAAAACCGCGCGTCCCTGCTTGCCGTCTCCAAGAAATAAAATCGTCGCGAGTCGGCTTGCCGTCCTCCACTTGCACCCGCTCACCCCCACCACCCACTTCCCCCGTCGCGCCCTTGACGCTCAGCCAGGCCTCTTCTTTGCTTCTCTACTTAATCTACTGCCGGGAATCCATCACCCACTTACGCTCGTAATCCCATGTGCGTCTTCCTCAGTTCCCTGCCAGCTCCTCTCACGCTTCTCCTTTCTAGAATGTCGGCAGACCCCATCAAGTCCCGCGTCCAATTTTGCTCAGACGTCAGAGTCCTCAGCGAGTGGGCTGGACGAACCGGTCTCCCACTCCCCACCTCGGCAGCTGCACTTTCCAACACCTATACTCTAGCGCACAACTGGCTTTTGCAACTCAAGTAAGCCCGAGGCCTCCGCTCGCTAGACCAACGCGCATTCTCATGGCTGACTCTTCCAGGTTCCAACTTATCTCTAAATACAAGTGGCGTGACGCTCCCAATGGCGATGCTCGCCTCTTAATGTCTCTCTGTGCACCGGGCGGTGACTGCCCTCTGGTTTTGCCACATGCCGCCTCCTCATTCTTCTCTCCGGATCGCCTCCAAGCCTTTGTCGCACAAACCGCTACCTTTACCTTGTGTCGGCATAACGTACCACCAATCGCAGACACTTTGTATCTTTTGCAATGTCTCATCCCCGGCCTTTTGACTATCGATCTTGCCGAACACGTCCCAGGTCAGGGCAACTTCACGACCTCGAGGGGACTCCCTCCCGTAGAGTGGGTCGACGCCAACCGCGACAACTTGCTTGCGATCTTTGGTACCCAGCACTATACCCTCCTGCGGAACGCTGCCGCCACGAAAACCGCGGCCTTTCATGTTACCTGCTCAAAGTAATCGGCATACCTTACAGCATCCTCATAGAACCCCGCCTGGAGTAATCGATTAATAATCCGCTGGCTTTTGTTTGCCACCCAGCAACCAATTCGTTCACCCGACGCGTCACGATGTACCAAACCCACCCCTCTTGCAAACGTCTAGCTCGTGAATATCAGCAACTCGTGTATTCTTCGGTTTTCATGTCCCATAACGTTCGCTACCCTCCCCACCCAATCCACGTGCACACCGCGCACCTTTTTATTTGTTTTATATTTCGTTCGAACCCATCCCTGTATCTGGTCTCTTAACACTGACTCCCAAAAGTACCTCCCCGCTCCATAACCATAATAGCGTACCCACCCCATTCGCGACGGCCACAAAAGGAAACCTGGTGCTTCTTTGCCCGTCGCGAGTCTTCTAGTTGCCGGGCACACATCCCCCTCATATGAAGTGTTCCTAGGCTAATCATGCAATACAAACACGTTGAAACGGCTCTGTATGACGATAAAAACCACCTCAGTTGTCAAGGAGAAGTCCGACGGCGAGCAACCCCGGTGCTTTACGAGTGCCGATAGCTGATTTAACCGCCCACCAGTCATATTTAGCTGCATTTTCCTCCGATTCAGACGCCATCCACGCTTACCTCGTGCGCCGGGGGTTGGGGGGTGAAGGAGTATCGATCGTAGGTAAACGGATCGGATCGATATACCTGCTTTGCTGATATTCGCCGTGATCCTCCCCTCCCGACTCCCTTTCAGCCCACTGTTCCGCTTCCTCGCCAAGTCACCTTGACGCAAACGCCACTTTCTTGCATAGTCGTACGTTTCTTGTTGTATTCCTTCTCTCGTCATTGACGATCTCAACTCGATCCGCCGTCGTCACCGAACGAGATTGCGACGCATTCCGGGTGGCCTTCCTAGCCCTTTTCTCCTTGTCACGTTGCCGCAATGCCTGTTTTACTGTTGACTGCCACAAGGGAAACGCTTAACCTTATGCGAACTGCCCAGGAAATGAACAGCCAACCAGGTTACTCTTGACTTCACTTCGAATGACAATGACGGACTTGTCCCGAAGGAGCCTACATCCCACCCCATCCGACGGGAGTCACACATGGGACATTGCACGCACCGTTGGGGCCGACGATATTGACTTGTTTGCAAGAGCCCTTCCCGTTCTTCCGTAACTGCCTCCGCCAAGGTAACGTAGTTTTCCTGTTGGTCATACAGGCTCGCTTCAGATACCGGCACGGGTTGAGGGATGACCCACTGCGTCCACGAAAATCTTCTCGAGCCTTCGTCGACCCTGGTCTGGATCGCGCATGCATCTCCGCTCCCTTCATCTCTCGTGTTCTCACTCCAGCTGTTGCTGCCTATTAGTACCAAACCGGGCCTCTGTATCTCCTAGGAACATGTGTCGCGTACAGAGGAGCGCGAGGCGGGCTTCCAAGGTGACGGAGGGAACGGTCTGATTGGCAGCCGGTCGTTCGCATTCAACCACCAATTGCATAGGGTTATGGGTTAGGCAAATCACGCAAGCGCGTTCTTCGCATCTTCCCTGTGATCATGCCAGAAAGAAAAAAGCTTGATTCTTCGGAGCGTCCGCCCCTCTCCCTCGCGTCTGTCCGGACATGTACTCCTTCACTCCGACCCACCCCCCTCTCAACATACCGTGGCAAGGACACAGCCTGCACGAAAGCTACGCGGAAACCCTAACCGGCCTCATGCCTGCAGAGCATGTCCGTTGCGGATGATTCGGCCCCTTCCGCTGGAGATCCTTGACCGCTCTGGGTATTACAGAGTCATTTTCTGGTCTCTAGGCCCAATTTGTAGTTCCAGTCATCGATAGGAGGGTTGAGAGGTACGCGATCGAACACTCGGGTTCTTTGCGCACTTTACTTAAGCTTCCCCATGGTAAAGTCTGCCATCAAAACGTTGTGAGACATGTGGCTTCTTTTATTCAATACACAGGCGTCCCTTTGGTGGAGTATACCCTCGGGGACTTTTGGTTACGGAGGTATATATACGACCGTTTAAACCGGGTGAGTTGCCCCCACGGAACCATATCAGGTCACTTCTCCGTCTTCTGAAACGCCATACGCTCGCCTATCACAGTACCTGACCTCTTTGATAAAAGGAGTAGCCAAATCCAAGTCAATCACTCCATCGCATCTCCCTCCATGTGCAAATACCGGCGCCTCTTTAGCATCTACCTTCCCTGCCGACATCAGATTGCGAGACCGGATGAGACTGTTGGTGGTTTTCACAATTCCTCCTAGCCACTCTCTGATGTCGAAAACAGATCGATTGCCACCAAACGACCTGCAGAATTAGTTGTCAACATGATACATCTCCTCATCCTTGTAGACAAAGATGCCTTCAATAGTATGTAGCATTCTTAGTCTTGTTCGACACACGCCCTGACATACCAACAAAGTCGCCAGTTCCCCGAAACTTACAGTACGCATTAGCCTTTTTCTATCCTCTCTTGTCCACCTGCTCACACCTCTCCAGCTGAACACCTCGATCGTCTATGCCCTCGTTGCGCAGCGGAGCGCACGAAGTAATGTGCAACCTCATAGCTTCAAAACGGTAGCACTGGCCCGGTTGCCACCCATGTTAAAGGACTTGGTTTACTGCCGTCGACTGCTATCTTATCAACATTGCTTAATGGGGGTCTGTATGACTTACTTACGGCTGCCTAAGGTTTGACAATCTTAGACTTATTCGGCGTCTTCATCGGAACGCGGGGGCGCGTTGGAGGAGGCTAAAAGAGAGTTTTAAACTCAAAAATACAGTCCCTCTCCGAACACAGAACTGGGCTGCGTGCTGGCCATCTCCGTAGTTCTGCTTTGGGGCGTGGACAATGCCAGGAACAAGGTCGCATACAAAGGTCCCGGAATGACCCGCAAGGCCCCCCGAACCAGAGGGCCTGGGTCACGGGGTGGCAGTGAAGCCTTAAAAGTATGGTAAGGAATAGTGTGTTGACAACAGGGTCCTTGCTTTCACCATGACGAATTTCATGAGAAATATTCGACAAGTGTTCGTCTCGTGGAACCGGCACATTGCGAATTTCAAACTTGGACGAGTAAATTCGAAGGGTGAAGGCGTATTGAAATGACGTTGTGATCCGCTCCGCGAATTGACGGTATGCATAAGAGGCAGGCTCCCGTTGGTCTCAATTCCGTCAGGCGCGGATACACGTTTTCTACACGTTTAGTATAGAAATATCGGACGGGTCGGGCACAGGTACCGTCGAGAGAAAGGGCACCTACGCGCCTTGCTGTCACCCCACGCATGACGCTATTCTGCGGGAAACTAAGTGTCCTGCGGGTGGCGAGCCGCATCTGACCTCGGTGGTCACTCCCCAATTCATGTCCCTTGACATCATCTTCATTACTTGGTCCCACGGGTGCTCGGACCCGGACACGTCCCGGATCTCATGTGCAGGGAAGCCTCTGTTCTGGTTCTGGAAGCCGGTGCTGGTGCGAACATCGTCGCGAGTTGCGATTAGATGTCCACTTGGACGATGGATGGACACATCAGGGTGGGCGCTATTTATATCCTCCCGCCTTGTTGCGCGGCTCCGTTCTTATCTCCGATCTTCTGCGGCCCAGACAGTTTCACCCTCGCAAGTACAGATTTACATTCTCCAGCTAACAGACCGTCCGTATTCCAAAGGTGGACGGCGCCCGTCTTCCCGCGTGCTGATCCGGAAGCCCTCCCTACACGTTGTGCAATAGAGAGCGTCCAGACTTGATCCTCATCCCTGGATCTTGGGTCGTCATGGGGGAGATCTATTTGGGGCGCGACTCCCGAGTTCGCGAAGAGGCCGAGTGAAGGCTCGGTGGAGGCTCGGTGGCCCTCCAACGGACCTGCGGACATGAAGCAGAAGCCCATCAGGAGCACCCAAGTGGACGTACGTGGTCTCGTTCGCGAATACCATCGAGGCCGCTTCTCAATCGCTTCATGTGCATGTGCCAGCAACCCGTGCTTGAGTGCATGTGTGTTGGGTCCTTCTATTTGTAAATTCAAGCTTGAATTCGCTACTCCATTTCCTTTGAGAAGCAGCCCAGATCACAGGGCCACGCGTGGCTGCCGCTGCCTTGTCACGGTCGACGGTCCGCTTTTGTCCCGCACCCCGCGATAATGGACTCCTCGGACCAGTGGCTCTTCCCTCTCTCGGCACTCAGGGATACTCCATCGGAGATAACCCTTCAAGAAGAAATGAGTAGGCGGCAGAAGGGCGTCGACTGGCTCTTCCGTGTTGGTGTCAGTCTCGGAATGTCCGTCTCTAGCCCAGGTGGCGTCACAGCTGCTCACCCTCGTACAGGGGACTAGGCCCATGTCTCACAGCCGCAGCCTTCTTCCATCGTTTCTATATGCGACGCATGATGGAAGATTATCCAGAGAAGGAAAGCGAAGTCTGCGTCAAGCGCTCGGGGATTAGACAGTGACGTAACTCGCTGAATAGGAGATTGCCGCTACGTGCCTATTTCTTGCATCAAAAACTGAGGAGAATGGAAAGCGGGTCGAGGATATCGCCGCGTTTGGTTTGTGCAAGATATACGGCATAGAATCTCCGAACGAGGTTTTACAAACAAAGGCAGAGGTATGTCAGACTATTTCATAACCTCCCAGACTCAAACGTTGCCACATAGGAGGTGAAACGGTGGGAGCAATTAGTTCTCACTTACGAGGAGGTCCTTCTTGAAGTTCTTTGCTTCGACTTCGATATCATCCACCCTCACGCATTTGTAGCCGACATACTCAGGTATGAGGTGGAGGATTCTGAGTTGAATGCCGCAGGGCTGGATACCGCCTTGATAGAGTGCGTTTGGTCAGTGGCGCACGACACCTATCGAACACCACTCTGTGTGCTCTTCTCTCCTCGTATAGTTGCTTGTGCTGCTGCCATATATGGTCAATGCCTTGCCGAAGGTCCCAGCTCCTCCACCATTGACGAGAGACTCAGGAGTTCCTCTGGATCTGATCTTCCGTGGCGTTCATCCCTCAATTTGACAGAGAATGATCTCCCTTCGATCGCTGGTGAGTTATGTATAATTGCATAGACTTCCTCGCTGACCCTTCGCAGCGTCGACTGCAATTCTCTGCCAATTCTATGGAGCACAGAACGCCAAGAACCACCGTCATTTCGATCCCAGCCCTTACAAAGGAGTAAAACCTCCTGTTAATTCCTCCTATTGGGAACTTATCCCCATGCTTTATGGCTCCCAACCAAATGGCGACGGGTCTCCAGCGGGCTCGCTCACCGACGGAGGTCAAACGCCTGCACATCGTTCAACTCAAAACTCCACTACTCCTTTGCGTTCTGTCTGGCCTTCTCCGGCTCGTGATTGCGCCCCAGGCCGTGGGACCCCTTCAGGCTCACCCAGCCCCCAAGTTCGGCAATGATAAAGGCGTGATTGAATGTACCCATAACTTCGATCCAATTTAATTGTAGTACTTACACTTTCACTGAGTGTGTTTGAGCTACGACGCCCTATAAACCAAATAAACTGACGTTGAACCCTCACCAGACCATGGAAGGCGTGCCTCCGCCCGAGGAAGACTTCTCGCAGCTTCCGATCAGCGAGAGACTAACTCACAAAAACTGGAAAGCGCGTGTAAGCGGCTATGAGGCCCTGGTCAAGAAATTCCAGGCGACAACTTCAGACAATGATCCCGCCTTCCGGCCGTACACGAGTAATCCCGACACTATGAAGAAGATCGTCACCGACGCAAATGCTGTCGCGCAGGAAAAGGGCGTCGAGAGCGTGATTGCCTTCGTTAAGTTCGCAGGCGAGACGGCAGCACGGACCCGCGAAGCCGTCGTCCCTGCTCTGGTGGATAAATGTCTGGGATCGACGAGGGCAGCTACTAAGACCAAAGCCATTGAGCTTATTCTCGAATATGTTGAAGTCGAGAACGGGGCGGCTGCGATAGTCGTGCGTCCGTTGGAGTGGGTGGCGTGTTACTGCAAGGCTGACTGATGCACCGTCAGGAGGATATCCTACCCGGTCTTAGCGCTAAGCAACCAAAGACGGTTGCGGGATCCGTCTCTGCCCTTAAAGAAATTATTCGGTGAGACTGCACATCCCTGACGACAACAAATTCATAAATGAGTTCAAATTACAGTCTATACGGTCCTATTGCTTGTCCACCAAAATCTATCTTCAAAGCTATTCCCAGAATATTCGCTCACAGTGACAAGACTGTCCGGGCTGAAGGGCAGCTTCTCGTTCAATCACTCTATGGCTATGTCGGCGATGCAATTCAACCAGCAATAGCAGAACTCAAACCTGTGCAAGTCAAGGAGATCAACGAGGCTTGTGAGGCTCTCAAGAACGAGGGCAAAGGGCCAGGCTCGGTTAAACCCGAACGATTGACAAGGGCTGCTGCAAGGGAGAAAGAAGCTCAAGAACTAGCCGGTGGAGGAGATGAGGGTGATGCACCCGCGGAGGATGAGGCGCCCGATCCGTTGCAGTTCATGTCAGACGTGGATGTCGTCAAGAAGTTCCCGGAAGGTCTTTACACCAATCTCTCGTCATCAAAGTGGAAGGATCGAAAAACTGCTTTGGACGATCTTGCCGTGGTTCTCACACCTCTACAAAAGATACAAGACGCACCCGCCGAATTCGGTGAACTTAGCAAAGCTCTTGCTGGTCGCATGACGGACGCCAACATCATGTGTGTTATTGCGGCCTGCCAGTGTCTTGAAGGTCTCGCAAAAGGCTTGGGAACACCTTTCGCCCGATATCGGGAGGTGGTTGTCACGCCCATGCTAGAGCGGCTAAAGGAACGGAAGCAAAACGTGCAGGATGCCATCGGAAACGCTCTAGACGCCGTCTTCTCAACGGTTAGTTTGTCAGAATTTACCTGACTTATTCCCTGAGACCTCTGCAGGTGACGTTCCCCGATGTTATACCAGATATCATGCCTCAGCTCTCATCGAAAAATCCACAAATAAAGGAGGGATCTGTCAAGTTTCTTCATCGTTGCATGTCGACAACAAAGGTGCCACCTACTGCCCCGCAAATCAAGGGCCTCTCCGAGGGACTGGCAGGCTTACTCGACGACGGCGCCGAACCAGTACGAAATGAAGCGGCGCAAGCCTTAGGTGTTCTCATGAAGATCGTAGGCGAGCGAGCGATGAATCCAGTCATGGAGAAATTGGATGATATCCGAAAAGCGAAGGTTAAGGATTCTTTTGACAAGGCCGTAGTTAAATGTAAAGTTGGCGCGAGTGGTCCTCCTCCACGTGCTGCTACGAAAGCGCCAGAACCACCAAAGGTTCGAATTCCACGCACCCGTCCTTTCATCGGAGGTTTACCGTTCCCACAGAAAAAAGGCCCAGCTCCTAAATCAAAACCAGTGGAGGAATCTGATGAACCAGCATCAAAGCTAACCGCTAAGCCGCCTGCAAGAGTTCTGGTAAGCACTGTCGATCGACCTTGGAAGTGGCTTATTGAACGTCCTTTAGACGAAGAAACCTCCCGGTTCATCTGCATCTGCTGCTGCTGCACCCAAGAAGCCGGTGTCCGCTGCCGCTCCCGCCGCCAAAGGCAAAGCCCCGCCCCCAGCTGCTGCAACGGATAGTTTCAAGTTCAAGCATACTCCAGAAGATGCAGAGGGCAGGATCGTTGAACTCATCCCAGGATCGATTCAAACCGACTTCGGAGATGCCAATTGGAAGTCGCGTTTGGCGGCTCTGGAGGAGTTGACAACGTGGCTGGAGGATGGTGTCGTGGACGACGTCGACAGCGAACTTGTGGTGCGTTTCCTGATGAAGAAGGGCGCGTCTGAGAAGAACTTCCAAGTATCCGCCAAACTCTATGGGGCGCTTCAACTACTCGCAGAGCGATCCCCCACTTTCGGAAGACCTTCTGCAGCGTTGACCATCGGACATATGGTTGAGAAGCTGGGAGATATGAAACTCAAGAAACCCGCAGGAGATGCTCTGATAGTGTTCGCCGAAAAGACTTCACTTAATTTTGTGCTAGGACAAGGTGCGGCTGATCAACGGCGTCTAGGCGTCTTGGACCTAAAACCCTGTCGTCTGTAGCCTACGACCCGCTCAATAAGCAGAAAGCGCCAAAAGTCCTTGCCGACGCGACGACCTGGATGAAAGACATGCTCACTGAATTTGGCATTGCCGGGTTATCCCTCCGCCCACTCATCGAACATTTGAAGACCGCCTTGAAGAACTCCAATGCAGCCGTTCGAACGTCTGGCACTAACTGTCTAGTGACTCTTAAGATTTTCGCTGGTACTGGTGCGTTCTTGAGTATGGTTAGTCGCTGTGTTGCTCATTTGAGTTCCAGTCATCAAGGACTTTCTCGATGACCTTAATCCTCAACTTATGCAAACTATCGAGAAGGAATTTGAGAAGGTTGAAGGCCAAGCCGCACCAGCACCGACCAGAACGCAGGCAGACGTATCGCCAGTCCCCCAGACGAACGGAAAAGCCAAGGCTGGTAGCGACCCCATGGAAGAATTATACCCAAGAGTAGAAGTTGACCGGTTGCTCGTCGGCACTCAGATTCTCGCCAATGCAAAGAGCGACGCATGGAAGTCACGTAAAGAAGCCTTGGAGCAACTACAGGGTCTCCTCGAAGCCAATAAACGATTCAGACCTACAATGGGTAGGTGATATTTCTCTGTCCAATAGCCTACTCACAGTCAGCACGAAGGGGACATCAGTCAAGTGCTTAAAGCTCGAATTCCTGACACCAACAAAGCGGTGCAGGCTTTGACGCTCGATGTCATTGCGCAAATTGCAACTGGCATGAACAAACCGTTCGAAAAGTACACACGACTATACGCTGTCCCTATTGCCACGGTACTTGCCGATCAAAAGGCCCCAATCCGGGCGTCAGCCAAGGCAACCTTGACGGCAATTGCCACGGCGTGTGAAGGCCCCGAATCTCTGGTCAGCGGCCTGGCCTCTGCGTTGGAAGGGCAGAACCCTTTACAGCGGAGCGAACTATTGAGTTGGTTATCAGAGTGGTTTAAAGACCACCCAGCGCCACCTTCTCTGGATTTGTCTCCTTTCGTGGGTCCAGTTGTTGCGTGCCTCGATGATAAGAATGGCGATGTTCGTAAGGGCGCGCAAGCGGTTCTGCCCTTCCTCATGCCCAGTGTTGGGTACGACGTACTTGTCAAAGAAACGAATAACCTCAAGCCTGCCTCTCGATCCACTGTTTTACCGATCTTGCAAGCACTGAAGGCAGCCAATTCGGGGAATGCCTCAGCCTCATCTACTAAAGCGGAGACACAGTCCCAAACACGTGCAGCACCCTCTAGAACTCAACAAGCGCCATCACGCCCTGAATCCGTGGCGCCGCCGGAGTCCGAACCCGAACGAGCTGGTTCTCGGATCGCACCGAAGTCGAAGCTAAGCCTTGGTTTGAAACGACCTGCTACCTCTGCCCCATCACCAGCAGCGCCGCCAACTCCCACATCGCGTGCTTCCCCCCCCAACGGTACGCCGGCGCCGTTCACAACTTCTAACCCAGATGCGAAGAAAAGCAGGCTTGTCAAGGATGTTGGGCGTTGGACGATCGAATCTGGTCCTGTGCGTAAGGATTTGGCGGACTTCTTGCAGACGCAGATGGAGCCCCACGTCTCCCGTGACATTTCGCAGTCCCTCTTTAGCCACGACCACAATGCTGTCAATGACTGGGTCGCTAGTATGGCCGTTATAGCCGACTGCTATACCCATACCCTCGCAGGCGACGAGCGATATGGACCCACTAGTGAGAATATGCGTGCTATCCTGATTGCCAACTCGGACCTCGCTCTGAAGTACTCCTGCCTACGAGTACACGAAAACCAGTCGAATCTCGTTAGCAAGGCATTGGATTTAGTGGAGGCGGTCGTTGCTCTTTTGGCCGAGGAAAATTATCGCCTAGGAGATCAAGAGGCGGCATGTTTCCTGCCAACATTCATTCATAAGGTGAGCTCAGATGTACATTCAGAGTCTGTCCTGTGCTCATACAAGATTTAGTTGGGTGACGCCCGTGAACCTGTACGGGTGCGAGTTCAACAGCTCATACAGGGGCTTCCCAAGATATACGCTTCCAGTCGCCTCTTCCAGACCTTACTTGAACATGGTCTCCGCTCCAAGAACGCAAAGACCAGACAAGGCACCCTTGATGAGCTTGCTCATGTCCTCAAACGCACAGGTTTGAGTGCTTGTGAACCTGTAAAAGCATTTCCCGTAGTGGCTAGTCTTATTGGTGATAAGGATGCAGCAGTCCGTAAGTCTGCATTAGGAGTCCTTAGGTAAATTGGCGGGTGTCATTCTGTTTAAGATGCTGATGAGCTCCCTCCATAGCGAGGCCTATACACTTGAAGGCGACAAGATTTGGTCTCATGTCGGTGTTCTCAACCCAAAGGACAAGAGCCAACTGGGGGAGCGCTTGAAACGAGTACCAGGCCCAGACAAGGCGCCAGAGTCACCCCTTGCAGCCCCACCTAAGAGTGCAATTGGCCGTTTGTCCATGGGAGGAACTCGTTCGATCTCTCCTGCTCCTACATCCGCTTCGCGCCTGGCTATGCCAATGTCGCCTCCCCGTGCCGCCTCTCCAGCCCTTTCACAAACGTCTCGTACAACTTCGCCCGCTCCAACTCCTGGCTCTGGCCCAGTCTCTCGACTAGCCGGACCAGGCACTACGGGGATCGGACGACCGAAAAGTATGTTACCCTCTCGACTCGGCCCAACGAAGGGGCGACCAACTAGTATTGTGCAACGCCCAACGCCCATCATCACCCATGCGGAGTACGAAGAACAGCCCAAACAGTACGAGACCAATGGCCATTCTACCGCACCCTCTACTAGTTACCCAATAAAGAGTGCAGAAGATGTCACCCTCGTCATCTCAAACATTTTGAGCAACGATCCGGGACGAAGTGTGGATGCCTTGAAGAAGATTCAGAAGGTCATGGAGACGACTCCTGACAACGGTAAAGCCGATCCGAAATATCAGGACTTGGCAGAGCACGCAGAGGGCTTGATCGAGACTGTGACTCTCCAAATGTCCCATGTCTTCGAGCACCCCAACGACATCCTTGATCCGGCGAACTTCAGGCTTGCGAAGCATCTCATCCAAACGCTCAATGCCTTTTGTGATCACTCCCTCTTTGTCCAGTCCCTACCCGTGGACATCATCACCTCACTTCTGGAGGAGTTGACTTTGCGGCTGCTTGTGACCGACGACAGCACTGATCCGAAGGTGAAAGATTTGTCGAAATTTATCAACATGATCCTTTTGCGGATCTTCGCTACTGGAAGGAGGATATCGATCTTCAGGTTGGTCATTAATATCGTATATATATTGCACAACCTGACTGGAATGTGTCTACAGAGCACTATTTCTTCTCCTGCTTCAAATTGTCAAGCCATTCCCAGTGAATGGCACCAGCGCCGAATCACGAGAAGCCAAAGTCGCAGAGCTCGTCCTCAAATGTATCTGGAAACTGGCTCGTAACATACCGGATGACTTGAAGTCGCAAGCGCTGGATCCTATTGAGCTGTTCCCTGCTATTGAGCAAGTCCTCCAATCTATACCGCCGAATGATTGGAGAGCGCGGGCAACAAATAAAGTCCCTAGCGGGGACATGCCCCTGCGGACGATCAAAGTAATTATTCAACACGTAGTCGGTATGTTAGGATGTTCCTTGGCATCGTGAAGTCGCTCTTACCAATTCAACAGCCGAGTTCCGAGAAGATGTTTATGATCAATTATCAAACGCGTTTGATGATCCCTCTGCTACCATCGTTTATCCCTATGTCTATCGAATCCTCAATGCACGCCCAAGAGAAGATGCGGCTGGTACAAGTCATGAACCCACCAACGGTCGATACACACCACCGTCAAGCAGCCGCCCTCAATCGGTCGCTTCCACTTCGCGTGTGGTTAATGGGGGGAGAGACTCGACTGCTTCTCGACCCCTTTCCCAACGATCCGCCACACCTCCCCATGCTGACTTGGATGACCAGCTCAATGCGATTTGGATGCGAGTTTCGGAAGACTCAAGCGGCCACAAAGATGCGTTGGATGATCTGTACACATTTATGAAGGCACACCCGGGGATGAAGCTTAAGATCGAGGCGATGATTGAGGGAACCGGTGGCGTATTCGTGCGGTACATCAAGAGAGCATTGGCGAGTCGACAAGCAGAAGACGAGTTGCGATCCGGTGTGTCTAGAACAAACTCCAGTGTGTCTCTATATATTTTCCTTCGCTGTTCAACATACTGATCTGCGTTTGTTCTCGGCCGCAGCCCGAACAGCATCCACACCGCTCGCGCGAAGATCCACCGCATCATCTGTTGCAGCCTCCGGAACACAGACTCCAACGTCTCCGCGTAAGTCTATGGCGTTGGATGACTCGGAAACGGCAGTCCGGATTCGCGCGTTGCAAGACAAGTTTAACTATCAAGGCCGAATCAGCATCGGGAGCACAGCTGCGACAACATCGAGTGGTCATGGTCATGCACATACTGATAGTCGGAGCTCGAGGACATCGTCGATATATGATGTACAAAGCCCAGAAGTACAGGCGCACTTGAGGGCACTGCGCAATAGAGACTCGCTGGGCTAATTAATCCCTCGTATGACTCGGTTTGCTTCGACTGAGCCTTCCCAATTTTTGCTGTAACTCTCTGCCTTGCACTTGTTTCCATCCTTTCGCGCAGTCGTTCATAGGACCCGATCTCTTTCTACTCAAAACATTATCGTCGTCTTATCTCGCTGGTTCTGATAATCGCAGCGAGAATATTGCGAATTGGTGTACCTGCTTCCATTCGCGCTCGTGCTCATGGACAAGGGACACCAACGATTAAGCAAGCCTGGGATCCCAATGAAAACAAGAGCGTTGAGAGGGGTTGGGAGAGAAAGTGTTAGTTGTTAACAAGTAAAGACTCGGAACAATAAAAAAGCAAGCATTTTGTGGTTGGTACAAGGAAGAACGGGGCCATAACATGCTAGAACCTATGAAGAAGGCCCATAATCGTATTAACATTGGGTTTGGAGGGGAGATAACGAAACGGTTGGCGTGTGATGAAAAGGAAAAAGGTGAGGTTCAGACTGAACTACGAAGCTAGTCGGAATACATGCTCAGTGGTGGGTTCTCACAGACATGCGGGGGAAGAGGGGAGTTCAAGACGAGGGCTCATCCTCGACGACGAGGGTAGCGAAACGGCCCATTGACGTGCGGGTCGTAACAGGAGGTACGCGCGGTTTTGTCCACGATACTGGAAATATTGGGTTTACGCTCGATGAGGCGCTTCAACTAACTGGTCGTTCGGCGCGGTACTCGTCCATCCTGAGCACAATCGCCAGGATCACCTAGGCATTCTAAGGGGACAGCACCTTCCTCATTACCAGCTCCCAGTTTACGGACAATACACCACCCGTCGTCGTAAATGGTGATGACCCTCACACGCTCTCCATGGGTAATGGTCAACTCGTCGCAAAGGTTAGGCGTAAAGGTGCGCTTGACGACGAGGATCGATTGTTCAGCGGCAGCAGGGGCACCACCCAGGCATTCGTGGGGGACGACACCTTCCTCACCACCAGCTCCCAGTTTGCGGACTTTGCACCACCCATCGTCGTAAATGGTGATGACCCTCACACGCTCTCCACGGGTAATGGCCAACTCGTCGTAAAAATTAGGTGTAAAGGTGCAGTTGACGACGAGGATCCGTTGTCCAGCCGCAGCAGGAGCACCAGGAGGGAAGATAGAAACAGGTCCAGCGGCATACACGGCACTCGGGGCGAAGAGGTTTGGGGGTAGAGCAACAGCACTGCCGTTATTGTACGCCATCCCTGCACCACCACCCACAAAAGCGATAGCGGGGTTGTATTCGTAGGGTGTTGCGGGCGAGCACGGCTGCATCGCCTGTGACTGCGCAGGAGTAGTTCTGGTACGTTGTGTAGCCCTTCCCGAAGTTTCTCTGGTCCAGGTCCAAGAGAAGACGCCAGTCAAGAACCCAGTTCTGATGGTTGAGACTAGCGCCCTCATGCACGAAGAGCCTCTTCTGCTTCTCAACCCTATTCCAACGATCCGCCCCACCTCCCACGCTGACTTAGATGACAAGCTCAACGCAATTTAGATGTGTTGAAATTGGCGCGACCGGTTTTCCTAGAACGAGCACAACGGGTTTGTTGGGATACAAACACTTGGCGAAGCGAGTCCTTAAATACCTAGAATTCTTGTTTCCATTCACAGCCTTGCGCAGCACTCTAAGCCTCGGTTCCTTGTTCTTGTTGCTGACAGGAGGAAGTCACAAAGAGGCGCTGGGTGATCGATACGCATTGTGGAGGCACACTAGACAAAAAGCTTAAACTCGAGGTGATGATCAGGACTGGTGGCATATTCATGCGGTATATCAACAAGACACTGACGAGTCGACGAGCCGAAGACGAGTTGCGATCGGGTGTCTTTATGACAAACCCCAATGCGCTTCAGTGTGCACTATACTGATCGGAATTCTTCTCCACTGGAGCGAGGACTGCATATATGCCCCTCGTGCGCAGATTTAACACTTGATTTACCCCTTTTTTAGTTGCAACACTGCACTCTTTGCTATCCACTGCTTGAACCCCTTCGCGTACATGGGATCGGAACTCTTTCCGCTCGAACAATTTGGCCAACTTTGTCCAAGAAACCAGAGCGGGGACGCTGCTGCTAATAGTACACACGCCCTGCCTTTTCATTCCGAAGTGCGCTCATGTACAGAAGAACACGTACAACTATTGCTCTTTCACGTCACATGTCGCATGTCACCAAACTTGTCAGGCTTCGGACGGCCCGCATGGGCTTGATATGTAGTGACTTGCATTCTGGTAAAAGTGAATAGTCTGTACATTCTCCAGAAGATCCCAAATTATATTGGGAGGCTGCCTGCCCTCATTTTTGTGACATACCAGAAAGTATGTTGAACATCCAGTACATTGACCTCACGTCTCAAAACTATTTTTGGTCAATATTATTAGGCTGTGTCTAGGCCCCAAAGATAAGATTCAAGCAATAGGGTTTAGGGGTGGTGACAAGATCTAAAGATAGCAAATTGCTCTTTGTTTGGGGGCTAGAGCCACTCCAAATTTGGTTTAGAACGTGATTTGGTTAAGATTTGGACCGCTAGGTGGCTGTTCGTGCATGTGGCACACTGGTGGTCGAGGTTTGACATCCTGCCAGAAACTGCGGAAGGGTCGAAATTGTTAGTTTTTTTTTGGACAGGGGGTTTTTTTTTCCTGTGTGTTTGGCACAACGACATGGGAATGAAGGGGATGGTAGTATCACGCGGGTTGGAGCAGTCGTGAGGAACCGCACATCGGGATGCGGGTGCACTTATGCCGAGATGAATAAAGCGGAGGAAGAATAGGGTCATACCTTGCTGTAACCCTGCCGAAACTATACAAGCACAGACGGGGGTGCCAACAATATGAAAGGCAGGATTGAAAGAGAGAATAACAAAAAGGGTTGGCGATGAAACAGTGCGAGGTTCAGAACCAACTGACAGAGTAGTCGGAATGCGTGCTCGGTGGTGGGTTTCCACCGACATGACATGTAGGGAGACGGGCGGCCAAGAAGCGGGCTCATTCAAAAGGATAACGTGAATAGGCCGAGATATGCGGGTCATAACAAGAGGTACACATGGTCCGGTTAGCAATACTGGTAGGCTTACGCTCGAGGAGCATCATGCGGGCTGCTAGGACTCTTCAAGTATTCGTGCTATACCAATGAGTGTCCGTCTTCCTTGAGGATGAGAAGGCTTCCTTAGGCAATGACATCGGACAAGACCACCAGCTCCAAGTTTGCGGGCCTTGCACCACCCGCCATCGTAAATCGCGGCGGCTCTCTCTCCAGTAGGGTAGGTGTAAAGCTGCGCTTGGCGACGAGGTTTTGTTAGCCAGTAGCAGGTAGGGCCCATAGGGCTGATAGGTACAGGCCCAGGCCCTCCACGGGGCCCACAGGGAGGGGATTGGGCATAGCAGGAGGTGGGCTAGCACTGCCGCGAGCGCCCGATGCCTCCTGAGCACCGGCATTAGGGTTCTCCAGGCATTCGTGAGAGACGGCACCCTCCTCACCTCCCTCGTCTTCGGCTCCAGTTTGCGGATCTTGCACCACCTGTCGTCGTTACATAGTGATGACCCTCACGCTCTGTCCAGTGGTGCAAGAGGCAAGAGGCAAGAGGCAACTCGTCGAGTGGGTCAGGCGTAAAGTTGCGCCGGACGACGGGGATTTGTTGTTCAGCAGCAGGAGGCCTAGCGGCATCATGGAGGCGGCGTCGCCAGCGCGAATGCCAATGATGTTTGACGGTTGAAATTTCTTCCTCGGACGGATACAGTGGCATTATATGTGACTCCGCGGGGCTGGTCCCAGTTAACGGTCCTGTAGTACGAGAGTTTCTCTGGTCCGAGTCCAGGCAAAGGGGTGACTGTTGCGATTCACGAACCAACTGACGGTCGACATAC
>Ga0307513_10004086_pt1 | contig 19558 bp, 20 predicted proteins | sample 15_EM_MG_FD_202174 | JGI IMG/M metagenome (GOLD analysis project Ga0307513, IMG submission 202174) | Populus trichocarpa ectomycorrhiza microbial communities from riparian zone in the Pacific Northwest, United States - 15_EM | ecosystem: Host-associated > Plants > Roots > Unclassified | place...
GGGGTGAGCTGGGTTAGGTTGGTGCGGATGAATTGAAAACAGAATTAAAATAGGAAGGGGAGAAAATGAAAAAGACAAAAACACTGATTTCGCAGTGCGCAGATGTGTTACCGATGTTTTAGGATGCTGAGTCGGAATGAGACAGCCTCATCGACGAGCTACGCCGGTGGTTCAAGAAATTTTCTAGCAGATTTTCTAGCAGATCTGAGGCAGTACTCGTCCACCACACCAATCCGCCCGATTTCTTGTCCTCACCAACGAGTCGTGGAATTGCTACGAATGATGTGGCAAAACCAGCAAGTACAAGACCAATCGGGGTGACCCACGTCCATCTCCAGCTATGCACAGGTTTACGGCGCCTCTTATATCCGTGGTGTGCATGTCCCATGCCCCAGCTTTTCGCAGTACCAATAACCCACGGCATGACCGCCGGGACACCCTCACTGCGCACGGCAAGATAAGAATGTCAGATACGTGAGTCAGGTCCAGGAAGATGCGCCAGGTTAGGCTAATTTGCTGTGCACACGGTAATAAGCCTCTCAGCAATAAGCGCCTGGTCATTGAGACATCGACAATAACCGTAAAAATCGCAATCACACGAGCTCGACTACACTGCGTTCGCTTTGGCGTAGCCAACGGCCCAATGATTAATGCAGGGATGGAAGTATACGCGATTCTAACGCGATCCTAAGCCTATCCATCATGCAAGGCAGGCACAAACAACTCCAGGGAGTCATGAACGCAGAGAACGCGGAGAATCCGATACTTGAACAGGAAAACAAACTACGTCATCGATGATGCCATACAAGGCACCCATGCAGGAGCATGCCCTGCCGCAAAAATTTGAATGTAGATGAATGAATCACCGTTACCAATCCAACTATATCAGGTTAGGTCTATGCTGGTTCAATGGCGGAAAAAGGCGAAAGGTGGGTGGCGAGGGAAGGAAAGGGAAGATTGAGAGAGCAAGGCAGAACCAAAGAAAGGCATAGGGGAGAGCAAATAACACCGGCGAGGCTTGGCGCAAAGAAGAGTTCATTTTGACCCAAAAGCATGGAACGTAAAACACCGAGGAAAAAAGAGAGCTCCCAAAAGAAGAAAAGGGACTTACATCATCCCAATCTGTTTCACTAAATTTAACTGCCTGGTCGCGTCTCTGGATGCCCGCACAGTTTACAAAGACATCGATCTCCCCACCCATAAGATCCAAAGCACGGGGAAATACGGTTTTGACGTCTTCCGTGTTCCCGAGGTCGCAGTGCACCACTTCGACACGCACGTTTGGGCAGAGTGTCTTGATGGAGGTAACCGTATAGTCAGCCAGAATGGACGTCGAGTTTGGTAGAGGGCGGAAAACGAGACACAGACTGGCCCCAGCTTGGGCAAGTGCAACAGCACATGCGGCGCCTATGCCTGTTTGGAGAAAAGAAAATGTCAGCTATTCTGGTCCATGTCTTTCCCCCAAGCCAAGTCCTGACTCCAATCTCATTGCTGTCCACGTCATTCTAGAAGAAATACAGTCACAATCGGGAGTCAACGGTACTTACCCCTTGAAGCGCCGGTAATAAGAACATTATGGCCTGCGAGCGAGAAGAGGTCGAGCGATGGGATGATCGGTGTTGGGTCGAGGCTTGGTGCTGCTGAGGAAGTCATTGAACACTCGGATATTGATATCTGACGTGGAGGGCGTAATTTATCATTAGATCATGCTTTACACGATTACAGTTTAAGTCTCCAGTTTGGATGCACTAGAAAGTGGAGTGGGATATTGATTGGATGGTTGTCGATGGTGTTGTTGACGTCGGGGGTGGTGGAAGGGTTCGATGGGAAAGAAAGAAATGTTTACTCACAGTAACCAAGTATTCGCTAGTTACGGGGCTACGATTCGAGGTCAACGTAAACAAGAAGTAGCCACTTGCGAGATAAGAAGTTTGTTTGTGGTCTCGGATATGGGTCGAACGAGAGCCGTATCAGATTGACATTCCACATTTTATGCACTCCGTCGAACCCACAGTCGGACCGAACTGTAGATTTGCTGTAGATCATCGATAATATGTATGGTTGGATTCGAATTCGGCACGGGAGTACGATTTGGAATGAATTGGATTTTGGGATTGGCATAGGGGTTTCAGGAGACGCAATTTCTTCATGATCGACTCGGAGGTCGGTACGGCTGGCCGCATGCTGCATTACAGAGAGCTTTGGAAGTTGGGGCGACCGTCGGTCGACATGCAGCCAGTATGCACTGACAGTACCACGCCCCGTCCTTCCTTTCCTGACTAGACCTCCTGCTTTTTCTAGACCTTTTTCCTTTTTCTTCGGGCCTGGGGACGAACAGATGACGAGAAATCTTGATCGTGCGCAGGCCACATTGGGAGAGATCTCGATGATGCCTGAAAAGGAACTTGCCGGAGAGCGCCTGATCTGGACGTTCCCGATCGGGGTGAACATGGGGCAAGAGTGAGGCGGAATGTTCGGACCGTCTGTCCTTTCATTCTTGCAATGCCTGTTCACATTTACTTGCCGAAGGATGAGCAAAATATTAAGCTGTTCACACATATATAAAGGGGCGCCAATTTCACCTTTGCCATACCCCCACATTTCAGTTACAAATGACCCTCCCCTCAACCACCGCTGCTATTCTCTTTGGTCCCCGCGACGTCCGCACAGAGGAGCGCGTTCTCTGGCCCCCTTCATCTGGCGATGTCCAGGTCAAAGTCGTCGCCACCGGTCTCTGTGGTTCTGACCGTATGTTATGTTTTTATCCTCCTACTCCGCACATGCTCAGTAACCTATGCAGTGCACTACTACACCCATGGTCGAAACGGCGATTTTGCTGTGCGCGCACCGCTTGTGCTTGGTCATGAGGCTTCCGGGATCGTCACTGCCATTGCACCTGGGGTAACGACCTTGAAGGTTGGGCAGCGCGTCGCCATTGAGGCGGGCATCAACTGCCGCTCCTGTTCTTTCTGCGAGAAGGGGCGGTACAATCTCTGCAAGGGCATGCGCTTCTGTAGCTCGGCGTCCCGTTTCCCCCACGTCGACGGCACGCTACAGACAAAATTTAACCATCCAGCCCACGTCCTGCACCCGTGAGTGTTTTTTCCTTCTTGGTTTCATTTTTATTTTGTTCTGGTGTCGCTGGGGAGAATACTTGATGGAGAGTCTCTATCACATTACCATATGAGCAACCCAGCAGTTCTCCTTATATTTCCCACACCCACCCACATCTCCGATTATTCCTCTCAGTTCACATCTTATCCTCTTCTCTCAATTTCGACAATCAAACCTTGCTAACTCATTATTTCACCATACAGCCTGCCGGACAACGTCTCCTTTGAACTCGCCGCGCTTGCGGAGCCTCTTTCCGTACTTATTCATGCTTCGCGGCGCGTCGGTCTCCTTCCCCCTACATTATCCTCATCGTCGCCATCAACATCCGCCTCGAACCAAAATATCCTAGTTTTTGGCGTCGGTGCTATCGGTCTGCTCGCGTGTGCACTCGCAAAGCACCGCGGCGCGAAGCGCGTCGTCGCAATCGACATCAACCCCGCCCGTCTAGAATTTGCGAAGCGGAATGGCTTCGCTGATGACGTGTTCTGCCTGCCCCCACCTGGCGGTGTAGTCCCAGCTCACCAACCAGATGCGTGTTGCTCAATACCCAGCAAAACTCCCTCCTCAAAATTACATTCACATCCCCACCCAGCGCAGGTCGCTGATGAGACCCTCAGAAGGGCACGGGAAGGTGCTATGGCGGCACTTTCTGCGTTCAGTGCGCCCGAGGGCTTCGATATCGTGTTCGAGTGCACTGGTGCGGAGTCCGCTATCCAGATGAGCATCTTCGTAAGCCCACTTCACCTTGTTCTCTTTTATCTCTTCTGATCCAGATTGCCATTTCTTTTTAGGCCGCAACGACTGGAGGTCGCGTCATGCTCATCGGCATGGGCACCCGAGCCGCCTACCTCCCACTATCCACCGCCGCCCTCCGCGAAGTCGACATTCTCGGCTCGTTCCGCTACGCCAACACTTACCCCGAAGCCATCGCGCTTCTCGCTTCCAACAGCCCCTTACCCAAGCTGGTGGCGAAGCTCGTAACCCACCGCTTCAAGCTGGACGGTACGCATAAGGCGTTCGAAATGCTCGCGCGGGGCGTCGATGATAAAGGCGGGTTGGTCTTGAAAGTGATAGTTGGAAGCGGTAACCCGTGCTAGGAATTCGCCCCTTGGACTTGTGTTTCTCTTCTTCTTGGAGGCCTATTCGCGGCTTCGTTTTTGTTTTCACACGTCCCCTGGGGTACTGCCTCGCCTGCTTTACGCTATATACACGTCTAATCGATCTGGACACCGCATCCCATTTTCATCATTGCACTACAATTTTTCTTCCTCTCTCCGCATCACCTGTTGTCTACCTGTTACCTCTTTGTTTTTATTATCTCTCCTTGTGCATTCGTATATAAGTATTATATTCTCAAAAAACGAAGGAAATTTCTCCCATTCTCGAGGCACACTGAGATAAGCATGAATAGACTATATTTGCTGCATGCATGTAGCCGGAGCCTGCCGCACCCCGGCCCGGTTGAACCTGAGTTAAATCCTGCCAGCACTCAAACTCAACTTGCTCCTAACTCCCACATCGACAACGACATTCGAAGCGTGCCGAACCTGAGGTTGAACTGCATGCTCATTTGCACTTCATCGCTGCGTTAATCCCGGATCTTTCGACCTTGGAAAAAAATTGAGCACCCCTCACACGCCATGACCTTTGCTTGCCTTTTTTGAGTCTCTATGATCGGTGACTGAAGCAGAGAAGTTGTACGTAGATCTCCTTTCCACTGCTTTTCTCTCTCGAACAGGGATTAACTAGATAGCAACGTTCTATGGATTCCACGTTATGGTTTTGGCAGAAGAACATTTATTGTTTTACTCCGGCCAGGCCTATGCCGTGCGTTTTCCTATCATTTTTCACGATTTCCCAGGTCCTGTTCTGACCAACGTTTTACATGAAGTTGGCATTTACAGTGCACGTTCGGTTCGTCACCCTCAGCGCTCATTCTCCCTTTTCATTTAATCAATCCATACAGAACAGAACGTTGGCCATTAAAAGGAGTCAAGCTTAAACTCTAAATTATCAAAAGAAAGAGTGTGCCCGCCTTTACCCCTATCGTCTCCTATCCTTCGGGGCCGCTTTGCCCACAATCAAATTCCCAGAATAACCAATACTTTGTTCCTTGCGTATAATTTCCCCACACAGCAATCGCGTCTATTTGCATATGGGGTTGGCTGGAGACTGGAGTTACTTTCAGATAAGCGTGCTCGACTGCCGCGGTTATCTTATTGTCAAGGGATGTCGGAACAAGGTGCTTTTTCGCCGATCGCTTCTCCCCTTGTGTATGTATGCCCGCGCTTTTTGCTTCCGATCGCTTTTCAAACTTCATTCTTTCTCCACACAGTAACCTTGAGGTCATAGATGACGCTGGCATCCTGCGTGGTTATAGTTAATTCGGGGCTCCAAGGATGAACGGTCCGGCGTCGGTACTCTTCGAACTCCGGGTTTGACACTTGTATCATTGCCCGCGCACCTTTGCATGGCTAGCGGTGTTTTTTTCTTGATCGAAAACACGAACTGCGGGTTTCAGGATTGGCCTATTTCGACAACTCGTTACCAGCTAAGTGGGTGGGTTCCGTGCGTTTGGATTCCGTGCGTTTGGTTGGATTCCGTGCGTTTTGCGGGCGTGTCAGTGTTTGTGAACCTGCATGCTTGGACAAAGGAAGCCCCGAGTGCGATAAGGCAAAAAAAAAAAGGGAGCACGCCACATGTCGCCAACCAGGCGTTTGGTTTGAGAATTTTGCGCCATTTTCGGGATTTTTGTTTTTACATACTCACTTTCCGGGAATTCGAAGGACCTAGACAGATAAGATATATTATCTACATACTTGGCGATCTTGGTTGCATTCACGCAATGATACTGGACTTATCTTTGTCTTTGGTAATCTTCCGACGTGAGGGGTCCCAAGGGAAGGGATGATAGGTAATTCATGGGAGTGCACACTCACTCCTTCGACTTGAATTCAACTGCACAGGATTTTAAATTCCATTGGTGGTTGCCCGGATTTCATTAGGGACTCTTCTACAGAAATTGACCATCTGAGATACTTAGTCTCCATTCCATATGTCGCCACATGGGTTCCGCGATAGCGTCGTGGGATAATCGCTAGGTTAGGGCCCTCGTACTAGTTGGGAATATGGTGTTGGGCTGGCTGGGATACTTAAGTTAGTTTTGATTGCACCAAGTGCGAAGTCGATGAAATAAAAGTTCAATTTTTACCCGATGGTCCCCGTACTTAAGATATTTTGGCTTTCGGTGCACAGGTCCGCCCGGAACTATTAGATTTTGGCATCTATCATCGACTCAACAAACGAGTTAACGTTTGCGTGGAAATCTTCACTGAGCAATTATTTTAAGCCGGCTATGAAACCATTGGGCCCCTGCGCACTCAACTTGTATTTTTACCTGGCTCACCGAATAGTGGCGACAATGTCCGCATTCCGAACTTAGAGCAAGCGCGGTGCGAAGGTCCGATCTTCATTCTATGTAGCCTCGATGATCACCGGACGGTGGCTTTACTTGAATGAAATTCCGATAAGGCCTCCCATGAACCACAGCAGTGGAAATTGGGAAAAAATCGAGCGTGCCAAGGATAAGCAACCGAGCGTGGGTGTCAGTCGAATTGGTTACCGAGTGGGGAATCAACGTCTTCCGGCGAGCTGAATCCCAGTGGAACGAATACATATGCACCCAATTGTGAAATCGCATACACCGGAATAACTACGATCGATAAGGGATCCTGAAATTTCCGTCAATGTCTTGAAGATCCCAGCGCCTAACTCTAAGCGTGATATGCCCTCAATTGGCGCCATAAATGAGGCAAAGCTGCTTTTGATATTTCCACATAACGATTTATGTCTGCTTCTACCTCTTGCAATTTTCCTCGTATGGAACGACATCGCCACTTCAATTTATTGACGATACCATACCAGTGGATACGCCAATCCCTTGATTACTTAGTACATGGCTGGAAATTGGAATATATATAGTTCTCAATGGAGCGCAATCTAGCGACACACGTTGGAGCAGTTATTCTAGGGACTTCAGGCTTCAAGCTCGATAAATGAGTTATATTAAATATGCCCTGAGACAGGGTTGGGATAAGCCAGTAAGGTTAAATCTACGTCGTCGATTGGTACCTGGGCGCCGACCGATGGAACGAAGGAAAGTGCGCAGTAGAGTAGTCAGCTTTGCTGACTACTGCGCCTTTTCTATTTCTAATAAATATATTCCCGACATCGCCATTCCCGAGGATTCAGGAGAATTTTACAAAGAATTTTATTCTAGTTAGTAATGATCAAACTTCCGATTGGCGCCCTGACGCGCCTCCCGAACTCCGAGGCCTTGTATATATGTATGCCCTGATATCTAGGTTGATGCTCCTGTTAACTGGTTGCCGGGGCTTTCGTATCCTCTCGTAAGCAAATCATGTGTACGACGACAATCCCGACGGTGACCGTTATTTATAATCTTTCAAACTTTACCATTGAGTCTTTGGACTATTTTTGGTTCAGAAGTATTGATTCGTTCAAGTTATGCATGCAGCCCCGGTCCAGACTTGCCGACTTTGAGGCAAATTATGTAGGCTATAAAAATAGACTTCGTTGGCTCTTGAACTTGCCTCATAGAGTAAATGCTTAGGCCTCCGCAGGCAAGGTCGATGTCCTCCCAAAATACCCGACTCCATTCCGCGAAAGAAATTCTCCCAATATTCGGCTGATCTGCGACCGGTAGTTTATTTATAATCTACTGTATACAGGGTTGTTGAATTCTTAAAAATTCAGGTTGCAGACTTATACGACGCGTATCACGCGCAGTTCTCGTCTGAATGGAACTTTCCGATAGGAATGAGTCCGAAGACATCTCAGTCAAGATCAAGTCCTTGCCACCCGGCGCCTTTCGGTCTAAGTATGTTAAGCATGTTAAATACAACCTATTAGCCCGTCATGCATGGATGGGCAGCAGATCACAAGCTTGAAGCCACGGCACATGATCGATATTTTGATGTGGCGTATATTGTATCCACTCGGATCTCGCGTAGTGAGGTATCGGGAATGTCCACAGCCGGATCCACCGGATGACGTATAAATTGACGTTGAGTGTATCTCCCAACATACTACCCGGGAAGGGAAATTATTACTAAAGATGGTCATGAAAGTGTGAGGTATACTCCAAAGGTCCCGTAACATTAGCACGTAAAAACCTTTCCACGCAGTTGAGAAACTCAGGGAAGTTCAGGCAGGCTTGTCGTGAGGCAGAGTGAACAATCGTGTCCTGCGACAATTTTGAACGCCGGGCTCTCACATGGTCTGGCCTCAAGGCCTCAAGGCCTCACGGGGCACCGTCTAAGCCGCACCATCCGTTGATTTAGGAACTGAAGAAACACTCTGTAATAAAACGGACTTTGAGGACTTCTCGGTGTTCAAAAGATGTGAAGAGTGCATGTGCTCGGTGGAACGAGGGGACTAAAGACCGTAGACCCGTGGCCAGCCATCGACATAAAATTACACCCGACCTCTTCACAAGAGCCGTGAAGCAATCGCAATCGACCGACAATCAAGCACTTGTGATATACCTTCAAGTGCCTCTCCAGGATGGTCATGGGGGTGGCGATTTAAACGGCTACATGTGTATTTCTTCGAATTTGAAAATCTTGATAAGAATAATAAATGCATCCGATATAATCCATCGATTGACATCGATTTGAATATTTGAATACAGTACTCGTCCTTCCGTAGAGATGGGCTTTTATGAAATATAGCCGATCCCGCGACCCATATTGAAGTTTAAAGATGTCATTGTTTTTTGACGGATACATCGACCGAATTCTCCGAGTTCGTTCGGAGGCAAAAGGCAAGCATATATACGCCCGTAAGCTATACAATTTCATATCTTGAGTCACACGACTGGCCATTAGCAGAGTAAGAACAGTGTATGAAGGATGAACTGAGTCTGTGTGTACGACGTTGGTTGAGAAATCGGCGGCGCACATCTTCAATGCGACCACGCCTCGACTGAGGCCAATCAGTAAAGTAAACCTTGGGCACGTTCCAGCGGGCATTTTTCTATCGGAAGTTCCGTGGTTGGAAATTAACCAAGATAGCGCTGAAAGACTACTATAGTGCGGACAATATTGGAATGCTTTTCCAACCGGTTGTTTCCGATCAAACAAGCACCCATATTTTGACAGCCTGGCTTCAATGTCGTCGTTGTCAGACTTGAAAAAAATTCGAAGCGGTGAATTTGGATGACCAAATGTATGAACACATATTTCCGACATGGTCCTACATCCTTACATCATCTCTCGAAGCTTCAACCTGAGAGGAGTCGATCGTAACTGTTCTTCAGTTGTGCCCTTGAGAATTCGACTGTCGAACCACCAAAGTCATAGGATTGTTGGTGAATGAAAGGACAGAGAAACAGTGCGAAGGTAATTATCACCAAGTAGAAGTCAATTCTACTAGTGGACTTATTTTGGTCGAGGTAAAGGGGAATGGATAATGATGAAACTCTGTGTGAATTATCAAAGTAAAACACAAACGCAACTCTAGTCGTGGTATAGCAGCGGCGTTTTCATCATTCTTCTAGTCCACCCTGGCAGATTTCGTCCAATTTTTGTAGAGATGAATCTTTAATCTTTAGGGACACTGACAGGGTTTCTAGAATTCAGTTCTACTCGATGTAAACACATCCTAGAGGAACCTATGGATGAAATTTCTATGATGCCTTTCTAGTGGAGGACCTAAGCCGAACGAAAGGCTTGTTCTTTGACACGATAAAACGGAACCAAGCATGAAAATTTCTATGATGCCTTTCTAGTGGATGACCCAAGTCGAAAGAAAGGCTCGTTCGTTAACACGACAATATGGAACCAAGCTGGGAAGAAGCGACTGTGAGAGTCCCGTCGACACTTTAGCTTCCTTCTAACGGAAGGCGTAGAACGCTATCAAATCCCAGAAGCGCCAAGCAACAAACGAATAGATAGAATGGGGATGCAGCCTAGCTATCAGAACTGTACATCCTGACAATTTCAATGTTCGAACCGGAACTTGACATATCAGGGCTTGGCGAAAACCGGAATGGTTGGAATTGCCAGAAGACCTTGCTTGCTTCCATTCTCGGCAGCGGCAAACATATATAAATCGGCCGCCTGCTCCGACCAGTTGGGCGCCTTTTTCCCTCGGTCGTTCGCTAAGGATAAGATCTAGAAGATGAGAAGGTGGTTGCTTTCAGATAACGTCACGGAATAATACACAATCGAAATTTGTTGGGGTCTATTTATAGGTCTATAGTATACATAGTTATATTTATCTTCAACGTTTCCATCAAGCTGTTTAAAAGGAAATAAGACAAGTGCGGTTTCTGGGGTTTGGGGTTTGATGAAGGAGAAAAAAAGAACGAGAAGGGAATCCAAATGGAAACGTAAGTATAAGTCAAAAAAAAAAATTTCAAAAAAAACTACCAATCAAGTTACTGACATTCAAAACTTCCCGCCGCTGACATTCATGCCGAGCATGGACCCGGGTGTCTGGGCCTGTCGTACATGGTTTCCCTCGCGCTGAGATCGTACGTCGGAGTGTAGCAAGAAGTTGGAAGGATCAGGGAGGCCATAAGCGGAAGCGGAGGACGGCGATGAAGGAACGGGACGGAAATTGGGAGACGAGCCGGCCCGAATCTGGAGTAAGAGCGACGCGGCGGACTCATCTTCCGGAGTACGACTGCTGCTGATGGGGCTTGTGGCACTTCTGGGGGCGTTTACCATAGCGGCTGTGGCTACTGGACCTAGGCTCAGCACTGGAGGCATATGGGATGTACGCACGGGGTCGACATGGGTTGACGAGGGTGGAGAAGGAAGGTATGAGCCCACGTGCGGCGATGAGGGCCTGTTCGAAGGAGGTAGGAGTTGAGGATCGATGACCGAGTTGAGGAGCCATGAGGATATAGATGGTAACCGCGCTGCATCGGCCGCGGGTGGTGGGGAGACAGGGGTTGATGGAAGCGGAAGCAAAGTGGGAGAGATAGGCACATCTTGCGGTATTTTCGCGTTGGCAGAAGGCATGGGCGCACTCTCGGACACGCGGGGAGCCTTTGCGCCTCGAGAAGGAGCAGAGTGCGCGGTCTCCTGGACTCGGTCGTGATCTTCGTCGCCGTCTTCAAGGTGGATATGTTTCCGCTTTGTCGACTTCTCGGAAGGGCCAGGATCGCGACAGTTCTGGCATGTCGATGGAGCAGAAACGGTGGTCTCCAAGTCGGCCACGCGCTTCAGCAGGTCCTGGAGGAACGAAACCGTTCGCACAAGTATTTCGAGCTTGAATTCCTTCTCCTTCTCCTCTTTCTTGCCCGTACCCTTCGGTTTGGGTTTTGCTTTCTTCGAGTTGGTGTACTCGTCGTCGTCTTCATCTTCATCGTCAGGGTCCACCGATTCGGCTGGAGGTAGTTTCACCTGACCATATCCGACTGGCACAAGCTCTTTCAGCCTGGCAAGAGCTTCGTTAATCTTTGTACGCCGAGCTTTCTCAATGATAGAGTGGTTGAGTCGTCGCTGGGCCTCTCGTGCAGTACGCGAGAGGGGTCCCGGCTTGCGGCCGCGCTTCGCAGGAAGTGGGGGTGGTTCAAGAGTGGTCTCAGGCGACGTGGGTGGTCTTGGAGCGTACGGACGCATGGGGAAAATGGGACGAGGTTGGGTAAAGCTGGGAAATGAAATAAAATCGGCAGACAACCGCTTTACACGTCTGGGAGGGTTGCAAGTAGAGATCGTTGTGCTCCTCCGGCATGAATCTGCGGAGGCAGGTAGTGGGGAAAGAGAGTCAATGCCGTTACCGGTGACTCTATAATTGAGAGGTTTAAAGACATAGCCCACTGGTTAAGCTGCTCGTGTGCACAAGAAACGTGCAAGATTTGACTACGGCACACGACATTACATCAAGCCTCTGATTGGCTGGACTCAACACACGTTTGCTGAGATAAACAAACGGACTTGATGGTTCTATATCAGTCTTTGAAGCGGCAATCGTTGCTTGTAATAGACAGCTTTGGTGAAGTCGGCGAAACCTGGGGGCTCGTCATGCACGTTTATCCATGGCGCGCTCGTGAGATAATCTAATCTTACTCTAATCTTACTCCGTGGTCTCAAAACTGTGCTTGATATTATATTACCTGCGCTTGACCCTGAGGACTACCGCCGGTATCTCCTAATTCAAGTCATTGTGGCGGTTGTTCACCTATATCCTGCACTCTCCCACTTGCGACGTAGACTCGGATTGACGGATAATCACCACCGTTTAGCGGTTTCTTTTTCCTGCTTCTGTTCTATAGACGCGATACCCACGGAGTTTCAGCCACAAAACAAGTTGTGAACGGTCGTGACGCACGGGTGCAGCCAACCCCGACTTCCGGCACTTTGGAGTCTACGAAAATGGATAACCTTCAATACATTGCTGCCCCAATGGTCAATCAATCAGATCTCCCGTTCAGGCTTCTTGTGCGCAAGTATGGGGCCACCACGACTTACACGCAAATGTATCTCCCAGAAAAAATTCTCCACGACCAGGATTATCAGGAATATCACATCCACGATCTCACTCTGGGCAGTCAATGCGATCTCAATCGGCCCGTTGTCGCACAACTCTGTGGCCACAATCCAGAAACGATCGTGCAAGCTGGCAGGAAGATTCAAGGATACTGCGATGCAATTGGTCAGTACAACTTCGTGTGGAAGCATCAGCAAATCCTGGTTGGGACCCCTGCCTGAAACACTCCTGAGCACTCCAGAGCGCTTGAGACAAGGGGTCCAACCAGGGTTCACTGATGTGGTGGGCATGCGTCGGCTACAAAATCCGTCTAATCCATTCGGAAATTTCTTTTTATAGATCTCAACCTTGGTTGCCCACAAGATGCAGCACGAGATGGCCACTTTGGCGCCTACCTTCTGTCGCAGAAGGACTGGCAACTGGTCGGAAATATCGGTATGGGAATAAACATGATTGGGGTAATAATTCTATTTGACCAAACCTTCTTAGTTTCTGCGATGTCGCGCTCTTTTACTATCCCCGTCTCGGCAAAGTTGCGACTTTGTCAGCCCACTCCCAAAACTGTCGATCTGGCCTCACGACTCGAAGCTGCAGGGGCATCCTGGGTCACCTTACATGCACGCACCGTCTCTGCCAAGCGGCGACGACAGGGCGCAGCAGACCTCGCACAAGTCAAGCTACTCAAGGACTCTTTAGCCATCCCTGTCATCAGCAACGGGAATGTGCGCGGATTTAGCGATCTAGAGGACAATTTGCGATTCACGGGTGCTGATGGAATAATGGTAGGAGAAACTCTGCTTGGGAATCCTTGGTGAGTAGGTTTAGGGGCTCTTCTATCCTTCAATTCGGGTCGAGGAGCCGTCCAGGCTCATTTCGACTGACGAGAAGCTCAACCCTGTTTTTCTTTCCATTTATTAATATTCATTCAGCCTGTTCGCCGGGTCAAATATCCCAGATCCAGTCGACATCTCTTTGGAGTATTTATCTCTTTGCGAGGAGTACCCTGGAACGACGCTTATGACGGTACGCACACACGTACGGCATTTCGTGGAATTCCAATGGTGAGGGGTCGTATTTTTGGGGTGGCTTTTGAGAGATTACTTACACACCTTTGCGATCCTTGATTTCATTCTTGGATGGTTCATCTCGCTAGTGGTCGGCGACCCTGGTTTCCGAAATTCCGAACCGCTCTTGCTGCGACCGATTCTTTGGAGGCATTGGAAAAATTACTTAGGTTTAAAGTAGAGCGATGGCGGGGACGACCTCCACGAACGGTGGATTCCATTGAGAATAACGACGAAGAAACGTCAGGGGTTCGTGATAATTATGAGGAGGAAAGGGGTATGAGCGAGGATGAATTGGGTATCGCGTTCTAGGATCTAAAACCGATACACAAAAATTTCCTCTACGCCCCCCTTACACCGATGGGGTTGGGGCTTCGATCCTAGAGACTATCTAGGTGGGTGGAGATGCCGGATAGAGAGCAGGCCTTATCACCGTGAGAGTGGAGGGTACAGGTGTCGGATACTTATGGCGTACAAAGTAACCGACCACCAAAGGAAAATAGAGACTTTGCACTGCGGTGACTAGGAGCTACAAGTTCAATTCTATATACTTTTAGTTCTGGTAGCACACCGTTGCTTGATAACATTACATATTAAATAAATCCACAGCCCAGGGAAAAGAATCAATCGAGACAAATTCGCTATCCTTTCCAATCCACTGTCTGCTTTTCTACATCATCAACACATCCACGCGCTTCAGTTTTCCTGCCACACCACGCTAGATAAACGCACAGAAAAAGAAAGGTCAGGACGTCAATCCCAAAATGCCAGGAAAAACAACGAACCTTCAACAAAAGCAATCTTGCGTCATCCATCATCACATCCGTCACCTCAAATGTATCATGGCTCATCACCTCCATGTAAGGCAGCCAGCTCACAATATCGTGCTGGAATACCCCTTTTACCGGTGTCGTCGTCGGGGCCGTCACTAGCCTTGGCGCATTCCAGCGCGTCTTTTGCTTTCCTTTCCCTTTGCTGGCATGGACATGTCGTTCCGAACCACCGAAGGCTTCAGCAGTGGATGTGAATGAGTAAGGGTTGAAATCCCGGAGTCGTAGATATCGACGTTGGTTAGGGGGTAGGCCTGCTGCTCCGTTCCCTCCATTGTTGTTATTGGGATAGTTGTTGTTGTGGTTGTTGCTGATGTTGCCATTATTGTTCACGGGTGGATTGGCGGACACGCCGCCATTTACACCTGGATGCGTTGCTGCAGATGCATGAGAAACGCCCTGAGAATTGCTCGGAGCAGCAGCAGAAGGAGCTGATGTCTCATCTACTTGAACTGCTACATCGGCATAAAATGGACCGTCGTCCATACCATTCGATGGATTCGAACCTGGTCCTGTACCAGGGATGGGAGGGAAGACATTTGCTCTCGGAGTAACGCTCTCTACGGTGCGAAGACCATAAATCGCATGTTGCCAATCGGTGCTAAGACATTCCTCGAACCACCTGGTACTCTCAGGTCCCCATATATCCCAAGGGATACTGACATCTGGAGGAATAGACGTTATCGGAACTCGAGCACGGCGACCAGAGTTAGAAAAAGTATTTGTGGGATTAGATGGAGGCAGAGGCACATGAGTAGAAGGCGGTGGTGTACGATCGGTGCCAAAGGTTTGAGCTATCGCAGTTGGAAGGTGGTAATCGAATGTCGGGAAAAGCGGGTAGGCTGGTCCGGCACTGGGAGAAGCATTTGTTGAATTAGAGATAGATCCATTTGAATCTTGGGGAATATCCGACGCGACTCCGTCCGAATGAGTACTTGAATGAACGGGGGCATCCGGATTGGATGCGTGGCCAGCCGGGCGCCTCGATGAAGAAAAGGTGGGCGAGTTGCGTTGCGGTAGCTGGGCTTTTGTGATCCATTCAGCGGGTGGGTTGAGCAGCGATTGCAAGTTCAAAAAGAACACAAAGGAAAAAACGTGGGGATTGTCGTCGCCTGCGGGATTGAAGATATAGAGGCAACATGCGTGGATGCGCTCATCTGGATGAGGATAATATATCTGCTTCTTGCCGCTGCTTGGTACTGAATCTTCGCGTTTTGTGTCCGTCGGGCTTCTTGGGATATAGCCTGGGGCTGGGTTACTGCTCATGGAAATATACCAATACATGTACCCTGCAGATAGAGGCGGGAACGTGTATGTTATTCGCAGTATAGGGGTCGTTGACTCGCTGACAGGATCAACGAAGGTATAGACCTCGAAGCGGCCGGCAGGTCGGACAAGAAGAAAAGAATCGCGGGTTAGAAACGTAAAGTCGTCAATGCCAGATATCCGGGCCATCGCGCACTTGAATACAATGAATTACGAAAAAAATAGACGAGGACAAGATACCAACACACCGAGAATTGTGGACTGAGTTCCCAGTTCCAAATTTCTAAATGGGCGCCAGTGCTTTCCAACACTTCTTTGATGAGAAGGGCGACCAGATTTCCGGACACTTGCACGCGGACAGCAGCTACGACATCTGAAGATAGTGCATGTGTCGTAGGTTTGAGTAGGCAAGGGAGGATTGAGGCAGGAGCTCTAGCATGTGGCTGATTCGTTCGAATCGATCGGAGGTGTAATTCGTAGACATATTTAGATCTATATCGCGTTAGATGAATAATTGATCATTTGTTTCATTTGAACTCACTCCGGAGGCGCCAATGCGACAAGAACGAGAAGATCTTGCGAAGGGTCCATCGTGAAGTCGATGATAGTGATATCTCCCATGGGATGCGTCCACATTTCCAATTCTTTAGATGACTCTCCTTGCACCTGAACATCGGCTGTTGGGAGCTCAAGGAATGAGATCGATGCAGTCACCCTACTATCATCTTCTCTCCCATTTCCATATAAGCCGCCCACGAACTCATACACCGATCCAGTGGGAGGAAGCTCTAATGTGTGTGTTTTCTTCCAATCCATGTATTTCCAGGCTCTTTCCCGGTCGCGTAGCAATTTTAATCGGGAAGCAAATGGGGGAGACGAGGACGCGGGTAGAAGAGAAACCATGCGATGTTTACCGAGTTCAATCATGTACTGGAGGCGCGATGAGTCCGTAATAATCTTTCTGAGATATTTTGCGACCTAAAGATGCGACGTTAAGCGAGCAGGAAATTTCGGAGCGATAAGGGATTTTACTCTTGTGCAGGTGAGGAGGTCCAGCATTTCAAGGTTGTCCAGTATCAGGCATATTATCTCAACAGGCAATGACTGGAGGTTTGAACGCCTTATAATAGAGTGGAACATGTCTGAATCCGGAGTACAATGATCACTTGAACACGAGCTAAACGTCCGTGAGGGAAAAATATGAGGGCATGAGGACCAGACCACATACGAGAATGGGAACAGCGGGATTTCTGGCAGGATTTGGGAGGGAGTCGTCGCCGGTTGCCTAGAAGAGCATGGATAATAGTTGGTGGTCGTGGTGGTAAATGGTTAAGAAGGTTTGGCACCACGGCTAGACTGGGAGATTCCGTCAATTCTGAGGCACGTGATCGAAAGGACAAGGTACTCCCGTTCAGTACTCGTTCCCTGACAATAATCCTTCTTGGCGGCATGACCAGCGCTCACAGGTCGTCGGGGTCGTTTTCGGGCCTAAGCAACAATTCTGTAAAGCAACCCAGGTCCTCCCTCGACAGCGAGCGCAGCTCTGACGTTGGATCACCGCCCACACTTCAAAATGGTGTCCATGATCATTCTACAACAAATGGTGTTGAGCACCCTGACGATACGGATGACCCGGTAGAAAAGCTTCAGCGGGAACTTGCTCGGACGAAGGAGGAGAAGGACAAATTGGAATTTCAATACAACAGTCTACTTGCCAAGTTAACGCAGATGAGGACCTCTCTGGGTACAAAATTACAGCAGGACGCCGTGAGTTCCTTTTCCTGTTAACGGAACATATATCTTAAGATGAAGATGACAGAAAGAACTTGACCGACGCGAACAACTTGTACAACAGCTGACCGCAGAAAAAGAAGATCTTACCACGACTATCGAAACTCTACAATCCGAACTAATAGCCTCTCATGAAGAGGCCGAACGGGCTTCAACCCAACTGGATGCCATGCGTTCTCGGGTACTACAAGAAAATGCCCAAGAAAGCCAACAACGGGAACAGGAACTACGGGATACGCAGATGGAGCTCGAACGATGTCGAATGGAACGCGACGAATGGGAACGATCGGCTATGCAAGAACAAGTCGTCTCAGAGGATGCAAGGACCACGGTTGAATCTCTGAGAAGAGATCTGGAACTGGAGAGTGCGGCGAGAGCAAGGGAGGGTGCAGAATTGGAAAGAGAAAGAGAAAAAGCAGACAATCTCCAATCGGTGCTTCAGGACTTCCAAGCTGGTATGTTTTCTCCGTCCTTCCGATCAATATCCTAACAATTATTTTAGCAAAGGACCATGAACTCCGGCAAGCTGTGAAGGACTATGAAACGCAGTTATTCCAGGCCACGCAATCACTCGCTGAGTTCAAGCATCGAGCATTGACAGCCGAGGTAAAGTCGATCCGCCCATTATTTCGTTTCATTATTTGTTCAATGCTCTTTAGTTGCAACTAGAAGAATCGCAAGGGAATATTTCGCGCACCCGAGAGCTGGAGAAGGAAGTTAAGGAGAAGAAACTATTGATCGACAAACTACGCCACGAAGGTACGAAATTATTGTTTTTTTAACTTGAACGGACGATACTGACGGGATTCTAGCCGTTATCATTAACGAACACCTGATGGAAGCTCTCCGACGCCTGCGACGCAACTCCACTGAGAACAACGTCGACAGGCGTCTAGTGTCCAACGTCCTCCTCTCCTTCCTCTCCACTCCACGTGCAGACAGCAAACGTTTTGAGATGCTCTCCCTTCTTGCCTCCATCCTTTCATGGTCCGACCCTGAGAGAGAAAAGGCTGGCCTCCAACGCATAAATTCATCAGATGCTTCTCATGCTCCGTCTTTCTGGGGTCGCTCTTCCAGTGCATCAACACCCGGTAAGAGCGCAGAATTAGAAAAATCTGACGAAACAGAGGTTCGCATATTCCTCCAATGTTATATTTGATCTCATCTCAAGCTTTGACTTATTCCATTTAGTCCTTCTCGCGACTATGGGTCGAATTCCTCCTCACAGAGGCGGCCTCGGGGGAATCGCCCTCTCAAGCTGCTGCTCCACCACGCAGTAGTATATCCTCAATACCAACGACTCCAACAAGCCTCGGTTATCCAAGTACCCAACCGAAGGGCTCATCAACGCGGAGGTTGTCGTCCCTTGGCTCGGCAGCGGCCATGGTCAGTTCGCCAAATCTTTTGGGTCCACCACCGTCGAAGAAGGGGAAGGAAAAGGAAAGACTTATTTTGGAGTCGTGACGATTCTGGTATCGAGCTTCCAGGCTCATTTATTTTGGCCTTTTTTTGGCCCCTTGTTTTTCCATTTTAATATGTGGACGATATTGGACGTGGTTTTTCAACTTTCTCTCCCTTTCGCATCGCCATGACGCTCTCGCTACTTTCTCGACGCAATTTCCTCTGCCCTGAACCTTTTAAAAAAATATCTGGAAACCTAGGGTTGTATCAAAGAGACACGATGCCGAAAGAACTTCCTGGCGGTGGAGGGCATCGGGGCGATTTCGCTGCCGCTTCGAGTTTATGGCCGTAAGTCGCTTCATTAAGCACTTTCTCAGCTTCAGCTACTTCCGGTTTCTCTATCGTGGCCGGAGCAAAAAGAATGCGCTAGTAATACATACTAAGTAGTTATTCCCAACACCATCCTTCAAAAAGGATACTAAGATTGGATTGCTTATGTAACTGTAAAATTATGTAATAATCTTGAATCATCAAGTGTTGGTGTACTGTGCCTCGTCACACTTCTATACT